>Ga0114997_10001071_pt1 | contig 22779 bp, 24 predicted proteins | sample ArcticOcean_MG_C_2_FD_87045 | JGI IMG/M metagenome (GOLD analysis project Ga0114997, IMG submission 87045) | Marine microbial communities from western Arctic Ocean - ArcticOcean_MG_CB4_136 | ecosystem: Environmental > Aquatic > Marine > Oceanic | place: Arctic Ocean: Canada Basin | collected...
GACTCGGCCAATTTCCGCGAGAGTAAGACCCTCGTAGTAGTAGAGCGTGAGCACGATTTTCTCGCGTTCAGGCATTCGGTTGATCGACTCGGCGAGGATCTGTCGCATTTCTTCGACTTCGTACACACCCATCGGGCCATCGCCTGTGGCGGCAACGGTGTCGCCCAGGGAAACGGACTCGCCGCGGTCGCCGCCAGACAACATTTCATCGAGTGCGGCAACACCAACGAAGCTGATCTGGCTGAGTGTGGTCTGCAGTTGTTGCGCCGAGATACCCATCTCATCGGCTACTTCTTCATCAGTGGGGGACCGATGAAGCTCGGCCTCAAGCTTGCCCATAGCGCGCTCGAGGCTGCGGGCCTTCGACCGAACCGAACGCGGCACCCAATCGATCGAGCGGAGCTCGTCGAGGATGGCACCCTTGATAGGGGCGATCGCGTAAGTCTCGAATTTGTAGCCCCGCTCCGGATCGAACTTCTCTATGGCGTCGATGAGCCCGAAGATCCCGAAGCTCACGAGATCGGATTGTTCGACGGGGCGGGGCAGACCAACACCGACGCGACCAGCGACGTACTTCACCAGCGGCGAATACTGAATAATCAGTTTGTCTCGCAGCTCACGCGATCGAGTCTGCTTGTAGTTGGCCCAGAGGCGGTCGGTATCGGAAGTGGAATCGCTCACAGTTATTTCCTATGCGCGTGGATGGGTTGATCGGTGAACCTCACGCATTCGCTCCCGACTAACCCGGGTATAAATCTGTGTGGTGGCGAGATCCGCGTGGCCCAACAATTCCTGCACAGCACGCAAATCGGCACCTCCATCCAAAAGATGAGTGGCAAAGGTGTGTCGAAGTGCGTGCGGATGGGTCGGAACTGGCGATCGACGGTCGAGGAGGCGCCGAACATCGCGAGGAGAGAGCGGTTTTCCTCGCCGATTGAGAAAAATGACGTCGTCGGGAGTTTCTTCGCCAATCAGCGCCAGCCTGCCGTCGGAGATCCAGATGGCAAGCGCCGCGGCAGCCGCTTCTGAGATCGGCACGCGGCGCTGCTTGTCGCCCTTGCCCCACACTGTGATGGTCCCGCTGGGGCCGGAAAGATCGCTCCGTCGCAGGCCGCAGAGCTCACTCACTCGAAGCCCGCTGCCGTACAAGAGTTCGACGACAGCGCGATCGCGGAGTTCGATTGATGGGTCATTATCGGTGTTCGGCCCACCCTCGATCAATGCATCGAGTTCGCGGGCGTTGAGCACACGGGGCAGAGCCGCGGTGCCTCGTGGAGCGGAGAGCGCCGCGCTCGGATCGTGGTCGAGACGACCGGTGCGTTGCGCCCAATGGAAGTAGCGGCGCAGAACTGAGGCCTTTCGAGCGATGGTGCGGCGGGCGTATCCGTCTCGGTCGAGCGCCGCGAGGTAGCCCCGAAGATCGCGTCGGGTGACGGCGCGCGGGTCGGCGCGTCCGTTCTCTCCCAATGCCATCGCAGCATCACGAAGATCGCGCCGGTAGACCAATCGAGTGGACTCTGCGACGCGGGTGAGCGACGCGAGCCAGTCGTCGAGTTCCCAGCTCTGCATGACCACAACACTACCGAAACCCTTAGCGCCGACACCGACACCCCCGAGCGACGGAGAGATACTCACCGACGGCGCACCCGGGCTCCATCGGGCGCAGTGAGTCCGGCGAGTTCGAGTTCGGCGAGCCCGGCAAAGACCTGCGCCGCACTAATTTTTAGACACACGACGAGTTGCTCGCACGACGTTGGTCCGTCGTCGATCGCGTCGAGGATGGTCTGTGCTTCGGGCGAGACCGCCGAGCGGCTGGGCTTGGTTTCGACTCGACGAGCCACCGCTCCGCTGGTGTTGAGTCCGAGCGCCACCAGCACGTCGTCGACGTCACGTACCGGGGCGCAACCATCGGCGAGAAGCTGGTTGGTTCCCACCGCGGCCCCGTTACGCAACGAGCCGGGCACCGCCATCACATCAACCCCGCGCCTGACTGCCTCGTCGACCGTGAGCAAGGATCCTCCGGCCGCCCGGGACTCCACGACAACAACAAGATCAGACATTGCGACAATCAGTCGATTTCGGGCGGGGAAGCGCCATGCCTCGGGCCGCGCCCCCATCGGCGATTCGCTGAGGACCGCTCCCGCAGCGCCGACGCGGCCCCACAAATCACGATGCGCGGCCGGGTAAACGGAGTCGAGCCCGCTGCCGACTACTGCCACCGGCGGTGCGCCGTCGACCGAAAGTGCACCACCATGGGCCGCACCGTCGACCCCCAACGCAAGCCCCGAGACAACCACCACCCCGTTCACCGCGAGGCCCCCGCCCAGCTCGCGAGCGATCTCCCGGCCTATTGCCGAGGCCCGACGGGTGCCGACGATCGCGACGTGTGGCATCGCTGGATTCGTGAGGGCGCCATCGCGAAATGCCACCGGGGCCGGGTCGATGTCGGCCGTGAACTGGCACGGATGTTCGCCGTCGTGCCAATTGGTCGCGACGACTCCGGCGGCGCTCAGGCGATCCGCCATCGAGACGAGATCGGTCGCGGTTGCCGCCGCCCGCCACGCGGAGCGGACGGCCGCTGGCGCGACCTCGACCGCGACGCCCCCAGTACGGACAAGCGACCATGCCTCGTCCGCGGTGCGGTCGGTGAGGAGGCGGCCCAGCCGGACGGAACCCGCGCCCGGAAGCGCCGCGAGCGCGGCGGTGACCTCAGGCTGCATCGACACGATCGCCTCCCATCGGCGGCAGGGCCCGCATCGCTATCGCCTGGGCAACATCGCCCGCTCGAATGCCATCGTCGCCGTCATCATCGAGGTCTCGGATCGTGCGCGCCACCGCACGCGCCCGCATCGCTCCGCGGGCACTCAATGCGCCGGCAGAAAGGGCGACATAGAGAATCTCCGACGCAGCCGAATCAGGCATGGCGTGACGGTCGAGCTGTTGTTGGCTGAGCACGGCATTACACGTGACACCTCGCGACTCGGCAAAGGAACGAGCGGCGGCCACGCGGCCGGCGACGGCGGCGGTGGTCTCACCGCGAGCGGGGTTAAGGAGGGCCTCGGGTGCGGGTCGATCGACATGAACCATGACATCGAGCCGGTCCAGAAGCGGACCCGACACCCGCCCGGCATATCTGGTTCGTGATGCCGGAGGACATCGGCAGTTGATCTGCCCGCCTTCGCCGCACGGGCACGGATTCATGGCGGCAACAAGCAGCACTTGGGCGGGATGCTCTCGGGTGCCCCCCGCCCGCGAAATGCGCACGACTCCCGCCTCCAATGGCTGACGGAGGGCATCGAGCACGCGTGGCGCGAACTCACCGAGCTCATCGAGGAACAAGACGCCTTCGCTCACCACACTGATTTCGACGGGGCGCGACTGGCCGGACCCGCCTCCAACCAGGGCTGCCATCGAGGCGGAATGGTGAGGCGCCCGAAACGGTGGGTGCCGTATGAGGCCCGACGGCGGGAGCGCAAGGCCAGCGGCACTATGCACGCGCGTGACCAACCGCGCCGATACGTCGGACAGTGGCGGAAGGAGGCCAGGCAAACGCCGAGCGAGCATGGTCTTCCCGGCCCCCGGTGGACCAACGAGGAGGAGGTGATGACCGCCGGCCGCCGCGATCTCAAGCGCCCTTCGGGCTCCCGCCTGGCCTCGGACATCGGCGAGGTCTGGCCCCGCCGGCTCGACACCAACTTCGAGCGGCACTTCCACGTTGGGCCACGGCAGACCCTCGACTAGCGCATCGACCACATCGGAGAGGCGGCGGACAGGCCGGGCGCGTTGGCCCACTCCGAGCACGGCCACGCGAGCATCGGCGGCGCTCACAATGACCCGAGGCTCCGGGAGCTCGTCGACCATTGGGAGGACACCCCGAACCGGGCGGACGGTGCCATCGAGCCCAAGTTCGCCAACGGCCGCTACTCCGGCGAGGAGCTCAGGCGAGATCTGACCCGTGGCGCCGAGAATTCCCAACGCCACGGCGAGATCGAGACCAGACCCAACCTTGCGCAACCCGCCCGGCGCGAGGTTGACCGTGACCCGTTGCATCGGCCATTCGAGTCCGCTCGATTCGATGGCCGCCCGGACACGATCGCGGGCCTCGCGACAGCTGGTGTCGGGCAAGCCGACGATCGTGAATGCAGGGAGACCGTTGGCCACGTGAACTTCGACCGACACCCTCGCTCCATCGAGTCCGTCGAGCGTCGCCGACGGGATGGTGCACAACATGAAAAGACCTCCAACACAGTTATGGAGGTCGCCTCATGCGCAGGCGACGAGCGCAAAACGAACCCTACTGGGGGCCTATGACAGGACCTCTCGGGTGTACCGCACGACAGCCTCGATCTCTTCGTCGCTGAGCGTGCCGCCGAACGCGGGCATCGACTGGCGACCGTCGGCGATCACCACGGCCTGGTCGGCCGCATCGGGGTAATCCTCCAGCACCTTTCCGGCGAGACGCGGTCCCGTTCCGCCACCACCACCGCTGCCGTGACAACTCGCGCAACGAGCACCGAACACGTCGCGCCCAACTAACAAGACCGGGTCGGGCAAGCCGTCCGGGCCCGCGGGAACTTCAGGAGGCGAACCGGCACACGAAACAGCAGTCAGCACGACCGCCAAGACGGTCGCGAGGCGCCGAAAGGTGCGGGTCCGCATAGAAGCGACGATACTGACCTGATGGGAATGGACCCCACTCGGCCGCACAAGCGCCGCCCCACCGACATTTTGTTTGTCGGCGCCGGCATTCTCGTGGCAGTGCTCCTCGTACTCTGGGCCTTGTTCGGCTGATGGACGACCCCGAATCATTCGGTGAAGTCGAAGTCCGGTTCCTGCAGCCCTACCAGGCGAACAAGAACTACCTCTGTCCGAACTGCAATCGCGATATTCCGCCGGGCACCGGCCACTACGCGGTGGTGCCCGTCGACGCTCCCGACCTTCGCCGCCATTGGCACCGCGGCTGTTGGGATGGACGCAAGACTCGCCGAGCGCGATAACGCCCCACTCGTTCAGTCGTCGTCGATGATGATGAGGTCGGCCAACGGCCCACGGCGCTAATGTCCGTAGATGGCTAGCGAACAACTTGAAGCGACGATCGCAATGATGCGAGAGCTTGCACTCTTCACTGGTGACCTCGAGGCGGACCGCGCCGCGATGGGCGGAAGTGGCTCGGGCTTGCCCGACGATATCCCTCACGAGATCGTGACCATCAACTGTCAGGACGCGGCGTGGATCACGAACGGAAAACGAGACGACGCGGCGATCCTCTACCTCCACGGCGGCGGCTACGTGATGGGCGGAATCAATACCCACGGACCGTTCGGTGCCCGACTCTCCGCCGATACTGGCCTCCCGTTGCTGATGCCGGACTATCGACTCGGCCCTGAACACACCCACCCCGCCGCGCTCGAAGACGCACTGGCGGCCTTCAAGTGGCTGACGGATCGCGGGATCGCCCCTGGACAGATCATTATTGCTGGAGACTCCGCCGGTGGTGGCCTCACGCTGGCGACACTTGCCGCACTTCGAGACCGCAACGTTTCCCCCGCGGCCGGCGTCGCGCTTTCACCTTGGGCCGACCTCACCTGCTCGAACCCGAGCTACGACACTCTGGCCGACGCTGACCCGATGGTCGGCCCGTTCCCGCTTCGGACCTATGCCGCGGCCTACGCTGGCGATGCTCCTCTCGATGACCCGGGCCTGTCGCCCGGACTCGCCGACCTGTCGGGCCTGCCGCCGGTGCTGGTGCAGGTGGGCGGTCAGGAAATACTTCTCGACGACAGCCTTGCGGTGGCGTCCTCAATCGAGCGCAGCACCGGAGCGGTCACGCTGCAGCGCTGGGATGACGCCATCCACGTGTTCCAGATGCTGGGTGCACCGGAATCTGACGAGGCCATTGCGAAGATCGTCGATTTCGTCGCCGAACACATCGACTAGAACGCGGCTTCACGTATCTCGACGAGGCCAGCGGTTACCGACGCGACGTCGAAGCGGAGGCGGCCCCGTTGATCGTGGGCATCGAGCCCGTGGCCAAAGCGGTTCGACGACCGAGTCTTAACCTCACAGAAGACGATCTCATCGCCCCGCACGAGGACAAGGTCGCGCTCGCCGCCCTTCACCCGCCAATTGCGGTCGACCACGGCATAACCCGCAGCCTGATAGTGGCGAGCCACCTTCGACTCGCCCCACTCACCTAACGCCACAAGTGATCGATCCATACGACCGACGTTAGGACACGGGTATGACAGCCTCAGCTGCGGTTGGGAATCCGGTGGGCCTCAAACAAGACCCGCGGACATCACCAGTTTCGCTTTTCCTTGATCTTTGCAGCCTTGCCAATGCGGTCACGCAGGTAGTAGAGCTTGGCCCGACGGACATCGCCCCGGATCACACGCTCGATCTTTTCAACGATCGGCGAGTGCAGCGGGAAGGTGCGCTCGACACCGACGCCGAAGCTCAGCTTGCGGACCGTGTAGGTCTCGCGAACGCCGGCGCCCTGACGGCGAATAACGGCACCTTCGAACACCTGGGTGCGCTGACGGTTGCCTTCGATGACCTTGACATGCACCTTCAGAGTATCGCCAGGGGCGAACTCGGGGATGTCGTCCCGAAGGCTTAGGTTATCGATGAGATCGGTGGGCTGCATCGCAGACTCCGCTGGTGAGAGAGATCGAATATTTGACGAGGCCGAGAGGCCCGGGCCAGCAGTGAGTTTACGGGAAACAGCCGCGGACCCCACCCTACAAACCGGGTCAGTCCGCGAACTCGTCGAGGAGTTTCTGATCTGCAGCGGTGATTCCACCGCGAGCCTCGATGAGATCCGGACGACGATCGAGAGTTCGGCGAAGCGCTTGAGCTCGACGCCACCGCTCGACCTTCGCATGATCGCCGCTACGCAACACCGCCGGCACGCTCCAGCCCCGAAATTCGGCGGGCCGGGTGTAGTGCGGGTATTCGAGTAAACCGTCGGCGAACGACTCTTCGTCGGTTGAAGTGGCATTGCCCAACACACCCGGAACCAGCCGGCCAACCGCCTCAATCATCAGTAACGCGGCCACCTCTCCCCCGGCCAGGACAAAGTCGCCAACGGTGACTTCGCCGTCGATCAGGTGCTCTCGTACCCGTTCGTCGACCCCTTCGTAGCGGCCGCACAACAGTGAGAACCCATCCGAGGCGGCGAGCTCTCGCGCCATTGCTTGGTCGAAGGTGCGACCAGCGGGCGAAAGGTAGAGCAACGGCCGGGGCGGGTCGACGGCTTCGACCGCACCGAAGAGTGGCTCCGGTTTCATGACCATGCCGGCGCCGCCGCCAAAGGGGGCATCGTCGACGGTCGCATGGACGTCGGTCGTGGTCATGCGGAGATCGTGCACTCGGATATCGAGGTGGCCGTCACGGCGACCACGGCCAATGACCGACTCGCTCGCTCCTTGATCGACCATCTCGGGAAAGATAGAGAACACGTCGATCCGAAGGCTCACGACGATTCCTCGTCGCTCTGGTCGCCCTCAAGTTCGTCGATCGAGAACAAACCGACCGGCACGTCGACGTCGATCCGCACACACGGGTCGAGCTCCGTGATGAACTGCACCGGCACGAGATGGCCAGTATCGAGCTCCATGATGTCGCTCGCCGGGTTCTCGAGCACCTGGGTGACCCGCCCCCGTTCGATTCCGCCCTCATCGACCACCACGGCGCCGATGAGTTCGTGGATCCAGAGTTCGTCGGGGTCGTCGATCGGCTCCGCGAGCAAGATCGTGCCCCGCAGCTCGTCGGCCCGGTCGCGGTCGCTGCACTCGGCAAAGATGACGATGAAGCCGTTTTTGTGCGGACGCGACGAACGGACGGTCAATTGACCGTCCGCCGTGTGCAGCACGGCGCCCTTGGCAACGCGCTCAGTTCGATTGGAGGTGAGCAACACGTTCACCTCGCCGCGCACACCGTGCGGGCGGGTGATACGTCCGACCTCTAGCATTGGCCGGTGCTCAAGACTCAGTCGACGAACTCGACGTCGATACTGATGTCTTCTTCGTGCCCAGCGGCGCGAACGACGGTGCGGATCGCGCTGGCCACACGGCCACGCTTTCCGATTACTCGGCCCATGTCGCCATCACCAACGGTGACGTCGAGGCGGTAGCCGCCATCACGGTCGGACAGCTGCACGTTGACCGAATCGGGGTCATCAACGATCTGCTTGACGACATATTCACAAACGGCCTGTGCTGCTTCGCTTGACATCAGGCGCTCGCTTCTTCGGTGGCGGCTTCTTCGGCGGGAGCAGCGGCGGCTTCTGCGGCTTCTACTTCCTTGTCGATCTGCTTCTTGCTCTTCTTGGTGACCGCAGCGGGCACCGCCGCATCGACGGTCTCGCCGGTGGCCTCGGTCCATGCACCCGAGATCTTCAGGAGCTTCGCGACACGCTCAGTCGGCTGGGCGCCGTGCTTGAGCCAGTGCACCGCACGCTCGTTGTCGATCTTGATGACCGACGGATCCTGACGGGGCTCGTAGGTACCGATGATCTCGATGAAACGCCCATTACGGGGCGACCGGGAGTCGGCGGCGACAACGCGGTAGGTGGGCTGCTTTTTCTTACCCATCCGCATAAGGCGAAGCTTGACGGCCATGTGAGGTGTTTCTTTCTGAAGAGAAGGACGGTGTGTCCAAGAGCAATGAGCGGCGAATCAGGGCCACGCAACCAGACAATTCAATCTGGGAGCGGACCGTGATCCAACCCGAGGACAAAGTTCCTAGCTGATTCCTGGAAAGTCGCCGTCGTCGAGACCCTGGAGGGCATCCTCGAGACCGGGGAGGGAAAGGGGCGCTTTTGACACCTGTGCGGGGCCTTTTTCGGTGACGCGACCGCCCTCTTCTTCTTGCCCTTCTTGCCTTTTCCACCACGGTTCTTCGGATTCATTTTCTTGGTCCCGAAGCCCGCGAACTGCTTCATCATCTTTCGCATCTGCCCGAATTGGTCGAGAAGGGCCTTGACCTCAGTGGGCTGCACGCCTGAACCAACGGCAATTCGTTGGCGGCGCGAACCGTCGATGCGATCGGGGTCAATGCGCTCAGCCGGCGTCATCGAATGGATGATTCCCTCGATACGGGCGATCTGGCGGTCGTCGATCTCGATGTCGCGCGCCTCTTTCGGCAGCCCCGGCATCATGCCCATGAGGTTGCCGAGCGGGCCCATCTTCTTGACCTGCTGCATCTGGCTGAGAAAGTCCTCAAGCGTGAACGTGCCCTCCATGAGGCGGGCAGCAACTTCCTCGGCTTCCGCGACTTCGAAGACCTCTTCGGCTTTTTCGATGAGCGTTTCGACGTCGCCCATGCCCAGAATTCGGCTGGCGAGCCGATCTGGATGGAACGTTTCGAAGTCTTCGAGCTTTTCACCCGTGGACTGGAAGGCGATCGGCTTGCCGACAACCTCCTTCACCGAGAGTGCGGCACCGCCACGGGCGTCGCCATCAATCTTCGTGAGAATCACGCCGTCGAGGGCGAGGGTTTCGTTGAACGACTGTGCAACGGTGACAGCGTCTTGACCGGTCATCGCATCGACGACAAGGAACGTGTAGTCGGGCTTGACGGCATCGGAGATTCGTCCGACCTCGGCCATCAGTTCTTCGTCGATCGCCAGACGACCAGCGGTATCGACAATCACTACGTCGCGACCGGTGCGGGTGGCTTCCGCGATGGCCTTACGGGCGACATCGACCGGATCGGTGGGTTCGGAGAAAACCGGGACACCCACCTGCGCGGCCAGCGTGCGCAACTGCTCCACCGCAGCAGGCCGCTGCAAATCGGCGCCAACGAGAAGCGGATTGCGGCCTTGCTTCTTGAACCACAGGGCCAACTTGCCGGTGTTGGTGGTTTTACCAGCACCCTGCAAACCCGCCATCAGCACAACCGTGGGCGGTTTCGAGGCGTAGGAGATCTTCATCGCCTCGCCACCCAGGCTGGTGGTCAGCTCTTCGAGGACGATCTTGATGATCTGTTGACCGGGGCTGAGCGACTTTGAGAGCTCTTCCCCAACCGTGCGGTCGCGAATACGACTCGTAAGGTTTTTGGCAACATCAAGGTTGACATCGGCTTCGAGTAGGGCTCGGCGAATCTCCCGCAGCGTCTCGTCGACGTCGTCGGCGTTGAGCTTTCCGCGACTGCGGATGCCCTTGAAGATGTTGTCGAATCGATCAGACAGCGTCTCGAACATGAGCCGCCAGACTACTGCCCGGTGGCACGGATAACGTTCGTCTTCATGACCCTCTCAACGAGACAGTGGATCATCGTGTTCGGCCTGATCATCTTCTTTGGTGTTGCCACAGCCATCGCCCGGAGCGGTGGCGACGATGTCCCCGAGATCGACACGGTCGTGTGGTGCACCAACGCAAAAGGTCTTGCCGGGCTTGGCGAACTCGTGACCGGCGAGGCCTCCACAGCCAGAGCGAAAGATTTCGACGAACTCAAGGACGCGCTGTTCGCGGTGGAGGTGCTCGCCCCGTTCGAGATCCGACTCGGCATTGCCCACATCGCGGACTTCAGCCTCGTCGCCAAGCAGACCCTGGCGAGCAAGGCCTGGCCCGCAGCGTTCGACACTGCTCGAAGCCAGGTGAATACGGACAAGATTGACAGCGCTATCGCTGATCTCGATCGTGCGCTAGCAGTCTGCGGACTGCAGTTCTGACATTCGATGGAACCGGCTCGCGGGTTCACTCGTCATCACTGCAGATGCTGAAAGACGACCACTTCAACGATTGGTTCCGTGAAGCCAAGGATGGTCTTCGATCGCATCTTCGCCTCCACCCGCAATCGATTCAGACGACCGTGTAGAGTGAATATTCTGACCACTTAAAGCGTTCTAGCAAAGGGCGTTACGAGAAGAGTGCGTCGACAAACTCGGTAGCGTCGAAGTCCACCAGGTCGTTGATGCCCTCACCGAGGCCGACCAGCTTCACCGGCAGGCCAAGCTCAGAGTGAATCGCAATCACGATGCCACCCTTGGCTGAGCCGTCGAGCTTGGTGAGCACCACACCGGTGACATCGACTGACTCGGCGAACTTCGCGGCCTGGGACATGCCGTTCTGCCCGGTGGTGGCATCGATCACAAGCAGCGTCTCGGTGACCGTGCCCGCGCCCTTCTCGGCGACGCGGCGTACCTTACTGAGCTCTTCCATCAGGTTGGTCTTGTTCTGGAGACGGCCGGCGGTATCGGCCAGCACAAGGTCTGCGCTGCGTGCGGCGGCTCGTTCGACCGCATCGAACACGACTGAGCTGGGGTCGGCACCCTCGGCGCCTCGCACGATGTCGACATCGCTGCGTTCGGCCCACATGGTGAGCTGCTCCGCTGCCGCAGCACGGAATGTGTCACCGGCCGCCAGCACGAGCTTCTTGCCAGCGGCGGTCTCACGAGCGGCCAGCTTGCCGATCGTTGTCGTCTTGCCGACACCGTTCACGCCGACGAACAACCACACGGCGGGGCCCGGTTCGCCGCCCGCAGCCACAGTGTCTACGGAGAGCGAGCGGTCGAATCCGTCGAGACGGGCGACGATCTCGGCCTTCACGAGGGCCGGCAGCTCCGCGGTGTCTTCAATGCCATCTTCGGCGACGTTGTCCCGGACAGCCTCAATGATCGATGTGGATGTAGCGACACCAACGTCGGCCCGAATGAGTGCCTCTTCGAGGTCGTCCCACGTATCGGCACTGATTTTGCCGCCGGAGAACACCGAGCCGAGGTAGCCGCCGAGCGCGGAACGAGCAGTGGACAGGCGATTCCGAAACAACGGTCGGGGCGCATCCTCGACTACTGGCGCTGCCGGCTCGTCGAGTACGAGGGCCGGGCCTGGGTCCTCAATGATGAGGTCATCGTCTCGGTCCTGCAGAAGCACAAACGCCGACGCACCAATGATGAGAACGGCAAAGGCGGCAATGACCACGACAAACAACATAAGCCTCGGATCCTACCGCCCCCATTTCTCCGTTCTGTGACGACTGACGTGCGCCTATCGCACGTCAGTCGTCACAGAAGCAGGAATGCACGGATACGAGATGCGGTCTCAGAGGGACGGTCACGGAGGTCCTGCCAGGTGAAGCGAATCACGGTCCAGCCACACTGTTGTAGGTCGTTTTGGCGTTGCCGGTCATCTGCGAATTTCGTTGGCCGAGTGTGCTCGTCGAACTCGTCGAACTCGATCGCGAGCCGCTGTTCTGGATAGGCAAAATCGATCTCGTAGCGCCGGCCACACGCGACCACTGGGTGCTGCCAAACGGCGCTGGGCAATCCAGCATCACGACAGAGCTTCGCGAAACGAATCTCCGGACCAGAGTCTGCGGTCGCGAGACCGGGCGGCAACGACTCGAGCACACGTTCCAACGGGCCGACGCCGTTGCGGCCCCTGCGGCCGACTCGGCGTCGAAACCGCCAAAGTTCGTCAACTGTCACGATCTCTTTCGCCAACGCGTGTTCTGCGATTCGCTCGAGTTCGTGGTCGGGAAAGAGCAGACCCGCATCACACAACGTCCGGGCGAGGGTCGTCACGGGAACACCCTCGATATACGTGAAGTCATGTTGAGTCAGGTCACGAATTCGGTGCACTACAAAGTTCTTCGACGTCAGGTTTGCGGGGTAACGAATCGAGACTTCAATCTCGTCGTCGACCGATCGAAGTCCCCACAGCCGCAGAGCGGCGCGGTGGCTCGCCACCACCAGCCGAGAGGAGGAAAGACACGCCGCCATCAAGTCGGCCTCCCAACTGGGCGGCGCCCCAACGAGCGAATACACGCCTCGCCCTCGGCGCGCGACCAGGCCCTACTTCAGGAGACTCTCAGCCGCACGCGGTGAAGAGAGACCATCGCTGAGCTGAATGCCGGAGAGGAGGCCGTGTTGACTCGCAGCCTGCCGAGCGAGGAGAGAAAGGTCCCGCATCTCTCCACCATGCCACCGGGCTGTGACAGCCCGACCAAAACGTTCTGTGACGATTAACCCGCTTGCCAGGCGGGTTAATCGTCACAGAATGAAAAACTGAGGACTGTTAGCCGCCGGAGAGGGTGGCGGTGGTTTCGAGGCGGTCGCCGTCTCGAATGATCTCGATGATCACTTGGTCGCCAGGGCGGTAGAGCTTGATGTCGGCGGAGAGCTCGGCCATCGTGCTGACAAGGGCGCCGTCGAGGCCGACGATCACGTCGCCGGCTTCGATGCCAGCGCGTGCCGCAGGGCCGCCGCCAACGACCGCTTGGACTAATGCGCCCACAGTGCCGTCGGTAAGGGTTTCGCCGTTGACACCGAGGTGGCCGAGTTCGAGCGACTCGCCGTTGACGATCCGGTCAGCGATCAGGAGGATCGTGTCGGAGGGAACGGCGAACCCGACGCCGACGTTGCCGTTGGACACGCCGTCGGTGCGGATCTGGGTGTTCATTCCGATGACCCGTCCTTGCCGGTCGGCGAGGGCGCCGCCGGAGTTCCCAGGATTGATCGGAGCGTCGGTCTGGATCATCTCCACGGCGACCGTGTTGGTGGGGTCAGATCCGCCGAACTCGTTGATCCGATTCACGGCCGACACGACGCCCGCTGTGACCGACTGGTCCAGCCCAAACGGGCTGCCGACCGCAACGGCAAGCTGGCCGACTTCGACCGTTTCGGTAGACGCGAACACGGCCTGCACAAGATCTTCCTCAGACGGCTCGACCTGTACCACGGCAATGTCGCGGGCCGGGTCGCCTCCCACCACCGTGCCAGACACCCGATTGCCGTTCGCAAACTGCACAACGACGGTGGAGGCATCGCCGGTGACGTGATCGTTGGTGACGATGTAGCCGTTTGCGGCGTCCCACACGATTCCGGAACCTTGTCCGACATTGGTGCGGATCAACACCACCGACGGTTTCACAGCAGCAGACACATCAGCGACCGGTTCCTCCGAGTCGGTGCCGCTGAGCGGCCCTTCCTCAACGGGAAGCGACGGCGTACCGAGCCCCGTATCGCCAGCATTTCGATTCGGCGAGACCGGCGTGGGCGACACGCTGCTGCCGCCGTCTTCGGAGATGGCCGAGCCGATAACGATTCCACCGGAGATCAGCGACGCGGCCATAAGCAGCACCGCCATTACACCTACCGCCACCCTCCAGCCCTTCCGCTTCGGACCGAGAGGCGTTGGTCCGACGGAAAACACTGGGGGTGACGAGTTCGTGGACCCGGGCGGCACACCGTCGCCAGGTCGAGGGGGGTTGGCCGCAGTCGGCGGGTGAAGTAGTTGCGGTGTCGAGGAGATAGCCGGCGCCGCGATCTGGGGCGGTGCCGTCGGCGACCGTGGGGCGGGTGGCCGCGGCGGCGCCCAGAGTTGAGAGCCCGCCGGGCGGTCGCTATCGCTTGCCGTTGGGGGAATCGGCGTCGCAACGGTGGGGGGAAGTTCCGTTGCGGCTGTCGGCAATAGCGGCCGCTCGTCGGCGGGCCCGCTCGACGAAGTGGTGGGCTCTTCGTCGAGCGAAGGTTCGAGGTGGTTTCGATCCATGTGAGGAAGGTACGTGATGGAGGTGAAAAGATTCGTAAGGACAGAAGAAAATCGAGGGAAAGAATTCTCCCACCCCTATCGACCTCTACAACCCATGCCATGACCGCTTTCATCCTGAACATCACAATTGAGGCCGCCGACCCGTCGCGACGAGAACTGTTCTGGCCGACGAATTCTGTTTCGGCTAGCCCCGCGGGAGGCGCAGCGTGAACTTGGAGCCCACGCCGGCGGCGGACTCAAGTTCCACCCGCCCGCCGTGGGCTTCGGCGATTTGACGGACGATCGTGAGTCCGAGGCCCGATCGGCCCGCAGTTCGAGCCTCACGCGTGTCGCCACGCCAGAACCGCTGGAATACCCGCATTTGGTCATCGGCATCAATACCGGGGCCTTCGTCGATCACCGCAAGCGTGACCCAGCGGCCCTCGTCGGCCGCAGCGACCCGGACGGTGGTGCCTTCGGGTGCGAGACGTACGGCATTCGCGAGCAAGTTCGCGGCCGCGCGGTGAATAGCTTGGGCGTCGCCACGAACCGGCAGATCTGCGCTCGGGACATCGGCAACAAGCGTGAGACCGTTGGCTTCCGCGGCGGCGCTGAACTCCTCCACCAGGTCCTCGACTTCTGCGACTAGGTCAACGTCTTCACGCCGCGTCTGACGAGTGCCGTGGCGGGCGTAGAGCAGCAAGTCGTCGACCAGCGTCGACATCCGTTCGGCCGAGCGGCCGACGACCTCACCCACCGAGCGGAGATCCTCTTCCGTTGCATCCGGATCATCGAGGACTACGTCGACGTTGGTACGGATGACGGCCAGCGGATTGCGGAGCTCGTGGCTCGCTTCGTGAATGAACTCTCGTTGCGACTCGAATGCATCATCGATCCGGCCGAGCATCCCGTCGAAGGTGTCGGCCAGCCGTTTCAGTTCGTCGTCGGGTCCATCGAGTTCGATCCGACGCGAGAGGTCGGTGGCCCCGATCTCGCGAGCGACACCGGTGATCCGGCCAACCGGGCGAAGAACGAGGCCGGCAACGAACCAGCCAACGAACAAGCTGCCGACGAATAGAAGACCGAGGGCGCCGAACGCGTAAGTACGCAGCTGATCAAGCGCTTGTTCGTTGACTGTTCGTTCGAAGAGAAGGATGTAATCGGGCACCTCGAACTGCACGGTGGCGATGCCCTGCTGCCCGGTCTGATCCTCGAAGAGCGCGACCCATTCCTCGGTTCGCGACACCTCTTTGTTGTCGAGGCTGCGAGCGACACCGGCGTAGATGCCGCCGACGACCACCGTTGCGAGCCCAAAGAGGAGGACGGAGTACAGCACTGTTAGCCGGAAGCGGATCGAGCCCGCCCAGCCGTGGAGCCGCGGTCCGGCCTCAGTCATCCGGTGTGTCCGTGGCGACGATGTCGTTGGGATGCACAAGGCGGTAACCCGAACCGATCACGGTCTCAATGATCTGGTCCTCGTCGTCATTCGAGAGCTTGCGTCGCAAGGTGCCGACCGTGACCCGGACGGTATTGGTGAACGGGTCGGCGTGTTCGTCCCACACATGCTCGAGCAAGTGTTCTTGTGAGAGCACCTGGTCCACGTGGGACATGAAGTATCGCAGCAGCGCGAATTCCTTGGCCGTCAGCTCAAGGTCGCGATCGACGCGTCGGGCGCGATGGCGCGTGTCGTCGAGCTCGACATCGCCCACGACAAGCACCGAACTGGTCTTCGCGGCGTCTCTTCGAAGTAGCGATCGGACCCGGGCGGTGAGCTCGCCGAAGGCGAACGGTTTGACGAGATAGTCGTCGGCTCCGTGGTCGAGCCCGTCGATGCGGTCCTCGATAGCGTCACGGGCCGTGAGCATGAGTACCCGTGGGGCCACGCCATCGGGCGGGTTTTCCCGAAGACGCTGACACACCTCGAGACCATCGATGTCGGGCATGGTGAGATCGAGGCAGACCAGGTCGTAGGGCACGAGTTCAGCCTTTTCCAGCGCCGTCGTGCCGTCATTTGCGATGTCGACCGCGTACCCCTCGCGGCGCAACCCGCGGGCAACCGCTTCCGCCAACTCCACTTCATCGTCGACCACAAGGATGCGCATCGCGGAGACGCTAGCTGTCGGCGTCTTTCGGTTGCGCTTATCGTGCGCCAGGTTTACTGCCACGTCTGTCACGATCATGACCGCACCACAATGGGGCGAAAGCTCGTGTCAAGACACCGACGCTTGTTCGAAAGACTCCCGATGACGACTGGAAATGCATGACTGATACGGCCGACGATCTCCCATCGTTGGAACGCACGCTCGTCGAGCTCCGACGCGTCATCGTGGGCCAGGAGCGGCTCATGGAGCGTCTACTCATCGCTTTAGTGGCCGGCGGGCATTGCCTTCTGGAGGGTCCTCCTGGCCTCGCCAAGACCCTCGCTGTCCGGACGCTTGCCGACACGACCGGCGGCTCGTTCTCCCGAGTGCAATTCACCCCCGACCTTCTTCCCGCCGACATCGTTGGCACCCGCATCTATCGCTCGTCGTCGGAAACATTCGATGTCGAACTCGGTCCGATCTTCGCGAACTTCGTGCTCGCCGATGAGATCAACCGTGCGCCGGCCAAGGTGCAGTCGGCCCTTCTTGAGGTGATGGCTGAGCATCAGGTGACAATCGGCGGGAAGGCACACCCCGTGCCTTCGCCGTTCCTTGTCCTCGCCACGCAAAATCCCATCGAGTCTGAGGGCGTCTACGCATTGCCCGAGGCCCAGCGCGATCGTTTCCTCATGAAGGTTGTGATCGACTATCCGACCCCGCAAGAGGAGATCGAGATCGTCCGGCGCATGGGCACGAATCCGCCGACCGCCTCGCAGGTGTTGTCGCCGGAACTGATCCTTGACCTGCAGCGCCAGGCGCGGGAGATCATCGTCGACCAAGGAACGCTCGACTACGCCGTCAACCTCGTGCTGGCGACCCGAGACCCGGCCCACCACGGGCTCCTCGACCTCGTCGGCATGATCGAATACGGCGCCTCACCGCGGGCCAGCCTTGGACTAGTGGCGGGAGGACGGGCGATGGCGCTTCTCCGGGGCCGCGACTATGTCGTGCCGCAGGACATCTTCGACATCGCGCCCGACGTGCTGCGCCACCGACTCGTGCTCTCCTACGAAGCGCTCGCGGCCGATCTCGACGTCGAACAAGTCCTGGTCCGACTCCTGTCCACCATCCCCGCCCCGATGGTCTCCCCCACCACGCAGGATCCCGCTCGCTTCGACGACGCCGCTTTCCGTCCCACATGAGTCATCCGACCGCAGCTGATCGCCGGGCCGACTCCGCCCGGACCCGAGAGGTGCTTCGACGGCTCGAACTCGATGTCACCCGGCGCCTCGATGGGCTCCTTCAAGGCGACTATCGCGGTCTGGTGCCCGGCTTAGGAAGCGAGCCCGGCGAGGCCCGCCCCTATTCGCCCGGTGACGACGTTCGCCGTATGGACTGGAACGTCACGGCGCGGATGGTCGAGCCCCACGTCCGAGAATCGATCGCCGATCGTGAACTCGAAACGACGGTCCTCGTCGATCTCACGAAGAGCCTCGACTTCGGCACGTCACAACACACCAAGGCCGAGCTCGCCGTGGCGGCCGTTGCGGCGATCGGCATGCTCACTGATCGGACCGGCAATCGGCTTGGCGCGATCATCAACGATGGCGATCGTCTGCACGACATCCGTCCTGGCTCCGGGCGTCGCCATCTGATGGCGGTGCTCCATCGCCTGGCCACCACCGAGCCGCAGCCGGGCGACAGCGGGCTCAGCCAGGGACTGCACCGCTTGGCCGGCCCCGGTCATCGCGGCGGCCTCGCCGTTGTCGTGTCCGACCTGCTGCGGCCCGGCTGGACCGAACCCCTCCGAGCCGTGACACTGCGGTACGAGACGCTGGTGATCGAAGTCGTCGACCCTCGCGAGCTCGAGCTCCCCAACGTCGGACTCATCGAGTTGGCTGACTCCCGCACGGGACGAGTGGTTGAGGTCGACACCCGCAAGGCCGCCATCCGCGAACGATTCGCTGAGGCCGGGCGCCAGCGCCTCGCCGAGCACGCCGCCGCGGTCCGCTCGGCTCGGGCCGACCACCTGGTTCTGCGCACCGACAGCGACTGGGTTCTCGACCTCGCTCGTTTTGTTGATCGCCGTCGCCGCCGCCGATCAACCGCAACGGCGGTCGCGTAGATGTTCGATTTCCTCCGCGGTGTCGAATTCGACCACACCGAACGGCTCTGGCTTCTGCTCGCGGTCGTCGTGCTACTCGCCATCTACATCGCCTTGCAACGGCGGCGCGGCACCTACGCGCTGCGCTTCTCTGACACCTCGCTCCTCGACAGCGTGGCGCCCAAGCGGCCGGGCTGGCGCCGTCACGTGGTTGCGGTGCTCTACCTCGTCTCCGCGAGCTTCATGATCGGGGCCTTTGCCGGACCGCATCGTTTCGAGGTGCCGCTCCGCGCCACCGTCGTGCTGACGATCGATACGTCGTTGTCGATGGGCGCCACCGACGTTGCACCCAGCCGATTCGAGGCAGCAAAGCTCGCCGCCCATGACTTTCTTACCGACGTACCCGATTCGGTCGACGTCGCGTTGATCTCCTTTGACGAGTTTCCCGTGGTTCAGGTTGGCCCCACGGCCAATCGAACGGCCGTAGGTGCCGCCGTCGACGCGCTCGAACTCGGCCCATTCACAGCCACCGGTGATGCGATTTCCGCGTCGGTCGGGACAATCCTCGACACTGGTCGGCCGGTGGTCGACGAATTCGGCGAACCAACCGCCGTCATCGTGCTGCTGTCCGACGGATTCCCCACTATCGGACGATCGATCGACGAGGCCATCAACGAAGCGCTCGATGCCAACGTCCAGATCAGCACCGTCGCCCTCGGCACTCCATTCGGCGAAGTCGAGATCGAAGATTTCGAGAATCCTGGAAACTTCTTCAGCCAACTCGTACCGGTCGACGAGGTGACGATGGAAACCGTGGCCCTCGCAACCGGAGGGGAGTTCTTCTCGACAGACTCGTTCACCGACCTCGCCGATGTCTATCGAGACATCGGCACCGCTCTCGGCGAAGACCCCGTGCGCCAGGAAGAGAGCAACTGGTTCATCGGGCTCGCTCTCTTCGGCGTGGCCCTCACCGGCGCGCTCAGCCTGGCCTGGTTCCAGCGACTGCCCTAGACGTCGTCGCCGGTCACTGCAAAACCGCGACGTTCGGACAGCCGTTGAGCTTTGTCGTCGCCGTGAGTGACCCACAACTCGATGCCGTCACGGTCGGCCCACTCGATCACCTTGTCGACGAGTTTCGCGCCGACGCCTTGCCCTTGGCACCAACAAAGTTGAGGCGGGGGTCAAAGGCGGCCCTGCGGGCCGCGACGAGTTCGGCTGCGCCGAACTCGCCCCGGTTGAGGCGTTACTTTTGGGCGGCTACTACCCACATGGCGAAGTACTGGGCGCCGCCGCCGTAGGCGTGGCCGAAGGCAGTGCGGGCGCCATCGACTTGATGTTCGCCGGCCTCCCCCATCACCTGGAGGGCCGCCTCCGCGAACCGGACCATGCCTGAGGCGCCGATCGCGTTGGTCGACAGCACACCACCGGAGCAGTTGACCGGTAGGTCGCCGCCTTCGTGATTGGTGGAGCCGTCTTCGACCATGCGCCAGCCCTGGCCCTTATCGGCAAAGCCGAGGGACTCGAGCCACATGGGTTCGTACCAGGAGAAGGGCACATACATCTCGACGGCGTCGATCTCCTTGCGGCGATCGTGGATCCCGGCCTGAGCGAATACGTCGTTGGCGCACTCCTCGCTGGCCCGGGGCGACACCATGTTGCGGCCGCCGTAGGAGTTCGACTCCGAACGCATTGCCGTGCCCTTGATCCAAGCAACGGGGCCATCGTGGGCGTCGCCGCTGGCCTCGTCGGTCAAGATCATGGCGCACGCACCGTCGGACGACGGGCAGGTCTCCGAGTAACGAATCGGGTCCCACAGCATGGGCGACTCAACGACCTGATCGAAGGTGAGATCCTTCTGCTGCAAGTGCGCGAACGGGTTCTTCAGCGCGTGCTGACGATCCTTGAACGCCACCATGCAACCAATGAGCTCGGGTGCATCCGACATCGCCATGTAACGACGCATGATCGGCGAGAAGTAGCCACCGGCACCAGCGTTGACTGAGGTGGTGAACGGCGCGGGCAACGAGAGCGCCCACATCGCGTTGGACTCGGACTGCTTCTCCCAGGCAATGGTGAGCACGGTCTTATGGACCCGGCTCTGCACCATCGACGCAGCGACACAGGCGGTCGACCCGCCGACGGAGCCCGCCGTGTGCACCCGCATGATCGGCTTGCCGACACAACCCAGCGCTTCGGCCAGATAGATCTCGGGCATCATCACGCCTTCGAAGAAGTCGGGCGCCTTGCCCATCACAACGGCGTCAATGTCGTCCCAGGTCTTGCCCGCCATTTCGAGCGCCCGGTAGGCGGCTTCGCGCAGGAGACCAGCCATGGAGACGTCGCCTCGAGTAGAGGCGTACTTGGTCTGGCCGACGCCGATGACGGCGGTGCGTTCTTTGCTTCCTGAACCAGTACCCATGATCAGTCTCCCTCCAGCACGGCAACCATGTTTTGCTGCAGGACTGGTCCGGCTGTTGCATGGACAACGGCGCGGTCGCCGTCGCCCCGAGCGATACGTTCGAACGCTTCGCCGAATCGGATGTGGCCCGCAGCCATCATCGTGTGGGCGGCCAATGCGCCGCCCGACGGATTGATCACCACGTCGTCGCCGAGGCCCAGGGCCTCGATGAGCACCGCTTCGCTTGTGGTGAACGGCGCATGCAGTTCGGCGAAGTCGATCTTATCGTTGCCAACTCCAGCCTTCTCGGCGGCGATCCGCGCCGACATGGCTGTCGTCAGATCACGAACCCCCAGCGTGTGGGCATCGATGCGGTGATCGATGCCGCGAATCCAGACCGGTCGGTCGCAAAGTTCACGGGCCCGGTCGCCGGCGGCCAGCACCATCGCGCAACCACCATCGGCCGAAGCCGGGATGTCGGACGGGCGCAGCGGATCGGCCAAGTAGGCCTCCGCCAGGATCTCGTCGACGGACTTGGGCGTCCTGCGCACGGCGTTGGGATTCGACGCCGCGTTCTCCCGGGAGCGAGACGCGATCTCGGCGAGTTGGCGCTCGGATACCTTGCCGGACTCGAGCAATATTCGAGCGGCGATGCCCTCGATGGCGAAGGCATCAGGCCACAGAGGGGCCACGTAGTACGGGTCCATCTGGGTAGCGAGCACGTCACGCAGCGAGCCCGGCGACGAGCGGCCGTAGGAGTAGACGAACGCCGTGTCGATGTCGCCGCACTGCAGCTTCACCCACGCTTCGTAGAGCGCCCACGCGCCGTCTTGTTCGACGTGAGACTCGCTGATCGGCGGAACCGGGCCGGTGCCGTCGATCGTCGCCACGAAGGAGAAGGCCTGCCCGGCAAGGAAATCAGATGAGCCGGAGCACGTGAACCCCATGTCTTGCTGTGTCAGCCCCACATCGGCTTTGGCCTGCGCCATGAGCGGGACCATGAATTCAACTTCGGACTCGTCGCGGATCGCTGCTTCTTGACGCTGAGCAAACGAAACAATCGCAATGTCTCTCAAACCACTGTCTCTCATTACTCCAACTCCCCCTTCTGTCCGATCGTCTCAATATCGGGGATATCGACGTCGGGTTCTCCGGTCGGCTCCCAGCCGAGGACGTTGGTGGCCGACATTTCGAGTTCGTCATCGGGCTTCCAAACGGCGCGCACTCGGGTGCCGAGCTTCACCGATTCCGGCTCGATGTTGATGACCAGACCCATGAAGCCGACCGAGGCCCCGTCGAGCAAGATCCACGCTGAGCAATACGGTGGCTCGAGCTCGGGGCGACTCGCAATCGGCACCCGGGTGATGTTGAACGACTCGACGTAACCGGTGTCGGGCAGTTCGACCGGCCCCTCGGTGGGGATTCCGGCCACGGGGCTGACACCGCGCGGCGGCACAAAGACCTGGCCAGTCTGCGGGCACCGCTCGGCGAGGATCTTCTTTTCCTTCATGCCTCGGAGGTACGTCGAAAGCGCCTTCCCGGGTGTGTAGGTGTATTCGATGCGGATCGGCGTACGGACGCTTTGCACCCGCTCGACGTTGGCGATCGAGTCCGGAACGGTCACTGCAACATCGAGGCCGGCGGGACGGCTGCTGGGATCTTGGCTCTTGGTATACGCCATCAGGACGCTCCCTCTGATTCGTCCTCAACCGGAACGAAGCC
>Ga0114997_10001072_pt1 | contig 22777 bp, 22 predicted proteins | sample ArcticOcean_MG_C_2_FD_87045 | JGI IMG/M metagenome (GOLD analysis project Ga0114997, IMG submission 87045) | Marine microbial communities from western Arctic Ocean - ArcticOcean_MG_CB4_136 | ecosystem: Environmental > Aquatic > Marine > Oceanic | place: Arctic Ocean: Canada Basin | collected...
AGAATGCAACTTGGATACTTCCATGTAATTGCTGAACCTGTCTCAACTTGTGTCCATGAAATTTTTGAATTTTTTCCCTTACACAGTCCTCTCTTGGTAACAAAATTATAAATACCTCCTACGCCATCTTTGTCTCCAGGGTACCAATTTTGAACTGTTGAATATTTAATTTCAGCATCATCTAGTGCAATTAATTCTACATTAGCAGCATGTAATTGATTTTCATCTCTCATTGGTGCCGTGCAGCCTTCCAAATAACTGACATAACTTCCTTTGTCAGCAATAATTAATGTTCTTTCAAATTGTCCAGTCTCTGTGGCGTTAATTCTAAAATAAGTTGATAACTCCATTGGACATCTGACACCCTCTGGAATGTAGACAAATGAACCATCTGTAAATACCGCAGAATTTAATGTTGCAAAATAATGATCTGATAAAGGAATTACTGATCCTAAATATTTTTTTACAAGTTCAGAATGTTCTCGAATTGCTTCAGACATTGAGCAAAAAATTATTCCTTTTTTATTCAACTCTCCTTTAAAGGTTGTTGCTACTGACACTGAATCAAATACGGCATCTACAGCTATGCCGTTTAATCTTGCCTGTTCTTGTAGTGGTATCCCTAGTTTTTTATATGTTTCAAGTAACTTTGGATCTAATTCATCTAAACTTTTAGGTTTGTCATCCATACTTTTTGGCGCAGAGTAATAATAAAGATCTTGGTAATCTATTTTAGGATATTTTGGTTTTTGCCAATTGGGTTCTTTTAATTGCTTTAATCTTTCAAATGCTTTTAGCCTCCAATCAAGCATCCATTTAGGTTCTTTTTTTATATTTGAAATAAATTTAATAACTTCTTCATTTAATCCTTTTGGAGCTCTTGTATTTTCAATATCAGTTGAAAAGCCATATTTATAATCTTTTAATTTTTCTATTTCTTTTTCTCTAGCGTCCATTTTAATTTCTACTTTCTAATGTGTTGCTTATAAGATCTTTTAAATTTTTTTTCTCAAAAAAATTATTAATATGAATTTCAAGTTCATCCCATAAATTATGTGTAATACATTTTGAAGCTTTACCATTACAACCTTTTTTTGACTCTTTTTTACACTGAACAGTCTTAACCTCTTCATTCACTGCATTTAATATATTGGCAAGTTTTATTTCTTCAGGACCTTTATTTAAAATATATCCTCCGTTTGTACCTCTTATACTTTTAACTATGTTATTTTTTTTTAGTTTTGAAAATATTTGCTCTAAAAAGTCTAATGATATTCCTTGTCTCAAGGATATATCTCTTAGTGATACTGGATTTGTGCTATTAAATTTAGCTAAATCAGCTAGTGCCATAACGGCATATCTTCCTTTTGATGTTAATTTCATATTTACCCTTGATTGGAAGGCTTTTTATACATACCTGACTAAACTAGTCAAGTATTCATTAAATAAAAAAGTTAACATATTGTCGCCTAGTTATGATAGATCTAGTTTTTTTTTGAGAATAATAATCAATAACAATTATGGATAATAAAATAGCTGAAATTTTTATACCTGGACCTGCTGGAAGACTTGAGGCTAAATATTTTAAAAGTAATAAAAATACATCTCCAATTGCACTAGTATTACAACCTCATCCTCAATATGGAGGTACAATGAATAATAAAATAGTTGTAGATACTTTTCATGCCTTTATGGAAAATGATTTTTCTGTTTGCAGGGTAAACTTTAGGGGTGTTGGAAAAAGTGATGGAGAATTTGATAACGGTCAAGGTGAACTTGCAGATGCGGCGGCAGCTTTAGATTGGATTGAAAGAGAAAATTTTGATAATTCACAATGTTGGGTTGCAGGATTCTCTTTTGGATCTTTAATTGCAATGCAACTACTTATGAGAAGGCCAGAAATAAATAGATTTATAGCAATTTCTCCCCAACCTAATGTTTATGATTTTTCATTTCTTTCACCTTGCCCAACATCAGGTTTGATGATTTATGGAAAAAAAGATGAATTAGTTCCGTTAGAAGCTATTATAGAACTTGACAAAAGATTGAGTGCTCAAAAAGGTATTAAAGTTGATTTTCAGGCAATTCCTGATGCAAATCATTTTTTTTCTAAATCTGAAGATAGTCTTATAAAGAATGTAGATAAGTATATTAAAAAAGAATCTGCTTTATTTTAATAATTTTTAACTATCACCCCACCAGTACAAGGCTTTATACACCCTGTGGTTTCTGGAAATGAAATTGGCAATCCCAAATAAGATCTTATAGCAAGATAACCAAAAGCTTGGGACTCCACAAAATCTCCATCAATACCCAAACTATCAATTAATTTTACTGGCCTATTTGTTTTATTGGTTACTGTTTTTTTTTTAATTCTACTAACTAAAAAATTATTTTTTCTTCCCCCCCCACATAAAAAAATATTTATTGTTTTATACCATTGAGCATCTTCTAAAAAATCTAAAATACTTTCTATTATAGAGTCTGCTGTATACTCAATTAAAGTTGCAGCACCATCTTTTAGAGATAATTTTTTTAACAATATTAAGTTAAAATCTTTTATATCATATGACTTCTTAAAAGGATGTTTATTTAAAAGTTTACCAATAGTTTCTTTATTTATATTTCCTAATTTGGCTATTTTTCCTTTTTCATCATAGGGCATATCTGTTTTTTTTCTTATCCAACGATCTATCAAACAATTTCCTGGTCCTGTATCCGCACTCAATAAATGATTTTGTGGAGTTATTTCTTTATCCTGCCAAATAAAAGTATAATTAGCTATTCCTCCTAAATTAATAATAATTACCGGGAGTTTTATTTTTTTTTTTTCAATAATAAGTTTATGAAAAATTGGTGTTAAGGGCGCACCTTCTCCTCCATTTTTTAAATCATTTTGTCTAAAATCATAAACAACTTTTTTTTTGGTAAGTTTTGAAAGAAGCTTTCCATCTCCTATCTGTTTAGTAATTTTTTTTTTTGCATTATGAAAAATAGTTTGTCCATGAAATCCTATAAAATCTACATTTTGTTTCGTTTTTTTAAGAATCTTATTTGTTAATTCTGCATGAAAAATAGTTATATCTTTTTCAATAGATTTTATTTCTTTTTGGTGTTTTTTTAAATCTTTTGAGATTTTTATGTTATCTCCAAGTTTCGTTAGATTATTATAAATGCTTTCTGGGTATTTAAAATATTTGTCTAAAATTGGCTTATATTTAGATTTTCCATCTGTTTTAATAATTGAAGCATCAACGCCATCCATTGATGTACCACTCATTAATCCCAAGGCTGTATAAATTTTTTCCATTCTTATTTTTTTTTATAAAAATTTGTATATTGTAGGAGCATATACTTATGAATAAATTTTTAAAAGAATTTAAAGATAGGGGGTTTTTCTATCAGTGTACTGGTGAAGACGAATTATCTCAACTATTGGATAAAGAAAAAATCAATGGCTATATAGGTTTTGATTGTACTGCTGAGAGTCTTCACGTAGGTAGCTTGCTTCAAATAATGTGTTTAAGACTACTTCAAAAACATGGGCATAGACCTATAGTATTATTAGGAGGTGGTACTACTAGAATTGGCGACCCTTCAGGCAAAGACAAAACACGAACTATCTTAAGTGAAGAAGAAATAGAAAAAAATATTAAAAATATAGAAAAAATATTAAAAATTTTTTTAAATATTGAAGATCCAAAAACTAAACCAATTTTTGTAAATAACTTTTCTTGGCTTAAAAATTTGAACTATATTTCTTTTTTAAGGGATATTGGAAAACACTTTACAATTAATAAAATGTTAAGTTTTGATAGCGTTAAAACTAGATTGGAAAGAGAACAATCTTTAAGCTATATGGAATTTAATTATATGATCCTACAAGCTTATGATTTTTTAGAATTAAATAAAAAAGAAAAATGTGTTTTACAAATGGGTGGATCTGATCAATGGGGAAATATTGTTAATGGAGTTGATCTAATAAAAAGACATTCTAATAAGCAAGCTTATGGTTTAACCACTCCATTAATAACTTTGGCATCTGGTGCCAAAATGGGTAAAACAGAATCCGGTGCTGTCTGGTTGGATAAAAAATCTCTTTCTCCTTATGATTATTGGCAATTTTGGAGAAATATAGATGATAGAGATGTTTTAAAATTTCTTAAAATTTTTACAGACTTAAGTGTTGATGAAATTGAAAGTATTAAGAATAAAGATATTAATCAATTAAAGATTACTCTAGCTAATGAAGCTACTATTATGCTTCATGGAGAAAAAGAGGCTAAAGCAAGTGAAGAAACTGCAAAGAAAACTTTTTCTCAAAATTCATTAGGATCAGAATTGCCATCAGTTTCAGTTAATAAAAATCAATTAAGCAAAGGTTTAAATATTATGGAACTAATTATTTTATCTAAATTAGAAAATTCTAAAAGTGAAATTAGAAGACTGGTTAACGGCAATGGTGTTAGAATTAACAATCAAGCAGTTGTCGATGAAAAATTAATTATTACAAAGGATCTATTTAAAGATAATTATATTAAGTTATCTCTAGGAAAAAAAAGACATATCAAGGTTGAATTATGCTAGTTTTTTTTAATTTTTTCTAAAGTTCTAGTTATAAATCTAGGAGTTAAAGTTTTAACTGGATTTACAGTAGTTTTTAAATCTTTTGGCGGACCCTTAATCTTAAAGCTAACTCCAAAAACACCCTCGCCTGTTTTTTTTCCAACAAGTATTTTGCCAATCAAAGGAATTGAAGCTATTGACTTGTTTATAGTAGTTGCTGGTACCAGTGTCCCTCTTAAGCTTATTAATTTTTTAGTCTCAATATATCCATCCATCAAGACTGAAATAGCAGGACCAATTGCATACATTTCATCTATACTCATCAAATCATTTTTATTTGAGAATTTCATTTCAAAATCAGTAAATCTTATCCCCTCACCCGTTAATAAATCAGCAATTCCTTGTAATGATGCAAGGGTCAATAGCTTGGCTAATACAGGCACTTCTTGAACTTTAAAATTATCAATTTTCAGGACAGAATTTGAAATATTTTTTTTTTTTATAGAGTAAAAATCCAAAGTTCCTCCTTCAAAACCCTTAATAAATTTATATTGTTTAACTATTGGTTTTGGATAGTTTGAAAACAGTGTAGTAATTTTTTCTTCATTTTCAGTTGTATTAATAGACATGGTTAATTTTTTATTGTTAGAGAATGTAGAATCTAAATTTAATTTATATATTTCGTTTCCCTTAAAATATAAATTACCATTTAAATTATTAACAAATGTAGAACTGTCTAAAAAAGTTTTGTTAATCTTAAGTTCTAGACTTGAATTTAGATTATTAAATATAGATCCAGTTTTTCCATTATCTTCACCATTCAAGATATTATCAATTAATTTTGTTGCATCAAAACTTTCTCCAGTAATCTTATAGTTTTTTTTGTCTTTCTTTATATTAAACTTGTTTTTAATTTTATCATTATTTTTGTAATCAAAGTCCAATAGCTCTAGATCAATGATCTTTAATCTATTATTTAGATTTATATTTTTAATTAAAAAATTATTACTATTTTCTTCTAGTATAATTTTATCAAATCTTATTTTTTCATTTATTTTATAAATACCCTTTAATGAAATTAAAGATTTGATATTTTCTTCTTTTTTATAATTTAAAAAATTTATTAATAAAGAATTTTTAACTAAATTAATATTTGTATCAACACAATATTTATTATCTTTTTTTTTTATTTTATAATTTAAAGAATCTAATTTATCATCTATCAAAACCTTTCCTTTGCCACTGATATCGAATTGATTCTTATTATAATTAATAGATATTTTGTGATCTTTTAACCTGATAAATTTTTTAAAAGTTGGTAAATAATTCTCAATTTTTAACAGATCATTCCTATAGTCTAAATTATTTAAATTTATTTTTGATTTTAAATCAAATTCACTAATCTTAAATTTTTTATTAATATTGAAAGCAAAGTTGCTACTAGATTTAAAGTTAATGTTATCTATGGGCAATTTTTTAATATTATCTTTAAATAAGTTGTTAAGTAAATTGTTATCAATACTTTTTTCCTTACTTAATATTTTTCCCTTAACATAAAATACGCCTTTTTTCTCCTTAACTACCACTGAAGGTAATATGAGTTTAATTTCATTAAATTTTGTATCAATATCTTCTAAGATAAATTCATTTTTTTTAATGTTAAAAAGTAAATTTAAGTTTTCGAGATTGTAATTTTTTGAAATTTCTAATTTTGCATTTTTGACAAAACCTTTTATTTTAAAATCATCTTTAATATTTCCATTGCTATCAAAATTTATATTTATATCTCCAACTAAAAAACCTTCTTTAATAACTTTATCCAATATGAATAATTCTATTGAATTCTCAAATGATCTTGTTAACTTTACAATATCATTAAGTTTAATTGCCCTTGTAGATATATTTAAATCATCTATCGAAAACTCTTTACTAAAAAAAGACTTAAGAGATATGTTTGTTTTAATGCTCTCTAATTCTAATTTATTATCATCAAAAAATAAATTAGTGTCTAATGTTTTAATATTAATTGTAAAATTTGAAGGCTTCAGTAAAAATTTAACACTTTTTAATTCTAAATTTAATCTTTTATTAATCTTTAGTATTTCACTCTTTATTTTATTATTAAATGCATTGGTATTAACTCCTATCAAGCTCATGTATGCAATTAATATACTTAATACAAAAAATATTAAGATTAATGTTTTTATTAATTTTTTAATCATCTTTTTATTTTATATAAAGAGTTTTCTAAAAAATCATCTATTTCGCCATCTAAGACTTTATCTGGGTTTGAGTTTTCATAACTAGTTCTATTGTCTTTCACCAATCTATATGGGTGAAGAACGTAAGATCTTATTTGATGGCCCCATCCTATGTCTGCTTTTGAAGATTCTAAACTTTGATTTTCTTGTTCTCTTTTCTTTAATTCAAAATCATATAATCTTGCTTTAAGCATATTTATACAAGTTTCTTTATTTTTGTGCTGAGATCTCCCATTTTGACACTGTACAACAATTTTTGTGGGTATGTGAGTAACTCTAACTGCACTATCAGTTGTGTTTACATGCTGTCCACCTGCACCACTTGATTTGTAAGTATCAACTCTTAAATCTTTTTCTATAATTTCAACATTAATGTTTTCATTCACCACGGGGTAAATCCATATACTTGCAAAGCTAGTATGTCTTCTTGATCCAGAGTCAAATGGAGAGATTCTGACCAATCTGTGAATTCCAGACTCAGATTTTAGCCAACCGAAAACATAATCACCTTCAATTTTAATCGTTGATGATTTTATGCCCGCCTCTTCCCCTTTATGTTCACTTATCAATTCAGATTTAAATCCTTTATTTGTAGACCATTTTAGATACATCCTTCTCAACATTTCAGCCCAATCTTGACTTTCGGTGCCTCCTGCGCCTGCATGTATTTCTATATAACAGTCTAGAGTATCGCTTTCTTTTGAAAGAAAACACTTTATTTCATTTTTTTTAGTTAATATTTTTAATTGTCTTAAGTTTTCTAAGATTTCATTTAGTATCGTTTGATTATTTTCCTCTATCGCCAATTCATTTAATTCTTCTAGATCTTTTAGAGATTTAATTGAATGGTTATAAGAGTTAATTAGATCTTCTTGTAACTTTTTTTCTTTAATAACTTTTTGTGATTTTGATTTATCCTGCCAAAAATTGGCTTCGAGCATTATCTTATTATTTTTTTCTAAAGATGAATAAATATTATTTTTTTCAAAGATACCCCTTAATTCTTTGATTAATTTTTTCTATTTCGATTTTATAATTTAGGTATTTATTTTCCATTAATAGAATTTTAATATATTATTATTTTTTAATCTATTGTTAATATCTAAATTTTTATTGTTTTTCATCTTAAAACTATTTTTTTTGTAAGACTCAATTATTGTTGTTTTAGAGGCAAATTGTGCTTTTTGTCCTGATAAAGGATCAATAACCATCATTAAAATATTTTCAGGAACTTTAAAAGGTTTTGCTTCTTCTTTTTTAATCGCTTTTTTTATAAATTGTTTAAAAATTGGTAGTGCTGTTTTTGCTCCAGTTTCGTATCTACCTAAAGGTTTTGGATTATCTGAACCAACATATACTCCTATTACTAATTTTGAAGTAAATCCAACAAACCACGTATCTGTATTACCGTTTGTTGTTCCTGTTTTTCCAGCAATATCTAGTCTAAGATCTTTTAGTTTTTTTCCAGTGCCTCTTAGAACTGCTCCCTCTAAAATTGAAGTCATTTGATAAGCTGTTTCTGCAGAAAACACCTGAGGAAAGTTATCTTTTATTTTTGGGTACTCATTACTTAAGAAAGAAATTTGTTTACAATTTAAACATTTCCTTTTTTCATTGTTAAATATTGTGTTTCCCTCACTATCTTGAATTCTATCTATCATTATTGGACTTATTGATTTTCCTCCGTTTACAAAAGAACAGTATGCAGAAGTCAATTTTAATAATGTAGTTTCAGTAGAGCCCAATGAGATTGACAGAAGTTCACTGGGATTTTCATAAATACCTAATTGTTCTGAAAAATTTATTATTTTGTCTAAGCCTAAATCTTGCGCTATTCTTACTGTCATCAAATTTCTTGATTTTTCAAGTCCCATTCTCAACGTTGATGGTCCATAAAATTTTTTCCCATAATTTTCTGGTTTCCACATTTTTAAATCTGAACCTTGCTCCAAAACAAGTGGTGCATCCAAAATTAATGTAGAAGGTGTATATCCATTTTCTAATGCAAGTGCATAAATAAATGGCTTAAATGCAGAGCCAGGTTGTCTTAATGCTTGGGTTGCTCTATTAAATTCACTTTTTTTAAAACTAAAGCCTCCGCTCAATGCAACAACCCGACCACTATATGGATCCATTACCACAATTCCTCCATTAACTTTTGGCAATTGCCTTAAAGAAAAATTATTTTTACTTATATTTTCTACATAAATAACATCTCCCACTTGAAACAATTTATTAATTTCTTTTTTGGTCCAAGAAATATTCTCATATTTTATGAAACCTCTTGTTTTGTCTTCCATTTCAATTTCTGCAGAAAATTGATTTAATTTACGAATAATTGCTAGCTTCCAATTAATGGATTTTTCTAATCTAAACTTATCCAAATCTTTGTTCCAGTCTTTAATTTTTTTTTTATTTATTATTGCTCCTCTCCAACCCCGTCTTTTATCATATGCAATAAGTCCATCCCTTAATGATTTAGTTGCAATTTTTTGCAAGTTTAGATTGATTGGAGTTTTAATGTTAAGACCTTCTTTATACACTTTGTCGAATCCTAATTTATTGATTATATCTTTCCTTATATCTTCAACATAATATCTCGTGTCTTCTAAAAATATTTTTTTCCTTTTTTTTAAAAATATTTCATTATTAATAAACTTATTATAATCATCTTGATTAATATATTTATTATCAAATAAATTTTGTAATACTAAATTTCTTCTAAACTTAGCTAATTCTATATTTTTATAAGGATTATATCTACTAGGAGCCTTGGGTAATGCAGCTAAGAGTGCAGCCTCTTCATAATTTAATTCATTTATCGGTTTATCAAAATACTCTAAACTTGCAGAGGCCACGCCATAAGTTCCTTGTCCTAGGTAAATCTGATTAAGATATAATTCTAATATTCTTTCTTTGGTAAGAGCTCTTTCAATTCTAAATGCTAATATTGCTTCTTTTAATTTTCTATTTAAACTTACTTCATTGGTTAATAAAAAATTTTTTGCTACTTGTTGTGTTATAGTTGAGGCTCCTTCCAGTCTTTTTGATGCAATTATATTTGAAATATTATTGATTATTGCCCTTAATACTCCTTTTGCATCAACACCTGGATGTGAAAAAAAATTTTTATCTTCTGCAGATAAAAAAGCGTTGATTACTTTTTTGGGTATTGCTCTATATGGAACAAAAATTCTTTTTTCTGTTGAAAAATCATCAACTAATTCACCATCACCTGAATATACTTTGCTTGAAACTGAAGGTTTATAACTTTTTAAAAATTTATAATCAGGCAAATTGTTAGAAAATGCCCATAAAATTGAGAGTATTACCATTCCTCCTAATAGGATTGTGCTCAAGATGAATACAGAGATATTTTTGAGAATTTTTTGCATTTTAGTATTAATATATACATGAATTTGGTAAAGTTAAGGCAACAGATTTATACAAAATTAAAAACTTACAAAAAAATAAAAATGAAACTATCAATTAAAAATATATGGAAAAAAATTTATACATTGATGCATCGCATCCTAATGAAACAAGAGTTGTACTTAAATCAAGTGAAAACATTGAGGACTACGAATACGAGGGTCTAAAAAATTCTCTTATAAAAAATAATATTTATCTTGGAAAAGTTAGTAGAGTAGAGCCATCGCTTCAAGCTGCTTTTATTGATTTTGGAAGGGATAGACATGGATTTTTGTCCTTTAACGATATTCAATCAGATTACTACCAGATACCTCAAAGTGATTTAGAAAAAATTAAAGAAGAAGAAGAAAAGGTACGAGAGGAACTTCAAAAAAAAAGTGAGCAACAGGAAGAAAAAAATATTAGCGAAGGAAATTTAGATGCTAATGACCCTGTTGAAAAAAATCTAGAAGAAGAAGCGGTGACTAACACAGAAAGTGAAGTATCCACTACTGAAGAGGATCAATCAGAAAAAAATAGAAAGCCAGAATTTAAATTCAAAACTAAAAGATATAAAATTCAAGAAGTTATAAAACCAAATCAGGTAATACTTGTTCAGGTATTAAAGGACGAAAGAGGTCAAAAAGGAGCAGCATTGAGCACTTTCATTTCTATAGCTGGAAAGTATATTGTCTTAATGCCTAACACCCCTAAAGGTGGAGGAATATCACGTAAAATTTTTAATCCTGGTGAAAGAAAAAAGATAAGAGCAATTCTAAATGAAATAATAATTCCTAAAGAAATGGGGTTAATTGTAAGAACAGCAGGATCAAATAAAACAAAAAATGAGATTGATCATGATCTTCAAAATTTGATTAAAACTTGGAACAGTATTAAAGAAAATGCTCTTAATGCTATCGCTCCAGCATTAATCCATCAAGAAAGTGAAATAATAAAAAGAACCTTAAGAGATTTATACGATGATGATACTAAAAATATAATTATTGAGGGTAATGAAGGTTACAAAAAAGCACAAAGTTTTATGAAAATGATTATGCCCTCACATGTTAAAAAAATTAAAAAATATAGAGATAAAATACCCTTATTTTTTAAAGAAAACATTGAACAAAAATTAAATCAAATTTATGACTCTGAAGTAAAATTAAAATCTGGTGGCTACTTGGTTATAAATCCAACGGAAGCACTAGTTTCTATAGATATCAACTCTGGTAGCTCAATAAAACAAAAAAATGTTGAAAGCACAGCATTAGATACTAATCTTGAGGCTGCTGAAGAAATATCAAGACAAATAAAAATTAGAGATTTATCTGGCCTGATAATTATTGATTTTATTGATATGCTTAGCTTCGGAAATAGAAGGCTAGTGGAAAGAAAGCTTAAAGAAAAATGCAGAGCTGATCGAGCCAGAATTCAGATAGGAAGAATTAGTAATTTTGGATTATTGGAAATGTCAAGGCAAAGACTGAGGGAAAGTGTTGTAAAATGGAAAGTAACCTTAACAGATGAATCTTTTGCTCTTAAAATCTTAAAGCTGGTGGAGGTTAAAGCAATTCTAAGTAAATCTAAATTTGTAGAACTTAAGATATGTAAAAAAATATCTAATTTTATGAAAGAAAATTTTATTAATGACTTAAAATACTTTGAAGATAAAAATAAAATTAAAATTGATATTGTGGCTGATAACTCATTAGTAATACCCGAGTATATAATAAACCTTCAAAATAAAACAAAAAAGATAATTGAAACCGTCAAGCATATTGAAAAATTAAAGAACCTAGATGAGCAAGAAAATGATGTTAAAAAATTTGATAAATCTATTAAGAAAAAAATTTATAAAAAAAAACCATTTTTTAAAAAAAAAAAAATTTTTAAAAAAGTAATTTAAATAATTCCTTTTTTAGGTGATGATGCTTTTCCATATAAGGTTTTATTTATTCTGCCAGCTAAAAAAGATTGTCTTCCAGCAATAACTCCATTTTTAAATGCCAATGCCATTTCAAATGGTTTTTTTGCTTTAGCAATAGCTGTATTGGCCAAAACACCATCACAACCTAACTCCATTGCAATAACTGCATCTGATGCTTCTCCTAAGCCCGCATCTATTATTAACGGTAGTTTTGTCTGATTTCTTATAATTTTTATATTTGTTTTGTTTTGTATTCCAAGTCCAGAACCAATAGGAGCTGCCAAAGGCATGATTGCACAAGCACCTACATCTTCTAGTCTTTTTGCCATTAGTGGATCATCATTACAATATACCATAACTTTAAAGCCTTCCTTAGTTAGTATTTCTGTAGACTTTAAAGTTTCAATCATATCAGGAAAAAGGTTTTTTTTATCTCCAAGCACTTCAAGTTTGACCAGCTTCCAACCTCCCATCTCTCTAGCCAGTCTTAGCGTTCTAAGTGCATCCTCTGAGTTAAAACATCCAGCTGTATTCGGTAGGTAGGTAATTTTTTTTGGGTCAATGTAATCCATTAACAATGGTTTCTTTTTATCAAAAATATTTACCCTTCTTACTGCTACAGTAACTATTTCTGCACCTGACAATTCTATAGCTTTTGCACATTCTGACATATCTTTATACTTGCCAGTTCCAACTATAAGCCTTGAGGTAAATTTTTTTTTATTTATTATTAATGAATCTTTTTTCAATTTTAGCCACCCCCAATAAAATGAACAATCTCCATCTTGTCATTATTCTTCAATCTAATTTTATTTAATTCATTTTTATCTATTATTTCTTGATTTAATTCAATTGCTACCATTTTAAGTGGAATTTTTAATTTTTTTAAAAAACTAGATAGACTTAAATTATCATCAATTGTTGATAATTTACCATTTATTTTAATTTTTATTTTTTTTATTTTTTTCATACTATATAAGTGCTGAATGAGTAATAAAATTGTTATTATTAATGGACCCAATCTTAATCTATTAGGAGAAAGAGAACAATCACAATATGGTTCAATAAATTTTGAAACATTAAAAAATAATTGTTTAACTAAAGCAAAAGAATTAAATATTGATCTAGAATTCACTCAATCAAATATCGAAGGTGAGATAGTAACACTGATTCAAGAAGCTAAAAGTAAATTTGATGGAATAATTATAAATGCAGCAGGCTTTACACACACATCTGTAGCTATTAGAGATGCCTTGGATATCTTTAAAAAACCAATTATTGAACTCCACATATCTAATATATATAAAAGAGAAGAATTTAGACAAAAATCATTAATAAGTGATGTGGTAAGTGGTGGTATTTTTGGTTTAGGAGACAATGGTTATATTTTGGCCATAATTTCAATGCAAAACCTTTTAAAAGATGAAAATAGATAAAGATAAAATCAAAGAACTAACAAATTGTTTGGATGAACTAGGGTTATCTGAACTAGAGTACGCAGATAAAGACCTTAAAATAAAAGTTTCTAAATGGCAACATGCACCTTCAGATAGTTCATCAAAAAAATTAGAAAAAGATTCTAGTATCAAATCAAAAGAAGATAAAATTTCTTCTGGAATAAAAATAACATCCCCAATTATTGGAACAGCTTACCATTCCCCAGAGCCTGGTGCTAAAAAATTTATAGAGATAGGAAAAAAAATTAAAAAAGGTGATACGATTATGATTGTAGAGGCTATGAAGACAATGAATCATGTCCCTTCTACAGCAGATGGAGTTGTAAAAGAAATTTGCGTTGAAGATGGCCAACCTGTTGAGTTTGGACAAACTATTATTATCCTAGATTAATGTTCAAAAAAATATTAATTGCCAATCGTGGCGAAATTGCAGTTAGAATTATTCGTGCTTGCAAAGAATGGGGAATAGCAACTGTGGCTGTTCATTCAGATGTTGATAGAGACAGCATGCATGTAAGGATGGCTGATGAAAGTATCTGTATTGGCTCTCATCAACCCGCTAATAGTTATTTAAATATACCTGCTATAATGTCTGCAATTGAACTTACAAAAACTGAAGCAGTTCATCCTGGTTATGGTTTTTTATCTGAAAATGCAAATTTTGCTAAAGTTTTAGAGGAAAATAAAATTAAATTTATTGGTGCATCATCAAAATTAATAAGCATGATGGGTGATAAAATTCAAGCAAAGAAAATTGCAAAAGAATATGGATTGCCTGTTATTGAAGGTTCTGAGGGTGGCGTTGTAGACATAAAGCAAGCAAAAGAACTTTGTAAAAAGATTGGTTACCCTATTTTAATTAAAGCTTCTGGTGGTGGTGGTGGCAAGGGTATGAAAATTGTTCACAAGGAAGTAGATTTTGAAACATCGTTTTCAACTGCAAAATCTGAAGCTCAAAAGTACTTTGGAAATGATGAGATTTACATAGAAAAATTTTTTCAAAATCCAAGACATATAGAAGTTCAAATACTAGCAGGAAAAAATAGAACTGTACATTTGCATGAAAGAGATTGTTCGGTCCAAAGAAGACATCAAAAATTAATAGAAGAATCTCCCAGTCCAGTTTTGACAGATGAGATTAGAAAAGATTTATTTGAAAAAACTGTAAATATGGTGAGTAAAATTGGTTACGAAGGTGCTGGAACTGTAGAATTTATTTATGAGGATGGAAAGTTTTATTTTCTTGAAATGAATACAAGGATACAAGTAGAGCACCCTGTTACCGAGATGGTCACGGGAATTGATATTATTAAAGAACAAATTTGGATTGCCTATACTGGTGAAACAGCTCTAAAGCAAAGTGATATTAACCCAAGAGGACATGCTATTGAGTGTAGAATTAATGCCGAGGATGCAAGTAAAAATTTTCAACCCTCACCAGGAACAATAGGGATGTGTCACCAACCATCTGGTTTTAGAACAAGAGTTGATGGAGCAATATTTCAGGGATATAAAGTTACACCATATTATGATAGTATGATTTGTAAGTTAATAGTGCAAGGCAGAAACAGAACAGAAGCAATTCAGCGAATGAACCGCTCATTAGATGAATTTGTGATTGAAGGTATAACCACTACTATACCACTTCATAAAATATTATTAAACCATAAAAAATTTATTGAGTCTAATTTCAATGTAAGTTGGTTAGACAATGAAAAAATAATTTAATAGCACTTGGTTAACCAAATATCATAAACTGGGTGATCAAAAGGATTTATTGTTGGACTAGATGAAAAGGTCCACCCATTAAATACAAAAACCTCATCATTACTTTTGTTCGTTAAATCTTTAACCTGAATATAAGCAGTAATCTCAGGATTATCATCAAATTCTGAATTTTTACATTTTAAAGCTTTTATTAAAAGATTTTTAAAATTTTTTTGTTCATTTATTTTTATCTTTAATAAATTATTTTTAGAGCTTACTTTATCTAGTATTTTAATTTCAATAAAATTACCTTCAAATTTTTCAGATGCTTTTATGGAATTAATAAAATAAAATAAAATAAAAAAAGTGAAAATTACTAAAAAATTAGTTTTTCCAACTAGTATATTTTTTTTTGATTTCATCATTATTTTTATTTGGGTGATATGCATTCTTAGTACCTGTTTGATTTTGTTGGTGAGGTTTTTGCCATTTATATTTTTTTAAATCATGATTATTTTCTATTTTATTTGAGGTAAAATGAATCCACGAATACCATTCTATTGGTATTTTTGAGGCATCTATCTCATCTTTGTAAATAATCCATCTTTTACCAGATTTACCTTCATAGTATTTATTTTCAAAAGAGTCTCTACCAACTAATCTTCCTAAAAAAATTGTCTTAAGCTTCGTTCCTAGGGTCTCTTGATTCCACCAAATAAAAATTTGTTTAAAAAAAGTCAACATATAATTTTACTAATTGTTCAATTCAAAATTGTATAATTTAAATTAGACTAAAGTATGAATTTGTATATAAATTAATTAACTAGAGATTCATAATAAATTTTAATTAAAGGAAAAATGGCAAAATACTTAGTAGAAACTTATTACACCTGTAGCTTTAAAGTTAATCATTATTTAGACGATATTAACGAGATAGAGTTAGCAAACCTTGAAAAGCGAGATGATGGTAAATTTGAAGTTTTAGATGTTAAATTAGATACCAGAAAAACAAAAAGTTTAGATCCAAAAAATAAAATAATAGAAAGCAAAAAATTAGATATTATTTCTGAAAAAATAGAAAATAAAGCCATCTCAAAAGATAACAGCACAACTTTTATCAAAAAAATCAATGAAGGTGTAGGTAAAAGATTTGGTATGCCCGCAAGAAGAAAGGGATACATACAAAAAGCTACAATTGGTGATCATAAAGTTTATTTGCATACCGGTGAATATGAAGATGGTAAAATAGGAGAAATTTTTATTGATACTAGTAAAGAAGGTGAACTAGTTAAGGCTTTAATGAATAATTTTGCAATTGCAATCTCTTTGGGCCTTCAATATGGGGTTCCTCTTGATGAGTTTATTAGCGCATATGTTGATACAAAATTTGAGCCATCAGGAAAAGTTGAAGGTAATGATAGGATTTTAAGTGCTTCATCTATTTTAGATTATATATTTAGAGAACTTGCAATTTCTTACCAAAATAGGGAAGATTTAGCTCATACTCCATCTATAATTGGATCTGATGTATCAAGCAATGTCGATGAAGAAGGCCAAAACCAAATTTTAAAAATTGTTAAGGACATGACTAGCAAGGGTTTTGTTAGAAGTAATTATAAAAAAAATCTTATAGATCTTTCTGACATTAAGATAAATCTAAAAGGCAAAAAATAAATTTATTTTTTCTTTCTTAAAGCAAGTCCAAGTTCCTTAAGTTGATCCTCTGATACATCAGATGGAGCATTCATCATTAAATCTTGTGCATTCTGGTTCATTGGAAACATAGTTACTTCTCTAATATTTTTCTCATTAGCGAGAAGCATGACAATTCTATCAATGCCTGGTGCTATTCCACCGTGTGGAGGAGCTCCATAGCTTAATGCATTAATCATACCACTAAATTTTTCGTCTACACTACTTTTATTATACCCTGCTATCTGAAATAACCTGTACATTAATTCAGGTATATGATTCCTGATTGCACCAGATGATAATTCAATTCCGTTGCATACTATATCGTACTGATAAGCTTTGATTTCTAATGGTTTCTCAAAATTAATATTTACTAAATCTCCTTGAGGCATTGAAAATGGATTGTGGCTAAATTTAACTTTATTTGTGATTTCATCCAGTTCAAACATCGGATAATCAACAATCCAACAAAATGCAAAGATATCATCATTAATTATATCTAAATCATTGGCTATTTTGTCTCTTGCTTGAGAACAAAGTTTTTCAACATCTTTAATTTTTCCACAAGCAAAAAATATGCTATCTCCAATTTTAGCTGAGGTTAATTTCATTATTTCTTTTAAAGCATCTTCTTTAAAAAATTTACCCACTGGTCCTTTCGCAGAAATTTCTACATCTTTTTTTAATGTAAAATAGGCAAGACCAGATGCCCCTTGTTCTTTTGCCCATTTATCTATGTTGTCAAAAAAATTTCTTGGTTTATCTTTGGTATTTTTTGTAACAATGGCTCTAACTCTAGATCCTGATTTTACAAGTTTTTTAAAAATTTCAAAATTAACATCTTCACGCGTAAAAATATTTGTTAAATCGTAAATTAACAATGGATTTCTTAAATCAGGTTTATCAGTTCCATATTTAAGCATAGATTCTTCATATGAAATTCTAGGAAATTTATCATACAATAGTTTTTTTGAAGAAAATTCTTTAAATAAATTTACGATTAATCTTTCCACTACTTGGAATATATCTTCCTGTTCAACAAAAGACATTTCAAGATCTAGTTGATAAAATTCACCCGGACTTCTATCTGCTCTTGCATCTTCGTCCCTAAAGCATGGTGCAATTTGAAAATACTTATCGAATCCTGATACCATAATTAATTGTTTAAATTGCTGTGGGGCTTGTGGTAATGCATAAAATTTTCCAGGATTTAATCTACTTGGAACTAAAAAATCTCTGGCACCCTCCGGACTTGAAGATGTTAATATTGGAGTTTGAAACTCTAAAAAACCTAACTTAAACATTTCATTTCTAATAAAGGAAATAACTTTTGATCTTAAAATAATATTGTCATGAATCTTTTTTCTTCTTAGGTCTAAGAATCTGTATTTTAATCGAATTTCCTCTGCATATTCTTGGTCACTGAAAACTGGCATTGGTAACTCTTTACATGTTCCAATAACTTCAAATGAACTAATGTTAACTTCAATTTTACCAGTATTAAGTTCAGAGTTAATAGTGTCTTCGCTTCTCTCAACAACAATGCCAAGAACTTTAATTACACTTTCAAGCTGAATTTTTTCTAATTCTTTGAATCCATCGTTACTTTTATCTATTATACATTGAGTCATTCCATAATTATCTCTTAAATCAATAAATAGAAGATTTCCATGGTCTCTTTTTTTATTAATCCAACCTGAAAGAATAATTTCTTGACCTTTATTCTCTTTTTTCAATTCATTACAATTATGTGTTCTATATTTATTCACTTTAATCTTTTAGTGCCTCGTTAATAATTTTAAAATCAATCGATTTTTTTTTTTTTAAACTCATCTTGTCAATTTTATATATGAAATCAAATATATTGCCATACGATCTGTCAACTCTTTTAATGATAAAATCAATCAATTTTTTATCTAAAGTAATTTGTCTATCTGATAAATTTTTCAAAATAAGAGCAAACATCAATTCATCATCTGGAATTTCAATTTTAGCTAAAAGACAATTCTTTGTTCTAGATCTAAGATCATTTAACTTGAAATCAATTTTCCCTATAGGAATGGTTGATGTTATAATTAAAAACTTATTATCCTGATCTATTATATTAAATAATGTATAAATCAATTTTTCATTTACATTTAAGTCAAGGTCTTCCAAAATAATATTTTGGTATGCTTTAATTTCTTTGAAATTTTCATCATTAAATAAATTGGATTTAATTTTAATACCTTTAAATTTTTTTAAAAAAATATTGATTAAATGAGACTTTCCTGAGTGTCTTTCTCCACTTATATTTAAAAAGTTTTTTTCCCACTTGGGCCATTTATTTATAAATTCAAATGCATAATAATTACTTTTTCCTACATAAAAATCATCGTCTCTAAAATTTTGCTTATAATCAAAACCTAATAGTAGTTGGTTAAGATCTTTCATTGAACAATCCACATATTATTTTTTATAACAAGATTAAAATTATTTTTTTGCATATCATTTAAAAAAATTTTGGGAGATCCATTGTAAATAATTTTAAAAATAGTGTTTTTATTATCAAATTTAAAAATATAAAAATCTGATATTAAATCTAGACTATCAAGTGTTTCCTCAAAATCTTGAATTCTTGAATATTTATTAGAGTCAATTGAAATTGTTAATGGTAATTTTATTGAAGTATTAATTTCATTATTTTTTTTCCAATAATTCTCATAAGTGTTTTTTAATTCTCCTAAAATTATTTGAAAATTTTTATCATCATCTAAATTTATTTTTTCAAATGTTTTATTATTTACTTTAAAGTTGTTATTTAAATTTATTTTTGAAAGTACTTTAAATTCATTTTTATTCTTAAAAATTATTGTAATTATATAGTCTTCAATATCATATTTTTTTATTAGATTCTTAAAATTATAATCTTCAATTGATTGATAATTTTTCTGCACTTCATTTAGGTCTTCTAGGTCTTCACTTGGTAGAAAATAATCTAAAAGATGATAATTTTTAATATTACTATTCCATTTTTCATAAAAAATATTATCAGTAAATAAGTAGATATTGTCAGATTCTAAATCTACAAATACTGGAATTAATAAAACTTTGTTTCTAACGGGTATTGATGGAAATATATTTTTTTTTTCCATTAAAACTAAAGTATTTTTTTTATTAAATGTTACCTCAAGTTCTGCAAAGTACTCATTGTTAATAAATCTCTCTTTACTAATTGTAAAAGAATCAATCATTCCTTTAAGTTCATTTAATGGTATATTTTTTATTTTATCTCTATCATCGGAGACTGTAATCATTGAAATTAAATTATAAAATGCTGCTCTAAATCCTTTGTCGATTACTTTATTTTTATTAAAATCAAGCTGAAACGGTGCTGAAATCTCAATATCAGATACTTTAAAAGTATTTGCAGATAAATAAGTTGTGGAAAAAAATATTATAAATAGAACGTATGAAGTAAAAAATATATACACTTTTTGTAATCTTGATAATTTATTAATAATTTGCATATTTTATACTAATGAAAAAAGAAAAATTTACCTATGAAAAAAGTGGTGTAAACATAAAAGCTGCTGATAATTTTGTTAAATTTATATCATCAATTTCACCAAATAATAAAGGCAAAAAGAAGTTTAATAACATTGGTGGTTTTGGTTCAATTTCTAACATCCCTAAAAATTTAAAAAGACCAAAAATTGTAGCTTGTACTGATGGTGTTGGAACAAAGATTGAAATAGCAAATACTCTTAACAGATACGATACGATTGGTATTGATTTAGTTGCAATGAGTGTTAATGACTTGATTGTTCAAGGAGCAAGACCTTTATTATTTTTAGATTATATTTCGATTAATAAAATTAATATCAAAAAATTAAAATCTATCATTCAGGGGATAGTAAAAGGTTGTAAAATTTCTAATTGTGAGCTCGTTGGAGGGGAAACGGCAGAAATGCCAGGAACCTACGAAAAAGGCAAGTTTGATATAGCAGGTTTTGCTGTGGGTGTAGTGGATGAAAGAAAAATTATAGACAAAAAGAATATTAAGAAAAATGATTTGGTGTTAGCAATACCTTCAAGTGGAGTTCACTCTAATGGCTATTCTTTAGTAAGGTATGTTTTAAAGAAAAAAAAAATCAATTTAAAAAGTAATAAATTTTTAAAAAAAGAACTGCTTAGACCTACAAAAATTTATGTAAAAGAAATTTTGAATCTAATTAACAATCATCTCATAAGTGGGTGCGCAAATATCACGGGTGGTGGACTTGAAGATAATATTAAAAGAATAATTCCAGATGGATTGGTTGCAAATATTGACTTAGATAAAATTAAAACAAAAAAAATTTTTAAATGGCTCAAACAAAATAATATAAATGATAAAGAAATGTTAAAAACATTTAATTGTGGTGTTGGTTTTTGTTTAATAATTAAACCTAAAAATTTTGATAAAATTAAAAAATTTTTTACCAAAGAATTTAAACCTTATGTTATTGGCAAAATATCCTCAGGTAAAAATAAGATTAAATTTAATGGAAAAATTGACTGGTCTTAAAAAAAAAACTGCTGTTTTTATTTCAGGGTCTGGTAGTAACTTTAAAAATCTTATTAAATTTTCTAAAATAAAAAAAACACCTATTTCAATAAATTTAGTTATTTCAGATACACGTAAAGCTAAAGGCTTACGATATGCAGATCAATTCAATATTAAAAAAAAAATATTTGATTTTGATAATATAAAAAAAACAGAAAAAAACATTTTAACATTGCTGCAAAAAGAAAAAATAAAATTTATTTGTTTGGCTGGTTTTATGAAGATTTTGCCCAAGAGTTTTATAAAAAAATTTAATGGTAAAATAATTAATATTCACCCTTCTCTTCTTCCAAAGTATAAAGGTCTAAATACACACCAAAGAGCCATCTACAATAATGATAAATTTGCTGGCTGTACAGTCCATTACGTAACTTCAAGATTAGATTCGGGAAAAATAATTCTACAAAAAAAAATTAGAGTAAGTCTTAAAGATAACTCAGCTTCTTTAGCTAAAAAAGTTCTTAAACAAGAGCATAAATTATACCCTGCTGCAATTATTAAAATTACTAACTAGTCTTTAAAAAAGAAATCTATTTCTATTTTAGCATTTTCAACACTGTCAGAACCATGAACGGAATTTTTATCAATAGAAATTCCATATTTTTTTCTTATAGTTCCTTCCGCTGCTTCTTCTGGTTTGGTCGCTCCCATTAGCTCTCTATTAGCTAATACGGCATTCTCTTTCTCAAGAACCATTACAGTAATTGGGCCAGATGATAAATAGGTGCATAAATCATTATAAAATGGTTTGGTTTCATGCACTTTATAAAATTGCTCTGCTTCACTTTTGGCAATCTGGATTTTTTTTTCTTTAACAATTTGAAACCCTTTGCTTTTAAACATCACTTTAATTTCATTTTCTAAATTTCTTTCACCGGCATCTGGTTTAATAATTGATAGTGTTTTTTCTGTATTACTCATAATCATCCTCTATTAGTTTGTTTAATAATCTTATTCCATAGCCAGTTGCACCACCTGAATTTAAAGCTCCACCATATTTTGAAAAAGCCATACCAGCTATATCTAGGTGAGCCCAAGATGTTTTATTTAGAATAAATCTTTGTAAAAATTGTGCAGCAGTTGTTGATCCTGCTCCACCTACATAATTTATATTTTGCATATCAGCATTTTTTGAATTTATGAGTTTATCAAAGTTTTTATGCAAAGG
>Ga0114997_10001073_pt1 | contig 22761 bp, 21 predicted proteins | sample ArcticOcean_MG_C_2_FD_87045 | JGI IMG/M metagenome (GOLD analysis project Ga0114997, IMG submission 87045) | Marine microbial communities from western Arctic Ocean - ArcticOcean_MG_CB4_136 | ecosystem: Environmental > Aquatic > Marine > Oceanic | place: Arctic Ocean: Canada Basin | collected...
GACGGACAGGTGCGCCGCACCGATGGCGAACGCATTCTCGAAGTCCGAGCCAACTTCGACACCAACCAGACCTCGAGCAACCTGTCGGCCGCCGAGGATCTCGTAACCGAACTTTGGCCGGCCGCCGAACTCATCGGCCGTGGCCTCAGCGCCGATGCGCTCAGCTTCGACTTCGGACAAGACTCCGACAATCAAGACGACTTCGCCAGCCTTGGGGTCGCGCTCATGATCGCCGTTGCGCTCATGCTCGTGCTGCAATTCCGGTCAATCGTGCAGCCCCTTTTGGTCTTCCTGGCCGTGCCGTTCTCGTTCTTCGGTGTATTCACCCTCTTGGAGAGAACCGACAACGTCCTGAGTTTCTTCGTGACGGTTGGTTTCATCGCCTTGGTTGGCGTGTCAGTCAACAACTCGATCCTGCTCGTCGACGCAGCAAACCAGGCCCGCCAACGCGGCGCCTCCCCCGCCGAGACGATCGGCGAAGCAATCGAGCGTCGATTCCGACCGCTGGTCGCGACCACGGCCACGACAACCGCCGGGCTGTTGCCACTCGCCCTCAGCGACCCGTTCTGGGAAGCGCTTTGTTACGTGCTGATCGGCGGACTCGCCAGTTCCACGCTGTTCGTGCTCACGGCGTTCCCACCGCTCTACCTCGCGATCGAGACCGCCCGCTCCAAGGTGAACCCTTGGGCGAGAGTGCTCGTCGGTCGAAGCTGATCAGGTGCTCGACGCGGCCGCGATGCTGCCGACGGCGCCGTCGAGCAACGAGTTGAACTCGTCGTCTCTCTGCTGGGCCGAGAGGCCTTCGGTGAGGGCTCGAGAGAAGCTGGCAATCATGCCGTGCTGACGAGAGAGACGAGCGTTCGACTCTTCCCGGGGGTAACCACCGGAGAGGGCGACTACCTTCAACACGTTGGGGTGAGCAATCAGGTCGGCGTAGAAGCCGTCTTCTTCGGGAAGCGTGAGCTTCAGCATGACTACCTGGTCGCCCAGGTCGGCGAGGTTTCGTAGGATCGCGTCCTTCAGCAGCGCTTCCGCCTCGGCCTTGGTGGTCGAGTTGATGTTGACCTCGGGCTCAATGATCGGCATGAGACCGTTGGCGAGAATCTGCTTGCCAACCACGAACTGCTGATCGACAACGGCGTTGATGCCCGCCTCGTTGGCTTCGTTGATCGTGGAGCGCATCTTGGTGCCGAACACGCCAGCCGCAATTGCCCGGGCGCACAGGGCGTCGAGGTCGGGCATTGCCTTCATGACCTGGGCGCCGTTTTCTTCGTCAGCGAGGCCCTTGTCGACCTTGAGGAACGGCACAACGTTCTTTTCGTTCCAGAGATAGTTGGCCGAGCCCTGACCCTCGATCTCGCGATCCATGGTCATCTCGAAGAGGATGGCGCCGAGCACTCGGTCGCCATTGAAGCTCGGGCTGGTGCAGATGCGGCTCCGCATGGCGTGGATGAGATCGAACATCTCTTCCTCGCCGCTGTAAGCATCTTCTTCGATGCCGTAGAGCTTGAGCGCCTTCGGCGTGCTGCCGCCGCTCTGGTCGAGAGCGGCGATGAAGCCGCTTTCGTTCTTGATCTTGTCGAGCTGAGCCTGGTTCATCGGTAGCCGTTTCATGTTCGGTCGGTCGTTCCGAGCACCAAGGGTAGACGCGTCCGACTCACTTGTCGTGGGTCGATCGACCTGGCTGCAACAACACGTGTCGTTCGATCAGAACAGCAGCAAGAGACCTTGGATTGCGCGCCACGTCAGATAGATCCCTGCGGCGCCCACGCCAACCCAGAAATGCCAGGGCGTCTTGTAGGGCTCGTGGTCAACCCCGGGAGTGCCCTCGAGGTTTTGGCCGCAATCGGGGCACGTGCCGTCAACGCCAACAGAACTCGGCGTCCAGTTCTTCTCGCACGGATCGCACCACGGCATAGCCCATGAGGTTAAGGGCTAGCGGCGCACTTTCGTGGGGCTCAGTCGCGACGAATTGCCATGATCGCGGTGTCGTCGTCGATGACGCCACCCGCGTGATCCTTGGCGGCATCGAGCAACGCCTTACACAACACATCCGGCGACGCATTGAGTTCGCGTTCGGCGGTCTTGATGATGCGGTCTTCGCCAAAGAGGGCGCTGCCCTCTCGGGCCTCGGCCAGACCATCGGTGTACATCACGACGAGGTCGCCGCTCTCCATCGAAATCTCGCGGGAGAAGTACTCAGCCTTAGGGTCGAGCATCAACAACGGGCCAGTGGAACGAAGCGGAACGTTGCCTCCCGCTTGGAAGAGGTAGAGCGCGGGGTGGCCAGCGGAGGCGTAGCGCAGAGTGCCCGCCTCGGTATCGAATACAACCACGGCGGCGGAGATGAACTCCTCATGTCGGTCGCCAGCGGCGAGCTGGGCGTTGAGCTCTTCAAACGCTTGGGCCGGATCACGGAATTGGCGAAGAAAAACCCGCAGCAAGTACTTGGCTTGAAATGCAGTGATCGACGACTCGATCCCGTGTCCCGCTACATCTCCAATGACGGCGGCGACGCGATTCCGGCTGACGCGGTGAACGTCGAAGAAGTCACCCGCCATGAGGCCGGAACCGGCTTGGTAAACACGTCCAATCTCGAACCCATTGAAATCGGGCACCTCTTCGGGAGCGAGACGGGCCGCCCAAGCCTTGGGCGCGAGTTGCTCTTGTTCGAGGGCCTCTCCGGCCCGGCGCTCGATGTCGTAGCGGTTGCGGGCCATCCGCGCCTCGCGGCCCGTGCTGCGAGACCACCACAAAGAGGCCCCGGCTGGAATCGCAAGTACGCCGAACACGGCTGAGACCTGGGACGTGTCGACCACCGCTACCACGGCGGCCGCAAGCGCCATCAGTCCGTAGACCAAGGACGTATGCGCTTCCTTGCGGAATGTGGCGAACGCGAGCGAATGGGCCTCAATGTTCACCGACGAATCCTTGTTGGCCAGATGAACCAAACGCAGGCGCAGCCGGGCGGAGTGGGCGTAGACGCCCGCCGCGGCTGCGGTTATGACGGCGAGAATGCCGAGAACGATAGTGCTCATCAGGCCACCTCAGCTTTCGGTGAGAGAAAGGACACAGGGAAAGTGGGTAACAGAATGTTAGCGGTCAGTTGCTGCGCTTACGGACGCGTAGCTTGATCGGGGTCGATCCCAGCGAAAATGCTTCTCTGAGTGACCGTTCGAGATACCTCATGTATGTCGTTGGCACTTCGCGGTTCGCAAACAAGGTGAATGTCGGGGGATCGGTGGCGCCCTGGGTCGCGTAGAGCACTCGGGCACCGTGTGGTGCGGGCTGTGCTGCCTGCGCAGCCCTAATCGCCTTGTTGACCGAGCGAGTGGGGATTCGGGTTCGATAGTCGCCCACTGCCGTCTGGAGCGCGGGCCAGAGCCGGATCACGCCCTTGCCGGTGAGCGCGCTGATCCGCAAGACGGGCGGATCGGCGAGGAACGCCAACTTGTCCTCGACGTCTTCGCCGATCTTCTCTCGCGCTTCGGTGTTGAGCAGCTCCCACTTGTTCAGCAGGACCACGATGGGGCAACCGGCGCCGTCGACGCGCTCGGCGAGGCGTTGATCCTGGTGGGTGACACCAATGGTGGCGTCGATCACCAGGAGCGCCACATCGGACTTGTCGACGGCCTTCAGCGCCCGGACGAGGGAGTAGTACTCGGTGTCTTCGTTGATCCGAACCTTGCGGCGCATACCCGCAGTATCGATGAACTTGATGGGGCCGCTCTCGGTCTCGACGATCGTGTCGATCGCGTCTCGGGTGGTGCCCGGACTGTCATGCACTACAGACCGTTCTTCGCCAATTAGGCGGTTGAACAGTGTGGACTTTCCAACGTTGGGGCGGCCGACGAGTGTGACCGAGAACATCTTCACGCCCCCGTCGTCTTCTTCTTCCTCTTCCGGCTCTGGGTCGTCAGACCCTTCCGGCAGCACGGCAATGATTGCGTCGAGGAGGTCGCCGGTACCGCGGCCGTGCAAAGCACTGACGGGGAACGGGTCGCCCATTCCCAATCCAAGCAGCTCCCAAATGGCAGCCTCATGGCTTGAGTCGTCGACCTTGTTCGCGACAATGAACACCGGAACAGTCGCCCGGCGGAGCTGGTTGGCGACCACCACATCGTCGGGGGTGACACCCACAGTCGAGTCCAGTACCAACAAGACGACGTCGGCTTCCTCCATCGCCCGGTCGCTCTGGGCTGACACCTTCTCGTCGAGGTCGCTGCCGCCGACCATCCAACCGCCCGTGTCGATCACTCGGAAGTTGTGGCCGAGCCATTCGGCGTCGAGCTCCTTGCGATCGCGGGTGACACCGGGACGCTCTTCCACGATCGCCTCGCGACGACCAATGATGCGGTTGACCAGCGTGGACTTGCCGACATTTGGCCGACCAACAATTGCGACGACGGGTTTACTCATGCCCCGACCTCCAGAACTCGGCGCAGCGCGGCGCCATCAGTGGGGATGACTTCGACATGGCGAGGCAAATCTTCTGGGCGGGTGCCGTCGAGGAATACCCCGCGGCTAAGACAGACATCGGGCAACACGTAGCGGTGCCCTTCAGGTTCGTTGTTGAGCACACGGGCAATGTCTTCGCCAACCATCAGGCCGCTTACACCGATGTTGCCGCCGAAATAGTCATTGGGCACTGGAATCACCCGCACATCCTCGCGGCCGACGGACGAAACGAGCGGTTCGAGAATCGGCGCGCCGAGTGTGCCGGTGAGCACGCCCATCGGGGCCCCTCGCCGTGGCGAGAGCGTGACCGCGGCCGGAGCCGGAGTCTGGGTCGCGGCGGCCGATGCTCCGCCGACGACGAGAGCGGGCGAATCGGTGCGAGGAGCTCGGTAGCCGTCGGCCGGAGCGCCATCAACCCAGGCAAAGAAACCCGCCTGAGTGCCAGTGGGCTCTGCCGTCGGGTTGTGAAATTCGGCTTCAAGGGTGCGGGCCATGCCGATGCCGTCTTCATGCATCGGGAAGTCTCCATAGACCTCGGCGGGCGGAAACGGTCGCTCGGCCAACAGGTAGTACTCATCGGCCGCGAACACGATCCGTCGCCCAAGGGCCTTGAGGTAGATCTCCTGCCAGGAATCGACGATATCGACAACCCGCTGGGCTTCGGCCAACGTGTGCGGACGCATTCGCTCTGCCGTATTAAATTGCGACACACCAAGGGGCACGACGCAGACGGTCGAGAGCTCGGGGAAACGTTCGAGCACTCCGGCCAATGTGTCGTCGAGCACATCCGCATCATTGACACCCGGGCAAACCACGACCTGGCCGTGGACCTCGATGTCGTAGTCGAGCAGCGCCCGTAGCCACCGCAGCGAGACCGCACCTCGGCGGTTCTTTAAGATGTCGGAGCGGATCTCCGGGTCGGTGGCGTGGATCGAGACGTGGAGCGGCGACAGCCGCTCGGTGATCACTCGCTCCAGGTCGAGTTCGGTGAACCGAGTGAGCGTGGTGAAGTTTCCGTAGAGGAACGACAGTCGATAGTCGTCGTCCTTCAGGTACAGCGAGCGCCGCATGCCCTTCGGCAGCTGATGAATGAAACAGAACTCACAATGGTTGTCGCAGGTCTGGACCTTGTCGAAAACCGCGGCATGGACTTCGACACCAATGGGTTCGCCGTCGGCTTTCCGGACGACCGCATCGATTCGCTCATCGCCGCGATCAATGGTCAGGTGCACTTCGGGCTCGTCGGTAAGGATCTGCCAGCGAATGACATCCCGAGGGACTTCGCCGTCGATGGCGCGAATCTCATCGCCCGCGAGCAGACCAGCTCGTGCAGCCGGCGAGCCGGGCTCGACGGCAACGACTCGGGGCGACGACATCACACAAGGCTACCGGGGTGCCTCGTACACGCTGGCCGACGGGCGTGATCGCAGATCAAACAAGCGTCACATTGCACGTAATACATTTTTATGCCATTCCATGTATTATAAACTTTTCCGAAGGATCTCCTGCATGAGCGGAATCACGATAAGTCGACGCAACGACCACCTGATTGCAGTGAATGCTTCCACACCTGCAGGCGCCGACCGACGATTCCGCGAAGCACAGCTTCTCGCCCGGATCGACCACCCCGGCATCGTGCAGTTCGTCGAACTCATCGACGGCGAAACCGTCGAGCTAAATATGCGATACGCGGGCGCCGACACGTGGGAGCGTCAACCCCCCACCGGCGCCGCGGCCATCGCCGAAGGCCTTGCCGTCGTCAGCGCAACCGTCGCTGACCTCCACGACCTCGGCACCGCCCACCGGGCGCTCGTCGCCGAGCACGTCGTCGTGGCGCCTGATCGACGGCCGGTGCTGTGCGGTCTGGGAGATGCCGGCCCCGCCGACCCGACAACCATCGCCGACGACCTCGCCGGGCTCGCCGGGCTCATCGGCCGCCTGGCCCCTGGAGCGCCACCCGATATGCGGGCTGCGCTCGACGGTCTGTCGGTGCGGGTCTCCTCCGGCGAGTTGTCGGCCCGGGCACTCACCCAAGAGCTCGACGGCGCGGACCGGGATTCGGAGCCCACACACGGAAACTCCCTCGCCCTCCCCGTCCGGTCCTGCTCGCGGCCGCGCTCGTCGGCGTCCTCGTCGGCGCCGCACTTCTCCTGCAGCCGTGGTCGTCTTCGCCTCGAGCGGTCGACGCGCCACCCGAGCCACCGATCACGAACAGCGCCGAACCACTGCCTTCCGCAGCGGAGCCGCCTCCCACAGAAACCCGAGACCCAGCGCCCATCGATGCAGGGGCGAATCAGCACGAGATGGTGCACGACGGACGCCGCTTCGCCCTCGGCACAACCGACGACATCACGGTGTTGGGCGACTGGTCGTGCGACGGCGTCGACACGCCGGCGCTGCTTCGGCCCCAGACCGGGCTCGTGGCTCTGTATCTCGCATGGCCGGAGGCGGGTGGTGCCGCCAGCCCAGAGCACACGGAGATCTTCCCCGCGGCCACAAATCTCGATATCACGACCGTCGACGGCTGCGATCAACTCCGCGTGATCGATCCCTCGGGTTCCGCTCTCATCGTCGAGGTCCGCTCGTGAACAACGCACACCCGAAAGGGCAGATATCGGAGACCATCAGCGTCCGGAGCGCCACACGACTCGGAACAATCGCCCTCGCTGCTGGCGCAATCCTCTTCGCAATGCCGCTCGACGCAGGTCCGTCTCAACTCGGCGAACTCTTCGTGTGGTGGGAACAGGTCGGCACTCCGCAAGCCACCGTGTCGCTGCTGCGAGCCAGCGCTCTCCTGCTGGCAAGCTGGCTCTTCTTCGTCAGCCTAATCGGCGCGGCCGGCGCTGCGTGTCGCTCTGCGACCACTGCGCGGCTCGCCTGGCGCCTCACCCCGCGCAGCATACGAAGGCTGATCGCAGTGTCCGTGGTTCTTTCGGTAGCGACGCCGGGTCTTGCGAACGCGGCAGAGTCCACGGAATTGCCCGCCCCAATCCTCGTCGATCTCGGACCGGCGGAAGCGTCAGCCAGCGAAGATGCCGATCCCCCGGAACTCATCGATCTCGGCCCGGTGGTGGCGTCACCACGCCCCTGGCATCTCGACGCGATTCAACCGACTTCACCCTTGCCAGAGGCGGCAATCGCTACCTTTCTGCAGTCGCCTTCAGCCGAGTCAGAGACATGGCAAGTTGCTCCGGGCGACCACCTCTGGAGTATCGCCGAGGAGATACTCGCCGAAGGTGGCGCGTCGCCATCAGAAAGCGACGTTGAGCACTATTGGCGTCGACTGACCGACGCGAACCGAGAGGCCATCGGATTGAATCCAGATCTCATCCACCCCGGAATATTGCTCACGTTGCCGACCACTACTTAGGCGGAGTAGCTCAGCCCAAGATCGTCGAGACGAGGGCCAGCCCCATCGACACCGGTGCCGAGGATTGCTGCGAGTGCCTGCAAATCGTTGACTCGAATTGTGAGGACCCGACCGTTGAAGTCCTGGCGCTGGACCTGAATCATTGTCAGGTAGCGGTTGAGCATCTCGGCCTCGGGGCCCGACAACTTCTCGAGACGGGTGAGGTCGATCGTGATCGACTCACCTACGCGACGAGTTGGTCGGTCGGTGAGGTCAATTACCGTCTCCGCCTGCGGAGTAAGTCCAAAGCTCGGGCCGACGTCGGCCGGAAGCAGTTGGTCGACGGGCAAGTTGTAGAAGCGCGCCAGTCGTTGGAGTCGAGGCACAGAAATCGCCCGCTCGCCTCGTTCGTAGGCACCCAGAACTGATGCCTTGAACTCTTGGAGCGAGGCAGCCTCGACCTCCTGCAGCGAAAGTCGCTTCTGTCGACGGATCGCGCGTAGACGCTCGCCAACGCGCTTGATGTACTCCTGCGCCAAATTCGAAACTGTCATTCGCCTCAATCCCTTCCCCGCACGGTTGGCACCCACGTCTAGAGACCGCGTGGTTACGCAACGTGAAGATGAACGCTAGGTCATATGGCCCATCGTGGCAATTTTCGCCTCATCCGAAGACGGCTCAGATGACACCGGCGCGCTTCGCGGTGAGCAGCGTTGCTGCTGCGATCGCAGCCGTTTCCGCCCTCAGTACCGGTTCGGCGAGCTGCACACGGGGCAAGTCGGTACTTCGTTCAGTCTCGTCCCAACCGCCCTCAGGACCCACAATGATTAGACAAGTGTCTCGTTCGAGCGGGGTGCCGGACCGATCGGCGAGGGCCGCTCCAGGACGACCGACCACTTCGTCAAACGTCTGGAGAGTGCTGATTTTGGGGAGCCAGGGGCGACGACACTGCATCACGGCCTCTCGTGCCACTTTCCGGAACTTCTCGGTGTTGCGCTCGGCTTTGGCGTCGACCCAGCGCACCACCGACCGTGCCGCAACAAACGGGATAATAAGGTCGACACCGAGTTCGGTGAGCTTCTGCACAACAAGCTCAGGTCGCCCTCCCTTGATCAGCGCAAACGCCACACCCAGCTCGACGGCCGGCGGCGCGACCACAAAGACTCGGTCGACGGGCTCCGGCTCCGCGGCCAACGTGCACGGCCGCCAATGGCCCACTCCGTCGCCAACGGTCAGTGCGTCGCCCTCGCGAAGCCGCAGCGCCCGCTCAAGGTGATGGCGGTCATCGGGCGCCAGGCTGGGGTGCCACACGTCCTCAACAAGGACATGCGGACCATGCGATCCGTCTGGCGCTGGATCGCTGTGGCTCACGTGAAGGCCGACTTGATACGAGAGAACAGGCTCTGATCGGGTTCGGCGATCGCCTCACCTCGTGCTGCCGCGAGTTGGCGCAGCAGCTCTTCTTGCTCTTCGTTGAGATCGTCAGGAACCTCAACCACGACACCGACCCGCAGATCGCCGCGACCCCGGCCGCGTACGTGCGGGATCCCGCGACCGCTAAGCCGAAAGACGGTGCCAGATTCGGTGGCCCGCGGGATGACGAGATCCTCGACCCCGTCGAGCGTCTCGTATTCGATATGAGCGCCCAGGCTCGCCTGGGTAAACGGAATGTGCAGCTCATGCACGAGGTCATCGCCATCTCGACGAAAGACCGGGTGGGGTCGCACGCTGACATGCACATAGAGGTCGCCGTTACTACCACCGCGGATGCCGGCCGCTCCACGGGCCGTGAGCCGCAGGGTGGAGCCATCGTCGACACCCGCTGGTACTTCGACGCTGTAGGTGCGCTGCTCAATGGAACGACCTTGGCCTTCGCACATGCCGCACGGGCTTTCAATTTTCTCGCCGAGACCGCCACAACTCGAACACGCCGATGCGGTTACCATCTGGCCGAGAACGGACTGACGGACACGGCGAACCTGGCCCGCTCCACCGCACTCATCACACGTGCGTGGATGCGTGCCGACCGCCGCGCCCGAGCCATCACAAGGCTCACAACGCACTGCCGTTCGAATCGTGACTTCGCGCTCGCCGCCAAAGACCACATCGTTGAGTTCGAGATCGACGTGCGCTTCGAGATCTTCACCGCGCGGGGGGCCGCTCGGGCCACCGCGGCCGCCGCCACCGCCACCGCCGCCGAAGAACGCTTCAAAGATGTCCCCAAAGCCTCCACCACCAGCGAAGTCGGCGCCCTGGGGTTGATCCGTGCCAAAGCGGTCGAACCGACTCCGACGCTCGGGATCGGACAAGACTTCGTAGGCGGCGCCCACCTCTTTGAATTTGGCTTCCGCCCCGGCATCACCTGGATTCAGGTCGGGATGGTGGGCGCGCGCGAGCTTCTTGTACGCGCGCTTGATCTCTTCTTCTGTCGCGCTGCGGTCAACCCCCAGCGTCTCGTAATAATCGCTCATTTAGCCCTCGCTCAGGACGTTACCGAGCCGACGACTGACTACCGCCACCGCAGCGAGAGCCTGCGTGTAATTCATGCGCGTCGGACCCAGAACGCCGACCGTGCCCGCTTGTTCGCCCTCGATTAAATAGGGAGCGACAACTAGCGAACACTCGGCGAGCGGCTCGACGCCGGTCTCCCCGCCGATCGCAACGCGCATGCCGCGGTCAAGCACATCGGAGATGAGCGTCACGACAACAATCTGCTGTTCAAGGATGGTGAGGATGTCGCGAACCTGCTCGACCGCGTCGAACGCTGAGGCGACGCGAGACGCGCCACCGATGTACATCTCCGCCTCGCGGCCTGCAGCGCTGAGCGCGGTAAGCGCCGCGTCGAGCAACGGATCCTGGTGCTCTTCGACACCTTCGAGCTCCGCCAATGTCTTCCCGTCGACGGCTACGGCCAGACGCCGGCCGGCATCTTGGACGATCTCGGCCGTGAGTTCAACCGCCACCTCGAGCATTCGTTTCTCAATCACGCCGTTCGACAAAACCGCTACAACCATTGCGATGTGGGTGGAGAGATCAACGAGCTGAGTCGAGCGGATCGTGGCCGCGGTGCCCGACGGGCCGACAACCACCGCGGTGCAGTTGGTGAGCTCAGTAAGCAGATCAGAGGTTTGCGCCAAGGTCGACTCGAGCGCGCCGGAGGTGGCATCGAAGAAGTCCTTCACCCTTCCCCGGTCCGAGGCGATGAGCGCAGGCTCGAGCGACCGCAGCTCGTCCACAAAGAACCGGTAGCCCTTGTCGGTGGGGATCCGGCCGGCGCTGGTGTGGGGCTGCACAAGGAAGCCTTGCTCTTCCAGGGCCGCCATCTCGTTGCGAACCGTGGCCGACGACACCGAGATACCCGGGGCGTCAGAAATCTTGCCACTGCCGACCGGTTGGGCCGTGGCGATGTATTCCTGGACGACCGCCGACAATATGGCGGCTTTTCGATCGTCAAGCATGACGCTCAATCTAGCTCTAGCGCCGAGATGAAAGCCTCTTGCGGAATGTCGACACGGCCGATCGACTTCATCCGCTTCTTGCCTTCCTTCTGCTTCTTCAGGAGCTTGTTCTTTCGAGTGACGTCGCCGCCGTAGAGCTTCTCGGTGACATCCTTACGGAACGCACGAACCGTCGACCGAGCAATAATCTTTCCGCCGATCGCCGCCTGGATTGGCACCTCGAACTGCTGGCGCGGGATGAGTTCCTTGAGCTTGTCGGCCATCTTCTTGCCGTAGTCGTAGGCCTTGTCCTTGTGCACGATCGAGCTGAACGCGTCGACCGGATCACCATGGAGAAGAATATCGACCCGCACGAGGTCGCCGACCGCATAGCCGTCGGTCTCGTAGTCAAGGCTTGCGTACCCCTGAGTGCGGCTCTTCAACTTGTCGAAGAAATCCATGACGACCTCGGCCAGCGGCAGCCGATAGTGCAGCTCGACGCGCTCGGGAGAGAGGTACTCCATCTTTCCCATATCGCCCCGACGGGTTTGGCACAGATCCATGATCGTGCCCGTGTAATCCGTAGGTGTCAGCACCGTGGCCCTGAGATACGGCTCGGCGATCGACTCAATCTCACCGGCGAGCGGAAGTTCTGATGGGTTGGACACGACCATTTCCGTGCCGTCGGTTTTAGTGATGCGGTACGCAACCGACGGTGCGGTGGAGATCAGCGACAGACCGAACTCACGCTCGAGTCGTTCGCGCACAATCTCCATGTGTAGAAGGCCCAGGAATCCGCAGCGGAAGCCGAAGCCAAGGGCGCCGGAAGTTTCCGGCTCGAAGGTGAAGCTTGAATCGTTGAGGCGCAGCTTCTCGAGGGCCTCGCGCAGATCAGTGAACTCGTCGCCATCGATCGGGTAGAGGCCCGAGAACACCATCGGCTTTGGTTCGGCGTAACCAGCGAGGGCGATGTCGGAGCCATTGCGAGCAGTCGTGACGGTTTCACCCGAACGGGCCTCGCCTACGTCCTTTATACCTGCGATCAGATAGCCGGTCTCGCCTGGTCCAAGTCGATCGACGGGAGAATTGTCGGGGCTCCGCACCCCAATCTCATCAACGTCGTGAGTGGTGCCAGCGTGAAGGAAGTGGAGCTTGTCTTTGCTCGTCAGCGCGCCATTCACAACGCGGATCGATGACACCACGCCGCGGTACTGGTCGAAGTGTGAGTCGAAGATCAGAGCCTGAAGCGGCTTGTCGGCATCCCCAACGGGGGCTGGCGTCGTGGCCAACACGGCATCGAGGAGCTCGGCCACGCCCTCGCCCGTCTTGGCCGAGATACGAAGAATGTCGCGGGCCGGGATACCGAGCACCTGCTCGATCTCGGCTGCATATTTGTCGGGCTCGGCGGCGGGAAGGTCGATCTTGTTGAGGCAGGCGACAATCGCTAGGTCGTTTTCCATCGCCAGATAACAATTGGCGAGGGTCTGAGCCTCGATGCCCTGGGAGGCGTCGACCACAAGGATCACGCTCTCGCATGCAGCGAGCGACCGGCTCACCTCATAGCCGAAGTCGACGTGACCCGGCGTGTCGATCAGGTTGACCACATGGTCGTCCCACTCCAACCGAACCGACTGCAACTTGATTGTGATGCCGCGTTCTCGTTCGAGATCCATGGTGTCGAGATACTGGGCGCGCATGTCGCGAGCATCGACTGCGCCGGTGAGTTCCAGCATGCGGTCGGCAAGGGTCGACTTGCCGTGGTCGATGTGAGCAATGATCGACGTATTACGAATGCGCGAAAGGTCCATAGGGTCTTCATTGGAGGGGTATGTCGGACGATACCGACCGATGGGTGCGATCCCGTGCCGTCACCGGATACGCTTTGCCTCGTTCTTTCGCGCCGAACCCTCGGCACATATCAGTAGGTACTCGTGGCAAACATCAAGTCGCAGATCAAGCGCAATCGGCAGACCGAAAAGCGCAACGCTCGCAACCGTAAGGTGCGCTCCGAGCTGCACACTCGCACCAAGAGTGCGCTCGGCGCGATCGACGAAGGCGAGAACGCAGACGAGGCCGTCCATGCCGCGATCAAGCGCATCGACAAGGCCGCCCAAAAGGGCATCATGCACAAAAACACGGCGGCTCGGCGCAAGAGCCGCCTCGCTCGCAAGCTCAACAAAGCGAGCTAGCGCACGCAGCGCCACAAGCGCTGCACTCAGAACATTGAAGCGACCGTCCCGCTGGGTCGGTCGTTTCGCGTTCCCCTAGGCGGATCTGCCCTATGCGGCTCTGCCCGAGAGGCTGGCGAGTCGAGCGATCAGCACTTCCATGACGAGTTCCGCAGGCCAGTCGACGGTGCCGCGGATTTGCATGTCGGCGTTGGCGAGCAGCTCAATGGCTCGCGACAAACGTTCGGTGCCGAGCTTGCGGCCCTGCTGCATCGCCTTTTTCGCAGGGAAAGTTGATCCCTTCATCCCGAGGATCTCGGCGGCTTGTTTGTCGGAGCCGGCGCCCGCCCCGTCGAGACGAAGCATGTTGCTATAGCGCCGGTGCAGCGTGGCCATCAGACGAAATGCCGCGCCGTTGCGGTCGGCCGGGTTTCCTTCGTAGGGAATCAATCGCTGCAACACGCCGAGCGCTTCGGCGACATCACCCTTGTCGATGGCATCGTCGAGGGCCCACGGAACCGTGCCACCCTTTTCGGAGCCGCCGTAGGTCGCAATGTCGTCGGCCGTGACCGTCGACCCCTCCCCCAGCGCCCCTTCGAGCGTGCGGACGATGCCAACGACGCGACCGGAATCGTCGCCGATCAAATCTTCTAGGGCGAGCACGGCGGCCCGGTCGAAATCAAGTCGTGAAGCGCCGAGCTGGTCGCGTAGCCAGATCCCCGCCTCTTTGCCACGACCCGCGGAGGTCTTCAGAATGATCCCGCCGGCAACCTCGATCGCTTCCTTCAGCGCTTTCGGCAGCGACGGCATCTTGTCGACTTTCGGCTCGACACCCTTCTCCCAGACCAACACGAGGTCGGTGGTGTCGAGCGGCTCACCAAGCATGGTGACGATCGGGCCGTAGTCGTCTTTTCGAGAGAAACGACTGACATGGCGCGCAACCACGACGCGCTTGTCGGTCAGAAACGGTGGCGTGCGGGCCGCGTCGATGAGCCGCAGCGGGTCGTAGCCACCGTCGTCGTTCTTATATTCGCCCTCACCGAGCATCTCGAGCATCAGGCTGCGATCGCCGTCGCCAACGAGCTCGTCGATCTTGGCGCTGACCGCTTCGGAGATGAGCACGGGGTCGTCGCCCAGGATGAGGTGGAGGCTCATGTTGGTCAGCTTCGCCGATGTTGGAGCACGGCGCTCATCATGTCGGCCAGTCGACGATTTCCGCGCACATCATGGGCCCGAAGGACGCGACAGCCGAGGGCGATACCAAGGGCATGAGCGCCGAAGGTGGCTTCTCGGCGATCGTCGACTTCGGTGCCAGCCAACTCGCCGAGGAAGCCCTTGTTCGATGCCGACAAAAACACGGGAAAGCCCAGGTCAACGAGGTCGTCGCTATGGCGGAGAAGCTCGGTGGACATGGCCGGGCTCTTGCCGAGGTCGAGGCCCGCGTCGACCATCACGCGTTCTCGGGGGATGCCCGCATCAAGCGCGACCTGCGCCCGAACCCTCAGAAAGTTGGTGACGTCGGTGCGGACGTCGTCGTAGGTCGGATCGGGGTCAGGAATTCGAGGGCCGATCCGCACCTGGGTGGCCACCACCGACGCTCCGTGCCGAGCGGCCACCGGAAGAAACTCGGGATCAGCGAAACCGCTGATGTCGTTGCCGACACAGGCGCCGACCTTGCAGGCCTCGTCGAGAACCGATGCCCGGAACGTGTCGACGGAAATTGGAAGGTCGAATCGTTGACGAAGCGCGTCGATCGCAGGCACAACCCGCTCCATCTCTTCGGCCGGAGTGACCTCGGGGCCCGGCCCCGCTTTCGAGCCACCCACGTCGAGGAAGTCGGCGCCCTCATCGACGAGCACTTCCGCTTTACGAAGAAAGTCGTCGAAATCCCAGTACCGGCCACCGTCGTAGAACGAGTCGGGGGTGCGATTGAGAATGCCCATGACGAGCGCCCGCGTGGTGATGTCGAATCGGGTGTCGCCCAGCGCCAAGAACATCGTCGCCGACCTTACCGGGACAATTCCGTGCCGGGGAACGCGAGCGAGAGACGAGGCCGGACTTCGGTGAACTGCACAATGATCGGGCCGACGATCGCCTCTTGCCCGGCAACGACGGTGCGGGCACCGGGGACTCGATGAAGCGGCGGGGCCGCGGTCGCAACGGAACCGGGAGTGCAACGCGAGGACGGCATCGGCATCGGACCGGTCGCCGTCGGTGGCCGCGATCAGCACCACGTTGCGCACACCGGCCACCCGAAGGCGCTCGAGGACCCGACGGGCGGAGACCGGATCGTCGAGCGTGACAACGCAGTCGTGGTTTGCACAGTGCACCAGGACGCCGTCTCCAAGCGCCGAGGTGCCCGGGGCGGGCGTCGGCGCGCCGGTTATCGATTGGCCAAGAACAACGATCACGACCACCAACGACACGAGCGCGGGCCCGCGCCGTCGCCACTTGAGCGAAACGCCGACGGCCGCGGCGATCAATCCCAATGACATTCCACCCAGATTTGCGGGCGGCGCCGCCGCGCTGAGGCGAGCAACCCCACCGATCCAACACATCAGCGCCTTCGTTGGGAGGTGCAAAGCGTCGGCCGCGGGCCCACCGAGCACTCCGGCGAGGAGCCCACCCGTACAACCCCAAATCATCACGGCGCCGCTCGCCGGCCCGGCCAGCAAATTTGCGGGAAGCGAAGCCAGCGGGAGCGGGCCAAACAGGGCCAGTAGAAGTGGAGAGACCGCCAGCTGAGCGGAGATCGTCGTGCTCGCCGGGATGGTCCACCACGACGGGCCCCAAAGTCGATCGGACAGGGGTCGGCTCAGCCACACGATGCCGGCCGTCGCCGCCGCAGAAAGCTGGAAGGCCACCACCCGAATCAGAAATGGGTCGAGCACCAACAAACCGGCGACCGCCCACGAAAGACCGGCCCGACCGTCGACGGGCCGCCCGAGTGCGCTGCCGCCAATTCCAATACCGGCCATTGCCGTCGCTCGGAGCACGGAGGGCTCGAAGCGGGTCATCACGGCAAAGACCCCGAGCACGCTGAAGAGGAGCAGCGCTCGCCCCGCCGGTCGAAATCTCCCCGCCAGCGGCATCGCGACCGCCAGAACGAACGCGACGTTTTGCCCCGACACCACCAAGAGGTGGCCCAGGCCGCCGGCCCGAAAGTCATCAGCGGTCACCGGGGTTTGGCCGCGGTCGTCGCCAATCACCATGCCAAGGAAGAGCGCATGATCGGAACGCGACAGCGAACTCGCACCGTCGGCCAAACGCTCGCGGACGCCATTCGCCGCTGCAGCAATCGGCGCCGCGGGACCCGCAGCGGCAACCTCCGCGACCGTGATTCGACCGACGATGTGGCGATCGATCGAACGCGAATCATTGCGCGAGACCGGACGGATAGTCCCGACCAACCGAACCCGCTCTCCCGCCAAGGCGTTGTCGAGTCGGCCCGCGGTTGCCCCGTGGGCGGTGGCCGTATGTCGGCGATCATCGGCCCGCACCGTCACCCGGATGCCAACGGGCCCGCTTGGCCGTGGATCATCGACGAGGGTGACCCATTGGTCGAAGGCGCCGGCTTCCGGAAAGTCGAGCGCCGCTCGGGAGTGATGGGCCGATGCGGTCGCGAGGAGGGCGGCCGTCAACAACGCGGCCAACACCCGCCACCCGACGTGTCGAGCAGCAAGCAAGAGACCGAGCCCGACGAGGAACCAGAGGCCCAAATCCGGAGCCAGCCAGGCACCCAGCGCCGCCCCGCCCGCGGCGGCGTGAGCCCTCATACCGTGACCAACGCCTCGAGTTGGTCAAGACGGGCAGGGCCAATGCCAGCTACCTCCAACAAATCCTCGATCCGTTCGAACCGGCCCTCCTGTTCTCGGTGCCGCGTGATTGCGTCGGCAATCGACGGTCCGATTCCGGGAAGGGTTTCCAGCGCCGCACTGTCCGCGTCGTTCAGGTTTACCGGCCCGGCGCTTGCCGTCGCGGTGTCGGCGTTTCCGCCCACCGGCCCCACCACAGCGGGCTCGTCCTCGCCGACGAAGGGCACCCACACCCGCTGCCCGTCGTTGACGATGGCCGCCAGGTTCAGCCGCTCACGATCTGCCTCAACAAGGAGCCCGCCGGCGGCCTAGATCGCGTCGATCACCCGTCCGCCGAGGAGCAGCTCGTGAACGCCCGGATGTACGACCGCACCGTCGACGTGCACGACCACCACCACAGACGACGATGTTGGGCCGGCTGCGGCGTTGACCACGGGCCCTGAACTCGAAGCCCGCGGAAGCACCTGTTCTACGGGAACTGGATCGGGCGTATGGAATGCCCACCACCCGCCGAAGCCGGCAACTGCGACTGCGAGCGCGCCTCCAACGATTGCGGCCGGCGTAATGCCGAGCCGATCTGCCAGCGATCCGAGCCAGTCGGAGACCCTTCGCCCAATGTCCACGTCCGCGCCTCTTTGCGAGAGTTCAACGGGGAAGGGGAACGTCGATCACCTTAGCGATCGGGACCGACAGAGCCGTCGGTCGAGGCCGACAGGCTAAAAGAGCGAAGCGCTGAGCTTGCGGCGCCAGCCGGCCGTGCGGGGATCTTCTGGTCCGAGCACCTCGAGAAGATCGACGAACTTCTGCCGTGCTTCCTCGTCGGTCTTCACGCTCGGCAGTAGTTCGGCCAGCGTGGACTCGACATCGTCGCCAACGCCGCCGGTGCGGGCGAGGGCCGTGATCCGGCGTGTCTCCGCCGACTCGGGGATACGTTCGAGCAGTAGGAGCCCGGTCTCGGTTTCGCCCTGTTCGACGAGTAAGGCGGCGAGTCCGGTGACGGCGGCGGGATAGTCGGCCTGGATTTCGAGCGCCTTGATCAGTGAGGCTTCGTCGCCCGCGGCGACCAGCTGATCAATCTCTGAGACCACGTTGCCGGGCAATAACTTGTCGATGAATTCCTGGACCTGAGCTTCGCCCTGCGCCCCGGTGAAGCTGTCGACGATCTCGCCATTCTTCATCGCGTAGACCGCAGGAATCGACTGCACCTTGAATGCCTGGCCAACCGCGGGGTTGGCATCGACATCGACCTTGGCCAGTTCGACCTGCCCGTTTGTGGCCGCAACCAGCTTCTCGAGGATCGGCCCAAGCTGCTTGCACGGCCCGCACCACTCGGCCCACAGGTCCACGATCACGGGCACGGTCTTCGACCGTTCCACGACTTCGGTCTCGAATGTTGCGTCAGTTACATCAGCCATCGTGCTGTGCAACGTAGCCGAGGACGAATCGATTCCCGTCGCCATGTCGACGACCACCCCGCGCGCGTGATCCAATGCTCGCCGGATGACCAAGTCCATTGACCCGACCGACCTCTACACGCTGATGCGCACTCCGGATCTCATCGATCCGGTGCTGATCGTCCATTTCGACGGCTGGATCGACGCGGGCCAGTCGGGCGGGCTGGCCGTGCGCCACCTGGTTGAAGCCACGGGCGCTGACCCGCTCGTGGAATTCGACACCGAGTGGCTCCTCGATCATCGTGCTCGCCGCCCCACCATGCACATCGTCGACGGCGTGAACGCTGGCTTCGATTGGCCCACTATTGAGATCACGGCAGGACGAGACACCAACGACCGCGATGTCCTCATTCTCAGCGGCGCCGAGCCGGATCATAATTGGCGCTCGTTTGTCACGGCCATCGTGGGGCTCGCCGATCGATTCGGTGTCCGGCGGGCTGTATCGCTCGGGGCGTACCCCGCGGCCGTCCCCCACACCCGATCGTCACGCTTGACCGTCACTTCACCGACAGTCGAGCTCGCCCGGAGCAACGAACCGCGGGCCACGCTCGATGTGCCGGCGGGTATGTCCGCCGTGCTCGAACAGGCTCTCGATGTTGCGGGCATCGAAGCCCTCACGCTCTGGGCGCAAGTGCCCCACTACATCCCACCGGGTCCGTACCCAGCGGCCACGCAGGCCCTTCTGGAGGGCCTGGTCGAGGCTGCCGGCGTGGAGGTCGACCTCGGCACGTTCGGCGAACGGGCACTCGTCACCCGCAATCGACTCGACGATCTTGTGGCCGACGAAGACTCACACCAAGCAATGCTGGGCGAGCTCGAACGTCAGCATGATCAATACGGACACGACGGCGAGACGCTGCCGACATCCGACGAACTCGCGGCGGAGGTCGAACAATTCCTCCGTGCCCAAGAAGATGGACCCGAATCGGATTCCAACGGGGACGACACTGACGACGGAGAAGACACAGAATGAAGATCGATGCCGGCCTGATGGGCTCGTTGCACGAGGTTGGCGACCGCGCCGCTGCGATGGAAGCGCTGGGGTACGACGGGCTCCTCGCCGCGGAGCTGAGCCACGACCCATTCTTCCCGCTGGTCCTTGCGGCCGATCGCACCGAGCGGATCGAGCTGGCCACCGGTATCGCCGTGGCGTTCTCGCGGAACCCGATGATCCTCGCCAACATCGCGTGGGATCTACACGAGTTCTCCGGCGGCCGCTTCACTCTGGGCCTCGGCTCACAAATCAAGCCGCATATCGAGAAGCGATTCTCGATGCCGTGGTCGAAGCCGGCCGCCCGAATGCAAGACATGATTGAAGCGATTCATGCGATCTGGGATTGCTGGGAGACCGGCGACAAGCTCGAGCATCGGGGCGAGTTCTACAAACACACGCTGATGACCCCGATGTTCAGCCCCGGCCCGAATCCGCACGGCAAGCCGAAGATCGCGCTCGCGGCGGTGGGACCGATGATGACCCGGGTTGCGGGCCGCGTGGCCGATGGCTTCGTGTCGCACTCATTCCAGACCGCCGGATACTTGAGCGAAGTGATGTTGCCGGCAATCGAGGAAGGCCTCGCCGAGAACGGCCGCACCCGCGCTGACATCGAGATCTCCGCGCCGCTGTTCGTGGTGAGCGGCACGACCGAAGAAGAGGTCGCGGCAAAGAAGCAGGGCGTGAAGCAGCAGGTGGCCTTCTACGGCTCTACTCCCGCCTACAAGGGTGTGCTCGACCATCACGGCTGGGGCGACGCCCAGCCCGAACTCAACCGTATGTCGAAGGAAGGCAAGTGGGTCGAGATGGCTGATCTGATCGACGACGAGATGTTGTCGCACTTCGCCGTTGTCGCCGAGCCCAACGACATCGCCCCGATCCTCAAAGAGCGCTACGGCGGCATCGTCGACCGGGTGCAGTTCAGCGTCGGTGCCGACACCGAGGTCTGGGGCCCCGTGGTCGAGGCAATCCGAGCGATCTAGTTCGTGCTCTCGCTCAACGCCCAGATCTTGCCGCCGGGGAGTTCGGCGACGAGTCGCGCCCCGGGCGGGGATGCCGCCTCGGCCGGAAGCAGCAGGTGGGTGGTTCCGATTTCGAGCACTTCGGTGGCGTGATCGAAGCCAACCTCCCACGCCACGGCAGCCGTGAGGTTGGACGACACCAGCTCCGTGTCGAGCACGATCAAATCGATCTCTTCGTCCGAGAGCGCTAGTTGCACCGCTCCGACAACCGAGTTTTCTTGTAGCGAGTCGAGCGCGGCGATGCCCGACGGGATCGCTACCGCCAGCGTGGCCGTCATCACGAGCAGTGCCGCCCCGGGTCGTATCCGGGCCGCGGCGATGACCAGAAGTCCGACCAGCAGTGCCATCGACGCTGCCGCCCCCGGCTCGAAGAAGTTGCCACCAAACGGTGCACCGCTCACTTCCGTGCCGAGCATCATCACCGGCGATCGCGGGCGCTGCCAGTTGTTGCCGGGCCCGGCCCACGCCCCATAGAACCCCGAGAGCACGACCGACGTCGAGATCACAGTCACGACGAGACGCCAGGGAAGCTCCTTCGCCGCAATCACGCCGAGCGCGACGAGTAGAGGCGCGGCCACCTCGATGTAGCGGCCGTGGAGGTAAGCGTCGGACCGCCCGACGCCAGTGAGGAACCAGCCCGCCACCGCCATGATCGAACCCAGCACCGCGACGGCAGCGAGGCCGACGGCGAGGCGTCGACGAACGAGGAACACTAAGCCGAGCGCGGCGAGACCTCCGGTCGCCAGCATGAGATAGGCGACCGTTCCGCCTCCGTGGACCACCATCTGGTCGAGCTCGGAAAACCCCCGGCGAGACGCCAGGTCGCCAGCGTCGTAGGTACTCGCTTGTCCAAACGTTGCTTCGGCAATGGCCGCTCGGATCCACTCAACGATCCGGAGGCCGGCGATACCGGCGACGAGGTGAGCGGCGCCCACGGTGGCCTTGCCCCGGACGATGAATGTGCTCCCGACGGCACAAACCACCAGGCCAGCGATAACGATCATGCGCGGGTGGGTGGCATACAGCGCCAGCGCCAGCGCCAGCGCCAGGCTTGCCGCTCCTCGGCCGAGCGTTGGCTGGTCCCACAAGCGCAGCGTGGCAAGCGCTGCGACCGCGAGGAGCAAGGTTAGTAGCGTCTCCGTCCACACGATGTTCGATGTGAGCATCGCGGCCGGAAGGGACGCACCGATGAGCGCGGCGACAACGCGCCATTCGAGCGCAGCCCCGGTCAATCGCTTGAGGAGCACCACGAGCACCGGCACCAAAGCGGCTCCCAGCACAGCGTTGAGCACCTGGCCGTAGACCACCATTTGTGACTCGCCGAGCCCAACGAACCAGCCCGGCACGAGCAACACCGGGTAGAGAAAGCCATACGGCGGCTGCGACGCGAGCGGCGCCGCTCCCTCCCCTGCGAGGGTCGATCCCATCGACAAAAATGCGAGGTCGTCGATGGCCAAGAGTGGCCCCGTCACCCACGTGGCAATGATGATTCCCACCAACGCATGCAGCGCCGTGGTCATTCCGACGATCCTGGTCTCGCTCGACATCGAGCAGACGCTAGGCCGACCCCACAACAGAGGGTGGGAGCCTCAAAGTCGGGTGATAAAGTCCCAGCCGAACAACTCGGGGCTATAGCTCAGTTGGTAGAGCGCCTCCATGGCATGGAGGAGGTCAGGAGTTCAATTCTCCTTAGCTCCACCCCGATGACCAGGGACTTCGCCGACAAGGCGAAGTTCTTTGTCGTTCCGGGGAGCATGGAGGGGAGCAACAGCCGGTGCGCGGCGGGAGCGGACGATCGGGTTCGAACCGGCGACCTCTGCCGTGTGAAGGCGATTCCGCAAGCCCTCGACTTCCGCGTTGGTAGCGGACCTTCCGCGTCGTTGCGCGCAAGGAGCGGTCTCCATAGTTGCGGTTGGTACCGGCTGAATCTGACCGCTTTCCGCTGGCTTGTGGCCCCAACGTGACCCCGACCTCAGCGAGAGACGAGCCGGGCGGCGCGCACTCGCCTGATCTGCGGTCCCTGATTTCCGGCTACCTGGCGAATCGCCGGCTATGGACCAGTTCAGA
>Ga0114997_10001074_pt1 | contig 22758 bp, 13 predicted proteins | sample ArcticOcean_MG_C_2_FD_87045 | JGI IMG/M metagenome (GOLD analysis project Ga0114997, IMG submission 87045) | Marine microbial communities from western Arctic Ocean - ArcticOcean_MG_CB4_136 | ecosystem: Environmental > Aquatic > Marine > Oceanic | place: Arctic Ocean: Canada Basin | collected...
ACCTTTATAGGCAGCATGTGCACACGCGTGCCAATCGATAGGACACTTCTTTGCCACGCAATACTTCACCATTTCCAGATTACCATGTTCTGCGGCCGCACAAATCGTCCCTACATCCCACTTACACTTTTTCTCCTCTCGTATCCACTCGAGCAACTCGAGTTTGTTCGTTTCAGCAACTTGTAAGCAGAAAGAAGTTTCGTCCCACCAACTCGGCCACAACGATTTATTCTTCCTATTCTTCCACGCAACTTCCAAAGTCGATATCGACGACATCTCTTCAACTTTAAAACTCTTTTTCAACTCCCACGTGCGAGACGATCTCTTCATCAACTTTCTCGTTTCACCGTTCACCAGGTGCAAGAATTTCAAATCCGTCGCGTTCAATTTCGGGAGAATGTGTTTGAAAGTTATATCATCGTTATTCACGATTAAATCCCACAAAGAATCTCTGTCCAACCTTCCTCTTCCTCCCTCTCGTCATCACGACTCCTTCTCCAGACGTCGTCGTCAGCTTTTTTTGCAACGTTGTGCTCTCTTTCAATAAAAGGACAAGTATTATTAAGGGGAAAAATGCTATTTGCCCGAAAAGGTAAATATTTTTTCATCTTTGTTTTTCAGTTCGTGAAAATTTTGTCACAAAAATGTCCTCTTTGTGCTGCGTGATTTGCGCCCGCCCAAACTCGAATTACAAGTGTCCCAAGTGTCGTCAGCCGTATTGTTCCGCACGGTGTAACAAGGCTCACAGGGGAGGAAAAGAATTAGACTCTTCTTTGTTGTCTTCGTCTTGCGTCGTCGTTTTACCGAAGAAGGCACTCACGAAAGAAGAAGACAAAGAAGAAGAATTGGTTGAAGGAGAATTGGAATTGGAATCTTTGTTGGCGACGACGAAAGATAATAATAATAACGAATCGTTGAAGAAGAAGAGTATAAAACCAAAACCGACGAGGACGTTCGAAGTCGATTCCGAGGACATTCATCGACACCGGTTGCGACGAGAACACTTCGCAAAGTTGGCGTTGAATTTACCTCTTTTGGAGAAATTACGAAGCGAGAGATTGTTGGAAACGTTGAAAGCGATCGATAACAGCGCTGAAGAAAGCGAGAAGAAAGGAGAAGAAACTGCTTTGGAAAACGCGCTGAAGAATTCAGATTTTCGCAAGTTTGCGGAGGACGTGTTAGATACGATTACGACTGGGAAGGAAGAGAGAGAAAGAGAATAATAGGAGGCGTAAATAGTATCACCGTCGTCTGTCTGTATGAGCGCTTACTCCAACAACTCTTTGAACGACGCGGCGGGCGGGAAAATGTTTCTAAACAACTGGAAGCAGAAAGCGGAGGAGTTTAAAAAACGCGTGAAGGAAAAAGTTGAGCTGGTGAAGGACAAAATCGAAGAACAAAAACGAGACGCGAGTTCGCCGATTGGGAAGTTAGCGAACCGAATGAATAATACTCAACAGAGCCCGAGCGCGAGTAGTCCCGAGAGCCGACATCTAGAGCAAAAACAAACTCCGGTATCCTCGTCATCTGCGGGCAAGTTAGTGAACAAAATGGATAGTTTGGAGTTGCACGCGACGTCGATGAACGCCGAGCAAGCCGCGAAAGAAGTAGACAAATTACATCCCGGGTTTTTCGAGCCGTATCGTAAAGATGAAGATGAAGATGAAACGAACAGGAGCGAAGAGAGAAGAAACGCGTCAACAGATCCGTCGTCATCATCGTCAAACAACGACTCCATTAAATTTGACGCTTTGAGAGAGTCTTTGAAAGAGATTCCGCGAGATTTTTCGCCGAAGGATCTGCGACGCGAAGAAGAGCGACTGATGGCAATCGTAGAAACCGTACAAACTAGAATCAATGGGGAAATATATAAGAAACGAAACGAAGTTGGTCACGCGTCGCAGAAGATATTGGATATACAAAACTCTTTGACGAGAGCAAATGTGGTGCTTAAAAATGGACGACGCGCTTTAGAAAGATCGCAACACGCCGTCGACGTCAAAATTCGAGCCGTGCACACGAATAAAAGGAAAGAAAACATGGTTCGCGTTTTGCGCGTCGTAGAAGAGTTGCGGAGATGTGGCGAGCGGGAAATCTCAATTCAAGAGAAGATTGGGAAGGGCGACATTTCGGCAGCCATAGTCGAGTACGGCGAAGCGAAGAACGCGTTAGAAGCACTTAGTGAATTATACTGTACAAAACAAGCGATCGAAGACTTGAACCTGTTGAAGTTTGAAGTCGAACGTGGCACCAGAGATGCTTTCGTGCAGGCATTCTCAACCGACGAAGATGGAGACTCCTTGTACGAAAAAGCGTTCCAAGGCGCGCTCGCTTTAGGACACGAACGCGCGGCGGAACTCAGCGCGGAATGTTTTGCAACTGCGAGAGATTCGTTACTCGTTCAATCTCAAGCTGAAGATCCAGTAGGCGGCGTTTCAAGAGCTGCACATCTGTTGTTTAAGCGCTTGCATTTTGCAAAGGCGTACCACGAGAAGAAAATCGCAATGGCGAATAAGAACGACGCATTTGATACTCTCCTCGCGGATTCTCTCGCAAAGTCAAATTTAGAAGCACGAACGACAGATACCGCTTACCACGCGCTGAATGCACTCGAAATAGCTATCCGAACAGATTCCGGACGTCAAAATAGCAGCGCGACCTTTAACGCCGACCCGAACGTCGCCCGGATGACTTTACGAAAATGCCGTTTGTTCGCGGATATGTGCGAAAAGTTTGCCGGAGCTGAAACCGTCTACTCGCGAACGAAAAGTTTAATGGACTGTGCAATTGACGTCTTATCCGACGCGCAAAGGAAACCGAGACTCGGCGAGTTAAAACTAGCGTTCGAGCGAGAGACGTGGACGAAACTATCGAACGATCTCGCGAAGAAAGCGAGAGCGGAAGCGCGAATGGCGTCGTCGATTGAAGAGCGAGTGGGGAGCACGAATGGTTTGATCATGAATGCTGATGATATCGATCATCAAAGCAAAGAAATAGCGATGAGAGCGATAGATTGGGTCGAGCGGCGCGAACATCCGTTTGCCGGTGAACGCTTCGTCGGGAGCGACGATGCGGTCTTGAAAATGACAACGAATGAAGAAAATCTACTGCTCTCGCCGCAAGAATCGTCTAAGATGATGAACGATAGTGATGGTAATCAAACGAGCGCGGTTGCAGCTATGGCGAAACTGAATGGTGGTGCCGAATTGAGTGCAGAGCAAGGAAAGGAAGAAGATACGTCGACGAGTAAGACTGTGACGGCGTCTACTGGATACTTACTCGAGAGCGTTCGCGTCTTTGCCTCGCTCGCCGCGGAGTCGCCGACGATGGGCGCAAATAGCAAATGCAGAAGTAAACTCAAAGCTTTCGATGCTTGCAGAGAAATGTTTGAACTCGCGTTATTCAACGTGTTTGTTTCTTTCGGTAACCCGAGATTGCTTGTGCACGCGAGTGGTCAGCTTTTGGATTACCATAACAAAGATGCGTTGACAAACAGACTGAAACAAACGCTCACAAAATTAGCATCGCGAGGAGGTTTGTTTGCTTTGAAACCACCGCCGCCGATTATTCATCAGCAACAACAGCAACATCAGCACGCGAATACTCCTGGTGATGGTAGTGGTGGTAACAACATGATGATGAACCCAAACGGTACCGCGATGCCATCAGCATCATCTGCAGCTGCAGCCTCGACGACAACGCCAGTCGTCTCAAAACTCGGCGCAACCTTCAGAAAACGTTCCCAAAACGCACGCGCACAAATCGCGAGTTCTGGAAACATGTTTGGACTGAAAGAGCGCGTGGTCGCGTTAGAGTCTCTGGCGTGTGTAGCTTCAATATACGAAGAGTTGAAACCAACTTTTGAGCGTTGGGTGGGAGAAGATTCCTCCTCCGTCGTCGATAAGTTCTTTACAAAAGTTGTGCACGCGGTGGACGATTTGCGCGAACACATTTTGAGTAGAGTTGCTGAGTTATTGCTCGATCTTTCGTGCTTGCCTGATGAGATTGGCGATTCGGATTTCAAAATCACAGACATGCAGTCTATGAAGAAAGCTGCGCTCGGGAAGTACAATCAGAAGGAAATGCCGTCGGTGTTGTCGGCGTCGGAATGGACGACGCAACTCGGACAAGTGCTGGCGCAGTTTGCGACGAAACTTCGCGTCTCTGAAGTGACCGCGGTGAACGGAAAAATCTTGTGGGAACTCGGCGCGCAACTCGTGTCCAATGCCATCGTGAGGGGATTTGCGAAAGTGAAAAAATGTAGCGTTGATGGACGCGCAATTATGCAAATGGACGTCCAAACGGTGCAGCAACACTTTCAGATGCACTACCCGTTCGAGAAAATTCCTCCTCCGTTAAATTTAGACTTTAGATACGTGGAAACGTATATTAAAGCGTTCTATACCCAAGAATCAGAGCTCGTTCGATGGACCATGATCCACCCGGAGTATACGAGTGAACAAAAATTGGTTTTGGTATCGCACGTCGCGCACGCGTTCAAATGGACATCGAAACAAAAATTGGATTGTTTGTCAGAAATTCAAAATTCAGATTTAGTGTAATTACATGTTGTATAGCGTATAAAATAACAATAAGAATGCGTAGTAATAAGTACTCTTGTTTATTCATCGTCCTCGTCCTCGTCCTCGTCGTCCTCGTCGTCGTCGTCATCATTACCTTTATCATCGTCTTTCACCCACTCTCCGCCTTCCGAGACTTTCCAAACCTCTTTACTCGCCACGTACTCCACTTTGCTAAACTTCACCGCTTGACCTAATTTATCCCCGTCTCGATCGACTAACGTCCACAACGTCGCGTCTTTTACCGTGAACTCTTTCCCATTTTTCGATTTTCGAACGCCGTTGTAATTATAAACAACCCCTTTCTCCAAAGCGTCGTCCAACAACTGTCGTCTTTCTTTTTGTATCTCTTCATCCTCGCCATCCGCGCTCTTCGTGCTCGGCATGCCAATAAAATCGTCCCATTCAAACTCCCACAAGTTCAGCGCTGCTTTATTCGCGTAATTAAACGTGTCGTTGTCGTCGTGCGAGCAACAGACGAACGGCGCGTAAAACAACGCTTTCACCGCCTCCGTCACCGGTACTTTCCGGTCGCCTAAAAGTTGCAAATCTGTTCTTTGTTTGTACGTGGACGCTAACGTCATCGATTGAAAAAACACGCCTTTGTCGTCCAAAATTCTTTGATTCGGGTCGTTGTTGTTTGCTTCTTCTTTTCCATCTTGAACTCCTATTATGTCGTCGTCCTCCTCCTCGTCTTCTTCATCGTCTTTATTCGACGACGATAAAGACGACGGTCTCGATTTCGTCTCCTGTTTCCTCGCCGCCGCGCGTTCTTTCTTCCGTTTATCTTTCTTCGCCGCGTTCGTCACCACGAGAGGAGAACCTCTTCCGTGTAGTCCTTCTTTTCGTCCTCCTCCTCGGTGATACCATTTTAAAGCTATAAAAGGGTGTCGTTTTGCAGCGGAAAATATCATCGTTTTTGTTGTTTTGTGTGAAAGAAAATGAAGACAAAAATTCATAAAAAAATAATAAAGAGGGGGGTTGACTACTCTTCGACGACTATTCGACAAAACTACTTAGGATTGGCGAGCAAAGAATCTACGGTTTTGATATCGATGGGCAAAGGCGCGATACCTTTACTCATGTCGTACCCTTTTCTTCTCTCTCGATCGGTCGGCTGGGAAAGCGTTTGTTCACCCACGATGGGAACGGTTTTACAGATAACCGATAACACGGAGATATCTCGGTTCGCGGAAGAAGAATTTTCGGCGACGCGAACTAAGGTTTGCGCCAAGTTTAGCCTCTTCGTGTACCCTTGTTGACTGTCGCCTTGAAACACGTACAAGTCTTGGAATTTCACGTCGTACATGTTGTCGACGAGTCGCGCGGACAAATCCGCGACAAGTAGAGGCCCGTTGCCTCTTAACTCCCCGGATCTCACGACGGTGACGTTTTCCGCTCCGAAAATTTCCTTCGCCGTCTCTTCGCTTTGCTCGTAGCCGTCCAAAGTCCCAATAATAGGTTCCCCAACCGCATTTCCAATTGGTAACGCGACTTGTCCAATCTGCACGGTTTCTCTTTGTTGATACGGTTCGTTTTGCGTCTTGAACGGCGCTTTCTCTTTTCGATTGATCCCTACTCTCGATAATAAAACGCACTTATTATTGTTGTTGTTTACAATCTTCATCGCTTTTAAATCTTTCATCGCTTTCATCTGTTTCGCCCCGGACTCGTGGCAGAATATATACGTCGTCGTCGACGACGCCGTCGTCGACGCGCTCCTCTCGCTCGTAAATGTGGATATTTTCGCAAACTGTTCCTTGGTGCAATAAAACCGCTTCTCAAACGTCTGCTCATCCATCCCTTCCGTCATCGTCTCTGAATTTTCCATCTTCTCTCCAAACACCACGGAAATAGTATTATTCTTCCGTCGTCCAGCGGAGAGTCCCATCACGAGTTTCCCAGTCGACGTCTCTTGACCCACTAACGCGATGATGTTTACATTTTCTTCCGAGGATGATGATGATGACGCACGAGTAAACGATCGAGAGATTCTTCGCTCAGTATGCCTCGTTTTTTGTGATCTTCTGAAAACATCAGAAGAAGAAGAAGATATAGTATTCTTAGTATTCGTTGTTTTGATCGTCGTCATCATCATCTGTGTTTCAAGACTACTCGTCGTCGTTGTTGTTGTTGTTGTTCTCGTAATAATACGATGCAAAAGTTTTACTTATTATTATAAGGAAAAAAAAAAGCAAACAAAAAAGGGCAGGTTTCCTCAAGTTTTTCTCCAAGAAAAGAGAGAATTTTAAAGGGAAAAAAGGACGAGAGAATTTGCTTTTTGTTTGTGCTCTCGAAAAGTTCCACAAAAGAAACGTGATAAAAGTTCCTCCTTGATTGCGCTCCTCGTGTGAACTACTCCTTTTGCAGCACTACTACGAGTAATCCTTTACACCGCTCCGCGTTCCTTTGAATCTCTCTCCTTCTTTGAAGAGTAGTAGTAATAGTAGTGTTAAAATTTGGACGGCGCAGTGGTGCATTAGTTGCGATGACGACAGACAGGAAGTGCGTTCTCGTTACATTTATTTATATTTTGTTTCTTCGCGTTTATGGAGTATTCGTGGTAGTGTTGCTGTGGTCGACCACCTTTAAAGATCATCGATCGCTCTCTTTCCTTTTCGTGTATTTTCACGCGCGCGTTGAGAGAGAGCAAAGAGAGAGAAAGGAGAAGGCGCAAAAGTGTTGTTGGTTGCCGCTTGGGGAAACATCCCCGAAAGCAATGAGCGCTCTCTCTTGTCTTGTTTTGTGTATCTCTTTACGATGTAACTGACCATTACTCGTTAATAATAAAACGTTTTGTTCTCTCTCTTCTGCACGTAATCACAGACACCACTACAAAGGCTCGCGAATGGTGTCTCTCGGACGAGTCGTCGCGGCGCCGAAACCAATAAATTTACCCTCGCAACGTTTCGAACACGATCCAACGTCGACTTTAATGAACGATCCGTCGATAAAGTTAGTCAATCGAGGAGGAGGAGGAGAAAGAGGAGGAGGAACGAACGATTCTTTGTTGGATAATAATAATAATAATAATAATCAAAACGGAGAATCATCAGCATCATCGAATAATAATAATAATACCACGGCGAATAAAGAGCAGCAGCACAACTTGCCAGAGCGAGCGAGTTGGGGCAAGAGTTGGGGAAGCGGCGGCGAAGGAGAACTCGGGAACAGTTGGAACCATCATCGCGAGAGTAATAATAATAATAATAATAATAATGCGAATGCGAATTATAGAAATGGAGGAGGAGGAGGAGGAGGAGGATCGTCCAACGGAAGTAGTTATCAAAACGGCGGCTTCGGCGCTGGCAGTAAAGCGGACACGTCGGAGGATTGGCGACGACGCGAGCACAATCAAGGAGGGGCGCCACCGCCGGGACCGCCGCCGCAGTGGGCGGCGAAAGCAAACGAAAACGACAACACGACGACCGACGGAGCACCGCGGGTGAAAAGAGAGATTCAACACGAAGTTGCTGGAGCGATTGCGAATTTGCACATTCCGCAAGGCGATTGGGGAGAGGACGATCAGATGGACTTTTCGGACCCTCCACCCGGCGGCTTCCAAACGATGACGAAGACCAGAGGCTCTGGGAACAGTTTTGATGGAGGCGAATCCTCACGCACGAGAAGAAGCTCGGACCAGAGAATGCCAGAACCGAGAAACGTGAAAATTTTACAGAAACCGAAGAAGAAAGAAGAAAAAGAAGCGATATTTTCGTCCGCGAACTTGCCGGAAAGTTTGCGGGTGTTGAAGCGTCAACCGGGAGAAGAGAAGAAATTGTGGACGCCGCCGGGTGAAAAAGCTACGACGACGACAACGAGCACGTCTTCGCCGCCGAAATTGTCCGCGTCGGCATTCACTCCTGGGACGACTATCAGTGGCACGTCTACGCCTACATCGACACCACCATCGAAATCGAGACCACCGTATCATCCTAGCACCAACGGAGATTACGCACATCTTCAGGGCACGTCTCTCTTTCACGCCTCGACGCCCCCGGTAACACCGCAACCACCACCGGGCGCGCCGCCGCCGCCGCCGGGCGCGCCACCGCCGACACCACCAGGTCCACCCGCACCTTTGCCGCCAACACCACCACCGGGCACGAAACCTCCGCTTTCCCCGTACGGCGCGTCCGGTTTGACTTTGTCTGGATCGAACGGTTCTCTGCAACATCCGCCGACGCCGCCGGGACCTCCGCCAATAGACACCGCGCACAGATCACCGCGCGGCGTGTCTCCTATGCGTCAACCGCCGAGTCCGCCGCCAGGTGCGCCACCGCCGCCGCCGCCAGGCGCACCGCCGGGCGTTGGGATGCTTCCTGGTAAGAAAAATGGCGACTCTCCATCATCTGCTTCAAAAAAAGCGTCGATGAAGAAAAAGAAAGTTCAGTTAGAACAGGGTGGAGGGACGACGACGGAAGGATCACCGGATACGAGCGGTGATGAATTGCAGCAGCGAACGAATAAGAAAACGAATAAGAAAACGAATAAGCAACAAAACAAAAAGAAATCTGGTGGTAACGCTCCAAGTCCTTCATCGACGATGCCTCCGCTTCCTCCGGGACCGCCTCCGATAGAAGCGAAGAAATCCTCTGCGACTAAGCGAGGCGCCGCGAAGCATAGCACAGTAAAACCGGGATCATCAGGAACGTTACGAGGAAGTAAGAAAGGAAGCCAAAGTTCGATGTGCAGCAAAGACTCGGACAGATCGAAATTTGAAGACTGCGAAGAAGACTCAAAAGAAGCGGAGACGCCATCGAAAAGAGGCGGAATCCTTGGTTGGTTTGGGTTTTAAAATACGAGGAAGATGGTGGGAGATTCTTACACACAACCTGGATACTATTAACATTCATTTTTTTGTGAAAATAAACGCGTGTAAAGTATAAAACAAAGTCACACTGATTCTAAAATTACATCATGTACGAGTAACGCCTTCTAATCATTCTAATAAATTCTATCTCGCGCTCACAACTTGTACCGACCCGCCCCGGCTCCGCCGGTTAAAGCCTGTTTTGATACCACCTCTTCTATTTGTTTCTTCACGTGATTCTTTGCCGCGGTCACGCATCTCTCGGTTGGACCTTCAATCAGTAAAAACAATCTTCGTTCACCCATTGGAATCGCTCTTCCAGGAGGATAGTACGTGCCCTTGACGGTCACCACTGCGCCGGTGAAATCGTTGATCTGTTGGAGTTGATCTTTATGCGTAACTTTCCACCTGGCGTATTGCGGGAAATCATTAATCTCGAGCTCAGATTCGAAGTGACTCTGGCCTGCAGCTTTAGTCATTCCGCCCGTGGACATCTTATGCTGCGCGTTCAAAGCTGCCGCAAAAGCAGCAGCCTTGGCTGCACCGGCTGAAGCGCCATGCGCCAAAGCTGTATTTTGCGCGAGCATGATTGCATTTTGAGCGGCAGAAGACGACATAAACGCAGCGGCGGAATTGGCAACGTGTCCTGCTTTTGCCGCTTGATCTCTGAGTACAGTCGTGTCGTTTGTGGGAGGATTATGATTCGACGAAGACGTTTTACCTTTACCCAAGGACGAGGCAATTTTTCCAGCCGCAGCTTTGGCTGCAGCGACGAGCGCACTCGCTTTCTGCGCTTCGGCGTCTGCTGCAGACGTCGGAGCATTCAAGCCTCCTTTCTTGGACATTTCTTTGAAGACTGCATTTGCTGCCGCTTGCGCTACTTGTGCCGGCGTTGCGCCGAATTGCGACGCCAACGCGACTGCCGTGGACGCTTTGGCTTGTCCAGGCGCCATTGAACCTCCAGCGGAATTTGGGTTCGCGCCTTCGATTGCTGAAACCGACGATAACCCGGCGGCACCCCACTTCATGTCACCTCCGCCGTCATCATCGCCGTTATTATCCATGTTCTCGTCGTCGTCGTCGTTATCATCTTCGACGATTAAACCAGCGGCTTTCGCAGCTTGGCGTTTTTCCTTCTTCAACGCGTCGGCTTCGGATTGATCAAATTTAAATCCAGACCCACCGAAACCGGAACCGTTTGCCATAACTTCGTTATTCTTTCGTTTATTCCCGAACGCTTCTGCGAGCGCTAATACATCTTGTGGCACTGGTTGCTTTGCTTCACGCATAGCTTTCACGAGATCTGGCGCGAAACGTTCCTCGTCTCGTGAAATGAACGTCACTGCGGTACCTTTCTCTCCTGCTCTTCCTGTTCGCCCGACTCGGTGAACGTAATCCTCCAAGTGGTTCGGGCAATCGAAATTTATGACGAGTTTTACATCTTTAACGTCCAAACCTCTCGCTGCGACTGAAGTAGCGACTAAGACGTTACATACGTCCGTTTTAAAATCAACAATCGTACATTCCCGATCGGCTTGCTCTTTCCCGCCGTGCAAAGAGAGACACGGATAACCAGACTTTAACAAATCTCGGAATATCGTATCGCACTTATCTTGCGAAGCTACGAAAATAATCACTTTTCCTTGTTCGTAATACTCCCCTAACAACTCGAGCATGCGAATGAATCGATCTTCTTCTTCCCTTAATTCGACGAGCTGCGTGATATCGGAATTCACCACTGAACGGCCCCCTACTTGAATCTCGATTGGATTTTCCAGCGCCGCTCGAGCGATATTCTCCATCGCGCGCGGAAACGTCGCGGAAAACATAACCGTTTGACGATCCGGGCGCGTGTTTGCTAATATTCTCGTTATTTGCGGTTCAAAGCCCATATCAAACATTCTATCGGCTTCGTCCAAAACGAAGTAAGTGATGCGTCGTAAATTTGTGATTTTTCCAGCCCCGGTCGTGAGAATATCAATCATTCTTCCGGGCGTACACGCGACTGCTTCGCACCCACGCTTCAAATCGGTGATTTGTGATTGAACACCAGATCCACCGTACACGGACAAGCATCGGACACCAACCGTTTTACCAAACTTTCGACACTCTTTACCGATTTGCGTCACCAATTCTCTCGTCGGTCCGACAATCATTGCAATCGGACCGTCACCGTTTTTAATCTCCGGTTGATCTTTAATGTGTCGTAACATCGGTAGTATATAAGCTAGTGTCTTACCAGAGCCAGTTTTAGCGACGGCGATGCAATCGCGACCGCTCATTATGATCGGTAAAGCTTGCGCTTGAATCGGCATGGGGTTCTCGAAACCCGAACGCCGAATGAGTTCCATGATTTTATTCGACAACCCAGCTTGATTCCACGATTTAATCGGTTTTGGTACTTTTTTACCGCGACACGATATCCCGTCGAGTTTCGTTCGAAGCTTTTTGACTTCTTCTTTTGTCATTTTAGACATTTCGTATGCTTCGATGTAGAAATTTTTCCGAAACGGAGGGTAGTCAATGTCCGAGTGCACCACTGCTCCGAGTTTATCTGCTTTGGATAACTTTGCTTTTTGCTTGGCCGCCCACTCGTCGTCCGAATCGCTTTCGTACATGGTGAGTTCTTCTTTATCGTCCTCGTCTTTGCCACCTCCGTCAGTTGTCGTCGCAGTTGCTCCTTCTCCATTATTGTCTCCACCACCCGCGTCAGTCGTCTTCTTCTTCGTCCTCGTCTTCTTCTTCTTCGCGTCCTCGTCCTCGTCGGGTTCACCTTCCGAATCTTCGTCGAAGAATCCTCGGACGATGTATTCTGCTTTCACTTTGATTTTACTTTTCGCGTTTTTGATGGCTTGTTCAGATGCCGGCGCTCTCGTTTTCACGTCGACGATGGATTTCTTCTTTTGTAGCTGGACGACGGTATTTCCTTTCTTCTTCTTCTCGCCGTTATCATCGACATCCATGGCATCTCCGTCCTTCTCGACGAGAACTCTCGCCGCCCTCTTCGCTGCTCTCATAAACTCCGCCTCTAACGCTTTTTCTTCCTCTTCTTTCTCTTTCTTCAACTTTGACGCTTCGTCTTCCTCCTCGGCTAGCTGTTTCGCTTTCTCCTCCGCTTTCGCTCTCTCTTCGTTCATCGCTTCGTCGTTCAAATTCATAAACGCTTCCAGAGGATCATCTTCATCGTCCTCGTCGGCATCTTTCTTCGTGTTTTTGTTGTTCTCATCCTCGTTGTCCTCATCGTCGTTGAGAAAATTCGGCGGTTTCCTTTTCCTCATCGCCGCGTTCGCGTCCTCGTCCTCGTCGTCAAACATCCCATCGTCGTCCATCATCACCGTTTTCCGTTCAAACCTCTTCTTGCCAACCACCGCTTGCAAAGCCGCCGCTTTAATCTCGTTCATTTTCTTCTTCTTCTCTTGCGCTTCTCGCCACTCTTGAAGCTTTCGTTTCCTCTGTTGTATTATCAAGTCGTCTTTGCTGTTGTTAGTATTAGTATTCTTTGCTGCCGTTGTTGTTGGTGGTTCTTCCTTCTTCTTCTTCTTCTTCTTCTCTTCTTCGATTTCTTTTTCTTTTTCTTCCTCTTCTTCTGTATCATCATCTCTCTCTTCTGGACTTTCTCCGCCGTCCGACCGCAGTCCTCCTCTCGCTTTGCCTCTTCCTTTCACGCGTTTCTTATTCTTGTTGTTGTTGTTCGTTGGCGATGATGATTCTGGAATTGGTGACATTTCTTTCCTCTTTCTCGTCGTTTTCTTTCCTTCTTCAACAATTTCTACCGCCGAATCCGCCGCCGAAAAAGCAGCATCAGGAGTCCTCTCTCGACCGCTGCTTCTGCCACGCCTTCGATGATTCGGTGGAGGCGAAGGAGAAGGAGGCATTTTTATCTTATTCTTTATTTGTGAATTGTGTGCAACAAATTTTCATCTCTTTTGTCATCATTTTTTTGTCTTTTCTTCTTCTTCTTTTGACTTCTCTTTTTTTTGCTTCTTTTGCTTCTTTTGCAGCAGAAAGAGCAAATTCACCAAAGAATTTCTTCCTCAAAAAAAAAATTCTTCAAAATTTCATCAGAGACACACACGCAACGCTCTTCTAGAGAAGAAGAAGAAGTTTAATAAGAAGAAGTTCAAGAAGAGAGAAGAAGAAGAATATGTTTCGATTTGGAGGAGGAGGAAACAATCGATCGTCTTTGTTCGAAGCGCAATACAGAGCCTACCCGGTCTCGTTCATCGACCGCGCCGAGTTGGACAAAGGGGACAAAATCATCTTACCACCGAGCGCGTTAGACAGATTGTCGCAACTCGGAGACTTGGATTTCCCGATGTTGTTCAACGTTGAAAACGTCAAGGAGAAAGCAAAAACGCACTGTGGGGTTTTAGAATTCATCGCCGATGAAGGCGTGTGTTATCTTCCGTACTGGATGATGCAAAACTTACGACTGATAGAAGGGGACGTTCTGAGAGTGAAAAACGCGCGGTTACCGAAAGGGACGTTCGTGAAGCTGCAACCGCAAACGAGCGATTTTCTGAACATTAGCAACCCGAAGGCGGTGTTGGAAACGTGTTTGAGAAATTACACGTGCTTAACCGTGAACGATACGTTTATGATTGAATACAACAATAAGAGATATTTTATCGACGTGATTGAGGCGAAGCCGGCGGACGGGGTGTGCGTGGTGGAGACGGATTGCGAGGTGGATTTCGCGGCGCCGTTGGATTACGTGGAACCGGATTATAGTAGTAAGGGAGGAGGTTTAGGAGGAGGAGGAGGTGGTGGTGGTGGTGGTGCAACGACGACGACGACGACAACGACGAAGAAAAGAGGAGATGAAGAAGAGGAGAGTTTTATGGACGTGGATGAGAACGGAGTGGTGGATTTGACCGGCGGAAGTGCATCGACGCGAGCGAAAGACGATAAAAAAGAAGAAAAGAAAGATGAAAAAGAAGAAGAGAACAACGAAAATACGTTTTTAGCGTTCGCGGGGAGCGGGAACCGATTGGACGGGAAAGCGCCTAAAGTTGGGGAATCGCAACCGGTAAAAGTAGAGCTTCCGACAACCTCTTTACGAGTGACGAAAGAGTGGCAGAAACTGCGCGAAGGCGGCGTTTTAGGCGACGCCGAAGGCGCCAACGACGAAAAGAAGAAGAGTTTATCCGAAGCAGAAAGAGCGGAACGAAAAGCGGCTGGGAAAGTCATGTTTGGCGGCGGCGCGCGAGTAGCAGCGATGGCGAGGAAGAAACAAAAAGAGTCCGAGAAGAAGAGCGTAGACGCTGCCGACGATAAAAATGGGACGACCGAGAAGGACGGCTTTAGCGCCTTCAAAGGCGGCGGCAACAAGCTGAGATAAAACGCGAGCGTAATAACATACGCGTTTCAATTATATTTTAGCACCTCTCAATGGAGTATACATAGAAATACAAACAATTAAACAATCATCAATGCTCTCTCTCTTTTCCTTTCTGTTTTTTTACATCAACACCTTCTTCGCGTACGATCGAATGCTCCTCCTCTTCTCCACCGCTTTAAACGTCTCCGGACTCGGCGCGACTTCTTCATCGTACATGGTATCGATAATTTCCTCCGCTCTCTCAAAATCGTTCGTATTCGCGCAGCATTGCAATAAAACGTTGTACGTCACCGCAGTTCGCGTGATCCCGTACTCGTTTGTCATCCGCGCGCATAAACTCGTCGCTTTCTGCCACAAGGGCATATTCTCTCTCCCAATGGTCAAATACCCTTTCACGAGCTCGACGACGGCGATTTCATCCGGCGTGCACACGCCGCCTTCAAACACTTGTTCGAACACTTTTTCCGCCATGTCTAAATCCCGACCGGCGATGCACGCCGCGATGCACGTGGACGCCGCGCGCGCGTCCGGTTCGATCCCATGGTCTCTCCCTAAAGACACGAGCAAATCGACGGCGGATGACGGCGCTTTTCTCTTGACGCAATCGCGGAGTTTTTTAGTCACGTCTCTTAAGATCTGATCAGAACTCGTCGTCTCAGAAGAAGAAGACGATGAAGAGCACTCAGTGTTTTGTCTTCTACTGTTACTACTTCTTTGAATACGAGCGCCTCTTCTCGACGACGACGAAGAAGACGAAGTGAAACTGTTGGACTCGTTTCTTTGTAACTGCCGCCACACCGCCACTGAATTCAATTTACTCATTGTCGCAGACATGATGACGACCCCGACAAAAGCGAAAAAGATACTACTTTTATGTACTGGTTTAGCGCGTGAACTGTGAACTTTTGCGATGCGCTTCTTCTCCTTCTTCTTCTCCTTCTTCTTCTTCTTTTATGTCGAGGAAAGGAGTGCTTTTTAAAGCAATTAAAGTTGTGTTTTGTGCGGATAATGTACGAGTAACTTTTAGTAGTAAAATTACACTTTTGTTGGGTGGCATGTGGATGTGAGATGTCTTTTTCAAGAGTTTCTCTTCATCTCTTATATAAATAGTATTTTACATAGCGCCTGCGGATTGAAACAACTGCCTCTCCGGCGGGTACATGTAACTCCAGAAGTTACACTTACTCCCTCCGGCGGATTGCAGCGACTCGATGTCTACGCCTCGTTTGGGATACGAGTTTCTTTTTGCCTCGGCGTTTTTATCGCCGGCGACGACGCCGGTCATGTTTTCGATGTTCAGCAGCGTTTCCGCCTCGTCTTGGGAGAAGAAGTTGAGCACTTCCGTGGCGACTTGAGAAACTGGTTTGTTCGTTTCCAGCGCGGTTTTTGCGACGAGGGTGGCTTTTTTGTACCCGATTTTAGGCAACAACGCGGTCACGATGCCGATGGAGTTGTTCACGTGGCTCGCGCAGACGTCTTCGTTCGCGGTGATACCATCGATGCACTTTTCGCGCAAGACTTTTAAACCGTTGGTCATGGAGTCTAACGAGTTTAATAAGTTGTACACGATCAAAGGTTCAAACGCGTTAAGTTGCAACTGCGCGTGTTCGGAAGCCATGGATATCGCGGCATCCGCGCCTATGACTTGAAAGCACACTTGATTCATCACCTCGGGGATGACGGGATTGATTTTCCCCGGCATAATGGAAGACCCAGGCGCGACGGCGGGTAAATCAATCTCGTTGAAACCACATCTCGGACCAGAGCTCAACAAACGCAAATCGTTGCATATTTTTGACGTTTTCAAAGCGATTCTTCTCAAAATGCTCGAAAACAACAAAAACGAAGAGGTGGAACTCGACGCCTCGACGAAATCTTTCGCGCTCGTGAATGGTAATTTTGTCAACTCTTTCAAAGCGTCGATCGATTCTTTGGAAAACTCTTTGTGCGCGGTAATGGAGGTACCAATCGCGGTGCCTCCTAAATTGCATTCATACAACGCGTTGACGTTCTTCATTAAATACGCCAAGTCGGATTCGAGAGAATTGGCAAAGGAGTTAAACTCTTGACCCAACGTCATCGGCACGGCATCCTGTAACTGGGTTCTTCCCATCTTGACGATGTATTTAAACTCGTCGCCTTTTTTGCGGAAAGACTGAATCAACAGTTTCAATTCGCAAACCATTTTTTCGTGGTGTAAACCAACCGCGAGTTTGGCGGCAGTAGGATAGGCGTCGTTCGTCGATTGGCACAAGTTAACGTGATCGTTCGGATGGACGATTTCGTACGATCCGATTGGTTTGTTCAAACTCAAGTTAGCCAAATTCGCGATGATTTCGTTCGCAGCCATGTTTGTGGATGTGCCAGCGCCGCCTTGGATGACATCGACGATGAAGTCTCCGTGAAATTCGTTTGAATCCAACAAACTATCGCACGCGATGGAAATCGCCTCAAAAATTTCTTTCGAGATTAATCCAACCTTAAAGTTAGCCGTCGCGGCTGCTTTCTTGACGAACGCTAGAGCGCGAATAAACTCCGGAAAGTGGCTCACTTTCACTCCGCTGATTGGATAATTGTCCACTGCCCTTTGGGTGGCAATACCGTACAAAGCGCTTTTTGGAATGGTATCCAGCTCGCCAAGCAAATCGGATTCCGAGCGCGTCTTCTCGTTTCTTCCCGCCGCCACTAAAATCTTCGTCGCATCGTCGCATTCTTTTTTCGTAGCAACCCCGGAGGAGAACGAGGAAGAGCGACAGATGTATTCTGGCACGTTTCCAACGACGCACTTTTTTCCCGCCTTTTCGTTCTTCTTTTGTTTCGTCGTAAACGTCGTATAATTCTGTGCACCTGTTGTCGGTTCACTTTTAGTCGAAGCCGCGTTTTTGACGTTGTTCTTGTTGTTCTTGTTGTTCTTGTTGTTGTTGTAACGATGATGATTGAACAGTTCTTCTAACTCGAGTTTCAAATCGTCGTTCATCATCCATTGATGAACGTGCTTTTCTTCTTCTTCTTCGATTTCCGCGTTGAGTTCGCGCGTCGCGGCAGAAGAAGAAGAGTTTTTTGCCACGAAGGCACTCCATTGGCCTCGTCGTTCTTTTTCCATGATGAATTCCGAAGAGGAAAACGTACGAGACGATGATGATGATGGTGAAGAAATAGAAGAAGACCAAGAAGATAAAGGAAGATGAGGACGACGATTACCCAAAATCCTCCCAGTCAACGCCGCTGCTTCTGCTGCGACTCGACGACGGAACATCTCTTTGTCTTCTTCTCGTTGTGCTTTTGCGTTCTTGTTTTTTTTTTATTCTGACGAGGACACTTGCAAAGCTTTGGTGTTCAAGGTGCGCAAAGAAAGAAGGCAAGAAGCGCGAAAGATGGTTTCAGAGAGAGATGTATGCTTTTTCCTTTTTCCCCTCTGCTCTCTCTTGGTGTGGGTGTTGGCAAAAAAAGAAAAAATCATTTTCAACACACACTGCAAGGCGCGAAGATCGCCGCGCTTGAACACGCGCAAGAACACAAAAATCCAAACATCATCATCTTTTGATGATGATCAGCATCGGTGGTACCGGTCACACTATAACCACCACCCGAAATCGCGCGTCCGTTTGTATTATCCACTCTGTATATAACACTCGTTGTTTGACTTTTTTGTGTGTTGTGATCAGACCAAATTCATCGTTAGAAGAAGAAGACAAAGAAGAGAAAAAAATATCTTGACGTGGCGCTTTGACCAGAAGGCACGCAGATGCTTTTTTGTGGCTCCTCGCGACTTGTGTCGGTTGAATTCGAAGAAAAAGAAAAACATTTCTTCATTAGAATTCACACAAACGCACGCGCGCTCTCACATACACACGCACACGTAAATACTCGCTCTTTTGCGAACACCTGGATAACGATGATGTCTTCATCCTTGTCTGCCTCGCAGCATGTATTTGTACAACACCAACAAAAATCTTCTTCTTTGTCTTCGAGGAAAAATTCATCTTCTTCTTTGACGACGACGCGTCGACACCAAAAACTCCCTGGCGTAATCACGAGTTCAAAAGTTTCGTCTTCGCAGAGCGATGTCATCACGAACAACGCGGTGCAAATCCCAACGAAACCAACCGGAGAACCGAAAGTGGTGTACATTTTCAACTCCAAAACCTGCGATGGCGGAGCTGAATTGAAAGACATTCTCGGGAACAAGTGCGTATCTTTTTCTTTTACATCCTCAACGCGATTACGAGAGAGTTGGTTAGGCCGCGAGTGCCCATAATCGAACGCACAGAGGGACACGTTTTTTTTCGTTTTTTGAGGGGAAAAAAAATATGAGCCCATTCAAAGAAAACAATACTATGCACCAAAAACAAACCAATTTTTTTATAGACTACTCTACTCTTCTTCTTGGTCTTCTTCTTCTTTCGCAAACGATCGATGACGAATACAACGTGACATTTACTAACCACCGTTTATTATTATTATTATTACTTGAAAACAGAGGCGCTTTGTTGGCGGAGATGATGAAACTGGGCGTTCCCGTGCCGCCGGGATTTACCATTCCGGCGTCCATGTGCGAGACGTACGAATCGTGCCGAGTTGAAGGCACGGACGCGGTGGAAGATATTTGGGAAGACGTCGAGTTTGCCATTTCTGAAACCGAAAAAGAGTTGGGGAAGAAGTTTGGCGGCGAAGGCGACGCCGAACCGCTTTTGTTCTCGGTGAGATCCGGCGCCGCCGTGTCCATGCCGGGGATGTTGGAAACCGTTTTGAACATTGGTTTGAACAAATCGGTCTGTGAAAAGATTGCCGCGGCGAACGGTGGTGCGAACAAGAGGTTCGCGTACGACGCGTACAGACGTTTGTTGGATATGTTTGGTTCGGTCGTTTTCGAGATGGACAGAAGTCAATTCGAAATGGAACTCGAACGCGTCAAGGAGAAGAAAGGCGTCGAGAAGGATACCGAGTTGTCCGCGGAGGATTTGATGGAAGTGTGCGATGCGTACGAGCAAGTGTATTTGAAGGTTGACCCGAACAGACCGTTCCCGTCGGACCCAACGATGCAATTGAAACTCGCCATCGAAGCAGTCTTTGAGTCTTGGAACAAGCCAAGAGCCAAGGCGTACCGGGAGATCGCCGGCTTGAGCTCCTTGGGCGGCACCGCCGTCAACGTCCAATCCATGGTCTTTGGTAACCTTGGTGAAACTTCCGGTACTGGCGTGTGCTTTACGCGCAGACCGGATACTGGCGAGAAGATCATCTTTGGTGAATATCTCATCAACGCGCAAGGAGAAGACGTCGTCGCGGGTATTCGAACGCCGGAACCGATTTCCACGCTGTTTGAAAAAATGCCGGTCGTCGCGCAGAGTTTGCAAGACACGCTCGATAAGCTCGAGATGCACTTCAAGAACATGCAAGACATCGAGTTTACCATTGATTCTGGCAAGTTGTTCATCTTGCAAACGAGAAACGGCAAGCGCAACGGCGTTGCCGCCATCAACGTCGCCGTCGATATGTACGAAGAAGGCTTGATCACGAAAGCAGAAGCGATCGAAATGGTCGAATTGGATCACTTGAACCAATTGATCCACCCGGCATTCAAAGAGACCGAGGAAGAGTACGAGGACGCGAAAATCTCTACCGGTTTAGCCGCCAGTCCCGGGGCAGCCGTCGGCCGCGTCGCGTTTTCCTCCGAAGACGTCTTGGCGATGAAGAAAGCGAACCCGAAAGAGGGCGTCATTTTGTGCCGCGTTGAAACTTCTGCCGAAGATGTTTCCGGTATGCACGCCTCAAATGGTTTCTTGACGCAAAACGGTGGCATGACGTCGCACGCCGCCGTCGTCGCTCGTGGATGGGGCTTGCCGTGCGTTTCTGGCGTCGCGACCATGCGAGTGGACGAGGCGAAGAAAGAAGCGTATTTCTACAGCAGCGAAAGCATTTCGCCCGCGAACTTGATCGCCACCGTGAAATCCGGCGATTGGATTTCGCTGGATGGTGGTGAAGGGTTCGTCATCAACAGAAAAGTTGAAATGAACGCCGCTGGTGAGGGCGTGTACGAACAACACCCGAAGATGGTCAAGTTCATGAGTTGGGTAGAAGAAGCGAAGAGTTTGGGCGTGTACGCAAACGCCGATACCGCGGCGGAATTGAAGCTTGCCATGTATTTTGGTGCGCAAGGCATCGGATTGTGCCGCACGGAGCACATGCTCTTGGCGAGCGCGGAACGCGTCTCCATCTCTCGATCGATGATTTTGGCCAAGGATGACGCATCGAGAGTTGAAATCTTGGACAAGAAGATGGGCCCGATGCTCAAAGACGATTTCCAAGCTTTGTTCGAGCAAGCTGGTAACTTGCCGGTTACCATCCGTTTGTTGGACCCACCTTTGCACGAATTTTTGCCGACCGAGCTCGAATTGAAGGATGAGAAGTTCGCCGCGGACTTGGCGAAGAAGTGCTCTTTGGAATCTGCGGATGCTTTGAGAGAAATGTGCGAAGCCAAAAGAGAAAAGAACCCGATGATGGGTTTACGTGGCGTTCGCGTGGGTATTCTTGAACCGAAAATCACGATTATGCAAACCAAGGCCATCGTAAACGCGATTATTGATGCGTACATCGCCACTGGCGTGCACCCGAACGGGAAAATCATGGTTCCGCTCGTTTCCACCACCGAGGAATTTGAAAACCAACGCGCGTTGATTTTTCAAACCATCCAAGAAGTATTCAATGCTCGTGCTTCCGAAGTCAGTCGAGCCGACGTGCTCGGACCGGACAACCGCGAGATTCCAATCGGTATGATGTGCGAAACGCCGCGAGCGTGCATCGTCTCTGGCAACTTGGTCGAAGAAGGCGCTGCGTTCATGAGCTTCGGTTCTAACGATTTATCGCAGCTTTCTTTTGGATTCTCCCGCGACGACGCGAGTTCGTTCTTGGAGAAATACAAAGAATTTGGTATCATCGAGACGGATCCGTTCAACACCATCGATGTCGATGGCGTCGGGGAATTGATCAAAATGTCCGTCCGAGGCGCCAGAGCGGTGAATTCAAAGATTCCAGTTTCGGTTTGCGGAGAGCACGGCGGCGACGAGAAGTCTATCGAATTCTTCCACGAAGCTGGATTGAACGTCGTCTCGTGTTCGGCGTTCCGTGTTTTGGGCGCGAGATTGGCCGCAGCTAAAGCCACCATCGCCAACCCGAAGTCTTCCACGGGAGCCGCCGGTCCTCGGTAAAAAACGGGGGGGGGAAATGTGCGAGAGATGACTTGCGAAAGAGAGATGAGAAGAAATAAAGTCAATCAGAATTAACCATATTGTTGTACATGTTAAACTATCAGAAGAGCTTCCTCTCGACGTCGGGATAAAACAAAAATAAGAGAGTATAAACGAAATACGATGGCGAGAGCAAAGTTGCGCGCGCAGCGGGTCAATGTAACACGAGATTCCGTTCAACACACACAGCTTGTAAAATTTATCAATACATTCTACGAATAATATCGACAATATACATCTAATTCTCTAACACGCCAGCGCTAACTTCGCCTAAGAGTCCAATGACTGCAGAAAAGCCAAACGTGATTATAAACGCCACCAACACTGGATTATCGAGGGAGAAGAAATCCGGCGTCTTTCTCGCTCTCTGAATGATAATATCGATGTCTTCGCTCTTCGTTTTATCGCCACCGCCTTCAGTGTCTCCCAATTTGATAGCATTATTATTATTATTATCAGTCTCTCTTTCTCCTTCATCTTCTCGCAATAAATACTTCGTCTCCGGGTCTATCTTCACCAACCACTCGGTAAAAAACCACCTCTCCAACTTTCGCGAATCGTCTTGCTTTAAATCCTCCAGATATGTCTTCAGTTTGCCTTGATTCTTGTTCACCGCGAGATTGATGCGCGCAGCCGGGACGACGACGAACCACCAATACGCCACGGTGATCGAGACGACACCTAAAACGGTAAATTGTGCGTTCAGTGCTCCGGGTTCCAGGGGCGATGGCGCGTATTTTATGGCTTCAAAATCAGCCGGCAACGCTTGTAAAGTTGTTG
>Ga0114997_10001075_pt1 | contig 22751 bp, 24 predicted proteins | sample ArcticOcean_MG_C_2_FD_87045 | JGI IMG/M metagenome (GOLD analysis project Ga0114997, IMG submission 87045) | Marine microbial communities from western Arctic Ocean - ArcticOcean_MG_CB4_136 | ecosystem: Environmental > Aquatic > Marine > Oceanic | place: Arctic Ocean: Canada Basin | collected...
AAGAATTAGGCAAATAGAAAATAAAGCTTTTGAAAAAATTCAAAAACACATGTTGATTTCAGCTAAATCTAAAAATTTGCTACCTGTAAACTAAACTTCAAAAGGATTTTCTAAAAGAATAGTGTCTTCTCGTTCTGGACTTGTTGAAATACTTGAAACCTTGGTGCCAATAAAATCCTCTAAAGCATAAATATAATTCTTGGCATTTTCTGGTAAAGCTTCAATATTTTTTATTCCTTGTGTAGAAGTTTTCCATCCAGGAAATGATTTATAAATAGGTTTTATTTTTAATTGATCCTCAACAGCTGCTGGAAGGTAATCCATCTTTTTACCATCCAGTTCATACTCAATGCACATCTTAATTTCATCTAACGCATCTAAAACATCTAGTTTAGTTAGTGCTATTCCATCAATTCCAGAAATTTTTATTGTCTGTCTGACTAATACGCCATCAAACCATCCACATCGTCTTTTTCTACTCGTCACTGTGCCAAATTCTTTCCCCCTTGAACCAAGCAACTCACCAATATCATCTTTTAATTCAGTTGGAAAAGGTCCTTCACCAACTCTAGTTGTATAAGCTTTTGTTATACCAAGTACATAATGAATAGAATTTGGACCACAACCAGTTCCTGTAGCTGCGCTAGATGCAACAGTATTAGATGATGTCACAAATGGGTAAGTACCATGATCAACATCTAATAAAATTCCTTGAGCTCCTTCAAATAGTATCCTCTTTTTTTGTTTTTTAAACTCATCAATTCTTAGCCAAACTGGCTGTGAAAACTTTAATATCTCTGGTGCAATTTTTAATAATTCTACTTTAAGTTTTTCTTTTTCAAATATTTTTTTTCCTAAACCTTTTCTAATTGCATTGTGATGAAGAAGGACAGTTTCAAGTCTGTGATCAAGATTACTTTCAGATCTTAAATCCATAACACGAATAGACCTTCTACCCACCTTATCTTCATAAGCTGGTCCAATTCCACGTCTTGTAGTTCCAATTTTTGCTTTGCCTGCAGCATCCTCTCTTATTTCATCCATTTCTCTATGAAAAGGTAAAATAAGGTTTGCTGATTCAGATATGATAAAATTATCTACATTTACCTCAACACCTTTAGATTTTATTTCTTCAATTTCTTCTAACAATGCCCAAGGATCAACAACTACCCCATTACCAATGATAGAAATCTTATCTTTTCTTACAATTCCAGATGGAAGCAGTCTTAACTTATACGTAATTCCATTTATTACTAATGTATGTCCCGCATTGTGACCTCCTTGAAAACGAATAACAACGTCTGCCTGATTGGATAACCAATCAACAATTTTTCCTTTTCCTTCGTCTCCCCACTGTGAACCTACGACTACTACATTTTTCATTATCTAAATTTTTTTTCTAATATTATTGAACTTAAATGATTTATAGGACCATGGCCTTTACCATAATTAAGGCTAGATCTTATGGAGTTATTTACATACTTAGTTGCTAGCTCACAAGATCTCTTTAAGGTTTTTCCACATGAAAAGAACGTAGTTATGGCAGATGAGAGAGTACATCCTGTTCCATGTGTATTACCAGTTGTAATTCTTTTATTTTCTATAATCATAATTTCTTTTTTATTAACAAAAATATCCTGGACAATCTTTGACTTTAAGTGTCCACCTTTTATAAAAACATTTTTAGCCCCTAAATCAATCAATATACTTGCAGCATAAATCATATCTTCTTTAGTTTTTATTTCTGTTTTGGTTAATATTTCAGCTTCAGGTATATTTGGTGTTATTAAACTAACTTTTTTTATTAATTTATTTTTTAATACATAAATAGCCTTTTCATCGATTAATTTAGCACCTCCTTTAGCAATCATAACTGGGTCTAAAATTATTTTTTTAGTATTAATTTTATCTAACGATCGAATTACAGATTTAATTACTTTTTCAGAATGAAGCATTCCAATTTTTATAGCATCTGGCTTAATATCTTTTGAGGTGAACTCTATTTGATTTGAAATTTCCTTTGGATTAATCGGTATTATTGATTTAACACCAGTAGTATTTTGAATTGTTACTGCAGTTATTGCCGTCATTGCATAAGAACCCAATGCAGTAATAGTTTTAATATCAGCTTGAATGCCCGCGCCTCCAGATGAGTCTGATCCTGCAATAATTAATATTTTAGATTTAGGTTTCAATTTATTTGATTTTTTTCTTTATAATATCAATACATTTTTGAAGTAGTTTTTTATTATCACTTTCTCCCATGATTCTAATTTTAGACTCAGTTCCAGATTTTCTTACTAGTATTCTTCCTTGTCCCTTCATAAGCTTTTCTGCTATTTTTATTGAATTTTTTATCTCACTGCTAACAATTATATTTTTATTTTTTACTTCTATATTCTCTAGAACTTGAGGTGTCTTATCAAATGTTTTAAAAAAAATACTAGCTTTTTTTCCTTTACGTAAAGAAAATAAAACCTCTAAAGCTACTAATAAACCATCTCCTGTAGTTGCAAATTTTCCTAATATAATATGCCCAGATTGTTCACCACCTAAATTGAAATTATTCTTTTGCATTTTTTCCTTTACATATCTGTCACCTACATTTGCTCTTATAAAATTTATTTTTTTTGATTTAAAAAATTTTTCCAAACCATAGTTTGACATCAGAGTTCCAATAACTCCTCCTTTTAGCATTTTTTTATTTTTCCATCTAAGTGCCAATGCAGCAATTATTTGATCTCCATCAATTATCTCACCTTTTTCATCACACATGATAATTCTATCGGCATCACCATCAAGAGAAATTCCTATATGCGCTTTATATTTTTTTACAGCAGATTTAATTTTATTTGGAAATGTGGACCCACAATTTGCATTAATATTTAAACCATTAGGTTTTATTCCAATTGCAATTACTTTTGCACCTAGAGACTTTAGTAGCTCAGGTCCCGCCTTGTAACCAGCACCATTTGCACAATCAATAACTATCCTTAATCCTCTAAGGTTAAAGTTTTTAGGAAAATTTTTTTTTAATATTTTTATATAGTCTTCATTTCCAGTTTCTAATCTTTTTACTCTTCCTAGCTCTTTTGGTTTTGATAAACTATATTCAATTTTTTTATCAATTAACCCTTCTATTTTTTTTTCTATTCTATCTGAGAGTTTTAATCCATCAGGACCAAATAACTTTAATCCATTATCGTAATACGGGTTATGAGATGCAGTAATCATAATACCCATATTTGCTTTCATGGATTTTGTTAGCATTGCCAAACCGTTTGTTGGTAGTGGTCCCATCGTATATACGTGCATTCCAGCTGACGTGAGACCAGAAACTAAAGCAGGCTCCAGATTGTAACCAGATAACCTAGTATCTTTTGCAATGATTGCTATTTGCTTCTTTTTTTTTTGTGTTTTAAAATATGTTGCTGAGGCTAGACCAAATTTAAAAAACATATCCCCATTAATATTCTTGCTATTTACAGCACCTCTTATTCCATCTGTTCCAAAATATTTTTTTGCCATTAAATCTTAATCAATTGTTTAAATACTTTTATACTTTGCACTAATTCGTTCACATCATGAATTCTTAAAATTTGAACTCCTTGCATCAATGAATATAATGAGGAAGCAATTGTGCCTCCAACCCTTTCCTTAGTATCATTTTTTCCAGACAAATCTTTAATAAATTTTTTTCTAGAAAGCCCAAGTAGTATAGGAAAACCAAGAGTATGAAAAATAGAAATACCCCTAATTATATTCATATTATGTTTCAAATTTTTTCCAAAACCTATGCCTGGATCAATTATAATATTATTATGTTTTATGCCTTTAGATCTTAAAAATTTTATCTTTTCTTCAAAAAAATCATAAATATCTAATAATTCATTTTTATATCTAGGATTATTTTGCATATTTTCTGGATTTCCTTGAGAGTGATGAATTACAAATGGAGTTTTATTTTTTTTTAATACATCTATTGTTTTGGGATCATAGTTTAGTCCTGAAATATCATTTATAAGCTTAATACCCATTTTGATACCCTTATTCATAATTGCTGCTTTTCTTGTATCAAGTGATAATGGAATTTTTTTACTAATTTTTTTTATTACTTTTTCTATTCTAGCTAATTCTTCTTTTGCACCTACGGTTTTAGATCCTGGTCTTGTAGATTCCCCTCCAATATCGACTATATTTGCTCCAGATTTAAATAAATCCATTGCGTGATTTATTCCTTTTATATCTTTATTAAATTTTCCACCATCAGAAAAGCTATCTGGTGTTAAATTTAGTACACCCATTATATTTGGAGTATTTATAAAATTAAAATTTGAGAAGTTTTTATTTTTTTTGACAATAGTTTTAAGGTCATTATCAATTTTTTTTCTTAATGATTTAGATAATCTTTTAATATCTTTAAGGTTTATTATTTTCTTTGAATCTCTTGTAATAATTTCTATCTGACTAAATGAAATTTCTTTACTACCATTTAATGGTAGATTTTTTTTTAAATTAACTAATTTAATTGATGATCTACCGTAAGCAAAATTACACACTCTTGTGTAATATTTTTTCATTTATTTTTAGTGAACTATTTTTGGCTTAAGTCCCATTGAACCTAAAGCTGAGCCTTTATCTTCATTTTCATCTTCTAAGTCTTCTTTGTTACTAGGATGTATGTTTTTATTTATCAAATTTTCTATTTCTTCACCTGATAAAGTTTCATATGTTAAAAGAGCTTTTGCTAATTTATGTAAGTCATCAATTTTTTCTGTTAAAACCTTCCTGGCTCTTTCATAACCTTTATCAACAATTTTTCTTATTTCAGAGTCTACTTTTCTTGATGTTTCTTCTGACATATTTTGAGTTCTTGCTACTGATCTACCTAAAAAAACTTCTTCCTCATTTTCTCCATAAGAAACAGGTCCTAATTCTTTACTTAAACCTGCCTTCATAACCATAGCTCTTGCTCTTTTAGTTGCTTGTTCTATATCACTTGATGCACCAGTAGTTACTTTATCTTCTCCAAAAATTATTTCTTCAGCTACTCTTCCACCCATTGCTATTGCTAATTGAGCATGAAGTTGTTCCCTTGTTTGAGATAATTCATCTCTTTCTGGTAATTGCATAACCATACCTAAGGCTCTACCTCTTGGAATAATTGTTGCTTTGTGAATAGGGTGTGCGGCACTTTCATTTATTGTAACAATAGCATGTCCTGCTTCATGATAAGCTGTTAAAGTTTTTTCCTCCTCTGTCATTACCATAGATCTTCTTTCAGCTCCCATCATCACTTTATCTCTAGCTTCTTCAAATTCAGTTAAAGTAACTATTCTTTTATTTTTTCTAGCTGCAAGTAATGCTGCTTCATTAACTATGTTTGCCAAATCGGCTCCCGAAAAACCTGGAGTTCCTCTTGCTACAGTTCTTAAATTTACATCTGGTGCCATCTTAATTTTTTTAACATGTACTTTTAGTATTTTTTCTCTACCAATAATATCTGGGAGTCCAACAACTACTTGTCTATCAAATCTGCCTGGTCTCAATAAAGCTGGGTCTAATACATCAGGCCTGTTAGTTGCTGCAATAATTATTACTCCTTCATTGGTCTCAAAACCGTCCATCTCAACTAATAATTGATTCAAAGTTTGTTCTCTCTCATCATTTCCTCCACCTAGGCCAGCGCCTCTACTTCTTCCAACTGCATCTATTTCATCAATAAATATTATGCATGGTGAATTTTTTTTACCTTGTTCAAACATGTCTCTAACTCTTGAAGCACCAACACCAACGAACATTTCAACAAAATCTGAACCTGATATAGTAAAGAAAGGAACTCCAGCCTCACCAGCTATAGCTCTTGCCAGTAAAGTTTTACCTGTTCCTGGCTGACCAACTAATAAACATCCTCTTGGTATCTTGCCACCAAGCCTACTAAATTTTTTTGGATCTTTGAGAAATTGAACAACCTCTTCAACTTCTTCTTTTGCCTCTTCAACCCCAGCCACATCATCAAATGTTACTTTGCCCTTTAATTGATTCATCAATTTTGCTTTAGATTTACCAAAGCCCATTGCACCACCTTTTCCTCCTTGCATTTGCCTCATAAAGAAAATCCATACTGCAATTAACAACAACATTGGAAACCATGACAATAAAACTCCAAATAAGGATGGCATTTTATCCTGTAACGGAGCAGCTGAAATACTTACACCTCTATTAGATAGTTTTTCAATTAAGTTAGGATAGTTTGGCGAATAAGTTGAAAAAGAATTTCCATTTGTAAGAATACCTTTAATATTATTTCCTTGTATTTCTACCTTTACAACTCTTCCATCATCAACTTCTGATAAAAATTCTGAAAATATGATTGAATTGTTTGTACCCACATTAGCTTGGGGGTTTTTAAACATGTTATAGAGGCCAATTGTTAAGAAAACAATTACCGCCCACATTGCTAAATTTTTCATATTCATAGGTATAAGATAATAATTATTATTAATTAAACAAGTGTCAAATTGTTACAGAATTTAGACTTTATGTAAAGTTTCACTAGATATTAATATAGTTTCATTAACTCTTTCAATAAAACACCCTCCCAAAGTTACTTTAGTAAATGGTTTTTCACTAATTCTTCTAATTAATTCATTTAAACTCTTTCCTCTAACTGGATAATGTTTTTTACCTATTTTTTGAATTAGTGCAGTTAGGGACCTAAAAATAATCTCATGAGATTGGTCAAAAAAATTATTATTTAAGATGGATATGTTCTTTTTTTCAAAAAAAATTGAGTTATTTTTTAAATTTTTATCTACATAAAATTTAATAGATTTATCTGAATTTTTTAAGTTCTCGATGGTTAATTTAAATTTTTTTATATCTAAACCTTCTTTTTCAAGTGATTGGAGTAAATTTCTAATTCTGGTTCTTTTATAATTTTCATTAATATTTGATGGATCTTTAACAAAAAAATTAAATATTTTTTTTGAAATATCAAGTAAATCATTTTTCTCTAAATCTAATAGTGGTCTTAAAATATTCAAATTATGATCCTTATATTTTGTATTTTTGTCGAACGAAATCAATCCATTTAATCCACTGCCTCTAACTAATCTAATCAAAAAATTCTCAAATAAGTCATTTATATGATGCCCTAATAATAAATGTTTAATATTATTTTTTTTACATTCATCAGCCAATAAGGAATACCTTTTGTCTCTTGCTATTGCTTGAATATTTTTAGATGGCTTTTTTCCGTTCCATTTTAAAATTTGACAGTGAACATTAATCTTATTTAAAATATTTTTTACTGTTTTGGCCTCTAGTGAAGATTCTTTTCGAAGTTTATGATCAACAATAAAATATTTAACTTTTAGCTTATGTTTTAATGAGTAACATTTTGTCAAATAAGCTAGTGCCAAACTGTCTGGACCACCAGAAACTGCTACTGCTAAACTTTCTTTTACCTTTAAGGACTTAGAAAATTCTTTAAAGATTTTAGATGTCTTTTGTGCGTTCAGGTGTTTAAAAATTTTTTTATGAGTTTTGTTTTGAGCACTCAAATTTTTTAGATTCATACTTTGCTTTTTGAAGTACAGATTGATTTGCTTTAGGATATTGTTTTTCAACTCCCAAAATCATTTTGCAACCTTGTTCTTTTTCTCCTATCTGAACCATTGATACACCAAGTTTTAACAAATTTATAGGAGCCTTCTCACCTTTTGGATATTTTTGATACCCCTCTAGATAAGCAGTAGCTGCATCTGTATAAAGTTGTCGTATTCTAAATGTTTCTGCATACCAATATTGCGCATTACCTGCTAGTTTATGTTCTGAATTACTTGTTACAAATTCTCTAAATGCTCTCTCCGCCATGTTGTAATCTCCAATTTTTAAAAAACTAGTTGCAAATTCATATTGTTTTTCTGGAGCTTCATTAGGAAGAATACTTTGCTCTGATTCAAACGTTTCAGTTACTATTGATGATGTAGTTTCTACTGATTGTATTTTTTGGGTTGTTTCATTATTTTCTGTGTCCTTATATGAAACTGAACCTAAATCCTGTGGCTGTGAAGATCCTGGTAATTCTTTTTCTAATTGTTCGTTTGATTTGGAAGTTAATTTCTGATTAATTTCTCCAGTAGATAGAACATTTTCAATATCTTGAAATCTTATTTGGTTATCAGCTTGTACTTTAGAGATTCTGCTAGATAATTTATCTAGTTTAAAGTTTATTTCTTCAAATTTATTTGTAAGCTCTTGAAATTGATTTTCAATTTCTGATAATTTTAATAAGTGTCTTGTTAAAACATCTTCTGAATTTTTATTAAAACCTTCTTGGTTATTCAAATTATCTGTATTAATTGATCCAGAATAAACTGCTTTTTCTAATGTTTTTAAATCTTTTTGTATTAAGTCTAAAACTTCATTTAAGTTGTGGTTATCTGTTAATGCAATATTAGAAATGAGTAAGAATATGAATGTTAACTTTAACTGAATTAATTTTCTATAATTAAACATAATATAATGACTAGTAATTATAATGATGGCAAAAAAAAGACCCTATACACATAAGTGGATAGGGTCTTTTTATAAATTAATTTGATTAATTTGCTTTAACTGAAACAGATCTTCTATTTTTTGACCAAGCTAAAGGATTAGATCCTGAATCTACTGGTCTTTCTTTACCATAACTTAAAACAGAAATTCTGTTTGAAGAAATTCCATAAGTCATTAAATAGTCTTTAGCAGAATTAGCTCTTCTTTCGCCTAATGCTAAATTGTACTCTCTTGTGCCTCTTTCATCAGCGTGACCTTCTAATACAATTGTAATATCTGAGTTTTTTCTTAACCAGGCAGCTTGCTTTCTAAGAGTTTCTCTTGCTGCTGTTGTAAGTACAGTTTCATTTGTTGCAAAAAACACTCTATCTGGAACACCTGACGCTAAATATTCAACTGTATCAGTTCCCGTATAAACATCTCCTTGAAGCTGTCCTCCTGTTTTTTTTTGGGTTGCACAAGCTGTTAATACTAAGCTAGCTAACACTATCAAAAATCCATTTTTAAAAATTTTTCTTAAGTTCATTATTGCTCCTTAATCTTTTTTTTGAATTACTTTAATTTTTCACAACTAATTAGATGTTTCAAGTTAATAATTCAACTAATTTAGCAACTATTCACTTAATAATGATGACCAAGATGGGTCAGAAGCATCTGTTTCAGTCTCGACCATCTTTTCATTGTATCCTGTTAGGTCAATAGACCATAATTTTGCTGAAAAACCTTCTCCCTTAGAATTAGTCTTTGTTTCTCTATAAAAAATTAAGACCCTTCCATTAGGAGACCAAGATGGTGCCTCTTGATAAAAATTTTCAGTTAATAGTCTCTCACCTGTTCCATCGGTTCTCATCACTCCAATATAAAACTTACCTTTGTGTAGTTTTGTAAATGCAATTAAATCACCTCTAGGTGACCATACAGGGGTTCCATATAGACCGTTTCCAAATGAAATTCTTTTTACATTTTTTCCATTACTGCTCATAACATATATTTGTTGGTATCCACTTCTGTCAGAATTAAAGGTAATAAACTTACCATCTGGGGAATATGAGGGTGATGTATCAATTGAAGGATGATTAGAAATTCTTTCAACAATTCTATTTTCCAAATCCATAGTATATATGTCCGAGTTTCCATCTTGAGCAAAACTCATTATAATTTTTTTACCATCTGGAGAAAATCTTGGCGCAAATGTCATGCCTGGAAAATCTCCAACCACTTCTTGTAATCCAGTTTCAATATCCAACAAATACACTCTAGGTAAATTTCTAAAATACGAAAGATATGTAACCATTTGATTTGTTGGACTAAACCTTGGAGTTAAAACTAATTCATTTCCAAGTGTTAAATATTTATTATTAAATCCATCTTGGTCCATAATTGCTAATTTTTTTATTCTATTAGTTTTTGGTCCTTCTTCTGAAACATAGATTATTCTAGTATCAAAATAACCATCTTCACCTGTTAAGCGTTCATAAACTTTGTCAGTTATTATATGGCCTACTCTTCTCCAATTACTTGGAACTGTGGTAAACGCTAGCGCCATCATTTCTTTTCCAGCTAAAACATCCCAAAGTCTAAATTCAACTCTTAACTTTTCGTCTTCAAATGTAACCTTGCCTGTTATTAATGCTTGAGCTTTTATCAAGTTCCAATCTTCAAACCTTGGTTTCAAATTTGCAATATCTGGTTTTTGAAGGAATGCGTTTTTGTTAAGTGGATTAAATAAGCCAGATTGTCTTAGATTATTTTCTACAATAGTGGATATTTCTACTCCAAGGTTTTCCTTTTTTAAAATTTTTTTAAAATTTTTTTTTGAGTTTTCATCTATAGATAAAGGAGAAACTGCAATAGGTAGAGGATTAAGATTTCCTCTTGTAATATCAACCTCTATTAAAGCAAAAACTTTTACAGGCAATAAAATTAATAATATAAGTAAATATCTAAATAACATTCTATCCTTCTAACATTTCTCTTGCATCAAAATTTAACTGTAACTCTTTCCATCTCTCATAACCTGTACGAGGAACTCTAAGAGGTTGGCAAAGTTTTATAGCTCTTAATGCACTTTCGGCTAAAACTTTATAAAATCCTTGTCCTGGTTTATTCATTCTAGCATGATCAAGAATTTCAGACTTTATAATAGAGCCATCTGGTTTTAATTGTAACTTAATTCTAACTAACAAATTTTCATTGTATGGCAACCCTAAAGGAATGCTCCAACATCCAAAAATTTGTGCTTTCAAAGCATCTTCTTCACTTAAAGATAACCCTCCAAGATCTATGGTTTTATCCTGATTTTGAGTTATTTTGTCCAGTTTTTTATTATTTTCAGCACTTTCAACTTTAGATTTATCGATTAAGGCTGCAATACTATTTGTATCAAATAATTCTTTTTTTTCAAATTCTGAAACCTGTTTAATTTCAGTTTCTACTTTTTCTGGGTTTTGTTTTTCTTCTTTAATTTTTTCTATTTTTTCAATTTTTTCATCAGGTAATGGGATTGCATCTTGCTTTTCTTTTTTAACTATTTTTGGTGGTGCCTGTTCTGAAACTAGTTTTTTTTCTTTTTCTTTAACTTTTTCAATTATTTTTTTTGCTTTAGGAGCAAAAGGGATGTTGGTTTTTTCCATAATCTGAATAAGTTCAACAGAAACAATTGGTGGGAGATCAATCGGTTTTTTTGCCAAAAAAGGTAGGCTCATAGCTGTAATTATAATAAGTAAGATGTGAAGCCCAAAAGAAATAACAATACTTCTATCCACTTTTCTTACCTTTCTTTATATGGCTCAGAAATTAATGCCACCTTAGTAAAACCAGAACCAGATAACATACCCATAATTTCTAAAACACGACCATAATTTATTGATTTATCCCCTCTTACATAAATTCTTGTATCTGTCCTATTTTTAGAAACAGCTAAAATTTTTGCTGTTATGTTATCATATTCAACTTTAGACTCTTGAATAAATATTTCTCCTTTAGAGTTAATAGACAAAGTTAATGGTTCTAACTCTTCGGGTAATGAATCTGCAGAACTTTCTGGTAAATCAACTTGAACTCCAACCGTCAATAAAGGTGCTGTTACCATAAAAATAATCAATAACACCAGCATTACATCCACAAAAGGTGTAACATTTATTTCACTCATAGGTTCTTTAGATGAACGATTGAGTTTCAATGTCATTTTAAATAATTGATAAAAATCTTTTAGAAAAGTTTTCTAATTTTTGTATAAATTTTTTAGACTCGTTATTAAATTTATTATAAGCAACAACTGCCGGTATCGCAGCCAATAATCCTAGTGCAGTTGCAAATAAAGCTTCTGCAATACCTGGTGCTACAATTGCTAAACTTGTATTTCTTGAAATTGCAATTGATTGAAATGAATTCATAATACCCCAAACAGTTCCAAATAATCCGATAAAAGGAGCTGTTGATCCAACAGTTGCTAAAAATGTAAAACCCTTATCAATTTTTGACATTTGTTTTTCAATGTTAACCTCAAGCATACTGTTCATTCTTTCATTGAGATTGGATTTATTTTTTGCCTTTAATAAAATTTGCATAGAATCTTTAAATAACAATGCCATTGGGCTTTCTAAATTTACTGGCAAACTATTGTAGAAAGTTTCTGCTGATTTTGATTTCCAAAACTTTTCCTCAAACTCTTCTGATTCTAAATTAATTTTTTTAAATAACCTAAATTTTTCAATAATAATTGCCCATGAATATATAGAGCAACCAATTAACATAAGTATTACAGATTTTACAACAAAGTCAGCGCGAATAAATAAGCTCCATAAAGAAAAATCAGTATTTGATGCAAGTCCTACTGCTTGAGATGTAATATCAGCTTCCATAGTTGTTATTTCACACTTAAATGTGTCATGAATTTGGCTTTATTGGACTTAATTTATTCTTCCGATTTGTACGTTTCATAATAAAAACTAGCAATTAAGATCGCATCTGCTTTATTAGAATCTTTTTTTCTTAATAAATTTGATGAAAAATAAGGGAATACCTCTATTGCTTTAGTTCGACTGGCATCTTTCTCCGAATTAATTAGATTAAAATATTTCTTCCACTTTGCTGGTCTCACAAAATACATTGGTAATTGCATTGCAGAACATATGCCTTTTAGAATCCCAAATGATTGACCAAAATTAAACATGCTGGTTACTCCTTGGCCAGGCATAGCTGAAACTTGTTCTATCACAACTTTAATCTCTTCTTTTTTTAAATCTTTAATTCTTAAAGAGATTTCATAAAATATTTGCGCACCATTAACTTGTTTTTTATTTTTTTTTCCTTCTGCCATATTTGGCATTTCAACTACATCAATTATTTTTCCATCTTCAAAAAAACAAATAGAACCTGTAATACCTGGATCAATTCCAATTATAAGCATTAATTTTTTCCAAAATTTATATTTGAATAAACATTTTGAACATCCTCATCATCTTCAAGGGTTTCTAGAAATTCAATCGCATTTTGCACTTTATCCTTTTCAACATTAACACTATTTAAAGGTACCCACTCAATTTCTGTTGAAATGAAATTTGCAATTGTTTTCTCTAAATTTTTTTTCACGTTATAAATTTCATTCATTGCACATTGAATCTCGTGATAATCATCATGTGAAATACACTCATCAGCTCCTGATTCAATTGCTAAATCAAAAACTTGCTCCTCTGATATTTCTTTTTTATTAATTTTAATAATACCTAGTTGATTAAAATTATGTGATGCCGAACCCTGTGTTCCTAAGTTTCCACCATTTTTTACAAATACAGTTCTAATATTAGAAGCAGTTCTATTTTTATTATCTGTTAATGCCTCTACAATCACAGCTATTTTATCTGGACCAAATCCTTCATATCTTAAATTCTCATAATTAGTTTCAGTATTGACAGATGACTTAGCAATAGCTCTTTCAATGTTATCTTTTGGCATGTTTGCTGACTTTGCAGCTTGAATTGCAGACCTGAGTCTTGGATTCATATCAGGATCTTTGTCACCTAATTTTGCTGCCACACTAATCTCTTTTGATAATTTAGAAAATACTTTAGACCTTTGTTTGTCAGCTTTACCTTTTGAATGTTTTATACTTGCCCATTTTGAATGACCTGACATAATAATTAATAAGAATTTTTTAGCTCTTCTCCATATATAAAATTTTTTATATTTTTTGCTAATCCTGTTTCTATATCACATTCGACAATGACACCACACAAAGTAGCCGCTCCCATTGCTGGAAAATGTTTGATAGATTTCTTTTTTAGAAATCGATTAATTGAATTATCTTTATTCATTCCAATAACAGAATTGTAGTCACCACACATTCCTGCATCTGTCTGATAAGCAGTACCACCTACTAATATTCTTCCATCATTTGTTGGGACATGGGTATGAGTGCCAACAACTAGCGTAGCTTTACTATCAAAAAAATGTCCCATAGCTTCTTTTTCACTTGTAGTTTCTGCATGAAAATCAACTAACAAAAAGTCATAATCTTCTTTTAACTTATATTTTTTCATAAATATTTCAGCAGCATCAAATACATCTTCACATTTTTTCATAAAAACATTACCCATCAAATTTAATACACCAACTTTCATGCTATTCTTAGCTGTAAATATTCCAAATCCTTTGCCAGGAGAAGGTTCAAATAAATTTTTAGGTCTTAAAAGTCTATTTTCTTTTTCAATGTGGGACATGGTTTCTTTTTGATCCCACACATGATTTCCTGTTGTAATTACATCAACTCCACAATTAAAAAAGTCTTTGCAAACCGTTTCTGTAATACCCATGCCAGAGTCAGCAGCATTTTCTCCATTAACTACAACAAAATCTATTTTTTCATCTTTTATTTTTGAAAGTAAGTTATTTAAAACCATTGAACGTCCCGAAACACCAACTATGTCACCCAGAAAAAGTATTTTCATTTCACGGTATATTTATTTGTTACAATATAGTCTAATTTTTGATCATATATATCAATAGGCACTTTATCTATTTTTTGAACTGAAAGGGCTAAACCTATTTTGATAATTTTTTTTTTTTTAGAAAGTTTATTAATTAATCTATCATAATATCCACCACCATATCCAAGTCTGTTCAAATTTTTATCAAATGCTACTAGAGGAACTAATAAAATATCTGGGTAGACGATTTTATTTTTTTCTGGTTCAGGTATTCCATATTTATTTATTTTTAATGGCTCAGAAGAGGACCATTTATAAAAATCCATATGAAATTTTTTTTTAATAACTGGTAAAGAAATTTGAAATTTATTTTTTTCCAGTTTCTTTAGCAATTCCAAATCATCAACTTCAAAATTCACGGGGTAGTATCCACCAACAATTTTTTTATTTATTTTTTCTTTTTTAAGTATTTTTATGATTTTATTAAAATCAATCTGAATATTTTTTTTATTATTTTTTTTTCGGATTTTAAGATTTTTATTTCTTAATTTAGATTTTAACACAAATTTACTGGACTGGATTATCTAAATTTACTTTTTCTACAAAATTTTCAATTTCATGTGTAGCTTCTTCAATTATTTTTTCATAATTTTTTTTGGTATTTTCTATTTCTTTTTTAAAATTTTCATGATCTTGAGACAGTTGATTTATTTCTTCTTCCTTTTTATCTTTATAATCATAAACTAAAGATCTTAATTCTCTAAATTTGTCTGATAGGTTTTTTAATTCAGTTTTTTTTTGTTCAACTTTTTTTTTAGTTTCAAAGTATTCATCTATTATTTGAACTGAAGTAATTAATAAAAGTTTGTTCTCACCTATATTTCCAAGATCATTTTTTAAATTGTCAAATTTTTGATTAATATGAGTTAATAACTCTTCCAAATGCTCCTCTTGTCCATCATCACAGGACAGAAGAAAGTCCTTACCATTGAATCTAATATTTACATTTGCCATTTATCTATTTCTTCCAATAAAGTATCTGTTTCTTGATTTAATTCATCAATTTTTTCTGAGAATTCTGTCTCTTTTTTTTGTTCATCTGCTGTTTGCTGATTAATGTCTTCTAATTTCTGATTAAGAGCTTTGTGTTCATTTATCAAATTTTCATATTTTTCTTCTATTTGTTTTTTTTCAATTTCTAATTGATTTTTTTGCGTACTTAAAATTTCTAAGTTGTTCTTTAAGGTTGGGTTTTGCAAGTTCAAACTCTTTAATTTATTAAGAGCAAAACTAAGTTTTTTTTCTTTTTCACTGTCTATTTTCATATATATATATTTATATTATTAAATTGAATCTTCTAAGTCTAGATAGGATAATTTTGAACAAACTACATAAGGATTTATCAAACGCAATAAGGTTTTTGTCAATAGATGCTGTGCAAAAAGCAAATTCAGGACATCCTGGTATGCCTATGGGGATGGCCGATGTAGCAACAATTTTGTTTAAAAACTTTCTAAAATTTAATCCAAAAAACCCTAAATGGCTTAATAGAGATAGATTTGTTTTGTCTGCAGGGCATGGATCGATGCTTCTTTATTCTTTGCTACACTTAACTGGCTATAAAAGTATCTCTTTAAAAGATATAAAAAATTTTAGACAACTAAAATCTATTTGTGCAGGACATCCTGAATATCATCCTGGTACTGGAATTGAAACTACAACTGGTCCACTTGGTCAAGGCATTGCTAACTCAGTTGGATTTGCTATTGCAGAGGAGGTTTTAAAAAAAAAACTAGGCAAAGAAATAATAAATCACAAAACTTATGTTATAGCTGGAGATGGCTGTTTGATGGAGGGTATTAGTCATGAAGCAATGAGTTTAGCTGGTCATTTGAAATTAAAAAATCTAATAATGCTTTTTGACAACAACTCAATATCTATAGATGGACCAACTAATTTAGCAGTTTCAGATAATTTCAAAAAAAGGTTTGAAAGTTATGGTTGGGATTATATTCTAATTAATGGTCACAATGAAAAAGAAATTTTTAAAACTTTAAAAAAAGTTCAAAATGCAAAAAAACCTACAGTAATTTCATGTAAAACAAAAATTGGTTATGGCTCACCCAATAAATCAGGAAAAGCCTCTTCGCACGGAAGCCCTCTTGGTGTAGATGAAATTAAACTTGTTAGAAAAACACTAGATTGGAAGTACATCCCTTTTGAAATCCCAAAAAATATTTTAAATGAATGGAAAAAAATTGGTAGCAAGGGTGTTAAACTTGAAGCTAACTGGAATAAATTTTATAAAAGAAAAAAACAAAGCATAAATAAAATATTAAAAAATGATTTTTCGAAAGCCTTAAAATTAGAAAAACAAAATTCTATTAAAGAAATTAAAAGTTTAGCTACGCGAAAATCTTCTGAACTAACATTAAATGCACTCACTAAAGAAAATAATACTTTAATAGGTGGTTCGGCTGACTTAGCCGGATCTAACAACACTAAAACAAAGCATCATAATATAATCAAGCCTGCTGATTTTAATGGGGATTATATTCATTATGGAGTAAGGGAACACGCAATGTCTGGAATAATGAATGGTCTTGCACTGCATAGTAAATTTATTCCTTACGGTGGAACTTTCTTAATATTCACAGATTATTGTAAGCCTTCAATTCGTTTATCAGCGTTAATGAAGCTGAGAGTTGTTTATGTAATGACACACGATTCAATTGGTTTGGGTGAAGATGGACCAACTCACCAACCTATAGAGCAACTATCTGGATTACGATCTATTCCAAACTTAAATGTTTTTAGACCAGCAGATAGAATGGAAACTATTGAATGTTGGGAACTAGCATTAAAAGATTCGGGAACACCAAGTATTTTATCTTTGACTAGACAAAACCTTGACCCCATCAGAAAAAAATATTCTACTATAAATAAATGCTCTTTTGGAGCCTATGAGGTTTTGAGAACTAATAAAAAAGTTAATTTAACTATACTAGCAAGCGGTTCTGAGGTTAATTTAGCAATAGAGACTAGCCTTAAATTGGCCAAAGATAAAATTTATACTAAAGTTATATCTGTTCCGTGCCAAGATCTTTTTGACTCACAGTCAAAATTATACAAACAAAAAATTCTTGGTGAAACAAAGTTTAAAATATCAATAGAAGCGGCATCAACAGATTGTTGGAAAAAGTATGTTGGAACAGAAGGTCTAACTTTTGGGATTGATACATTTGGCAAAAGTGCACCTTACAAAGAAATTTATAAATATTTTGGATTAACGGCTGAAAATATTTCCAAAAAAACTAAGAATCTAATAAGAAGTTAAATATGACAATAAAAGTTGGAATTAATGGCATGGGAAGAATTGGCAGAATGGTAATTCGAGCAATTATTGAAAGCCAAAATAAAAATATAGAAATTAAACACATTAATAACCGATCTAATTCTGAAACAAGCTGCACTTTAATAAAATATGATTCTATTCATGGAAAATTTAATGCAGAGCTAGGTTTTGATAAAAACCATTTAATTATCAATAAAAATAAAATTACTTTTTCTCAAGAATCTAAAATTGAAGACATAAGTTGGAAAAAATTTGATGTTGATTATGTTTTTGAATGTACTGGAAAATTTAATTCTAAAGAAAAATTATTAGCACATATTAAAAATGGGGCAAAAAAAGTTATTGTATCAGCGCCATGTAAAAATGCCGACAAAACAATTGTATATGGTGTAAATGAAAATATCTTGTCTAAAGATGATCAAATAGTTTCAGCAGCTTCATGCACAACTAATTGCCTAGCACCTGTAGCACATGTTTTAAATAAAATTTTTGAAATTGAAAAAGGATTTATGACTACTATTCATGCTTTTACTAGTGACCAGAGAATTTTGGATAACTCACATAAAGATCCAAGAAGAGCGAGGTCTGCCAGTCAATCAATTGTTCCGACATCAACAGGTGCTTCAAAAGCTATAGGTGAAATTATTCCTGCTTTAAAAGGAAAACTTGAAGGTGTAGCTATGAGAGTTCCAACTCCTAATGTTTCGCTAATAGAGTTTGTTTTTTGTACAAAAAAAGAAATAACAAAAGAAAAAATTAATGAAGCCTTTACTGCTGCTTCAAAAAAACAATCTAAAAGAGTTTTAGAAATTACTACAGAAAAACTAGTGTCGATTGATTTTAACCATAACTCAGCTTCAGCAATTATAGATGCATCTTTAACAAGCGTAGTCGGCGATAATATGGGTAAAATTTCTGCCTGGTATGACAATGAGTGGGGCTTTTCAAATCGAATGTGTGATATCGCAGAACACCTTCATAAAATCTCTTAATGAGAAGTATAAAAGATGAGCCCAATCTTAATGAAAAAAAAATACTGCTGAGACTTGACCTTAATGTTCCACTAGATAATGGAAAAATCACTGATACTACAAGAATAGATAAAATTATTCCTACTATAAATTTTTTATTAAAAAATAATACTAAGATCATAATATTATCTCACATAGGGAGACCCAAAGGTAAAACCATAAATAGTCTTTCTCTTAATCCTGTATGTGAAGATTTAAAAAAAAAATTAAATGAGAATATAAAGTTAATTACTAAAAACCTTAAAGAAATAGATTCTGCTGAGCTGTTTAATAATCAGGATATAAAAATTGTAATGCTAGAAAATCTTAGATTTTATGAAGAAGAAGAAAAAAATGACAATAAATTTGCAAAACATTTGGCAAGTCTAGCTGATATATATGTTAATGATGCTTTCTCATGCTCACATAGGGCTCATGCTTCAATTTTTGAAATTACAAAATTTCTACCTTCATATGCAGGCCTTCAATTAAATTTAGAAATTGACGCTTTAACTAAAATTACTTCTGAGATTAAAAAACCTATAACCTGTATTATTGGTGGTTCTAAAATATCAACTAAGATCAATATTATCAAAAATTTAATTCCTAAATTTGACAATATTATAATTGTTGGTGGAATGGCCAATAATATACTAAAATATAAAGGTCATAATATTGGAAAATCTATACAAGAAGATAATTGTGATAAAATAATTAAAGAAATATTTTCACTTTCAGCCAAAAAGAATTGCAAAATAACTTATCCTGAGGATGTCACTGTAGGAAAAAACTTAAATGGATTGCCCAAAATAAAAGGATTAAATGATGTTTTAGAAGATGAATTAATTTTAGATATTGGCCCTAAATCAATAATAAGTATTAATAATATCATCGAAAAAAGTAGTACCATTCTATGGAATGGACCTGCTGGTTACTTTGAAAACCCAAACTTTGCTAAAGGAAGTATTGAAATTACAAAAAAGATTATTGAAAAGAATAAAGCAAATACTATTTATTCTGTAGCTGGTGGTGGAGATACCGTTGCCTTATTAAATAGTGTAGGCGTGGTTAATGACTTTAATTTTGTTTCAACTGCTGGTGGAGCCTTTTTAGAATATCTTGAAGGAAAAGAGCTTCCTGGTATAAAAGCTTTAAATTAATATGTCTGAATTAAATAAAATTGTTTTAAAAATTTTGTCAAACGGCAAAGGTATCCTTGCAACTGATGAAAGCACTGGAACCATGACAAAGAGACTTGAGGCTATAAATGTTCCATCATCTTCAGAAAATAGACTTTTATTTAGAGAAACCCTTTTCTCTTCTGAGGGAGTGAAGAATTTTATTGGTGGAGTAATTTTGTTTGATGAAACAATTAAACAAACCTCAAATTTAAATAAAACTATACCTGAACTAATATCTTCTTCTGGTGCTGTTCCTGGAATAAAAGTAGACACAGGTGCAAAGGTTTTAGCAGGTTCGCATCAAGAAAAAATTACAGAAGGTCTAGATGGCTTAAGAGAAAGACTAAAAGATTATTACAAACTTGGAGCTCGATTTACAAAATGGAGAGGTGTTTATAATATTTCAAATAACTACCCGAGTAAATTATCAATTCATTCAAATGCTCATGCTCTTGCAAGATACTCTGCACTCGTTCAAGAGTGTGGAATGGTCCCAATAGTTGAACCAGAAGTTTTGATGGATGGAAATCATTCAGCAGAAGATTGTTTTAACAAAACCTCTAAAGTTATTAAAAAATGTTTCGAGGAATTGGCACTTCATAATATTGATTTAACTGGAATAATCTTAAAACCAAATATGATCTTAGCCGGGACCTCCTCAAGTGAAAAAATATCAAGTGAAGAAGTTGCCAAACTTACTTTAAAATGCCTGAAAGAAAATGTCCCAACAGAAGTACCTGGAATAGCTTTTTTATCAGGTGGTCAAACAGAAATACAAGCAACTGAAAATTTAAATTTAATTAATAAACTCAATGATACAAATTTTATTATGACTTATTCATATGGAAGAGCTTTACAACAAAGTGCACTTAAGTTTTGGTCAAAAAATATCAAAGATATTAAAGGCACACAAGAGGTCTTCAACCACAGAGCCAATATGTGTACACTAGCAGCTCAAGGAAAATGGTCAGCAGAACTTGAAACAAAATAAAACAAATAAAAAATTTGTTTATTTAATTTCTCCAGATAAAGTTGAAAATAAAGATTTCTATACCAATCTAGGATTAATATTAAGCTCAAAAAAAGTAAGTTTTTTTCAATTAAGAATCAAAAAAGAAACAAATAAAAATATATTAGAAATTGGGAAGAAAGTTCAAAAGATTTGCAAAAGATATAAAGTTAAATTTTTGATCAATGATGATCCAAGGCTTGCAAAAAAGCTTAATGCTGATGGTTGTCACCTAGGCCAAAAAGATACAAGCATTCTCAAAGCTAGAAAAATATTAAAAAATAAAATTATTGGAGTAACGTGCCATAATTCAATTAATCTAGCTAAAAAAGCAATTAATGATGGTGCTGATTATTTAGCGTTTGGTGCATTTTATTCATCAAAAACTAAAATAGTTAAATACAAAGCAGATCTAAAAATACTAAGAAAGGCTAAAAAAATAACAAATACTCCAATTGTAGCTATTGGCGGGATAAAGCTAAATAATTATAAAAAACTCTTATTGAATAAAGCTAACTTTTTAGCTATTTCAGGCTACATTTGGAACAATAAAAAATACAAACCATTAGAAGCTATAAAAAAATTAAAATGAAATTATATGCAAGTGAAATTAGAGTTGGCATGTTACTTGAATACAAAGGTGACTTGTGGCAAGTTTTAAAAACTCAACATGTAAAACCTGGCAAAGGTGGTGCTTTTGCTCAAGTCGAAATGAAAAGTGTAAATAAAAATACAAAATTAAATGAAAGATTCAGATCAAGTGAATCTGTAGAAAAAGCCTCACTAGATGAAACTAAGTTTAACTACCTTTATGATGATGAATCTGACTACCATTTTATGAACCCCAAATCTTATGAACAAATTAATATAAAAAAAGAAGTTGTTGGAGAAAAAGGAAAATTATTAACTGAAAACTTAGAAGTAAGTATAAGCTTTTATAATGACAGTCCTTTAACTGTAGAATTACCCAATCAAGTTACAAGCACGATTGAAACAACTGATGTTGCTCTTAAAGGCCAAACAGTTTCTTCTTCTTACAAACCAGCAACTTTGGACAATGGAATAAATATTCAAGTCCCTCCTTTTATTGAGAGTGGAGATAAAATCATAGTAGATACTAGAACTATGGAATATATTAAAAAAATATAAATCTTATGCAATCAATATCAGCCAATCTTAACATCATGATAAAGGCTGCTGAAAAAGCATCAAGAGCTTTAATTAGAGATTTTGGAGAAATAGAAAAACTCCAAGTATCGGTTAAAGGGCCGACTGATTTTGTTTCAAATGCTGATTTGAAAGCAGAAAAAATAATTATTGAAGAATTAAAAAAAGCAAGACCCTACTACTCTATAATTAGTGAGGAAGATGGATCAGAAATAAATAAAGATAAAAATAATACTTGGATTATAGATCCTATAGATGGCACTACAAATTTTTTACATGGTGTTCCTCATTTTGCAATATCTATTGCCTTAAAGTCAACTGATGAAATAGTTTCAGGACTAATTTATGATCCAATAAAAAATGAGATGTTCTATGCTGAAAGAGAAAATGGTGCCTTTTTTAATAACCAGAGAATTAGAGTCTCAAAAAAGAGAGAGCTTAATAGCTGCCTGTTTGCTACTGGTGGTTTGTCAAAAAATGAAGTTGATCTAACCTTAAGAAAATCTGGAAGTGCAGCACTTGATATAGCTTATGTTGCCG
>Ga0114997_10001077_pt1 | contig 22714 bp, 20 predicted proteins | sample ArcticOcean_MG_C_2_FD_87045 | JGI IMG/M metagenome (GOLD analysis project Ga0114997, IMG submission 87045) | Marine microbial communities from western Arctic Ocean - ArcticOcean_MG_CB4_136 | ecosystem: Environmental > Aquatic > Marine > Oceanic | place: Arctic Ocean: Canada Basin | collected...
ATCCAGTATCCCAAGTTATAGATGAAATTTCTTCAATTTTTTCAGAAATTGGATTTAGTGTGGAAGAAGGTCCTGATATTGAAAATGAATATAATAATTTTACAGCATTAAATACACCTGACAATCATCCAGCAAGAGACATGCATGACACTTTTTATCTTGATGAAAAAAAAGAATTTCTATTAAGAACACATACTTCTCCAGTCCAAATTAGAACTATGGTTAATAATAAACCACCTTTTAAAATAATTGCACCAGGAAGAACATACAGATCAGATAGTGATCAAACTCATACTCCTATGTTTCACCAAGTTGAAGGACTACATATTGATAAAGATATAAATATGGGCCACTTAAAAGGTTGTTTAAATTACTTTATTAAAGAATTTTTTGAGGTTGATAAAATTAAGATGAGATTTAGACCAAGTCACTTCCCATTTACTGAACCATCAGCTGAGGTTGATATTGGTTATGAAATTAAGGATGGAAAAATAATAATTGGTGAGGGAGATAAGTGGCTTGAAGTTTTAGGATGTGGAATGGTTCATCCGAATGTTCTAAAAAATGTAAAAGTAAACCCTGATGAATTCCAAGGATATGCATTTGGTATAGGAATAGATAGGTTGGCAATGCTTAAATATGGCATAAATGACTTAAGAGCATTTTTTGATTGTGATTATAGATGGTTAAATCACTTTGGTTTTGACCCAATAGATGTCCCAACAAACTACAGGGGCCTAAGTAGATGAAGATTACAATCAATTGGTTAAAAGAACATCTAGATACTAAGCTTAATGAAAATCAAATTATTGATAAACTTACAGATGTTGGTCTCGAAGTAGAAAGTGTTTATTGTCAATCAGGTGAACTAGACAGCTTTATAGTTGCCAAGATTCTAAAAGCAGAAAAACATCCAGATGCAGATAGGCTTAGAGTCTGTGATGTGGATATTGGGTCGGGTGATCCTGTTAAGGTTGTTTGTGGTGCACCAAATGCACAAGAAGGACTGTTAACAATTTATGCTCCTCCAGGCGCTGTAGTTCCAAAAAATCAAATGAAATTAGTAGTTAGCAAGATAAGAGGTGTAACCTCATACGGAATGCTTTGCTCGGAGTCAGAATTAAATTTATCTAATGAGAGTGATGGTATTACTGAACTTTTACCAGAGAAATACTCTAAAAAAATAGGCATGAGCTATTTTCCTAAAAGCAGCCTAAATATAATTGATATATCAATTACCCCGAATAGAGCGGATTGTTTAGGAGTAAAAGGAATAGCAAGAGACTTAGCTGCAGCAGGATCAGGTAAACTTAAAAATCTAAAAAAAGAAAAACTAATTCAAAAAAATAAACAAAAAATAAGTGTAAAATTAATTAAAGAGAAAAATCAAGGATGTAATTACTTTGGAAGTTGTTTAATTACAGGTGTAAAAAATACAGAAAGCCCAGATTGGCTAAAGAAAAAAATAATTTTATTAGGGCAAAAACCTATCTCAGCAATAGTTGATATTACTAACTACATAATGCTTGATTTAAATAGGCCTCTACATGCCTATGATTCGGATAAGATAGATAAAGGAATAGTAATAAGAAATTCAAAGAAAGGTGAAAAATTTAAAGCACTAGATGATAAGAATTATATTCTTGAAAAAGATATGTGTGTTATCACAGATGCTACTGGTGTGTTAGGGTTGGGAGGAATAATTGGAGGAACAAGATCTGGAACAGAGCTAGATACAAAAAATGTATTAATTGAGTCTGCTTATTTTAATCCAAGATCAATTAGAAAAACTTCTAAAATATTAAATATTGATACGGATGCAAAGTTTAGATTTGAAAGAGGAATTGATCCACATTCTATAGAGGAAGGACTACAACGAGCTGCTGAATTAATCAAAAAAATTTGTGGAGGAGAGGTTAGTAAATTTGATATTAAAAAAATAAAGAATATCAAAAATAACTTAGTAAAATTTAACACAGAGTTATTTAAAAAAATAACTGGTTTTGATATTGATCAAAAAGAGATGATCAAAATATTAACCAACTTAGGGTTTGAAAAAAAAAAAAAAAAAAAATTATTATTATTAATAGTTCCATCTTGGCGGCCTGATATTGAGCAAGAAGTAGATATAGTTGAGGAATTGGTAAGAATTATAGGTTACGACAAAATTAAGATGATCGAACCTGAGAAAATCAGAAAAAAAAAGACTTTAAATCAAATACAAAAATTATTTCATTTTTTTCAGCGAGCCATTGCTTCCAAAGGATACCTTGAAGCAATTACTTGGTCTTTTACTGACAGTAAGATTAATCAACTATTTATTGAAAATAATACAGAAATAAAAATAGTTAATCCTATAAGTTCAGATTTAGATGTGCTGAGAAGTTCAATTTTTTCAAATTTAATGATTTATATAAATAAAAATTTAGGAAGAGGATTTAAAGATTTATCAATATTTGAAATAGGTCCAACTTTTTCAGGACCTCAACCAGGTGAACAACAGACAGTAATTAGTGGTTTAAGATCAGGCAAATTGGCTAGATATAGTTGGGCAGAAGAAGAGAGGCTAGTTGATATTTTTGACGTTAAAAGAGATATTGTCCAAAGCTTAGTTGAAGCAGGGTATAATAAGGATCAAATTTATATTGATGATCAAACACCAAGCTATTACCACCCAGGGAAATCTGGCAGAATATTTTTAAATAAAGAAAAAGAAAAAGTCGCAGCTTTTTTCGGAGATATTCACCCAAATATAATAAAAAAATTAGATATTAAAACTGAAGCATTAGTAGGATTTGAAATATTTCTAGACAATATAAAACAGCCAAAAAAATCATTAAAAGATCAAAAAACTCAATATAAATATTCAGACTTTCAAAAATCTGAAAGAGATTTTGCCTTTATTTTAGATAAAAGCTTTAAAGTTCAAGAATTGGTAGAGATAATTGCAAATGTAGATAAAGATTTAATAAAATCAGTTAAAGTATTTGACGTTTATGAGGGAGAAAACATTTCTGAGAAAAAAAAATCAGTTGCATTAAACGTTACAATTCAATCTTTAGAAAAAACATTAAATGAGAATGATTTAAATAAGATTAATCAACTTATTATCTCGACAGTAGAATCAAAAACAGACGCAAAGATTAGATCATAATCATGACAAAAATTGATCACATCAGAAACTTTGCAATTATTGCTCATATAGATCATGGTAAATCAACTATAGCAGATAGAATAATTCACAGCTGTGGTGGACTTACAGAAAGAGAAATGAAAGCTCAAGTATTAGATTCCATGGATATTGAACGAGAGAGAGGAATAACTATTAAAGCCCAAACAGTAAAACTTAATTATAAAGCTAAAGATGGAAAAAAATATATTTTAAATATTATTGATACTCCGGGTCATGTAGATTTCAGCTATGAAGTTAGCAGATCTTTATATGCATGTGAGGGATCTATTTTGATTGTTGATAGTACGCAGGGAGTAGAAGCACAAACATTAGCCAATGTTTATCAAGCTTTAGATACTAAGCATGAAATAGTTCCCGTTTTAAATAAAGTTGATTTGCCAGCTTCAGATTTAGAAAAAACAAAAAAACAAATAGAAGATGTAATTGGTATTGATACTGAAAATGCCATACCTTGTTCTGGAAAAACAGGTGAAGGTATAGAGGATATTTTAGAACAGATTATTGTATCATTGCCAGCACCAGAAGGTGAGAAAGATGCAGATTTAAAATGTTTACTAGTTGATAGTTGGTATGACACTTATCTAGGGGTAGTTATTTTGGTTAGAGTTATTGATGGAAAAATTTCAAGAAATATGAAAATTAAAATGATGTCTACCAATCAGGAATATATTATTGAAAAAGTTGGCGTATTCACCCCAAAAGCAACAGATGTCATTGAACTAAATGCGGGAGAAATTGGTTTTATAACGACAGGTATAAAAATTTTATCAGAAACAAAAGTTGGAGATACTATTTGTGACGCAAATAAACCACCTCAAGAGGCATTACCAGGCTTTAAACCAAGTAAGCCAGTTGTATTCTGTGGACTATTTCCAGTAGATAGCTCTGAATATCAGAAGCTAAAAGATGGCCTTGGTAAATTACAGTTAAATGATGCTAGTTTTTCTTATGAAGCAGAATCGTCTTCAGCGTTAGGGTTGGGCTTTAGATGTGGATTTTTAGGCTTATTACACTTGGAAATTATTACAGAAAGATTAGAGAGAGAATTTGATATAAATCTATTAACTACAACACCTGGTGTTGTCTATAAAGTTCATATGAATAAAGGTGAGACAATAGAACTACAAAATCCTTCTAGTTTACCAGAACCTACACTAATTAAATATATTGAGGAACCGTGGATAAAAGCAACAATAATTACACCAGATCAATATTTAGGAGCAATTATAAAAGTTTGCCAAGATAAAAGAGGTGTACAAACAAACTTGAATTACTCTGGTAATAGAGCTGTATTGAATTATGAAATTCCTTTAAATGAAGTTGTCTTTGATTTTAATGACAGATTAAAGTCAATGACTAGTGGATATGCTAGTTTTGATTATGAAATAATAGACCATAGAGAGGGCGACTTAGTAAAACTTGGAATTTTAGTAAACGCTGAACCAGTTGATGCATTGTCAATGATGGTACATAAGGATTTTGCACAAACAGTTGGAAGAGAAGTATGTGAGAAATTAAAAGATTTAATTCCACGTCATAATTTTATGATACCAATTCAAGCGGCTATAGGAGGTAAAATTATAGCGAGGGAGACCATCAAAGGTTTTAAAAAAGATGTATTAACAAAAATTCATGGTGGTGGGGCCCGAGATAGAAAAAGAAAACTACTAGATAAACAGAAAAAAGGTAAAGCCAGAGGCAAACAGTTTGGTAAAGTAGAGATTCCACAAGAAGCGTTCATAGGTGTGTTAAAGATTAATAAAGAAAAATAAAATGTTAGAAATTGAATTAGCTTTATTTAAATTAAAAAACCTTATCATAATAATAAAATCAAGATTATTAAAAAAAAAAATTCATTTAAATTATGCAGATATAAAAAAAAAATATGAAAATTTTATCGAATCAAAAAGCTTCACACAAAAATGGTTTTTAAATAATATTGAAATATTTTGTTATTATTTGCCGAAAGACATGGCAAAAAGTTTCTCATATTTAGAAATAGGATCTTACGAGGGTTTATCTGCACTAAATATATTATTAAACTATCCAAATTCAAAAGTAACAACTATAGACCTGTGGAATCAAAGTAATATTAATTCAGAATCTCTAGATGTAAATTTTGATGAAGTAGAAAAAAGATTTGATCAAAATTTAAAAGATTACAATTTTAATAAAATTAAAAAAGATTCAGTTATAGCATTAAGAGAGCTTCTAAATAAAAATGTCTACTTTGATTTAATTTATATAGATGGATCACATAATGGTGAAGATATTTTAAGTGATGCAATAGAAAGTTATAAATTATTAAATATTGGAGGAACTATAATTTTTGATGATGTTGTAAATGCAAATAAGAATATAAGCATACAGTCATACAAAGGCTTTGAAAAATTTTGTGAAATTTATAAAAAAAGATTAAAAATTTTATATTTAAAGAATATAGCAGTCGTAAAAAAAATTAAATGATATGAAGGAATTATTAATTAAATCTAAATTAACAAAAAAATTAAAAAAAAAAGAAATTCTCAGCATATGTAAATTGAAAAATACTTATTGGAAATATGGGGTGAGATCTCAAATAAATTGGTTTAATGAAAATATTCAAGATAATGATATTCACAACCTTGCTTATTTAAAAGAAAAATTGGTTGGCTATGTTTCTCTAAGAAAAAGAAATTTTTTATTCAAAAAAAAAAAAGAGAAATACTTTTACTTTGACACTCTTATTGTTTTAAAAAAACATAGAAGACTTAAGATAGGACATGAACTCTCACAATTAACTGTAAATTTAATTAAAAAAACCAAAATACATTCAATGTTAGTCTGTAAAAAAAAAATTATTTCTTTTTATGAAAAATATAAGTGGAAAAAAGTGATACAGAAGAAGTCTAAAATACTGGACCACAAATATCCAAAAAACTTATTTATAATGTGCTTAAATAGATCAAAAGAGATATCAAAGCATAATATAAAATATTACGTATTTAGTTAGCGATTATCATTTCTTGATAAGAAATCTTTAATTAACGAGGATATTTTTAATAATTCTTTTGAAGTCATCTCAGAGTATAGGGGTAATCTAACAACTTTATTATAAATATTTTCAGTTATTGGTAGCGCATAATTACAATATTTTTTACCCATTTTAGATTTGTGAAGAGGTACATAATGGAATGTAGCAGCAATTTTCTTTTTCTGAAAAGTTTCTTTAAATTTATTAGCAAGTACAATTGTTTTAAATATTAATCCAAGTATGTGATAAGCACTCGTAGATTTTTTGTTAGACTCAATCAAATAAAATTTTTTGGTATTTAATTTATCAATTAAATTTTTAATAATATACCAATTTTTTTTTCTTATTTTTTGTATTTTTTTTACTTTAAGAAGTTGAGAATATAAAAGTGCACAACTTAATTCTGGTGCCCTATATTCTGAACCAAGATCAACCCAACTATAAAATTTTTTATTATTTTTTGAGGATATTATTTTTTTTTTATAATCGTTTATAAAAATTTTTCTATTAGTACCTTTATCTAAAATAGAATTAGTTCTTTTAATTAATTTAGAATTATTAATCGAAATACACCCAGCCTGACCCCCAACTATATTTTTTGTTTCATGGAAACTAAAAACACCGATATCTCCAAAAGTTCCTAAAAATTTATTTTTATATTTACCAAGAAATGCATGTGCCGCATCTTCAATTAAATATATTTTTTTAGATTTTGCATAGTTTGATATTTTTTCAATTTCACATGCATTACCTGCATAGTGAATTACATATATAGCTTTTGTTTTTTTTGAGATTTTTTTTTTAATATCATTGTAAGAAATATTTAGATCATTAGAGTTAATTTCAACAAAAACTGGTGTTGCACCTCTTAAGACAATTGCATTAGCAATTGAAACAAAACCGTAAGAGGGTAGTATTACCTCGTCCCCTTTTTTTAGATTAATTAAGATAGCAGAAATTTCAAGAGCAGCTGTGCAACTATGTGTTACTGCCACAAATTTTGATTTTAAGTAATTTCTTATAATCCTTTCAGATTTAGTCTGATAAAAACCATCTGTAAGTATTTTTGAAGATAAAACTCTTTTAATATGTTTTAAATCATTTTTATCTAAAGATGGTTTTGTTATAGGTATCAATTCAATATCCAATCTTTATATAACTCTATATTTTGCAATAAATACTCTGGGTAGTTATTATCTATTTTTATTTTTTTTAACCTTAAGTTTCTATCAAAAGGATCTATTAAATTATCAATATTCTCTTTAATTTTATCAACATTTTTAAATTTTTCCTTATTAAATTCAGTATGAGCCATATTTTCAATTTTTTTGGATATCTCTTGTGGAGTCATTAAATAAGTAAAATGCCAACCTCCATTTTTAATTAGCTGAATGCTCTTTTCTTTATCAACCCTCCAAAATGGATACATAATATTTTTTTTTTTTAAGATTCTAAAATTAAAAAAAGATTTAAGGTGTTTTTTTTTGCAAATTCTAGATCCTGCCCAATTTCCATCACCCTCATCTAATCCAAGGATATTAAGTTTATAATAGTACATATTTTGTAGAAATAGACCAAATTTATAATCATTTTTTTTGAAGAGAGAGATACTTTTGGGATTTGGAATTTCATCTTCATCTGAAAAAATTATTAAATCATCATCTTTTGCCTCAACAACACCACGAAACAAATTTTCCATTTGAATTTTAAGTAATTGATAATCTTTTTTTCCTTTAATCTTAATTTCAGGTAAATCATCTACCTGAATGTATATAATTTTTTCTCCATACTTAGATATAAAATTTTTGTCAAAGTTATATCCTTTATATTGACCTGTGTGGGTTTTATCAGCTTCACAAACTACAAAATAATCAACATGATTCTTTAAACTATTATAGCGTAAATCAAACAACATGTTTGCATTATAGAAAGTTATGCAGTCAAAAATTTTATTAGTCATTTTTAATTTTATGGGTATCAAAATATGTGTATGGCCAATCTAAAGTTTTTGAATTTTCTTTAAACCAAAAAGGTAAATATCTCTCAGCTAAAAAACCATAAATTCTTTTTTTCCCATAAGTATCTAGGTTAAATTTCTTAAATATATCCTCACACTTAAATAGCCAATCAAAAATTTTATTATAAAATGAGTTTAGTAATACAATATTCTTACAAATAAACAAATTATGAGGGTTAAACTCATAACCATTTAAATAATTATTAAATTTATTTTGCTCATCCGTGTCTAATAATTTGATTGCCTTATCAAGAAAAAAATTTCCATGATTTAGATAAAAATGATCTCTTATAGTACATTTGTTAATTAAAAGTGATGGTTTTTTAAAAATATATGCAAAATTATTTTTTAAAAGTTTCATAAACTTTTGTTTACCTAAGACTATAGGTTCAGCTAAAATACAATCATAATTATTCCATTCTGCAGGGGCTTCTTTTAGAATAGAAAGACTTAACTCATGCATATTTTTTGGTAGGAGAGATTCTTTATTAACCCAGAATCTCCTATAAGTACAAAAACCAATCCATTCATATTCTTCTTGTTTTAATAAATTATCTTTCCATAACCTATAGTGAAATGAATATTCACCAAAATTTATATTTTTAGTTGATATATCATTTTTAAATTTATCATTTATCCACTCTTTATCAAAGTAATCACAGCCTAAGCCAACAGGTGTTAAATTATTTTTTATAAAAAAGGAATGTTTTTGGTTATAAATAGAAATGCAAAAAGTTTTCATATTTAATATATTTATATAAGTAATAAGTAATAAGTAAAAATAAATATATTAAATGTAATTTCAATAAAATTAACTTAATATACAATTTGGAGAGATGGCCGAGTGGTTTAAGGCGCACGCTTGGAAAGTGTGTGTACTGTCAAAGGTACCGTGGGTTCGAATCCCACTTTCTCCGCCAAGATTTAATCTGCAAAAATTAATTTAACATCTTGAAACCTTGAATCTGCCGGTTGATCCAGTAGATGAGGAATTTTAGGGTTACTTGAAAGAATATTTTTAGTATTAGAAAATGTCATTTCAACTTGTGTAGGGTCATTATTTAAATCTAAATAATCAGTGCCCGAAGGGTTTTGCCCATGAATATGGCATAGAGATAAATTAAATTTATTTATAAAATTAGAAATTATATTTACATGTAAATCTACGTTATGAAATTCAATAACTAATCCTACAAATTTATCTTGATATTTTAATATATCATCTAAAATCCTATATTCTGAACCTTCGATATCAATTTTTAAAAACGTAGGGTATAGTTTTATTCTGTTTATTATTTCAGAAAATTCCACTTTATTTCTTCCCATACCTATTGAAGACTCGTAATGAATTATTTCTTTGGAAAAAAATTTTTTATAATCACTGTATAAAAAAATATTATTAACAGTATGTTTAATCAATTTTTTATTAAATAAGTTTTTAATTTTAAATAAATTCAATATGTTTCTACGTGAAAATTTTTTAATACTAGAATATTTTATTGTAGGATCATAACAGTGTATTGGACAGTTCTTGATTTGTGAAAAATGTTTTTCAAAAGTCCAATCATATGACAAGCCAAAACTAATTAAACTTTTTGCTTCTTTGATTGAGTCTTTTTCTACAAGATATCCTCCATCATTATCTTTTCCGAGTCTAATTAAGTCATATTCATTTTTGGGTTTAAAAATTTTTGGGAGCATATATCTAGTAAAGTATCATGAATTAAAAATTTCTAAAACATGAAAAACATCAGAAATGAATATAATTAAAGTTAATTATTATAAAAGAAACTTATTAATAATTAAAATAAAAAAATTTAATCTAAAACGATTTAATAATCTGAAAGAAATATACCAAGCCTATCTTTATGAGAAAGAATAGGCCTTTTTATAGGCCATTTGATTTTTAAGTCTTTATCATTCCATTTTAATGTAACTTCACTTTTTTCATCACGATAATTTGTACATTTATAATATATTGTACATGTCTTAGATAAACACATAAAGCCGTGAGCAAAACCCTCAGGTATAAATAAAGAAAAACCCGAATCCTGAGAAATTTTTATAGAAAAACTTTCCCCATATGTCTTTGATCTTTTTCGTAAATCAACCACAACATCTAAAATTTTACCATGAGCTACTGTTATTAGTTTGGCTTGAGGGTTTCTCCTCTGAAAATGCAAACCTCTTAAAGTATTTTTTTTAGAAAATGACAAACAGTCAAAAATAAATTTTTTTTTTAGAATTTTGAATTTTTCTATCTCTTTAAAAAAACCTCGGTGGTCTTTATAAATATTTGTTTTAATAATTAACAAGCCTTTTATTTTAGTTTTAATTAATTTCATTTTTAAAAATTTTAATTATTCTATTTTCTAAATTCTTAATTGGTTTCCATTTCGGTAATATTTTTAAATTATTATTACTAGAGATGGTTAATTTATTTCCATATTTTACTTTAATCTTTTTATTTAATCCTTTGTTTAAGGTGTTTATTAGATCACTTATTTTAATATTATGAGTGTTTTTTATACAATATGACCCAGATTCTATATTGTTGTTTAATAAAATCATAATCGAATTAATTATATCATCTGTATGAATTATATTAAGTAATAATTCTTTTGACAAGACTTTAGTGACAACATTCTTTTTATAATTATTAATTATAGTTGGTATTATTTTTTTCCTTGTATCATTATCTCCAACACTTTCATAAAATTTTATATTATAAAATTTTGTTTTATTATTTATATTAACATAGTAGTTGCTAATCATTTCAAAAGCATTTTTCGTGGCAGCATATAAATTTTTTGATACTAGTTTTTCATCTTTAGAATGTTGCATCATGCTTCCAAAATTTATCATTTTTTTTGTTCTATCACTTATCATATCGTAAATTAAAGTTGGGAATAATATATTAGAATCGATAAAATTATTTATTTGGTTATGAGAATGGTTATTGCTGTATAAGGTCGCAAAATTAATAAAATAATCAGCATTAGTATTTTTTAATTTTTTTGAAAGTTCTTTATTATTAGAGAAATAAATACTTTTATATTTTGTTGGATTAGAATTCCTTATTTTCTCTATCCTCTTATTTTTTTTATTTTTTGTTCTTAAAATATCTATTACTAAAAAATTATTAGAGAGAGCAAATAATAAAAATTTATAGCCAATGAAGCCAGTTGTTCCAGTTAAAAGTAAAGTTTTTTTCTTCAATTTTTTATAATTTTTTTAAATAATTGCCATAATCACAATTTCCATAAAAATTAATATTTTTTAAAATTGTTTTTTTATTTATCCATTTTTTTGATAAAGCAATTTCTTCAAGACAAGCAATTTTAATTGATTGCACTTTTTCAACTGACTGAACAAACGATGAAATATTTGTCATATCCTCAATTTTTCCAGCATCTGACCAGATAGCACCTCTTCCAATATGCTCGTAATGTAGGCTCTCACTATCTTTGTAAATGTTCAAAATATCTGTTATTTCAATTTCCCCCCTCTTTGAGGGCTTTAATTTTTTTGCATAATTTACAACTTTATTGTCAAAAAAATATAATCCCGTAATTGCATAATTTGAAATAAATTTTTTTGGTTTTTCTATAATCTTTTTGATTCTATTATTTACTATTTTGGCTACTCCAAAATGTTCTGGTGTTTTTACATTTTTTAAAAAAATTCGAGCTCCTTCGTTGTGGGATAAAGATTTTTCAAGTTTATCAGTCAAACTCTGACCGTAAAAAAAATTATCTCCAAGAATTAATGCCACATTATCTTTTTTAATAAAATTTTTTCCTAAAATAAATGCGTCTGCAAGTCCCTTTGGTTTTTTTTGTATTTTATATTGAATTTTTATACCAAACCTTTTTCCATCACCTAAAAGTGATTTAAAGTTTTCTATTTGACCTGGATTTACAATCATTAGAATATTTTTAATGTTGGCGAGCATTAAAATAGATAATGGATAAAAAATTAACGGTTTATCGTAAATTGGTAATAGTTGCTTATTTACAGCTTTAGTTAGAGGACTCAATCTTGTTCCTGATCCGCCTGCTAGAATGATACCTTTGTTAATCATAATAAATGTAAATTACTCTAAATACGGTTGACGACCAAGATATAATTTTAATTAATATATTTAATATTTAATTAATATAGCAAGTCACACCCTCCAAGATTAATAATTACAAGTTGATTTATTAAAGTTTTGAAAAAACTTTGTGAAATCTGAAGAAAAAATGTCATATAAAAAAATTTCACTAATTTAGTTAATTACATCAAAAAGTCTTTTAAACATAACGTTTATTTTGTTGTTTATTTTGCTTTAATAAATTAATTTTCGTCATTTATATAAAAAAATGTTATGATTACTTAACTTCCAAATATTAAAATATGAAAAATAATTCTACATATCAGGCAGATTCTATCAAAGTACTGAAGGGCTTAGAGGCAGTTAGAAAAAGACCAGGAATGTATATTGGTGATACTGACGATGGTACTGGTTTGCACCACATGGTTTATGAGGTTGTTGACAACTCAATCGATGAAGCTCTAGCAGGACACTGTAAAAACATAGATGTTAAAATAAATTCAGATGGAACGATTACAGTTAGAGATGATGGTAGAGGAATACCTGTTGACATGCATAAAGGTGAAAAAATGTCTGCAGCTGAAGTTATTATGACACAACTTCATGCAGGTGGAAAATTTGATCATGATTCATATAAGGTGTCAGGTGGTTTACACGGTGTGGGAGTTTCAGTTGTAAATGCATTATCAGAAAAACTAAAACTAGAAATAGACAGAGATGGAAAAAGATATTTTATAGAATTTAAAGATGGGGCCTCAAAAGCACCACTTAAAGCTATTGGAAATTCTAAAGAAACTGGAACACAAATTACATTTTTGCCCTCAAAAGAAATATTTTCTTCGATAAAATTTACCCCAAATATAATTATTAAAAGAATGCGTGAACTTGCATTTTTGAATAAAGGAATAAAGATAACAATTAATGATTTAAACCAAAAAAAAGAAAAGATAATTGTATTTAAATTTGATGGTGGTGTTTTAGAATTTGTTGATTTTTTAGATGAAAAAAGAGAAAAACTTTTAAATAAAACTGGAAATGATTTATTTAAAAAACCGATTTATATTGAAGGTAAAAAAGATAATATTGAAATTGAATGCTCATTAAAGTGGAATGCAAGTTATGGTGAAGATATTTATCCTTATACAAATAATATTTATCAAAAAGATGGTGGTACACACTTGCTGGGCTTTAGAAGTGCACTAACTAGAGTAATTAACAAATATGCAACAGAACACAACTTACTAAAGAAAAATAAATTAACAATTTCTGGTGATGATATTAAAGAAGGTCTTACTTGTGTAATTTCAGCAAAAATACCAGATCCAAAATTTTCCTCTCAAACAAAAGATAAACTAGTTTCTTCTGAAGTAAGAATGATTGTAGAAAGTATTGTTAGTGAAAAACTTTCAATATGGTTTGATCAAAATCCAAGTACATCAAAGATTATTTTAGCAAAAGTAATGCAGGCGGCACTTGCAAGAGATGTTGCAAGAAAAGCCAGAGAAAATGTAAGAAGAAAAGGCGCCTTGGAATTAAGTGGTTTACCTGGAAAATTAGCTGACTGTCAAATAGGAAAACAAGAGGGCACAGAATTGTTTATAGTTGAAGGTGACTCTGCTGGTGGTTCAGCAAAACAAGGTAGAAACAGGTCAAATCAAGCTGTCTTACCACTAAGAGGAAAGATTCTTAACACGTATGTAGAGAAAGTTAATCTTAAAAAAAATAAAAACAGTGATAGAGATGGCAATGAACATAGAACAAAGTCATTAGCTAAAATGATGTCATCTAATGAAGTTGTTACTTTAATTAATGCACTTGGCCTTGATCCAAAAGTTGAAGATATAGATTTAAAAGATTTGCGATATGGAAAAATTATTATTATGACGGATGCTGATGTTGATGGATCACATATAAGAGCATTATTATTAACATTTTTTAATAACAAACCATTTAATAAATTAATAGAAAATGGACATGTGTATCTTGCTCAACCGCCATTATTTAAAATTAACAAAGGTGTCAAAGGAATTTATATAAAAGATGAAAAAGAGTTAGAAGATTATATTTTAAAAAATAACAAAGAATTACAAAAACTAAAAAAAGGAACTAAAGAATTTACCAAAGTATACGAAGATGAAAAATCTAGAATGAGCATTCAAAGGTTCAAGGGGTTAGGTGAAATGAATCCAGAAGAGTTATGGAGCACAACCCTAGATCCCGAAACAAGAAATCTATTGCAAGTTCAGTATTCAAAAGATTTAAAAAAAGACCAACATCTTATTCACACTTTGATGGGTAATGATGTGGCTTTAAGAAAAGATTTTATTGTTTCAAATGCAATCAATGTTCAGAATTTAGATGTCTAATAATGAAGTTTTTTGAAACTTCAAAATATTTCTCACTAAAAAAATCTACTTATATCAATCTAAGATGGATCGCCATTATTGGTCAATTATTAACTGTTAATTTTATTTATTTTATTTTTAATTTTAAATTTAATTTAATTTTAGAAAATTCAATAATTATGCTTGGGGTATTTAGCAATCTATATCTAATTTATATTAATAAGAATACACAGTTATCAGATAAAACAGCATTCCTTTTTTTATTAATTGATATTTTACAATTAAGTTTTTTAATTTACTTAACGGGTGGGATTATAAATCCATTCTCAATTTTTTTGATAATTCCGACTATTTTTTCATCATCAAACTTAGGCTTTAGAAGTAATCTATTATTAATTAGTTCCACTGTCTTAATAATTATTTTTCTTACATTTTTCAATCAGCCCCTACCTTACCCTGTTAACGAACATTTTCATGTGGATGGTTATTATTATTATTCTATTCCAATTTCATTAATTGTTGCATTAATATTTTTAAATTACTTTGCTTTAGCATTTGGTAAAGAATCTAGAATTAGAAAAGAAGCCTTAAATAAAATGGAAGAAATTATGTCAAAAGAACATGAACTTTTATCTCTTGGTGGTCAAGCAGCCGCAGCTGCCCACTCTTTAGGTACACCATTTTCTACAATAAAGATTATATCTTCAGATTTATCTAAACAATTTAAGGATAATCATGAATTTAAAAAAGACATAGATCTTTTAGTAAGCCAAATAGATAGATGTAGTGAGATACTAAAGAAATTAACATTAAATCCTATTATTGAAGATGAATTTATTGATAGCGATTTATCTATGGCCTCTTATGTAAATGAGATTATAAAATCTTTTAAAGAAATTAGTAAAAAAAATTTTGTTATAAATATTGATAAAGATTTAAATTCACTAAATATCACTAAATCCATTGAGATTATTTATGGATTGAGAAATTTTATTGAAAATGCCAATAAATTTTCAAAAAATAAAGTTTTTATAAGTATAAAAAGTGACAATGAATTTACTGAAGTTGTAATTGAGGATGATGGTGAAGGATACCCCAGCGATGTATTGAGAAAGATTGGAGAACCTTACATCAGGTCATACAAATCATCTATAAAATCAAAATCAGGATTAGGTCTTGGCATATTTATAGGTAAAACGTTACTTGAAAAAAATTATGCAGATATTCTATGTAGAAATTCAAAAGTAAGAAGTGGTGCTGAAGTTAATATTAAATGGAAGAATAAAGATCTTTTGAGTCTTTAATGTAATTTATTCTTACTTTCAAATAGAACACTTAGTTGCGAAATCATTACGTCACCAAGTTCATTTACATCAGTTATTTTAATAGCCTTATCATAGTACCTAGAAACGTCATGTCCAATACCGATAGCTAAAATTTCAACATCACTTTTAGCCTCTATAAATTTTACCATTTTTTTTAAATGTTTTTCTAAAAAATCACCTGAATTGACTGATAAAGTAGAATCATCTACTGGAGCACCATCTGAAATTACCATCAAGATTTTTCTTTCTTCTTTTCGTTTTTTAATTCTAGTGTAAGCCCAAGATATAGCCTCTCCATCTATATTTTCTTTTAATAAACCTTCTTTAAGCATCAAACCTATATTGTTTTTAGCTTGTCTCCAATGAGTGTCTGCTCCTTTATATATTATGTGTCTTAAGTCATTAAGCCTACCAGGGTTTTTTGGTTTATCAGTTTTGACCCAAGCCTCTCTACTTTTTCCACCTTTCCAGTTTTTTGTTGTAAAGCCTAAAATCTCAACTTTCACAGAGCATCTTTCTAAAGTCCTAGACAATATATCTGCACAAAGTGCTGCTATAGTAATGGGGCGTCCACGCATTGAACCTGAGTTATCAATCAACAAAGTAACTATTGTATCTTTGAAATTAAGTTCTTTTTCTTTCATAAAAGATAACGAGTTATAAGGATCCATAATAATTCTAGTTAGCTTGGAACTGTCTAATAAACCCTCTTCCAAATCAAACTCCCAAGCTCTATTTTGTTTTGCAAGTAGTTGTCTTTGTAATTTATTTGCAAGTTTTGTAATCAGGTCTTGAAAACCAATAAGCTGTTGATCTAAATTTTTTCTTAATTTATATGTTTCCTTTATATCTTCTAAAATTTCAGCTTTTGCAATTTCATCAAATTCTGTAGTAAAAACTTTATATTCTTGATCTGTATTCTTTAAATTAGTTTTTTGCATTACATTCTCTGTACTTTCATTAAAAGAATCAAAATTTTCTAAATATTCATCCATCTGTTGATTATTAAGATCAAAACCTGCATCTAAGCTTGTCTGAGTTTCATCTTGTTTATTCTCATCTTCCTTGCTATCCGACTGGCTGTCATCATTGTTTTCTGATTTATTCTCCTGTTCGTTATCTTTCTCATCATCTTCATTGTTCTCATCATTATTTGAATTAAAAATTTCCATGTTTTCAAGAATTTTTGAAAATTTTAATCCATAATTATCTTGGTTTTCTAAATTTTTATTTAAATAATCCAAATGTTTATCAATAGAGGAGGTAAAATCTTTTTCCCAAAAACTTAACATTTTTGAAGATACAGCATTAAGTTCTAAGTTAAAAAATTTTTTCAACATGTAAAATTCAAAAGCTTCTGCTACAGGAACGTCTTCTTTATTTTTTAATCGATCTTTACGAGTAGAAATTATTTTTTGATTATAATTTTCACTTAAATTTTTTCCCACACCTTTAAGCATTTTTCTACCCAAAATTTCATATCTAATTTTTTCAGCAATATTATATAGAGATTTACAAGAGGGGTTGTTGGGTAAGTTTTTATTAAATATTTCTTTATTAGAAAATTTTTTTTTAAGTGCACTTGAATCTGTTTCTGCTCTTAATCTAATAAAATCATTTATATTTGATAATTTTGTTACATCAAAAAAATTGATCTTTTTTGAATTTAAATCTTTATCAATTTTTTTGCCATCCAGTTTATAATCTTCTGAAATTACTTTTGCAGTAGAAATTAGAGCTTGCTTGAATTGTTCTTTAAAAGTGTCTTCTTTATTGCTCATTTAAATCTGAATATTCAACATCGATTCTGGCAACTCATCACCAAAACATCTTTGATAGTATTCAGCTATAGTATTTTTTTCTATATTGTCACATTTGTTTAAGAATGTAACTCTAAATGCATAGCCAGTATCCTTAAAAATTTCTGTATTTTCAGCCCAATGTAATACTGTTCGAGGGCTCATAACGGTAGAAATATCTCCTGCTATAAAGCCTTTTCTAGTTAAGGAAGCTACCTTAATCATATTAGATACTTTTTCTTTACCTTTTGGGTTGTTCAAATTTCTATTCTTTGCCAAAACAATTTCCATTTCTTTATCAAGGCTCAGGTAATTTAAAGATGTAACAATGTTCCATCTATCCATTTGTCCTTGGTTTATTTGTTGTGTGCCATGATACAGCCCTGTTGTATCACCTAATCCAACTGTATTAGAAGTTGCAAATAACCTAAAAAATTTATTTTGCTTTATAACTTTATTTTTATCTAAAAGAGTAAAATTTCCTTCAGCCTCTAAAACCCTTTGAATAACAAACATTACATCTGGTCTCCCAGCATCATACTCATCGAAAACAAGAGCGATAGGATTTTGAATAGACCAAGGTAAAATACCTTCTTTAAATTCTGTAACTTGTTTGCCATCTTTTACTACAATTGCATCTTTTCCAATAAGGTCAATTCTACTGACATGGCTATCCAAGTTTACTCTAATGCAAGGCCAGTTTAACCTTGCAGCAATTTGCTCGATATGTGTCGACTTGCCAGTCCCATGATATCCCTGAACTAGAACTCTCTTATTAAAAGCAAATCCGGATATGATTGCAAGTGTAGTATCTCTATCAAATTTATAATTTTTATCTATTTCAGGCACATACTCACTTTTTTCTGAGAAAGCATCAACCTCCATATCCGAATTAATCCCAAAAGTTTGTTTTAAAGATATTTTAATGTCAGGCTGTGTATTTAAATTAAGTGTCAATTTTATCCCTATATGTGTTTTTTAGCTGGGTGTAAGCTAAAGTGATTAATTTAAGTTTTTCTTCGTATTCTTTATTACCTAAATTAATATCAGGGTGAAATTTTTTGACAAGAGTTTTGAATTTACCTTGTATTTGTTCCCATTTTAAACCAACAGATACACCTAAAATACCAAAAGCCTTAATATCGTTAGCATCAAATTTGAATTGATTCATATGGTTATATTCACCTTTAAGTTTAGTCTTATCAAACTCATCTTTTAAAGCATTGTTCCAAAGGACCTTAAAAAAATTATCTGAAGAACTAAAGCTTTGAGTGGGTTTATGCCAAGTCATATCTGACTTTAAAAAATCATACACTTGTTCATCATCCATCCCTTTAAAATAATTCCAATTTTTATTAAATTCTTTAACATGAAGCAAACAAAGCAATCTATAGCTTTTGCTATTATCTTTTTCAATCGGTGCCTTATATTCACCAATTTTAAAGCAATTATTCCAGTCACATATATTTTTCATGTTATATAATAATAAAATAATAGTTATGAATATAAATAAACTAATTGCAATTGTTAAAAATAAGCTTGAAATGGAAATTATTATTCAAGAACTTATAGTAGAAGATAAAAGTTTTTTACATAAAAATCATAAGGGTCATCAAGAGGGAAAATTCCATCTAAAACTAACAATAAGATCAGATGAACTTGCTAAACTAAACAAGATAGCATCAACTAAAAAAGTATATAAAGTTTTGGATATTGAATTGAAAGAGCATATTCACTCAATTCAAATACTACTTAATTAATTCTCTTCTTAAAAAAAGGTTTATTTTTTTTTTATCAAATTGCAGCTTATATATTGGAGATCCTATTTTTTTTAGCAAGACCAAACTTATTTTATTTGTATTATTTTTTTTATCTTTTTTCATAAAAGACAAAATTTTATTTAGGTCTTTTATTGAAAAAAATTTATTAATATTTCTTGGTAGATCTAATTTATTTAAATGGTTTTCAATTAATTCAAATTCTTTAATTTTTAAAATATTATTTAATAGGCTAAATTTTGTAGCCGTATTAATTCCTAGCATAACTGCCTCTCCATGATTTAGTTTTTTTGAATATCCTAGTGTTGCCTCATAAGCATGAGCAAACGTATGTCCAAAATTTAAAATTTTTCTTATACCCATTTCTTTTTCATCAATTTCAACAACTTTTTTCTTAATAGAGCAGCTCTGAAAAATTGTTTTCTCTATTAAAGGACTTTTAAGATTTAAAATTTTTGAACCATTTTTATTCAAAAAAGTAAAAAATTTTTTATCTGAAATTAGGGCGTGTTTCAAAATTTCACCATAACCACAAATAATCTCTCTTTTAGGTAGAGATTTTAAAAAATTAATATCAGAAATAACTAAACTAGGTTGATAAAATGCTCCTATTAAGTTTTTACCATACTTACTATTTATTCCAGTTTTTCCACCAATTGAAGAATCTACTTGAGATAACAAAGTAGTAGGAATATTAACAAACCTTAATCCTCTTTTAAATATACTTGCAGCATAACCAGATACATCTCCTGTGATACCGCCACCAACAGAAATCACGCAGTCATTTCTATTGAAATTCTTAGTTAGAAGTACAGACAAAATATTATCAATGCTTTTTTGGTTTTTATTTTTTTCACTAGCAGTAAAGTAGTGAATGAATATTTTTTTTTTGGGAAAAGAATTTAAAACTTGAATTATTAGTTTTTTTGGAACTTTATTATCCGCTACAATAAGGCATTGATTAAAACTTATCAAATTTTCCTTTAAAAGCCTCTGAAGTTTATTTAGGATGTTATTACCAATAAAAATTGGATATTTTTTACCCTCAGCTTTTACTTGTAATTTAATTAAGCTCATAAATTTTTATAATCTTTTTAACCATTTCAGTTTTTGTAAGGTTATTACAGTTTATTTTAAATTTTGCATATCTATATTTCTTTGATCTTTTTTTTATCATATCTTTTATTTGTACGTCAGTTGAGTTGTACGCAAGAGGTCTTTTTTTGCTGTTCTTAATTCTTTTTATTAAAATAGATTCATCCCAGTTAAGCCAAAATGATAAATGATTAGTTAAAATTTCTTTTCTAATTTTATTATTAATAAATCCACCACCACCAAGTGAAATAACGTTTTTATTATTTTTTAAAGACTTGAGGGTAATTTTTTCTTCTAAATTCCTAAAATAAATTTCTCCTTTTTTTTCAAATATTTCTGAGATATTCATTCCAGAATATTTTATAATTAAATTATCTATATCAATGAATGGAAGGTTTAATTTTTTTGAAACCAAACTACCAATAGATGATTTACCAGACCCCATCATGCCTAAAAAAACAAGGTTTTTATTTGAATACATAAACTTTCTTTATTGAAAAAACACAAATATGTCTTAATATGAAATTAAGACATAATATATGGAATTTTCAAAAAATACAAGTACTGGTGTAAGCAAGAGATTTTTAATTAAAGTTACATTAATTTTGATGATTATGATTGGTGCTGTGCTAATGTTGGGCAAAATTGATTTCCCATCTCCTAATAAAGAAATTGAAAAAAATATTCCAAATGAAAAACTTAAAGTTGTTAAATAAAAAATATTTATCGGTTATCATTTTTTTTATAATTTTTGGATTTAATACACAATCCCAAGAACCTGTCGATATATGGAATACTGGAGAAAAAAAAATAATAAAAAAAAAATCTAATATTAAAAATAGTGATGATAAGACCATTCCACAAAATAGTGTTTATAAAATGCAATCTCAAAAAGATGCAGGACTAAGTATAAAAGAGGATCAATCATTATTTTCAGAGGAAATAAAAATTGTAGGCCTTTACGACCCTGTGGAAAATGGACTAGATATTAATATGTGGTCTAATTCAAATGGGGATCAAATCATAAATATATTTAAAAGAATTAATAAAATAGATCTCTCAAAAGATGCATCAGAGATTTTGGATATTCTATTTTTAACTAATGCTTATTATCCAGAAATAAACATTTCAAAAGAACAATTTATAAAATTAAAATCTAACTGGCTAATTAAAAATTCAAACTTTGAATTAATTGAAGAATATCTATTAAATAACCAAATAGCAAATGAACATCCAGAACTTACAAAATTTTTAGTAAATTATTTTCTTTCCAAATCAGAAGTTAAAAAAGCATGTCAAATATTTTTAGATATTAAAGATCCTATCCAAGACGAATATTTATCTAAATTTAATATTTATTGTTTAATTAATAATAACAAAAAAGAAGAAGCTCAATTATTAATAGATTTAAAAAAAGAGATGGGTTTTGAGGATAAATTTTTTGAAAAAAAAATAAATTATTTAATGGGATACACCGATCAACCAGATACAGACATTTCAGAGAGCACAATTTTAGATTTTCACTTATCCCACAGAACTAATCCAGAATTTAAATTTAATCCTAAGAACTCTACCTCCAAACAAATTTGGAAATATTTATCAACATCAAATTTATTAGATAATATTCAGGATGTAAAACTTGAAGATATAAATAAGATTATTATTATTGAGAAAGCAACACATGAAGGCAATTATACAGAAAAAGAATTATTTGAACTCTATACCAGATTTAAATTTAATATTAATCAGCTTTTAAATATTCAAGAATCTACAAAAGTATTATCAACAATTGAGTCAAGAGCATTAATTTATCAGGGGATCTTAATTACAACAGAAATCGAAAATAAACTTAAATTAATGAGTGCATTAAAAAATTCATTCAAGAATGAAGGTATAGAAAATGCATTTAATTTGGAGTTGAGAGCATTTTTAAGAAAAATGAAAAAAGAGGAAATTCCATCAGATTTCACTTCTTTTTATAATTATTATATTAATGAAGGTGAAACTGAATTAACTAATATCAAAATAAATAATAAAGTCTTACATCAATCAA
>Ga0114997_10001080_pt1 | contig 22707 bp, 18 predicted proteins | sample ArcticOcean_MG_C_2_FD_87045 | JGI IMG/M metagenome (GOLD analysis project Ga0114997, IMG submission 87045) | Marine microbial communities from western Arctic Ocean - ArcticOcean_MG_CB4_136 | ecosystem: Environmental > Aquatic > Marine > Oceanic | place: Arctic Ocean: Canada Basin | collected...
AAAATACAAATAGATAGACTTTCTTGCTCTGTATTATTTAAGAATATTCTAATAAAAAATAATAAAATTTTTGAACTTAATGATATGACATATATATTAAAAGCAATTAAAAACAAAATTGAAATAAAAAATATAAAACAATCACATATAAGCGACGGCGTAGCTCTTACTAAATTTTTGTTTTGGATAAAAAATAATTTCAAAAAGAAAAAAATTACTGAAATAAGTGCCCAAGAAAAATTATTTAGATTTAGAAAACAAAATAAGAATTTTAAAATGTTGAGTTTCCCCACTATTTCAGGTTCTGGCCCAAATGGTGCAATAATTCACTATAAAGCTGACGAGAAGAATAATAGATTGTTAAGAGAGGGAGATCTATATTTAGTAGATTCTGGTGGTCAATATAATTTTGGTACCACAGATGTAACTAGAACTATTTCTCTTGATAACAAGAGCGTAAAAATAAAAAATATTTATACTAGAGTTTTACAAGGTCACATTGCTGTAGCAGATTATAAAATAAAGAATTCTACCTCTGGGTCAGAAATAGATGAGGCTGCAAGAAAACCGTTAAACAAAATTGGTCTTAATTACGCTCATGGTACTGGACATGGAGTTGGATATTTTTTAAATGTTCATGAAGGACCTCATGGAATAAGCAGAGGAAATAAAATAAAGTTACAAGAAGGAATGATACTTTCAAATGAACCTGGGTATTATGAAAAAAAAAAATTTGGAATTAGAATTGAAAATTTAGTGTGCATAAAGAAAGAGAAAAATAAACTCAAATTTGAGAACTTAACTATGGCTCCAATAGATAAATCTTTAGTTGTAAAAAAACTATTAAATAAAAAAGAGATTAAGTGGGTTAACGATTATCACTCCAACGTCTTTAAAAAATTGAAAAATTTTATGAATAGTTCTGAGCTGGTAGAGCTTAAAACGGCATGTTCAAATATTTAAAGTTTTATACCAATCTTTTTCATTTATAATTTTAATATTAAGACCTTTTGCCTTTTCTATTTTTTTTTTAGTAGGTTTAGAGTCACCAACAACTAATATGTCTAATTTTTTTGAAATAGCACCCAAAACGTTGCCCCCGTTATTTTCTACTAAAACTTTTGATTCTGATCTGCTAATTTTTTCAAACCCGCCTGTGAACATCAGATTTTTATTACTAAATATACCTTTTTTGGTTAAAATCTTAAAGTTATTGATTGAAAGCACATTAATTAGGGAGTTTACAACTTCTATATTTTTTGAATTTAAAAAAAAACTTTCAATAGAATTAATTTGGGTTTCACCAATTCCATCTAAATCTGCTAAACTTAGTAAAATTTCTTTTCTTTTTTTAATATAGAATAAATCTGAAAATTTTTTAATGGATGTAAAAAATCCTGCTAATATTTTTGCATTTTCTTGTCCAATATGTCTAATTCCAATAGAATAAAGAAATCTATTAAGAGATATGTTTTTTGAAGTTTCTACTGCTTTAATCAAATTTTTAACAGATAAATCTCCCCATCCTTCAAGAGATGATATTTTTTTATAATCTAGTTTAAACATATCTGAAGGTCTTTTTATTAATTTTAGTTCCCAAAACTGATCTATAACTTTTTTTCCAAGTCCATCAATATTGAAAGCTTCTTTTGATACAAAATGTTTTAGTTTTTCTTTAGCTATAAAATTGCATTCATACCCTTTAAGACATCTTCTTGTAGCATCTTCTTTTTTAGTAGAAATATTTATCTCCTTAAATGTTTTTGATCCACATAGACACTTGTCTGGGAAAATAAATTTTTTACTTTGTTTACTTCTTTTAGATTTATCTACAGAAACCACTTGTGGTATTACATCGCCAGCTCTCTGTATAATAATTAAATCACCTACCCTTATATCTTTTCGATTAATTTCATCCTCGTTATGTAATGTGGCATTAGAAACCACTACTCCTCCAACAGTTACAGGTTCTACTTTAGCAACTGGTGTAATCGCTCCTGTTCGTCCAACTTGAATTGTTATTTCTCTGATTCTAGTTGTAGCTTTTTCTGATGAAAATTTATAGGCGATAGCCCATCTTGGAGAACTTGAGGTGCTACTTAATCTATTTTGTAATTCTAAGTTATTAACTTTATATACCAAACCATCAATATCGTAATCTAGCGAAGACCTTAGTCGATCTATTAACTCGTGCTGTTCTTCAATTTTATTTAAACCATTTAATATTTGATTATTTGGATTAATATTAAATCCCCAATTTTTTATTTTACTTATAAATTCTGAATGAGTTTTAAAAATCATGGGCTCAATTAAACCAAAACCATAAGCAAAATATTTAAGCGGAATTTTAGCTGTTTCTCTAGAATTTTTTTGTCTTAAAGAACCACCGGCTGCATTTCTTGGATTTGCAAAATTTTTATTTATTAAATTAAAATCTTTTTTCCCTATGTATATTTCACCTCTAATTTCTAAAATTTTTGGAACATTTTTGTCTTTAATAATTTTTGGGATTTCTTTAATTGTTTTTAGATTTTCTAATATATCTTCACCCGTAACACCGTCCCCTCGTGATAGTCCTTTAATTAATTTTCCATTTTCATATATTAATGTTGCAGAAATTCCGTCTATTTTTGGCTCCGATATAAGCTCAATATTTAATTCTTTATTATTTAAAAAATTTTTAATTTTACTTAAAAATTCTTTCATATCATCTTTATCGAATGCATTAGATAACGAAAGCATTGGTTTTAAATGTTTAATTTTTTTAAATTTTTCTGATGGGGCGTACCCAACTTTATTTAGAATAGAACTAAATTTTTTTAAGTGATGATGACTATTTTCTAAGTTAATTACTTCTTTTTTTAAATTATCATACACTCGATCGGTAACTAAAGGAGCGTCTTTATCGTGATAATAATTATCATATTTTTTAAGTAGCTGTATCTTATCTTTATATTCTTTAATTATTTCACTTTTTTCTTTACTCATTAGATTAGTTTAATATTTTTTTAATAGTTCTTTTAATTAAACCAAAACTATTACTTTTTTTATTTTTCGGCTTTTTAATCTTATAATCTGAATTTATAATTTTATAAGACTGCTCATACCATGTACTTGAATTATAATTATAGCCCAATAATACTGCAGCTGCATTCGCTTCATCATTAAGACCTACTTCATAATATACCTCAACAAGTCTGTGAAGAGCTTCCTCTATAAAGATTGTTTCATTATAGTCATTAACTATTAATTTCAACCTATTAATCGCAGGTATCCATTTTTTACTTTTCATATAATATTTTGCGACATACATTTCCTTGGCGGCAATTTGATTATTTATTAAATCTAATTTAAATTTTAAATCTAACGCGTACTCAGTATCTGGATATTTTTTTATAAAAATCTTTATTTTTTTTTTTGAGTCTATTAAGGGTGTGACATCTTTTTTTTCATCAAGAATTTGCTCATATGAATTAAGTGCCAATAAATAGTAAGCATAAGATACATTTTTATCAACAGGATATCTTTTTACAAACCTTTCTAAATATAGATTTGCCTCATCATAAAAATTAATTAAATACAAACAATAGCTAGCCATAATGGATGATTTTGCAGCAAACTCTATTTTTGGCATTATTTCTTCGGCTTCTTTAAATTTTTTCGATGCAAAAAAATATTCTCCATTATCCATTGCAATTACTGCTTCTTGATAAATTTGGAAAGCTTTGTCTTTACTTGTAGGTATGTTTGTTTCAACTTCTTTTTTCGAACATGAAAAGCTAAAAATTAAGATAAGAAATAATATTATTATTTTATGATTCATTTAAATCATTTATATCAAATTTAATTAATTAGGTAAATTTCTAAGAGGTTGTTAGGCGCTAGCTACAAGCTTATTTACTGATATTTTAATGTTTTTGTCAAATACTTCAATATTACTAACATCTAATTCTTCATAATTAGATGGACTTTTAAAAAATTCTTTTAAAAAAATATTGCTTAAATGATGTCCCCCTTGAACACATTTTACACTTCCAATGATTCTGTACCCAGATAACAAGAAGTCTCCCACCAAATCTAAAATTTTATGATTCACAAATTCATTTTTATTCCTTAAACCTTCATCATTTAAAATTTTTTCATTCTTAACGACTATCGCATTATCTAATGATCCGCCTTTTGCAAGACCAATACTTTTTATTTTTTCTATGTCCTCGTACAAACAGAATGTTCTAGATGTATATACTTCTTCAAGATTTTTTTTGTTAAAGTTAATTTTATTTTTTTGATTTCCTATTAAAGCGTTATTATAATTGAGTTGAAAATCGACACTTAATCCTTCAGAACTAGGTTCTATTGATATTGATTTTTGCTTTTCGATCAATTCGACTTTTTTTAAAATTTTTAGATACTTTCTTTTTGCCTTCAATGTTTTAATTCCAGAATTTTCAATTAAACTTACAAAATCTTTTGATGATCCATCCATTATAGGCATTTCCATGGAATCAATCTCTACGATAACATTATCTATACCTGTAATATAAAAAGCTGCCATTATATGTTCGACAGTAGATACTGATACATTGGAAGAATTTGTTAGTGTAGTACAAAGCTTAGCTGAAGATACATTTTTATAATTTGCTTTTATAATATTGTTTTCGTTTAGGTCTATTCTTTTAAATATAATTCCCACATTATCTTCTGTAGGTAGAAGGTTGACTTTAACATTTATGCCTGAGTGAAGACCAATACCATCAAAGTTAGTTTTTTTAAGAATTGTTTTTTGATATAAATTTTCCACGTCTTCGTTATACAAAAATACTTTAAATAAATTAAAACAACTAATATTTCAAAAAAATACCATCTGACTTAATGCTGAAATAAGCTTGAGAAAATCCTTGTAATTAGTGACTTTTTTGTTTGTACAATAGGTATCGCTTCTGTTTTCCATCCTCTGCCAGTAAGTTCGGCAGCTGATAAACACGGAATTGTGAGGTCTTTTTCGCCACCTTCATAAAAATCAAGTTCAACAGAATGTTCTAAAATTTTACGTATTAATTTTTTTATATTATTCAATATATGATTTTCTTCTAATGAAATACACATTCTGTGTTCATTTTTAATGATTAAACTTAGATTAACATTTTTTTTATAAATTAATTCAATTATCTCTTCTACTCTTGCTATTATTATACTTTCAATATGCTTCAAGCTTATTTTTCTAAATAATGAATCGGTAAAATATACTTTTTCTAAATATTCTTTTTCTATATTTTTATTATTTACATCAATCTCTTTTAAAATATTTTCAGCTTCGTTAAATTTTAATGAACATACTTTAGAAATATCTTTTATAATAATGTCAGTCCCAAAGTTAAATTTTTCATGGTAAATAAAAGATGAATTCTTGAAGATAGAAATATCACTTTTTTTCTTACCTAAATGAACAAAACATTCTGCTTTATTTAAATAATTTTTTTTTAATCTTTTCATATTGAGTGCAAAAGGTCTTAAAACTATTTTTCTAATATTTAAATGACAATTATTTAAAACTTTTTTTAAATTTCTAATATCGTTTTTTAAAGTTAAAAAACATGTTAAATGATGATTGTAGAATTCACCGTGCAATCCAATTGGCATACTTTCAATATTTTCACCATCTAAAGTGTAGGCTGAATTAAATAGATGTATTAATGAATATTTTGTTTCTTTATCTGTTATTATTTTTTTTATATCATTTAAAATATAAGATACATCTTGTGCTAAAATTTGAGATCCATTTAATTTTTTATACCCAGAAACATTTATACAATTTATATTATTTTGATCTGTAACGACAGTAACATATTTAAAAGTGTAACCTACGGTTTCTTCAATTACGTCTAGCGTGTCCTTAATTGTTTTAGATAAAATATTGATGTCAAAAATTTTTCCGTTTGAAAAACCCGCAGAATTAATAATTTTTGATTCTAAAGCAGTAAATTCTAATTCTTCGTTATATTTAACGACTAAAAAAATAATTTTTTTTTCATTAATCTCAATACAGAGATGAGGGTAATTAGTTTTCATTTAATTTAATTTATTTTAATATTAATTGATCTTTAATTCTATAATCGAAAATTTTATATTTTTCAAAATTATTTTTATTTTTTATCAGAAGAAAATTATTTATTGATTGTAAATAGTTATTAGCGGGCAACTTAATTACTCTTTTATCTTCTAAAACTATGTCCCACCTCCCAATTTCAAAATGTCGATAAGATATAATCTGACTCATTTTAAAATTAGTTTTTTTAAGATTTTGATAAAATATTTTAAAATTATCTTTCTTTCCAATAACTGTTGGTAATTTACTAAATTTTTCCAAATTTAGATATTTTATACTTTGTCCATCTTCAGTTAAAAAAAATAATTTTTTTTTATCAAAATATAGTGCAACAGGATCAATTTCGTTAATCATAAATTTTAGAGTATTAGGATATATTTTCTTAATTTTGAAATTTTTGATAAAATCAAATTTCTTGATACTTAAATTAATCTTATTTTCGTCAATATAAAAAATACTTCTACCTATTAAATAATCTAATTCATTAATTAAATTTTTTTTTTTTATCACTAAATGACCTTCAATTTGAATTTCTTTAATTGGGAAAAAAAAACTATTATTCTGGTTTGTGTAATTAGGCGTATAGGTTGAAAATATTAAAAAAATAAATAGTAAATTTAAGTATTTAAATACTAAGTTCATTTATTAATACTAGCATCTAAAAGGATTTCATTAACAAGTCTTTTAAATGATAGCCCTTTAAATTTTGCTATTTCTGGAACCAGAGATAAGTTTGTCATTCCTGGTTGTGTATTAATTTCAAATAAGTAAAATTTATTTTTATATAATTTAAAATCTGATCTTGTTACACCTCTGCATTTGAATAATTTGTGAACTTTTTCTGCTATTTTTAAAATTTTTTTATAGTTACTTATAGATATATCCGCTGGCATAATATGAATTGTTTTAGCCGACTTATAATATTTAGCTTTATAGTCATAGAAACCCCTTGTTGGTTTTAACTCTATAGCACCTAAGGCTTTTCCATTCATAACTGCAACTTGAACTTCTTGACCAGGAATATATTTTTCTAAAATTAAATCTTTATAATTTTTAAATAACTTTTTAACTTCTATTTTTAGACTTTTTATATTTTTGCACATTTTAACTCCTATACTTGATCCTTCATTTGTAGGCTTAACAACTATTGGAAAAGTTAATTTGTATCTTTTAATTAAAGAAGCAATCAGTATTTCTTGATATTCATTTTTACTTAATAAAATATAGTTAGGTGATAAAATTTTATTTTTTTTAAAGATTTCCTTTGATATTCCTTTGTCCATTGCATTAATAGAAGAAATTACACCAGAGTGTGTATAAGGAATCTTCAAGTATTCAAAATAACTTTGTGCAACTCCGTCTTCACCGTCCTTACCGTGTAGTGCATTAAATATTATATCAACTTCAGATTTGTCTATTTCATTCAAATATTTGGATGCTGTATCAAACATTTTAACATTATACCCAAGTCTTTTTATCGCCGTGTAACATGCTTTCCCAGAATTCAAACTTACTTTTCTCTCTTTAGATTTTCCACCCAAAACTACTAGGATTTTTTTTTTCATTTAATTATTTGTTAAATCCAATTATCTTTATTTCTAATTCTAGATTAATTCCTGTTTTGTCGAAAACTTGATTTTTTACTTTACTAATTAATTCTTCAATTTCTTTTGAATTAGTTTTTCCATTATTTATAAAAAAATTACAATGTTTCTCAGAAATTTTGGCTTGTCCAACTTGCATTTTATCACATCCAGAATTCTTGATGAGTTCCCAGGCTTTTTGTTTTTTAAAGTTCTTAAAAGTACTTCCGCATGTTTTAACTTGAGTTGGTTGATCATTCTTTTTTTTATTTATGAGCTTTTCTTGTTTTTTTTCTATTTCCACTTTATTTGATAAAGTTCCCTTTAACTTAACACTCAAAATAATTAAATCTTCAGGCAAGTCACATCCTCTATAAAAAAAATTTATTTTTTCTTTTTTAATTAATTTAATATTTCCTTTTTGATCCATAACTTCAATTGATAATAAAATTTTAGAAATTTCTTCTCCATAACATCCACTATTCATTCTAACTCCTCCACCTATCGATCCCGGTATACAAGATAAAAATTCAAAGCCACTGACGGAATTGTTTTTTGCAAAATCTGATATTTTTTTATCTAATGTTGCGGCCCCTACATCAAAAATATTTTCATCAATTAACTTAATACTTGAAAATTTGGAACTTAATTTAAGGGTGATTCCTTTTACTCCACCGTCTCTTATTAGTGTATTCGACCCTGCGCCAATTATATTAATATCTTTATTTTTATTCTCTTCAATAAATAGTTTAATTTGTTCTATGCTATCTGGTTTAAATAGTATCTCTGCCGGCCCGCCTAAATTAAACCAACTATACTTTGATAGATTTTCTTCGTAAAAAATTTTTTTTTGGTATTCTTTGTTTTGAGTGTCTAGGTTATTACTCATTTTTTATTACAATCCTCTCATCCAAGATGATATTGATCCGGCACCCATACCAATAACTATCTCGTCATTAAATAAATTATTATTTAGATATTTTTTAAGTTCAATTTCGTTGTCTACACTTATCACTTGAACTTTGGAATATTTTGAAATTAGGCTTGCAAAAGATTTTTGATTATATTTTTTATTTACTTTTTCTCCCGCAGCATAAACGGGGCATAAAATAACAAGGTCAGACAACAAAAAACTGGAAGCAAATTCTTTTTTTAAACTTTTAACTCTAGAGTATCTGTGAGGCTGGAAAACTGAAATTATTTTTCTTTTTGCTGATACTTTTTTTAATCCATCCAATACTGATTTTATTTCTGTTGGATGATGGGCGTAATCATCATAGAATTCTATTTTGTTTCTAGTCAATATTTTTGTTAGTCTTCTTTGTACTCCTGAAAAATTTTTTAATGCTTTTTTGATTATATTAATACTTATACCTAAATTGAGGCAAATGGCTATTCCTGCTGTTGCATTTAAAACGTTGTGCTTTCCAATTAAATTTAAAATAATATTTTTGATTATTTTTTTTTGTGTCCCATGATATTTGGTCTTTAAATTGAACTTTGTGCTATTCGGTAAATAATTCGCATTTATAATTTGATAATCTGCAGCTTTGTCAAAACCATAAGTTAAAAAGTTTTTTGTTTTTACTTCTTTTAAAATTTTTTTTACATCGATATTATCTATACATACTATTGCTTTACCAATTGGTGGAGTTTTGTTAATAAATTTGATGAATGCCTTTTTTAAATTATTATAGTTTTTGTAATAATCTAAATGTTCATTATCAATATTGGTCACTACTGAATAATTAACAGGAAGTTTTAAGAAACTGCCATCTGACTCATCGGCTTCTAAAACTGCCCACTCACCTTTTCCAAACTTTGCGTTACTATTTAGAGAATTTATTACTCCTCCATTAATAATAGTTGGGTCCAATTTTGCGGTTGATAAAATTTTTGCGATAAGAGATGTTGTAGTTGTTTTTCCATGAGAACCAGTAATAATTATATTTTTTTTTAAAGATACAATATTTGCAAGCATCTCGGCTCTTTCATATATAGGAATTCTATTTTTGATTGCTTCAATTATTTCAACATTTTTTTGAGTAATAGCAGATGATTTAACTATTATTGTCGATTTGAATATATTTTTTTTAGAATGATTCTTAAAAATTTTTATTCCTATTTTTTTACAATTTTCAGTATTTTTATTTTTATTCAAATCACTACCTTGAATCTTAAAGCCCATTATCTTCATAATTTGAGCAAGTCCACTCATTCCTATTCCTCCAATTCCTATGAAGTGAATTATTTCTTTATTTCCAATACTTATATTAGTCATTAATTATTTTTTTTATTTGATTTTCAATTTTTTTAAAAATGTCTTTATCGGAATGTTTTTTTTGTTTTTGTATCATTTGATCTAATAAATCTTTATCTTTATGAATAGATTTAATCAATGGAAATAGACTTTCTGATATTTGCTGCTGTTCTACAAGAAAACCATAACCCATTTTTTCAAAATATTTAGCATTTTTAAGTTGATGATTGTCTGCGGATGTCGGCAAAGGTATTGATACCAAGGGTATACAGCAGTTTAAAAGCTCGCCCAACATCGATGCTCCTGATCTTGAAATTACTAAATCAATTTTGGGAAAGATACCTAATAGATTGTTGCTGAAGTTAAAAATTTCGTTCTCGATATCCAATGAATCATATTTTTTTTTTAATTGGTGATTTTGAGATGGTAAACATTGCTGATAAATATTAAGTTTTATATTTGACTTAATACATTGCTCAAAAATATCAGGCAACTTTAGTGCGAATACATTCGCACCCTGACTTCCACCTAAGACTAGAATTGTTAATGCGCTATTATTTCTATTTTTATTTAAGTTTTTATATTGAAGAATATCTTTTCTTATTAAATTTCCAATTTCATATATCTTGTGCTTATATTTATTTTTTATACCCTCTACACTTGAATATGAAACAAATATTTTTTCTGAAAAGGGTAGTAATATTTTATTTGCTCTACCTACATATAAATTATTTTCATAAATTATAAATGGTATTTTAAGAATTTTTGCAGCAATGCAAATAGGAAAGGATGAATATCCTCCCATTCCGAAAACAATTTTTGGTTTAAATTTTCTTAAAATATGTATTGATTTTAAAAAAGCAAAGGTAATTTTAATAAAGGAAACTACAATATTTATTGGATTTTTTTTAAATAATGTTGCCGATGTTATGATCTCATAATCAATATTTAGATAATTTTTTATATATTTTATTCCCCTTCTATCTATAAGAATTTTAACATTTAAATTTTTTTCCAAAAAATACTCGGCTAAACTACAGGCTGGAAATACGTGTCCTCCTGTCCCTCCAGTGGCTATCAATATATTTTTACTCGTTTTCATAACTTGTTATTCTATTTTTTGTATAATTTAGTATTACCCCTGCTAAAATTGAACTGCCTAGTAGTGAAGAGCCACCATAACTTAAAAATGGAAGTGTCATTCCTGTAGTAGGTAATAAACTAGTATTTACTCCGATATGAATAAAAGTTTGAAAAATTAAAAGAGATGATAATCCGCAAAGAGATATTTTTAGAAATCTATCATTTTCAATAATTGTAGTTTTCACTATTCTAAAAACAATATAAAAAAAAATTAAAACTAATAATATCGATATAATAGAGCCAAATTCTTCTGATATGACGGCAATAATATAATCTGTATGTGCTTCTGGCACACTATCTTTTAAGATTCCTTCACCCATTCCTTGACCTTTTAAACCGCCTTGTTTAATTGCATCTAATGCCTTCTCTGATTGAAAGCTATCTCCTTGTGTGGGATCTAAAAAAATTTTAAGCCTATTAGTTATATAGCCAAACTTTTCAGGCATAAAAATTATCAAAGAAACTAAAAATGAAATACTAGCTCCAAAAAAACTAAATATATAGAATAAATTAATTCCAGAAATAAAGACTACTGAAACCCAAGTTCCAATTAACAAAATTGACTGTCCAAAATCTGGTTGATTTATCAATAGAATTATTATCGAAATTAATAAAAGAAAACTAAAAAAATAATCTTTATTTGAGCTTTTGGCGTTATTCATTGTTAAAATTTTGGCAATCATTAAAACAAAAAAAGGTTTTAATAACTCAATTGGCTGTAGTCTAAAAAAATAAAAATTCAACCACCTTTGTGACCCTTTTACCTCTATACCGATCAATGCAACCAAAATTAAAAGAATAAATAAAAAAATAAAAATAGGCATAATGGTTTTTTTTAACAACTTCATCTCAATACAAGAAATAAAAAACATTAAAAACAATGAAATAGATGAATAAATTAAATGTTTTGAGAAAAAAAAATAATAATTTTTATTTAATCTTTCACCAGCTAGAAACGATGTAGAAGAAAAAGAAAAAAATAGTCCTAAAAAAAATAAGAGGACGAAACTGAATAATATTTTCTTATCTATATTTCTCCAATAATACTGTAATTTTTTCTTATAAATATCTTTTTGCATAAAATTTAACTAGTTTTTTATATTCTAAACCACGTTCATTGAAATTCTTATATTGATCATATGAAGCGCTAGCTGGACTTAAAAGGACTGTTAAATTTTTGATAGAATCTTCCTTAATTTCATTAAAAATTAATTTTAAAGTTCTTTTTATATTTCTTGTAACCTGGAAATTAATTTTATTTTCTATCTGTTTCTTAAAAAAATTAACATGTTTTCCTATAATAAAAGATTTTATAATATTTTTTTTAAAATTATCAAAACGAAATTTATCACCTATTTTTGGCAACCCTCCCAATATCCAAAAAATATTTTTGTTACTTTGCAATGCATATTTGCAGGCTTCAAAACTTGTGGCTTTAGAATCATTTATAAAAACAATATTTTTTTTTTTGTAAACAATCTCGTGACGGTGTTCTAAACCCTTAAAAGTATTAGAATATTTTATAAAAGATTTTTTGTTTAATTTAAATATTTTAGATAATTTATATATGAAAGGCATATTATTTTCATTTGCTTTTGAAAGTAAGTATTTATTAAGAATTTTATGTTTAATTTTTTGATAAGGTTTGCTCGAAATAATTTCTAATTTACTTAATTTTTTTTCTTTCTTAAATCTTTTAATAATATTTTTATCTTCTATAAGTGCGAAGTCTTTATTTTTTTGAAATGAAAATATTTTAAATTTTGAATCAACATAATTTTTTTTATTTCCGTGCCAATCTAAATGATCATTACTTATATTTAATAAAATTGCGTATGTTGGTTTTATAAATTTTGAGTAAGCTAGCTGAAAAGATGAGGCTTCTATTATAATTGTTGTTTTTTTTTTTACCTTTAAATTTAAAATTGTTTGACCAATATTTCCTCCTAATTTTACATCTAATTTATTTTTCTTTAAAATGTGCTCTATAATTTTACAAGTCGTTGATTTTCCATTTGTCCCTGTAACGACTATAGTTTTCGCTTTGGGATTGAACAAATAAAACAAATCAAGATCTGTAACTATTTTATTTTTATTTTCTAATATTTTTTTTTTAAACTTTGTTTTTTTAAAGTTTATTCCTGGGCTGATAACGATGTAGTCAATGCTGTTAAGTATATTTTTAAATTTCCAAGCTTCTAAACTATATTTTGATTGTTTTCTTTTTTTTTTAGAATCGTCATACAAGCTTATTTTTTTAATACCTTTTTTTTCAAAGTAATTTATTACAGATTTTCCTGTCGCACCAAAACCATAGATGGCAAAACTTTTGCTGCTTAAATTTTTTGGTGAAATCATCAATTAGCGTAATTTTAATGTAGCCAAACCTATTAAAGCTAAAATTATAGCTATTATCCAAAATCTAATTACTATCGTAGATTCTGCCCAACCTTTTTTTTCAAAGTGATGGTGTATTGGAGCCATCATAAAAACTCTTTTTCCTGTTAATTTAAATGAAATCACTTGAATGATAACTGACACGGTCTCGAGGACGAATAAGCCTCCTATTATTGCAAGAACTATTTCATGTTTAACAATAATAGCAACTGCTGCCAATGATCCGCCCAAGGAAAGTGAGCCGGTGTCACCCATGAAAATTTTTGCAGGTGGTGCGTTATACCAAAGAAAACCTAAACAAGACCCAACTATTGAGCCACAAAAAATAGATATTTCTCCCACGTCGGGAATGTATTGAAGCTGCAAATATTCTGAAAATATCACGTTACCTACCACATAACTTATCAGTGTAAATGATAATGCAACAAGCATAACTGGTACTGTCGCTAGACCGTCTAAACCATCTGTAAGATTTACAGCATTTGAAGATCCAATGATTACAAATAAAGCAAAAGGTATAAAAAATATCCCCATTTCTAATATTAAATTTTTAAAGAATGGAAAATATAAATTATATAGATATTCGTGATTAGAATATTTAATTAAAATAAGTAAAGCAATTGCTGAAATTACCAATTGTCCAAAAAATTTCATTTTAGAGTTAAGACCTCTAGAGTTTTTCAGTTTGATCTTGAGAAGATCATCAATAAAACCCAGAAGTCCTAAGCCTAAAGAGACAAAGATTAAAATCCATATATAAATATTTGATAAATCTGACCAAAGTAAAGTTCCTGAAATCATACCAATTATAATTATGATTCCGCCCATTGTAGGAGTTCCTGATTTTTTTATTATGTGGTCAATTGGACCATCTTGTCTTATGGGCCCTGTAATTTGATTTCTTGCAAAAATACTGATTAAAGGACCACCAATTAAAAAAACTACCACCAAAGATGTTACAACCGAAAGACCTGTTCTAAATGTAAGATATTTAAAAACATTTAAAAATGAGTACTGCTCTACAAGAGAGGTTAAAAAACTAAATAACATTTCTTATTCCTTTAATAATTTTACTTGATAATTTATTTAAACCAGTAGCGTTTGAAGCTTTTATCATTAAAAGATCATTATTATTTATTATATTTGCAAAAATATAGTCAAAATCGCTTTGGTGCTGCAAAATATTTCCTTGTTTATTTTTTTTTGTATATTTAAAAGTATTTAGTATTTTATCTCCATATACGAAAACTTTGTCAATATCAGCATTATTTATTATTTTTGATAATTCTTTATGATAATAATCAGATTTACTTCCAAGTTCAAGCATATCCCCGAGTAGTAGATATTTTTTAAAATTATTTTTTTTTATATTTGACAAGTTAAATATAGCATTTTTAACTGAAAGTGGATTTGCATTATAACTTTCATCTATTATTTTAAACCTTTTATTATATCTTTTTACATTATGAATTTTACCCCTGCCGCTTACAGATTGAGAAAAAAAATTACTATTTTTGATTTTTTTTAAATTTAACTTAAAATATTTCATAACTGCAATAGCTGACAAAATATTATAACGATTCATATTTTTAAATATCACATTTATTGTTTCGTCGAAAACTTTTATTTTCATCAAATTTTTACTACCTTTTTTTTTAATTGTAATTGGATAAATGTCTGATTTATTCGTCATGCCGAAAGAAAAGGTTTTTATATTATTTTTGGTCGCAATTTTTTTTAGATAATGAAAAAAATTATCATCTCGATTTAAAAAAAGAGCTCCATTTTTATTAATATTTTGAATTATCTCACTTTTTGCCTTAGCTATACCTTCAATATTTTTAAAATTTTCCATATGCGCTTCAGCTACGTTTGTTATTACAGCTACGTCAGGCATAATTAGCTTAGATAATTTACTAATTTCACCAGATTTACTCATGCCTACCTCAAAAACACCATATCTATGATTTTTTTCTAAATTGCTTAAACTTAAAGGTACACCATAATGATTGTTAAATGATTTAGGAGAAAAATAAGTTTTTTCATATGAGTTTAGTAAGTTCCCAAGTAGAGTTTTTAAAGTTGTCTTCCCAGAGCTTCCCGTAACAGCAACAATTTTTGCCATGGTCATATTCCTTTTTTCAATTGCAAGCTTATTTAAAAATATTTTAGTATTACTAACTTTAATTAACTTATCTTTATTTTTTTTATAATTTTTTTTAGATACCACGGCATAACTTGCTCCTTTTTTTAAAGCCTCAAAAATATATTTGTGACCATCATTTTTTTTTCCTTTAATAGCGACAAATAGGTTTTGTTTTTTTATTTTTTTTGAGTCAATCGAAACACCCTTAAAATTAATTAGAGTTTTTTTATTTAGAACATTGTTAATAATTTTAGAATTCCAATTGATGTTAGATTTATTTAGATTAAATTTATTTTTTTTTATTTTCGTTTTTTTTATAATATCTTTATCAGAAGTATTAATAATTTTCTTTCCATAATCCTGATATGTTTCGTGTCCTTTTCCCGCAATTAAAATAATGTCATAGGGCTCGGCATTTTGGATTGCCGTTTCTATTGCCTTAGTTCTATCAGCAATATCAATGAAGCTTTCTTTAGCTAAATTTTTGATAATTGCATTTCTAATTTTTTTAGGATTTTCATTTCTAGGATTATCGTCAGTTATGTAGATTTTTTTACAGAAAAATTTTGCACTTTTTGCCATCAAGGGTCTTTTTTTTATATCTCGTTCTCCTCCACAACCAAAAACTATAGAAATATTATTTTTATAAAAATCTTTTAAGGATTTTAAAGAATTGTATAATGCATCCGGCGTATGAGCGTAATCAATATAAACTTTACTTTTATTGGGTAAAATTCTTATTAATTCTAATCTTCCATCAACATTTTTAATTTTATTTAACGCAGTATTAATTTTATTTTTTTTTATGCCACATATTTGAGCAAGAAGTGCTGCCATTAAAAGATTCTTTTTTTGGAATAAGCCTATGAGCCCATTACGCGGATTAAAATTATTTAATTTTTTTTTATTTATACTAATTAATCTTAATTTTTTTTTTTTAGCTATTTTTTTTAAGATAGAAAACTCTTTTATGTTTTCATCTGTGATAAAATAACTTTTTTTTTTTAATAATTTAGAAAATAAAATAAGCTTAGAGTTTAAATAATTTCTCATAGTTTTATGATAATCTAGATGGTCTTGACTAAAATTCGTAAAAACTCCTGATATAAATTCTATTTCATTAAGTCTTCCTTGATGTAATCCATGACTTGATGCTTCAATGATAACATTGTCAATTTTTAATTTTTTTAATTCATTTAATTCTTTATGTAATGAAATTATATCTGGACTTGTAAGATTCAATTTTTTATTTTTTTTGTTTGTTTTGACACCTAAGGTTCCTATAGATGCAACTTGAATTTTATTTATTGATAAAATCTGGTAAAAAAAATCAGCAACTGAACTTTTTCCATTTGTTCCTGTGACGGCTATTATGTTTTTAGGTTTTTTGTTGTAAAATTTTGAGCACACATTTGCTAACAGTTCTTTTATATTCTTAACTTTTATAATTGGGACTAATTTATGTTTTAAGTTTATTTTGGAATCACTGACTATAGCTTTAGCTCCTCTCTTAATAGCTGCGTTTATAAATCTATTTCCATTAAATTTATTTCCTTTTAAAGCAAAAAAAATATTTCCCCTTTTGACTTTTCTGCTATCGCTGGCAATACCATTAATTGCGATAGCTCCGTTTATTGGACGTGGAACTTTAATTAGTTTTTTTAACAACATGGTTGTTATAAATCTCGTTGTTATTTATGGCTAAAATAGGTCCAATTTTTTCTATTATTTTACCTGTAACATAAGCAGAGTTCCACCCGGCCTCATTTCTATTTACTTTTGTTGGTTTTCCCCTGTAGTTGTAAATTATATGTGGAGCAGGCTGCGGGTCATCAAGCATTATAAGTAGGATGAATTTAGGTTTACTGCTAGGAAATATTGAAATGAAAGTATTTATATTTTTATTTTTTTTTTGATAATTTTGAGCAGTGCCTGTTTTTCCACCAACTTGATATCCAAAAACATTTGCTAATGATGCGGTTCCATCTTCATCAATAACAACTTTTCTTAATATTGCATTCATTTTCTCACTTTTATCATTTGAAATAATTTTTTTTTTATTAATATTAATATTTTTTTTTAGTAAAGTTGGTTGAACATAGTAACCACCATTTGTAATAGCTGCATAAGCAGCAGCTGCTTGCAAAGGAGTTGTCATAATACCATGTCCGAAAGATACCGTTTCTAGTTTACATTTGTTCCATTTAATTTGTGGTGGAGTTCCAATCTCATTTAATTCAAAATCTGATATAGCTAATAAATTCAAATTCTCTATAAACTCTTTATATTTATTTTCCCCTATTTTTTTTGCAATTTTGATTGCGCCGATGTTAGAAGATTGTATTAAGATATCTTCTACTGACATACTGGTTGGAAACTCATGTATGTCTGAAATTACATATTTAGAACACTTAATATTTTTTTTTATATCATTTATCATGGTACTAGGTTTTAACACTTTTTCATTTATTGCTAAGGCAACAGTGAATGTTTTAAAAATAGAACCTAATTCGTACAAACCTTTTGTTATTTTATTTGTAAACCGATCCTCATTTATATTTTGACGTAAATTAATATTATAATCTGGTAAAGAAACGAGAGACAGCACTTCACCGGTCCTGTTATTTAATAATAGTCCGGCGGCTCCCTTAGCTTTAAAATCACCCATTGCTTGTTCTAATTCATTTTTAATTAAAAATTGTATATTGGTATCTATAGTTAAAGAAATCGGGGTACTAATATTTTTTAAATCTTTAAGTTCTTTATCAAAATAATGTTCAACGCCTGAAATTCCATAATTATCATCATCAACTTGACCTAATATATGGCTAAAAAGTTCTTTGTGAGGGTAAACTCTTGATTGGTAAGACTCAAAAATAATTCCTTTTTCTCCTAGCGACCAAAGAGTATTTTTTTCTTCTTCCGTTATTCTTTTTTTTAAATAAAAATATTTATCTTTTGAAACCTTTTTTTTTAGATTATCAATCTCTATTTCAGGTGCATTTAGTTGAATATTCAGTAAAAATTTTTCTTTATTTTTAATCAATTTAGGTTTTATGGCTGCATGGTATGATTTTATATTTCTAGATATTATTATGCCATTTCTATCTGTTATGTCCCTTCTGAGTGGTAAAAAATTTAAATTATTTTTTTTAATACTTGTTAATTCTGGATTTTGAATTGATAAAGTTGTTATTTTAATTGTGAAAATTAACATTAAAGATAAAAAGAAGAAAAATAAAACATATATTCTATCTTCTGAAATAGAGAACTTGGAAAAATTTTTTTGTTTTTGATTGGCTTGAAAATAATCCTCAAAATAAAAACTTTTTTGATTTTTATTATAAATTTTATTTTTTTTGTATTTTTTTTTCATTTTTAAAATTTTTGCTAGTTTTATTTTCTTCCGCTAAAAACTGCGCTAAACTGAAGTATATTTTTGAAAATTTTATAGTCGAATAATCAAAATCGCTAAATAATTTAATGTTACTTGATATATATCCAGGTGAGGTTAAGTAAAAATAATCTAATTGAGACTCATATATATCATTCTCAAGTAATGCAATTTTTTTTTGATACTTTAAAATATTTTTTTCAAGTAATTTTGTTTGAGTTTTTACTATTGATGTGAAAATCATAAATAAAGAAAACAGTAAAAAAGAAGTGAGTATTTTTTTATTAAACATCAATACTTTCTAAGTCTAAATATTTTTTAAACTTAACTTTGATTAACTCTGGCTCTTTAAACTTTAAATTATTTCTTGTAGCAAATCTTAATTTAGCCGACCTTGACGGTGCATTGTTATCTATTTCTTTTGATGAGGGTTTTAATAATTTATTTTTATAATCATGAAAAAAAATATTATCTCTTTTTACATCTTCTGGTAAATAACGAGAAGGCCTGGATTTATCATTGGAATAATTACTGAAATAAAATTTAACTATCTTATCTTCAATGGAATGAAAGCTTATCACTATGATTTTTCCGTCACTTTTTATAAATTTTGTAGCTTTTATAATCCCTTCTATTAATTCTGTTGTTTCTTTGTTAACAAAAATTCTTAATGCTTGAAAAGTTTTGGTGCAAATATTAATTTTTTTTGAAAAATCTTTTTTTTTACTTTTTTTTATAATATCTACTAAATCTAAAACAGTAGAAATTTTTTTTAATTTTCTTGCTTTAACTATATTTTTTACAATTTTTGATGCTTCTTTTTCTTCACCTAAAATTTTTATAATTAATTTTAAATTATGTTCATCACAATCGTTAAGAATTTTTTCTGCCGATAAATTTGCTAATCCCATATTCATGTCAATCTTTTGATTTGATTTGAATGAAAATCCTCTAGACATATCTTTTAATTGATAAGACGAAAGCCCTAAATCAAAAATAATAGCATCCACTTTTTCTTCTTTACTTAGAACTTTATCTAAATCACTGAACTTATTATTGTAGAATGAAAATCTATTTTTATATTTTTTTTTAAGTTCGCTTACTCTAGATTTAACATCTAAATCTCTATCTAAAGCAATAACCTTTGTATTAGAAAACTTTAATATTTCTTTTGAATAACCGCCTCCACCAAATGTACAATCAACATAGTTGCCGCCTACTTTTGGTGCACATATTTCAATCACTTCTTTTAACATCACTGGAAAATGGGTGGTCTCCAGCAGTGGATAAGAAGTATTCATTTTTTTTCTTCTCTTGCATTAAAATTTTTGTTTTCTTAAAAAAGCAGGTATTTCAAAGTCGTCTTCATCATTATAGTCTTGATTAAAAAGATTTTCTCCTTGAACTTTAATTTCTTCTTTTTCTAAATTTTTTTCATTATTGTCATTATCATCTGCAAATAGTGGTGGAGTATACTCCTGAGCAAAGGCCTGCTCTTCTTCTTCTTCTTCTTCTTCCTCGATTTTTTCATCTAATGATGGTTGGATTTCTGTTTCAGTATTTGTAGAAATATTGTTCTCTATATAAGGTATGTTTTCAATAGAAATTCCAGTTACTTGATCGTTATTTTCTATTGATTGTTGGTCACCTTGTGTCTCTGGAGCAACATAGTTATTCATCGAAGCACTTGTTTCAAATTCTTCATCCAATTTTAGAGCTGTAGCACCACTAATTGAATTAAAGGTATTGTTTTCAATATGTGCATTTTTTGAAAACAACCCTTCACTATAGCCTGTGTTTCTATTTTGAATTCTATTAACCATATTCAAGACAGTTTTAGGTTCTGGTTCCTGTCCATCTAAAGCAGTTGCAACAATAGAAACTCTCATTTTACCATTAAGATTTAAATCTTCTATTGCTCCAAAAATAAGTTCTGCTTCTGGATCAACCTCCGCTCTTATTTTATTTACTGATTCTTCAACTTCAAATAACGTTAAGTCGTCACCTCCAGTTATATTTACCAACAATCCTTTTGCACCTTTTAAAGAGTAGTCATCAATTAATGGATTGTTAAGGGCCATTTCTGTAGCAGCTACAGATCTATTTTCACCTTCAGCTTCTCCAGTCCCCATCATTGCTTTTCCCATCGAGCTCATTACTGTTTCAACGTCAGCAAAATCAAGGTTTATCATTCCTGGTCTAACCATTAAATCTGTTACACTTTGAACTCCGTGTTTAAGAACATCGTTAGACAATGTAAATGCATTTTTAAATGTTGTCGTTTCACTGGCAATTTTGAAAAGGTTTTGATTAGGAACAACAATTACTGTATCTAGATGTTTTTTTAATTCTTCCAAACCTGCCATTGCTCTTCTCATTCTTTTTGGACCTTCGTATGAAAAAGGAAGTGTGGTTACACCAACAGTTAAAATATTTAATTCTTTAGCGGCTCTGGCAATAACATGTGCCGCTCCAGTACCGGTACCTCCACCCATTCCAGCAGTGATAAAAACCATATTACTTCCTTGTAAAAAACTTATAATTTCATTTAGAGATTCGTCTGCAGCAGCTTGACCAATGTCATGTTTAGCTCCAGCTCCTAAGCCTTTTGTTAAACTCATTCCAATTTGTATTTTACAATCAGCTTTACTCATTTTTAAATCTTGTGCGTCTGTATTAATTGCAACAAATTCTACGCCTTCCATTCCGGCGTCTATCATTGCATTGACAGCATTACCTCCAGCTCCACCAACTCCTAAAACTAATATTCTTGGTTTTAATTCTTTCAATTCTCCCCCTCCAATATTTATAGTCATGCTTTTTCTCCTTTGTTTGTGTTTTCCCATTTTAAATTAGATCTATTTTGATACGCTTTCTTTTGGGCTACTACTTTAAATTTATCAAATATTTTTGGGTCCCAGATTTGAAAAGTTTTTCCAAGACCAACAAATAAAATATTTTTGTTAATTTTTGCATGCTTTAAAAGTTTATCTGTTAACGAAATTCTTCCTTCAGTATCAAACTGTAAACTTACACTTTCTGACAAAACTGAAGTCGCGAAAAAATCTCTTTTTTCCTCAAAAGGATTTAAAGAATCTATAGCGTTTGACAATTTTTCTATTCTATCTTGTGAACATGCTTCTAAGGCTGAATGGTTAAATGATGGGTAGCTTATAAAACCATTGTAACCCATTGAACTTAAATGAGATCTAAAAGTTGCAGGCACTGATACCCTTCCTTTTTTGTCTAATTTGTTTTCGAAACTTGATAAAAACATTGTATTTTTTAATTTTTTTTTTATTAAACTTTTTTAAATCACCCTTTGTTTTGGGATTACTTGGGATATTATGGGTTTTAAAAAAATAGTCAATAAATTACTTTATTTACAATTAAGTACAAAAAGAGAACATTATCTAAATTAAGATTTGCCAGATAATCTATAAGCCGGGTTCTGTCATTAAAGAAGTCATTTCTCTAGGCTTAAATTCACACTTAAGCTCAAGCAGTTAACCCAGGAGACTAACTAAAGACTGTTTTTAGCATACAAGTATGCAATGTCTCCTCTATTTAACCTTGCTCCCAGTGGGGTTTACCATGCGTTTTTTGTTACCAAAAAACCGGTGAGCTCTTACCTCACCGTTTCACCCTTGCCTTGATAAGGCGGTTTATTTTCTGTGG
>Ga0114997_10001083_pt1 | contig 22685 bp, 27 predicted proteins | sample ArcticOcean_MG_C_2_FD_87045 | JGI IMG/M metagenome (GOLD analysis project Ga0114997, IMG submission 87045) | Marine microbial communities from western Arctic Ocean - ArcticOcean_MG_CB4_136 | ecosystem: Environmental > Aquatic > Marine > Oceanic | place: Arctic Ocean: Canada Basin | collected...
AGGTGTTACTGGCGGAGCAACAGTTGGAAGCCTTGTTTCTGGTGCCATTACAGGCGCTTCCTTGGGTATTACAGGAGGTGCTGTTATTTATGGTGATTTAGGTGTTACTGGTACGGCAACTGTAAATGGAAATTTTACTGTCGGTGCCGGATCCCCCACGTTAAACACAGGTGTTCTTTTTGCAACATCAGCCGCAGCTGCTGGTGATGCACAAGGACAAAGTTTTACCACCGCCACCACTGTTGGCGGCTTTTTATATAGTATTAAGACTAATGCTATTGGCGGCGTAAGTGGGTCGCAGTTAACAAACGGGATTGCTGCTTCATACATAAGAATTAGACAATACGTCAATAATACGGAGACTGGATCAACCGTCGCCACCACTGGTGCGTTATCTGGTACTATTTTAGAGACTTCAATGTCAAATCCTACTATTATTAATTATCAATATGGAGCATATTATCCTACTGTAGAATTTCTATTTAGTGGAGACACTTTCTTATCTCCAAACACTCTGTATGTAATGGAATTTGTCAGTGGAAGTGGCGTGGGAGCTTACGATGATGGTAGCAATCAGTACAGTGGAGGTCAATCTTATAATATTAATGGTAACAATATCCCTTCTACGAATCGCGATTTTCCATTTCAAGTAATCGTCACCTCTCCAATCTTGCACGTGGATGCGGCAACCAATAAAGTGTACATTAATGGTGTTCAAATCCCGTAATAATATTTTGAAAATTATTAGAGAATCGCGTTCACATTTTCAGGCGCTGAAATCCGATGATCAACATCAATCGTATTATATGTCTTTGGTATTTTCATGTAGGCGCTATTAGCTCTTTCATCTTTGACCGATATCTTACCAACACTGTAGGCAGAGAATAGTTTCATTGATACTAACATAAAAAAAGATATAAATGTTGTTAAAGTATTGGATCCGGCGTAGGATTGGTATACAATGGACCCGGAAACAACAAAATTGACAATCATGAAAAACAACGCGGCGTAAACAGCTTTTATGTACTGATTGTTTAATTTTCTCATTTCATTTTTAAATTCTGGATAAAGCTCTATCTCAGTATCAAGATTTGTATTGGAACGATGTTCATCGATATCTAAGTATTGTATACACCAATTTTCTCTCCTTAATTCTATAAAATAGAGTGTCCCGATAGAAGCAAACGTTACAAAGTTGCACGCGTTGGCACCAAGTCTTAATGGATCATGCGTCATAAAATTTTCTGTAGCAGTACACAATTCGCTTTCACATTTTTGTGGAACAAAAATAACTAGAAAAGTTCCCATAACCATTTTGTAAAATTCAAGGCATAAATAAAACACGGTCATAATACGCTGTTTTGTATCGACATCAACTTTCATTTATATTATCAAAATATAATTCATTAAATTGAATAATAAAAAACTAATAAATATATTAATTAATATATCAATAATAATGGAGCCCTCTACTTACTTGGCCAAACAAAATCCACACGAACGTGATTCACATATAACATTCGATGAAGGTCCTCATATTTATACTATTGATGGGGAATCTAATTTCATGTCTGTGACAACATGGAACCATTCGCATTTTGGACATTTTGACGCAGATGCTATTATTGAAAAGATGATGAGTTCGCATAAATGGCCACAAAGTAAATATTTCGGGATGACCAGAAAAGATATAAAGGCTTTATGGTCAAAAAACGGGAAGGAAGCTTCGGAAGCAGGGACAAAAATGCATTATGATATTGAGTGCTATTACAATGATGAAGATGTTGAAATAGAAGTTGATTGCGTTGAATGGGAATATTTTGAAAGGTTTCATGAAAACATTGGAAAGACCATGGAACCATATCGAACAGAATGGATGGTTTGGGATAAAGAATTAATGTTTGCAGGATCAATTGATATGGTATTTGAGAACCCAGATGGTACATTGCAGATATATGATTGGAAGCGCTGTAAGGAAATTAAAAAAAATAATAGATGGCAATCGGCAACAACGTCTTGTATATCACATCTTCCTGACTGTAATTATTGGCATTATTCTCTCCAACTCAACACATATAAGTATCTTCTTGAAAAAAATTATGGAAAAAAGATTACAAATATGTATCTTGTCTGTCTCCATCCTAATAACACAAATAAATCATTCCTTAGATATGAAGTTCCTGATATGTCAAAGGAAATTACTGATCTAATGCAACTTCGGAGAGAAAATATGAGTAAAATGTAATATTTATAAATAAATTATCCAAAATCTATCATAAATTACTTAAAAGTTTATCATAATCAAATATATAATGAATGATTGCACATATACATTTGATCCGCAACCATCTCTCAATTATGGCCAAATTTTTTTCATAACAATTGGTATACTACCATTTTTATTATGTATCCCTCCATTGATTATGTCTAAATTAGTGTGGGAACCACTTAAAAAAGACGGTGAAAAGGCATATAAATTATTTAAAGATCAAATGAAGGAGGCTAAGAAAAATATACCATATGAATATAAATATCCTGTTGTTCCTGACTTGGATAATAAAGTTAAAATTTCTAATATCATATTAGAAAAGACACCAGCAGGCTATGTCGCCATGCGTTATAACGAGGATGAAGAAGGGTTCGAATATTGGACTGATCATATTATATCTTATAAATATCTTGAAACTGTTGCAAGAAAATATGTAAATACATTTTTTTGCACAAAGGTTTACATTGACAGAAGTCAATGTTTAAAAGAAAAAATTATGAAATTAACAAAAGAAATACAGGATAATATTGCGGCCAAAAAGGAATTGGAAAGCGAAGAGAATGGTTCTGAAGACGAAGAAGAAGAAGATGAAGATGTTTTTGCTGATTTGAAAAAGTACAATAAGAATATTAAAACAAAAAAAGAAGAACGTGAAAAACTTACCCGAGATGATTATGTTTGCGATGTAGCTAATAAATATATTAAGAAAGGTCAATTGGCTGATAACAAAGAATGGTTGAAGGGAGAAACCGTAGCCAATAATACAAAATCAAAAATGAGTTGGTTGAGCTGGAAATCTACTACCGACGTCTAGTTCTTCGGCGTTTCCTTTTTTTAACCCCCTTTCTTCTTCTCTTAGTTCGTCTTTTAAACCCTCCATTTGTAACCTTTGGATTCATTTCTTCCAAAGCTTTTTTCGCTAATTTTTCTGCAGCGTCCAACGATTCTATTAACTTTTTATTTTTCTTGGCATCTTTGTTTTTTTTTATTTCCTCAATTAATTTAATAAATTTTTCAATTTCCCCCGGTAACTTCTCTGCACCATGTGTTTTATCATCTTTTTTACCACAGCACGTAAAACCCCCTGCAATGTCTTGAAACATTTTTGCAAATTTTCCAAGTAACGGAATGAACTTTTTGTCAATAATACCGAACAACCCACCGGGACCTTCTGCTGTAATACCCGAAACTATCCCATCGCTTGCAACTTCTAGTGCCTCGGAAAGAAGTCCGATCCCTGGAATAGGAATTAAATCAACAGCAAGAGAAATGGCGAGTGTTAAAAATTCAATTCCCATTATCATTGGTAACCCTGTGCTATGCAATTGTACATGTATCCATGCCATTAATATATCAACAAGTTTATCTGTTTTTAGTAATATACGATCTTCGGCTGCCTCTGCTTTTTTGCTTATATTTTTGGCCAACATACGAAGCATTGCCTTTCGTTTTTCACTTCTATTTAATGTTCCATTTTGCATATGTACCATTAATTTTTTACGCGAATTTTCCAATTCATCATCTGCATCCTTTGAAACCTTTTCCTGGTGTTTCTTAAAATGGTCGGGTGGAGCAGTGGCTTTAATTTTTTCATGCATTGATTGAATGTGCTTCAATCTATCATTATCGTTTTTATTTTTTTTATTTGTGGTTTCTTCTTTCTTTTTTTTTTTCTTTTGCTGTCTCGCTTGCTTTCTCATTTCAATTGCTTTGCAATGGAAATGATTGTTTACTCCATTTTCTTTGTTTTCGCAGGGTTTTGACATGCTTCTTATATATATTCTTTATTTTTTCTTTCGTGTGTTATTCCATTTCAAGAAACCCAGACTTAAACTTAAATTAAACGAAGAACCTAAATGACTTTTGGCTATTTCTAGAGTAATGAGTTCCTTTTCAGTCAACTGTTTTACGTAAATATCCATCATTTCTTGTATTTCTGACATTATTTAATATTATCACTATAAATAATATTAAATCAATTTATTTGGATATAAAACATAATAAATTATCTATTTTTACATCTGATTTTTGCATCATTTTCGTAATACTTGTATCTATTTTAAACCCATTCATGAATAGATAATTAAATAATAGCGTTATTTGTTCAATGCATAAAAATTCACATTTATTTATAGGATTAAGTATTATATAATAACATTGTTCTTCAGAACAACAGGGGCTTCTCTGTTGAAAGGGTGATAACTTTTCCCTGTTGGTGAGACGGGTTATTTGTTGAAGTGCTGATTCTTTGGGTTTTGGAGAGATAACTAGTACATTTTTATAACATTCGTTATACTTATCTAAATAAACTTCTTTTTTTATGACGTACATTTGTATTACTAAAATATAAAATTGAAAGGGGGATATTATATTATGATTGAATCAAATCATGACGACTCTTACATACAGATATAAATTGGATCCAACAGTTCTTGAAAATGTTAGAGATTTTGCAGGACTCCACCGCCATGCCGAACCGGCTGTTTTTAGAGAAGAATGGGATCAATGGGTTACGAAGAACAGTGAAATGATAATGGTAGAACAAAGGAGACTTTCTGCACTGGGATGTACTAAGGATATTAATTCAAAACTTTATAAAAGCGCACGGTATTATTTTAAAAACAAATCTATTGACGAAGTGGATGCTACCAAAAGACGAGAATATGTGGGGACTAGCAAAGAATTTCGCGAAGCAATTGATGAGCATATTACAAATATTGCGCGAAATCAGGTTATGAAACCAGCAGCCGCATTTGTTCATTTTCTAGAAAATGACATGTATAAAAAAATTATCAAAACAACAAGATGTGACATACAAGGTTATGGTTTTACTAGTGAAATGATTGATAAAAAGATTAAAAAAACTTACAAGAATCGTTACTTTGCACATCAAAAAGCTTAAATTTAAAATATGTAAAATATATAATGGAAGGAGGTAAAAAACTTGCTGAAGGAGGATACGGCTGTGTATTTCATCCTGAAATAGACTGTAAAGGAAATGATACTACAAATATGAAATTTGTTTCAAAATTACAAAAAAGGGATTTCAGTGCTGATAACGAGATATTAATCGGGGAAATGTTAATTAATAAATACAAAGATACAACAGGTAGTCCACTAGAAAATAACTTCGCACCTGTAATATCTAGTTGCCCTATTAATGTGGCAACTATAAAATCAAAAGATATTTCAGAATGCAATGTTATTAGAACTTCGGATGATATAAGTAACTTTATTCTTATGAAGATCCGTTTCATCGATATGGAGGACTTTGATAATTATATATTGAAAAATTCCAATGCTAATCTTATTGTCTTGACATTAATTAAAGGGTTTAACCATCTTCTAAAAAGCATTGATATGCTCATTGATAGCAATATTGTACAATTTGATTTAAAAGGTCCCAATATTGTTTTTGATATAAAAAAAACGCTACCAATTATAATTGATTATGGTTTGAGTTTACCAATGGATAAAATAAATACAGAAACTATGTATAATTATTTTTACATTTATGCCCCAGAATACTATATATGGCCATTAGAAGTTCACTATATCAATCTACTACTTCACGTGACTCCAGAACCAGATAATAAGACTATTGAGGATCTCGCAAAACGTTATACAAATTCAAATGCAGCTCTGGAGGCATTCTCTCAAGGATTCCGGGATAAATATCAAAGGTTATGTGTAGAAACTTTAAAAAAATATCAAACAAAACCATTCAAGGAGAGAATAAAGGATTTAATTCAAGGATGGAAAACATGGGACAATTATAGTTTATCTATTTTATACCTAAAGTTCATATATTTTTTAACGCGATCAAAAGATAGCAAAACAATGGACAATAGTTTTGTTCGTTTTATGACACAATTGTTGGTAACAAATATTCATCCAGATTTTAAAAGACGTTACACCGTAAAAGAGACGGTTAAAAGATTTGATCAGTTTCTTGGCAGTTCAGATAAAAATGATCTTGATGCAATAGAAGAGGTTATCTCACATGTAGAGAAAAATAAAAAGGATATTGATAGAAGTATAATTATTAATTCCAGAAGAATTAAGTCTTTAACTGAAAAAACAGTTATTAGAAAAATATAATTGATTTTAATACGATTATATTTATTTACGTTTGCGTCTTTTTTTTCGTTTGCGACTCTGTCGCCTTTTCTTCCTGCGATGTTTTTTTGTTCGTCTTTTACCACCTGTTTTGTTTCCAGAACATGTTGCAATATCAGCAACACTAGTACTTCCACTACCATCGCGAAGAGGGAGAGTACACGAAGAACCTTCTACTGATGTTCCACCAATTTCCTTTATTTGAACTGGTGGTACTGGTGCCGCCGTACTTGCTAAACTCGTATTATGCGCACCACCTTTGTGTTTTTTCTTGCGATGTTTTTTCTTGCGATGTTTTTTCTTATGACGCTTACTCTCATGACGCTTACTCTTGTGACGTTTTTTATGTGACTTCTTCTTTGTATCGGGGCTTGCTTTATAACTTTTGGATGCTACCTCCATTGCCTCTTTGTATGTTATACCTTTCTCTTTTTGAACCTTCTTAATATGCATAATCCACGCGCTTACCATTATATATTCTGTGCAGAAAAATAAATTGATATGATATTTTAATAATAAGTAAACAGTACAATCAAATTTCAAAATGTCTGTGATTTTAACGCGATATTTATACGTTTTGGATGAATCCTTATATTCACTCCAAGAATCCATTATTGACGGAAACTCTTTTGAAGAATGTGTCTTCTGGTCTTCGGAAATATATCATAGCGGTCATAGTTTCAAACTTTGGGACTTTATATTTGAAATGTATTACAACTTTTGTGCAATAACACATCCCAAATATGAAAAGAAACTGTCTAAATTCTTTAATATTTACAAAACCAATAAGTCTATAGAATATATATTATCAGCGGTAACACTGTTATTTTATACAAAAAAAAATTACGATGTCTTTACACAATGGAGTAAGAATCCTTCAATTCCTAATAAAACATATATTGGTAGAAATCCAAAGTGGTTAAATGCCTTAAACCTAAAACCAAAATGGAAGAATTTGTTATGTTCTATTCACCAAGAAAACTGGCACAATGTTATCTTTTATATTAAATACTATCCTGCTCAAGATACTTATCGTATTGTAAAGTCTTATTTTGAGTATGTATATAAACTTAACATCAAAGAAAGGAAGCTTGAGGACATTCCTTATAAAAATAAGGCTCATATTGTTTTCACACTTATTAATTATTTATTGATGGATGAAAATGGTATACAAAAAAAGGCTATTTTCAGATCCTATGATCATTCAAAATATGAAGCATTTATTAATGAAACATGTGACTTGGTCTCTCCTGCATATAAAACATTGCCACAAAAACTTCAATATCCAATTAGTAATAATATTGGCTGTTTTCCTTTATCTAGATATACATTGGAAAATGATACCATTAATAAAGTATACTGGTATCATTGGGAATATCATTGCTACAAGTCACCATTGTGGAAACAACGGTTTAATAAATATAAAATAACAGTGAACCATGATGATAAAACAATATCATTTTTAGATGACGATGAATATGAATCGTTTTGCGATAAATTCTATTATGAAAACGATGAACAAACTAAGGATGTCCAACTAAAAAATATCAGAGATATTCCAAAAATATCTATTGAAACGTGGATTAAACAAAAAATTGATTTATAAGTAAATATTTATATATATTTATATATACCCATATATAATGCCGAAAAACAAAACAGGTGGTCGAAATAACAGAAAGCGTGCGGCAAAGAATTCGCAACCCATGGTAAGAATGAATGTTCGTCAAGCACAAGACGGTGAAACAGTTGCAATCGTTACAAAACTGAATGGAAATGGAAGAGCTGATGTAAAATGCGTAGATGGAGTTACAAGGTTGCTTGAAATTCGCAAGAAATTCAGAGGTAGAAATAAACGTGATAATATGATTGCAATGGGAACAATCGTTCTGGTTGGTCAACGTGAATGGGAGGTTCGTGCGGCTAACAAAAAAGAAAAGGTTGATTTACTTTATGTTTATTCTTTGGGTCAACATGAATCCTTGAAACAGAATAATAAAGAAGTAAAGAGCGTATTGTTTGGCGAGATCGGAGGAGATGGGGATTGTGGATTTGATATCAGCAATAGAGCAACGTGGAAACAAAAGGTTGAAGAAGAAAATAATAGTGAGGAGAGTAAAAATACCTTACCTTCTAAAATAGAGGCCGTTGGACTGGCCCCCATTGATGACGCTGAATTTGACTTTGATGACATCTAACTATCAATATTATCGCGCAAGCTAGCCATTATTGCTCTTTGTAATTAATTTTCTTCCTCTCGTCTTATTCTAGAATTTACCATATGGGAAATAAAATCTCTTGAAGTATAACGTCTATTCGTGGCAGTTGATCGCGGTCTTCTATGTATTTTAATATCTTTTTTTACCTCTTTTGATGATAATTCCTTTCTACAAACAGGACACCTTGAGTTTTCTTTTTTCAACCACTTTAAAATTGGTTCGGCTGAAAATATGTGACCACAAGGCAATTTTGCTATTTCATCGCCATCTTTAAATTCCATCAACGTCATAGGGCATGATTTTTGTTCTGGATATTCTTCTGCTCTATAGTTGAAATATTCTATTTCCCCTTCACCTTCTTCTGATATAACATTTTTATATACATTTTGACTCGGATCTAAAAGAGAACGTGCTAATATGTTGTTAATATTTGACCCTGCAATATTAGTAGTAAATAAACTTGTGATAAAGTTTTCGTAATCACTGTTCACATCATTATCAACGACGGAATTGATAGGATTTCTATTCATACCGGAGGGGAAATAAGAACTTCTCCTGCGTCTAATTTCGCGTCTTGTTGTGGGAGCACTCGTTGATAATAATGGTTCCGAATTAATAATGTTGGATGACAAACCATCTTCATGGGGTTGCAAAGGCATGCTAAATAATCTTGCCATTTCATTGTAAATATTTTCAACTGGTATTGTATTTGTTTGAGTTACCTCTGTCTCTTCCTCTTCTGAAATGTTATCAGATTGGTTCCCGGTTGGAATTGGTATTGTACCGGGGATATTTGAAAATCCAATATCTTCATGTGTTGCATTATTTGAATCGGGTGTTACATATGTACTCTCAATGGTAAATGTATCTCCGGGTTGTCCAAGTTCATTTAATATTTGAATTATTCGTCTTGGAAACGTATTAACTGGAAATGTATTATCGCTTGCATCCGTATTATCCATAAGTAAATATATTATAGTTTTATTTTTATTTCGTTTTATTGTTATTAATAAGGATTAAGTTAATTAATAAAAATATTGTATTTATTAATTAATTGGACCTTTTTTTTTAGTGCCTTTTATTATCCTACTGTTTTTGAAATAATGTAATCTCTCACATCATTTTCCAAAACAGCATATCTTTCGCAATTAAGAATATCATTCAGCATTCTCCGAGGAGTAAATTCCTTTAGTGAATCAATACCCTTATCGCATACTGCATTCAAAAGAACGGAACTGAATCCCGACAGCATTGTAACATTTTTTGTGGTACTTGAAACAGGGAATCCGTCAGTGTTGCGAAGGTTCCACAAAAGAATATGAGGGGCTTTATATTGCTGTTTATACTTGGATCTCATCCCAGCATCCGCATACATCTTTTCAATAACATTAAACATGGTATCCATAATAGTAACCCCCGGGATAATATGATCTTGCATATCTTTACTGATCGTATTACAGCACCGCATTGCAGCATTGATTTGCATATCTGAGAATACACCCAATACCATTGATTCAACGTCTTTGGGTGGGATTTCATTTTGAATAATTACATCTAGGATCATCTTTAGAGCTCTGTAAAAGTTTGTCCCAAGACCGGTAGATACATTTTTAATTTTTTGCACTTTATCTGTGAATTTTTCGCCCTCGCCGAAAACGTGCCATTGTGGCTGATCTCCAAATGTTAAAACACGGTTACGAAAGGCAGGATGTGTCATTTCCGAAGCTCTGATACCCAATCCAATAGAACTAAATAGTGGAACCATTGCACAATCGTGCATTGAATATGAAATGTCAGAACACGGAATAAAAGCACCTAAACCTTTGTTATTTTTTTTATTATCTTCCCATTGTAGATTAATTCTATCATGTTCTACCCCCGAAGAACCGGTAATATTATAGGCATCCTTTGTCAGTTCATATACATTTAGTCTACGACCATGAACCTTGTTTTTAACTGGATCCTCTTTACAAGCCGAGAAATGATTCGACAAATTATTAGCACATTCAATGCGATCAAAACTACAAGAACGAGCCTCTCCATCTTTTTTCTTATTTGCAAATGCAATGCTCTGTTTCCTCATTGTCGCAGATGTTACTTTATTAAAATTAATACCCCTCCAATCTCCATTACATTGTTTGATCTGTGTTGTATCTAAGGCCCTGTTAAGGGTTGTAATCCTTTTTGACAACTTAATACGACATTTATTAAGAGCCTTCGTACGTGAAATTTCTGTTTTTGCCGTTGACATATATTTTGGAAACATTCCCTTTGCTATAATATTATGAAGCCATGTATGTTGACTTTTTCCCCGAGGACACCACCTTCCGGCCAGTGTGAATTTTGGTGCAGGAATACTAGCATCGGAGACCGAGGACCAATTTTCATACGCAATCCAATCTTGATTCAACTGATCTACAATTAGTCTCCAAGTATTGGTAATCAAAGGATGATTCTCATTGTGTGTACAATCATTTACATATTGGCAAAAGTACTTGATGTCCTTCCAGGATCCAAATGGATGCTCATCATTTGCACGATGCACAAAATGCGTGATGGCATTAATTGCTAGCTTTTCAAAACCAGTATCATAAAATCCCATAATCTGCATAAAAGCCAATTTTTGTTCTCCTTTGCCTCTAATAATATCTCGCGTTTGTCCAATAAGCTTATACATGGTAATAAGAATATCGTGGTGTGTTTTAAGATCACCCTTTATCGTCAAAAGAATATTTTTATGAATTGATTGGAGTTTTGTATGATCCTCGCAACGAACAAGTTGAAAGAAGAACTGTACAATTTGTTCGTTCAATTCATTCGAATATGACCGCTCTGTATGATTATTTTCCCCTGTTCGCAAAGGAGTGTGCGCGTCAAGTCCTGTGATAATGCTCGCCATGATGTATTCTAATTTCGCGTTTGTGCTTTAAGCCCTTTTTGTCTTTCTTCTCCCCCTTTTCAATTTTTTCTTAATATATATTTTTTTTGTTCTGTTATGAAATGAATTCCAACTTTCATGAAATATTACATATAAACTATTAATATCATGGAATAATGCAATTGAATCATTAAATACTATATCTGATATGTTTTTTTCAATACTTAAAAAATTATAAGATGAATTGTTTTTAAGATATGGATTTACCTCTAATGGGCCTATGTCCATGTTGTATTTAAGGAGAGAAATGGGTCTATATTTTTTATTATTATGATGCATGTATTCTTTCAAAACTGAAATAAGGTTTTCTTTTTTTAAAATTCCACCATCTAATGTAGCGCTACTACGTTTTACATATTGTATGTTATTTTTCTTATCAACGTATACCATGAATAATCTAATATTATCCAATTGTTCTTTATAAAAATCTTTATATAAGCTATCTGTTTTTTCAAAATCCGTTATCCATTTGGTATCGAGGCTGCCTTCCATTGTAATAAGTTTAAATTTTACATTCATGATTTAAACTTATTAACATAATGCCGGAAACTCTTCTGCTTCCTCAGCTTTTTTCATATCAAATACAGGAGGTGGTGTAGGTGGTCTGGGCTTTGTATATCTCATAAATTTCTTTCCATGGGAACGAAAATCAGTTTGGTTTCTATTGCTACTAAATACACCATCGTCTTCCCCTTGTCTTCTAAAAAAACTATTTGATTTTTCTTCCGTCTCTTCGCTTATCTGAAGATTTGCCCATCGCGACGCCATTTTTGGACTTTTTGGACTTTTTGAATTGTTGAAGTCAGTTTTGGTTTTTTTCAAAAATGGGTTTGGTTTTGTGTTTGTTTGCGTGTCTGATGATAACATTTTTAATCTTATATAACATTGATAAAATATTTAAGTGAGTTTTAAATATACTTAAAGATTGTTGGACTTCAATATATGCGATCCTCACAGCTATTCTATTTACTTAAATTAACCTAGCATAAAACTTGTTGCATATAGGTTTGTAGGATTGCACATTAAATTGATCTATTGTCTGTCAGCTATATTTTAAATAGAATGGTTAATAATGTTTGTATATGTATACCTCGTTTAGACCGCTTTTCAACAAAGCGAACTATCAGAGGTGTGTTAGATAAATATAACTTTGGATCTATCAATAGAGTTGATATTGTGGGAAGCGACGATCGTCGCCGAGCATTCATCCACTTTCATAAATGGAATGATGAGTTGGAGCATGTAAAAAAGGTTTTGGACAGGCTAAACAGCAATAATAAGGTGAATATCATTCATAGTTTTCCTTGGTATTGGCGTTGTGTTAAGAGTCGGGAGAGAAAATCATCCTTTATTTCATAAATAATAGTTTAAATATTCTAAACTAGTATTGTAAAATCTCATCTTTCCATATCATTTATTTACGCTTTTTTCTTTTCCCTCTCTTCTTTCTCCCTCTCTTCTTTCTCCGTCTCGTCTTTCTCCGATTCGTCTTTCTCCGATTTGTCTTTCTCCGATTTGTCTTTCTCCGTCTCATCTTTTTACTACCAAAACCATGTCCCTTTTTTAAAGCTGTTTTCAGTGCCGATGATTTTACAGGCCTACTTTTTTTAGCAACCAATGCAAGGGTAATTCTTTCTTGTTCTCTTTCCCGCATTCTTTCGTATGCCGGTAGAGCCTGTATAAATTTATTATAAATAGCTTGTATTGTTTCGAACTCTTCCAAATCATCATCATTTGACTCTGGGTATGTAGGATGGTGATTAGCCCCTAGTAAATATGCTTGATCTGCATCTATTATGAAGAATTCTCCGATCTCTTCATCATTTGCATTTTGAATAAATTCATCTCTATCATATCCTTGAGTTTCCAGATAGTCCGCTATCTGATTACGCATATCTTCCATTCTTATATATATAGTTAATATTTTTTAGCGATATTCACTAAGATCTATAGCTCGTCTAATTTTCAAAAAATTGAAGTAAAAATCTGTCTATATGTTAAAGTCAATCAACTCCCAGAAACATCTTCTACTTCGTTTAAACTCACGCAAACAACCAAAACAATATGTCTTCAACTAACTCTCCCGCTTCCAAGACCAGCAAGTCTGGCAAGTCCGCTGCTCAGCACTTCACTGTGAATTCTGACCCAACAGCTGGTGTCAGCCTCTGCATTCCACGTGTTTTCAACAACATCGGATGGCGACGCATCAAACAGACCTTTATTGACCTCCGCTGGGGGTTTGTGGAGCGAGTGGATGTGATTCCCATGGGAAGCTACAAGCGAGCTTTCGTTCATTTCGCACCAGGTCGCTGGAATACGGATGATTCTTCTGCACGCGAAGCTCTCGCGGCCCTTCAGGCCGCCGATGAGGTGAAGATTGTCTACGATGAGCCTTGGTACTGGAAGATTGGTATCAGTCGTGCATCCAAGCCAGCTGAGGCACCCAAGCCTAAGCCTCGTCCGACTGTTCAGATTGCTGCTGCCAGTACTCCGGAGCAGAAAACGGCTGAAAAGGTCGCCCCAAAGGTTCGCGCCAAGCCTCGCAAACTCCGAGTCAGTGTCCCATCTAGTGAAATTAAAGGTGAGGTTGCACATGTAACCGAATAAGTCTTTATATAAAAAATGTCTGGAGTAAACCAGTTATAAAATCACTCCCTTGTAGTCTAATTGGTCAGGATACCGAGCTTTCACCTCGGAGAACCGGGTTCAATCCCCGGCAAGGGAAAGCCTGATTAGCTCAGTTTGGTAGAGCGCGCGCCTTTTAAGCGCGTGGTCGTGGGTTCAATCCCCACATCAGGCATAAAAAAAAACTAGCTTCGGCTAGTTTTTTTCTTTAAAACATGCATATCGTATATGGAACGATTGGTATTGTTATTTAAAAAGTGGGCTAGGGACAGCAGATATATTTCCAGTTAAATTAGCATTAGAATCACTTATCTGTTCAATAAAATCGCTCTGGAATACCATTATATTTTGTAATGAGGTATTTATATATTTGGTGACGGCGCCGGTGAAACCGGGAGGGGTCGGGTCGGGATAGTATGTAACGCCCGTGGCACCATCTATATTGTTCCCATTATAATAACCAGAGAAGCCATTTATATTTGTGGGACCAGTACTTCCATTGAATGTTGCGAGAGTGTTAGTTGATTTTATTTCATTTGCTAACTTATTAAAGCTAGACCAATTATTTTGATATAATAAACCTAACTGTGCAGGAATATTAGTTGCCGTTTGCCATGATGTTCCGGCGCCATTTAATTTTCTTAATTGATCAGTTTCCAAACTTAACATTGCCCAATAATTGGACTTATCTGTATCAACCAATTTAACATTATTATATAAGTATTGGATAACTGGTTGATTAGTATTAGATAAAGAAGAAGGAGGAGGACTTGTCATATTATAACATTGTCCAAAGTATCTCTTGATAATAAGATTTGTTGAAGAGTCAACTATTCTATTTATGGATTTTCCTTGAGTTGGAGTTCCTGTAGCTGCAAGAACTGAATCATTATCTAGTGTCAAATTAGTAGCTTCTAGTACAGTTTTTATATTAGTTGCCGTGAAAAGAGTGCCGGGCGAATAATTGTATAAAAGTGAACTTATTTTCTTGGAGATGTTATTTGCAGCTGGGTCATCAGTATATGTTGTATCTGTATTATTAATAAAAGCTTCTACTTCTATACAAATACCAGTTTTTATTATTTTGGTATTAAAATGGTCCCATTTTCCTCCTGATTTAAGTAAATAGTTTAAATATTTGATACCGTCTTTATATCCTGGAATATCACCGGTGGCAGGCTGGACTAAAAAATATACTGTTTTAACAGAAGTTTCATCTAATATTCGTTTAATAGAATATGGATTAGAATTCATTTCATATGACTTATATCTAGTTATCCAATTATTATAATAGTCATCATAATCAGATGGTGAAGCGGGCCAATTATGATTTAAATATGGGTTATAACCAAATCTTAATACAATAGTTTCTGTTGAGAACGTTTTCATAAAAGAAATTATATTTTCTATCCAAGTGTTATAATCGTCGTCGTTGTTATTTGCATTGTTGTTATTTGCGTAAGGAATAGCAGGCCATTCAATCCATAAATCTATTTTTGCATGCGTCTGCTGATCCAATAAGTTTAATCCAAACAACGATGGTGGTGTATTGGGTCCACGAAGCGGATGATTTGGTGGTATATAATCGCCTACAATTTTTGCATCACATGTTCCCTTACAACCTAACCGAGGTACGTTTTTTCTCCCTACACCACCTGCCATAGCTTCATTTGGATGGGCTTCATGCAAGCACATTTGGTTTCGTGTGGCGGTCTTTTCATAAATACAATATTTCTTAAGAGCTTCAGGACCAGCTGTCTTTGGGTCCACTTCATATCTACAGCGAAATCCTAAATTGCCAAAACCACAGAGTCCCCATGTTGTATGTACTCTGCGATTGATAGCTCTTTTTAAATAATTTGGACGACCAATTGATGCAGGATTGCCTTGCATATTCAATCCCGGTTGGTTTGTTTTTGTTCCTCTCCTCCCATTGCGAACCCGTTTAGTTATAAAACCGCTCATATAAATATTACTAAGATTTTTAATAATGTTTTAGATACTTATCATTTATGGAAAATTGAAGTTCTTTATATATTATTAAATACCGTAGTAAACCCAATAATGGTAACCAATAGCACAGACTATTATAGACAAAATCGTCGTGCGCAAAAGGTTGTGTATAAATGTCCTCACTGTAATTATTGCACACACAACTGTCGTATAACACTAACCAATCATATCAACTCAAAACACAAGACTGAAGAATCCAGGCCTTTCCAATGCACGGAATGCAATAGAGGATTTGCGCAGAAAGCACATTTAATCCGTCATCTTGAAACAGAACATGATATTACGGGAGGTATCGAACACTCAAAAACAACGACTCTATTATATATCATAATGGATGGACCAGAACAACCGCGATCAACAAAAACAAAGGCACGCTGTGATTATTATAAAAACCATACAGTATTGAAAAGTCGGGATATTTTCAATAATAAACATGAGTATATGCAGGGAGTATTTCTCAAAAATCATGATTTGCATTATGATAGAAAAAAACGATTCATCCGTTTCCAAAAATTATCACTTAAGAAAGGATTTCATTTCAAAGAGAAACCAGATATTATTGTTAATATATAAAACATGTATTAACAAGTTGAATGGGTTGTAAAAGTAAACTTTTTATATTATTAATAAGTAATGGTAGATCCTTTTTTTAAATCACAAATAATTACCTATATGGGAAATAAACGCAAACTTATTGGAAAAATATCAGAAGTATTAGATATGGTAATCAAAGATCTTGATCAAGATACAATTATATCGGCCGACGCCTTCGCAGGATCTGGTATTGTTAGCAGGTTACTTAAAACTAAATCCAATGTTCTTTATACGAATGATCTTGCTGGATACTCAAATACATTAAACCATTGCTATCTTTCTACTCCATCAGTATCGGAATTATCGCGCATACAAACTTATATTACTCAGGCAAATTTATTTGCTTATGCATCCGGTGATAGCGGTGCTCCTGAATGGATTCGTCGTCATTGGGCACCCTCGGGAGAGATTACTAAAAAAGATAGAGCATATTTCACAGAAAAGAATGGATTGCTTATTGACAAATATAGGTATTTTATTAAAACCATTCCCAAAAAATACAGATGTTATCTGCTTTCCCAACTTCTTGTAAAATCATCTATGCATAATAATACCAATGGACAGTTTTCAGCTTTTTATAAAGATGAAAATGGTGTTGGTAAATATGGTGGAAAAAAGGCCATTGACGTAAAGCGGATTACTAAAAATATTAAACTTGATATGCCTATTTTCTCTCCAAATCCATGTAAGGTCTTTATATCTCAAGAAGATTCAAACCTATGGGTTAAAAATATACCAGCAATGGATGTTGTTTATTTAGACCCCCCATATAATCAACACCCATATTCTATATATTATTTTATGTTAGATATTATTAATGATTGGGACACAAATATTACAATACCCGATACAAATCGTGGCCAACCTAAAAATTGGATCAAATCAAATTATAATAGTTTTAAACATGCTGAAAAGGCGTTTACGGAATTAATCGCAAATATCAGATCAAAATTCATCATTCTTTCGTATAACAATAAGGGAATTATTTCTTTAGATAAGATCCATGAAATATTATCCAACAAGGGAAAAGTTTATACTATCCCCGTAGATCATAAAACATATAATCGGTTGAAAGGAATAGCAAGTTATAAAAGAAAGGGAGAATGGGAAGAGGTGAAGGAATTTATATGGTTGGTTGACACACGTAAATAAATTGAATTTCATATCATATATAAAATAAATTTTAAACAATGTCGGATCTAACTTTAGATGCATATAGCATGGTATTTAGTGACCATATTCAAGCTAAAATCCTTGAACATGGTAATAAAATTTTGATTTCATCATCGGTGCTCCCTTATATTGATCTTTCTGCAGGCCCTACCTTATTTAAACTTGAAAACGGTGATAATATTGTTTATACGGCAATGCACGAATATGTAGATAATCCTGGGTTGTGTTTTATTCCACATAGAATTCTCAATAGACTCGGTATTTCAGATGGTGACAGTATAACAGTATCGCAAGCAAAGGATGTTCCTACCGGTGAGTTTCTGAAAATTAAACCTTTTGAAACAGCATTCATTGAGCTTGGTGATCCAAAAGCTGTCTTGGAAAAATTTATTAGCACGAGTTATCCTATTTTATCACAGGGAGAGATTATAGTTATTAAAGATCTAGATAACGAATATCACATTGAAATTATGGAATGTAAACCAAATACCACAATTCAGACTCTGAATTGTGATATTAATTTAGAATTTGAAGAACCGTATGATTACGTTGAAGAAGTTGTTCTACCTGAAGAAACCACTGAGGAATCTAAAAGTTATTCTGATCCCAGATTCCCTGGTATTGGTAGGAAATTAGGGACAGCATGATTTAAAAATATAAGAGCATAATATAAATGACCTTTGTATATAAAACATCAACTGTCGGTTTAAAAAAGGTGGGTAAAGATTGGGATTTAACCGTTGAATGGGAAGGTCCTAAAAGAAAATTTTGGATAAATTTTCCTTTTCCATTGCTAAAAATAATTAAGCAAGAAAAAATTGGTGATATAAGAAAAACCTTTAAAATTCGTGCTACAAGTATTAAAACTTTGGAGAGCTTTTTAAAAGGAAACCCAAAAGGTGTGAGTTACGACACTTCGCTTTCCATGCTTTATGACTTGGGTAACCAATTGCAATCTTTAGAAAGGTTTTATATGGCAATACCATTTGTTAATATTTCTGATATTATTGTTGTCGACGATCGTCACTTTTTTTATTTAAACGATGATAAAGTATATGATTTTGGAAGCGACGAGGAAATAACCATTGACAAACCTCATAAAAAATCACCCTTTATCTCTCCTGAAATGATAAAAATAAATAAGATTCCCATGAAACTTAACTTCAAGTCAGGATTATATAGTCTCGCTGCCCTCATATCATTTTGTCTAGTTAAATCGTATGTTAATATTGACAACAAATATGATATTTTGGGTCCTATTAATACAACTACTTTGTATTATGCTCTCATAAGAATGTTGGAACAGAATCCAAATGATAGATTTTACTTGATTATTTGATTGTAAATATAATTTCTCATTGTAATCTATATAATGAGTTTGGCAACATTGGCAAGAAAAACAAAAACACAGCAGCGTCTCAGATCTACAAAATGTGGTTTATTAGGAGGTGGTAGGAGCGTTGGTTTTGTATTAAATATGACCGGTAGAGGCGGTGGAATTGGATTATCCGGAATGTCTTATAAACAAACAAGCGGTGGTTGCAATAGCGGGCAAGCCGAAACTTGTTGCGCTGGAGACAGTCGTGTTTCAAAGAAATGTAGAGAAGATTGTGGTAAGTGTTGGTATGGTGGCTTAAGTCAACCAGCCCCTCAGATGTCATATCGCACCTACATTAATAGAAAAGCAAATGCAGCATACAGACCAGGGGGCTCAGTATGTTGCGATAATAAGAGTAATTGCGATGATCCAATTAGTAGTAAATGTTTAAAACCTAAGGTGACGTGGAAACAATCACCGGATATTGCCGCAAGTACCATTACTGAACATCGCGCTCAAGCAACTATTCGTTGCGCAAATAGTATTATCAAAAGAAACCCCGTTCGTCTCGGAGGCAGACTTATCTCCAATCGCTTAGATGCTAAACCTGTTTGCTCTTGGTACAATCCAAAAACATGTAAGTATGAAACGATTAATAAGGGCCCAAACCCTTTGACTCAAAATAACCAATGTACTACCACACTTCCTATTAGAGGACGACTTGGATACACTCGGATAAACAAAAACTGGTGCAATACAACAAAGACATTAACTGTTAGTACCAGTTCTAGTGAACAAATAGCTAAGAGAAAACAGAAAGCTTTTTTGTGCCCATGTGGGCCCGATATTGTTGAAACTGGGGATAAATGTAAGGATAAATTAATAAAAGAAGAAAACAGACGGGATAATGCTCGTTACTGTTATCCTCGTCCATTCCACACTGGTAAAATGTGTGGATTATCCTTAAATATTGATCCTTTACGAAAGGCTGCTTGTAAACTCGGTTGCCCGAAACATTGGAATTCAGGAAATCTTAGACTTAGATAATTAAGCCTTAAGCCCTATAACTCCGCAAGCAACTCTTGTACCCGCATTTCCTGTTTTTAAAGATTCAGTGTCACCACCTTTTCCCAAGTCATCTCTATCTGCGTGTATTATTATCATACGACCAATAATACATGTCTTACTATGAAAATTTAAACTTAGTTGTTTTGCAAATAGGTTACCCTTCGATATTCCATTTTTGGATTTAATATTCCCAAGATCTCCAGCATGTCTTATTTTGGAATACAATCCTCCATGGGTTTTACCAAAAGGGTTGAAATGTGCACATGCGCTAGTACACCCATCAGATAAATCTCCATATTGATGTATATGAAAACCATGTTCACCATCACTCAAACCTTTAATCTCATAGGATATTTTAAGCCCTCTTTTACCTCTTGAAAAAATAACTTTTCCGGAGATATTGTTATTATTTGTAGCTATAATTGTTATTGCTTTTTTAAAAGACGAAGAGCAGTTTGTTTTTTTACGTGTTGTCATTATATAAATTGAATATAAAATTCTATTAGATATAGAATATTATATTTTCTCAGAAATCATGGAAATCTATATTAACCCAGCTAACAGAGATCATCTTTCCCCCCTTTATAACTCTCAAATTGAGTCCCATAATACATCCATTGCTTCTCAAAGCAACGATGGGGATAATACTTATGCGGATTCAGGATTTGACTTGTATATTCCCAAGAATATGGATGACGGTGAAGGCAAATGGACTATTCCTGCAAATTCAACTGTAAAAATACCACTTGCTGTTAAAATGGTTTCGTGTAATAGTGGTGGATTTAATTTTAATCAAAGGCCTCGCACATTTCCTTATTATATATTTGCTAGAAGCTCCATCAGTAAAACTCCTTTACGTTTAGCTAACAATCAAGGTATTATAGATGCCGGATATCGCGGCGAACTAATGATCGCGTTAGATAATATTCAGTCTAAAGATTATAAACTAAACCATGGCGTCCGTTTAGTGCAGGTTTGTAAACCAACTTTGTCACCATTTAAAGTAATGATGTCTGACAAGGACTTTGATATCACTCAAAGAGGGGCAGATGGTTTTGGATCCACTGGCTTCTAAACTAGTTAATTTGGATTTCATCGCTACCCAACATTGTCTCTACCACTGTTTTATATTTATCATTAAATTTTGCTTCAGATAGTTTTCTTTTGCAATTTGGGCAAATATAAGTATGAATTTCATATGTCATTCGGGAGTTTGGTCTTAAAATTCTATCTATATGAGTAATACTTGTTATAATTTCGCACATAATGCATCCCTGAAGCCACCCTTTTTTTGGAAGATGCGATTCTGAATATAAAGATATTATTTTTACGGTTGGCATATTACTGTATAACACTATTCTTTTTTCGCATATTATAGTAATTACGGGCTCTTGTGAGTAGATAGTCGCGGTGTCTTTTTCTTAGTGCTCTTTTTGGTGGGTGTTTTATTTCTTCAACGATTAACTTTAACATATAACTATAATCATTGCGTAATCTTTAGACCACTATAACAATTATTCTGAATCATATATTTTTTATATACTAAAAATATATAATTATGTACAAACAATTTGGAGGATTATTATCATTAGTTGCTATTTTTATTGGGTTGCTTCGCGCAACAATGTCTTCTAATCTTGTCAAAAAAAAAGTTTATGAACTCTTTACTAATAAACGTTGGGTTATAAATGTAATTATTGTTGGTATTTTCTGTTTTTATATTGTGAATGAGACCAAAAATAATTCATCCGAAGAAGCATTAAATATTAGAGAAGCTTTAAAAAAAGCTACGTTTGGGTTTCTTATAGCCGTTCTTTCTGAATTAGGTCTCACAATTGCACCATTTTGGATCTTTTTCGTTGTTGGAACTCACTTTCCAGGATGGATTTAATTAGTTTTTGATATTTGTAATCTCAAAAAATAATTTGATTGCGCCTTCGGGGAATCGAACCCCGGGCGCAAGAATGGAAATCTTACATGTTGCCACTACACCAAAGGCGCTTCTTTTTTTCCGACAAGCCTGATTTGAACAAGCGACCAATCGGACTACAGCCAACCGCTCTACCAACTGAGCTATTGTCGGTTAACACATTTTATCAATCATTATATTTGCCACAGATTTCCTCCTGCTCCACTACTCTGCACCACTCTTCTTCCACTACTCTGCTCCACTACTCTGCTCCACTACTCTGCTCCACTACTCTGCTCCACTACTCTGCTCTGCTCTGCTCCACTACTCTGTCCATCTGCTTCACTACTCTGCTTCACTACTCTGCTCTGCTCCACTACTCTGCTCCACTGCTCTGTCCATCTGCTTCACTACTCTGCTCTGCTCCACTACTCTGCTCC
>Ga0114997_10001084_pt1 | contig 22675 bp, 9 predicted proteins | sample ArcticOcean_MG_C_2_FD_87045 | JGI IMG/M metagenome (GOLD analysis project Ga0114997, IMG submission 87045) | Marine microbial communities from western Arctic Ocean - ArcticOcean_MG_CB4_136 | ecosystem: Environmental > Aquatic > Marine > Oceanic | place: Arctic Ocean: Canada Basin | collected...
AAAACGTTCTGTGCTTTCCTCGAAATTGCCGCAACGGCATTTGATCGAGCCCGTAGCACCGGTCGTCTTCGCCGCAGTTCGCGCACGTCGAATTCCATCCCCCGTCGCCAATCCACCACGGCGACCCACACGCTAAGCAAGACATCTTTGGAAAATAATGTCCCGTAAGATTTCTGTTATTCGAGAAAACTTTCGTTTCGCCTTGTTGTTTGGTCGGTCGCAAAAACGCTTCGGGAACGCGAACGCCAATTTTGCCGCCGAGTGGCAATAATTTTTTCCCCTCTCGTTCTTCTTTTTCTTCTACATCTTCTTTTGCTGATAGTTTATCCTGCGATAACAACGAAGACGTTTTGTCTTTCAAAAACACTCGTTCTTTTTGTTGCATCAGTGCGATGCAACCGGCGCCGCCTCGACCTTCGGCGATGACGCCACATCGCTCCATGGTGTCTGAAACCGACTCCCAAACTTGTTGACACGCGATGAAAAAGTTAGCTTCTTCTTTCTTCTCGCAAAAATCGTCTCCATCAAAAGCGGTATCGTACTCGCACAAGCACGCGTCTAACGTTTCGCGAAGCTTTTCGGCATCTTTGACACCTTCAAAGACCAAATGATTCCTTCGATCGCCGCACAAACTAAAACTTTGTCGAAACAACAACTGTTTTCGTTTTTGTTCATCATCGTCTTCGTCTCCGTCGTCTTTAAACCACGGCTTTTCGTTCACGGCATACACGCGAACGGGTTCCGAGTGTTTATGAAGCCACTGCAGAGGTGTTGTTAAGCGCGAGTTTACCCAAACGACGCCTTGTGAACGCAAGCTAGATGACAGCAACGTAGCCGTAGCGTTGATTTCATCTTTGTTGTTATTATCGTCATCATCCAAATCTAAATCTTCCGTGAACGAGACCTTCCCGTACTCTTTTCGGAGCATTAAGAACAACTTCCTGGAATCAAACGGTCGTCGCGCCAGGTACACGACCGGTGGCGGTTCCTCTTCTTCTTCTACTTCTTCTTCTTCTTCTTCTACCTCTGCAATTTTTATTTCTCGCTCCTTGTTCCCGAGCGCCTCGGAGTACGTCTCCGTGCACTCCACGCAAACCTGCTCAATCTGTTTATCGTACTTGTTGTGTTCGAAAGTGATTTTGGAAACGAACAACTCGGCGTAGTTTTCCGACACTTTTTCGGTTTCTAGTATCCACTCGTCCACTTTGTTGCTCAACCCGTGAATCGTACTTCCAGAAGCGTCTCTCTCTCGCACCGCATCCGCGACTGCTTCGTCCAACTTTGCGCCTTCACCTTTAACGAGCACAGAGACGTCTTCGTTTTTAGAAGCACTCTCGACAAATATACGCTCAATTCTCTCCCTCTCTCGGACGTACTCTTCCCCTCTGGAAGAGAGCACGACGAATATTTTTACCGTTCCAATCGCTCCTTCCCGAATCTCCTCGCACGCCTTCGCAAACTCTCTGTAACTACTACTAAACGACGACGCGTCATCGTTGGTAGGAATCGGATTCATCAAAACAACGCTCGAAACCGATTCCATCTTATCGTGTTGCATATGCGCGTCCAAAACGATTAAACTCTCTTTACTCCCGAACGCAATCGAAATCGCCCGATCTTTCGCGTTGATTCGTTTCAACACGTTGTGCAACTGTTTGCTCGTTTTCTTCCTCCCGTCTACATCGTCTTCAATTTTGTTGTTGTTGTTGTTACTGCTGAAATCAATCGCGTGGACAGAGCTCGCGCATTTTGAACTCGCGAAAATATGCCTCATCAGCGGTCGAAACGTTTCCATCATTTTTTTCGTTCTCGCGATGGTATCATCATCATCATTATCGTCGTCGCCGCCAACTTCTCTTGAAGAAGAAGAGGAAGAAAAAAGTGCATTTCGGTGAAACAAAAAAATTAACTCCGACGGCGAGAACTGTGGCTTGTACCTCCTCCCTCTCGATATCGCGTGGAGGACGATAGTAGTACCATCGTCTGTTCGACCACCACCAAAATGACCTTCTCGTCTTTCTTTATGTTTCCGACTCATGTGTTACATTTAGTATTGATTTTGGGTGTAAAACTGTGAGCACTTTCAAACAACAAAAATCCAGAAAAAAATCAGAAAATGGAAATTTTCAGACTCAAATTTTCACCGTTTTCTCCCCATTGAGTGTAACACTATTTCTTCCTCTCTTTTTCTTCCTCGCTCTCCTCTTTTAACGTACTTCTAAATGATACCACCGACTGATACCGACATGAAAGAGAACAACGCGAAAGAGGTGGAGGAACAACAGCATCAATTTGGTCGACCACGGATGAACGACGACGACGACTCGGCGTCGGTGGCCTCGTCCACGACGTCGTCATCGAATTCTCCTTTAGTAAACGCGGAACAAGAAATCTCTCGAATCTTGGCCAATCGACGAAACTATTACGGAGTGTTAAATCTCTCGCCGCAGACGACTTCAAACGCGAGCGTGAAGAAATCGTACCATAAGATTGCACGAGTAATACACCCGGATAAGTGCAAACACCCAGACGCGTCGGCGGCAATGAGCGTGGTGACGGCGGCGAATTCCACGTTGACTACGCCAAAGTTGAAACAGAGTTACGACTTGTATTACAACACGCAAGACGTTTCGGAAAACGCGAAATCGGGGTCAAACTTTGACGAGTGGCACTCGAAATCTGGAGCGGCAGTCGCTGGGTTACCTCCGTGGTTAGTCAAAGCGTTGTCGACGCCAGTTTTAGGCGCGTTCGTGATGCTTCTCTTGATCTTATTTGGCTTAATCTTTGGCGCGGTGTTAATCGTCCTCTTCCTGGCGTACATGTGCGTCCACATGGTCTTCTGGGTCCTCTGTTGCTGCGGCTGCGGCGGCCACTGCTGGCCGCGATACGGCGAAGGCGCTCGCATACATGAAATTCGCCAGCGCAGATTCTTCGCCATGCTTCGCGATTACGAACAAGCGCAAATGTTCGCCGCGCAAAGAGGCGAAACGGACCCGGACCCTTCGGCGTTTTTCCAGCGGTGGAACGCGTTGCACCCGGAAGACTTGTCTTTTCCAGACGGGTACGATCGAGAGTTTAGCGGCAAAGGTAGTAGTAGTAGTAACGGTGGATACGGAGCCACGGACGATTACGGCTCGTACGTTTAAAATTTAATAATGTTTAGTAGTATAGTTTGTTGTGTGCTTGTACCAGGTACCGGTAGAGTATTGATGTGTACTAAATACTAGTAGTATACAGGAGCATTTTAAATCGTTTTCTCTCTTTCTCTCCACGGAAAAAACCTCAGAACCATTGCACGAAAGATGCTGCGCTTTTCTCAACGACGGAGAGGGAGGACGTCGTTTGGCGGCGGCGGTTTTGGTGGTGGTGGTGGTCCGTTGTTTTCTCTTTTATTTATCCTCCTCTTTCTTCTCTTCTCGTTAAAGACTTTGATGCGTGTTGTCGACGCGCAACAACAACGCGAACCGGCGTCGCGAGAATCCATCGAGAAATTTTTCGAAGCATTTGACGAGGGAGAAGAAGTAACGACGACTGATGACGACGACGCGGGTGGTGAAAAGGGTGAAGGGGGAGGAAAAGGGTCTTCCTCTTCAAACTCGTTTCAGTCGTTTCGATCGCTGGAGAACTTGGTCAAGCTGGCGCAAAAAGTCGCGGACGAGTCGTCGGAAAATTATTACGACGAGAAAGAAATGACCAGTCGCGCGAGCGATGGGAAAAGCGGTTCATTTGTGGACGTTTCCGACGACGATTTGGACGAGTTTGACTTCTCGGACGATTTCGAAAGCGAAGGACGACGAGGAGGAGGAGAGGAACGATTTGGGGAAGAGGAGGAGAAAAAATTGTTGTGGGAATCCATCAGTCAATCCGGGGTGATTACGAACGAGTGCGGGTACGGGGAATCGAAGGAGAACAGTTTATGCTTTAAAATCGACGAGGCGAGCGGACGAAGCGATGAGGTGTCGAGGCAGGTAACGACGGTACCGGTGAATGTCATCGGCGGCGCGCTGGTTCGATTTGAAATTGCTGTTGACACGTTGTCCTCAAACGATGGCGATGAATATGGAGGTAGCGGTACTAGAGAGTCAAGAAGTAGAGGTAATAGTAGGATTGTGTTAGAGGCGAAACCGTTGGGGAAGCCATGGAGAGTTTTAGAGAGTTACGACTCGGAAACGTACGCGATGTCCGGAGCGTCTTCGGCGGATGACGATACGATCAGCGAAAAGAATGTAAACGTGAACTCGTTGGCGAGTTTTGACGCTCGAGCGAACGAGTTTGGGTTCATCGGGTACAGAGTAGAAGTACCGAAGAGCGCGGAGTCGTCGGCAACCAAGTTTCGATGGAGACAGGTGAACGATAACTGGGAGGAGGAAGAGGAAGAGAATAGCACCAACGACAACAACAACAACAACAACATTATAAATTGGGCCATCGACGATGTCATCATCGAGCGAATCGCCATCGCGCCGCACGCGCTGATTGCCGCCGTGAAATCGAAGCGAAAATCAAAGTCAAAGTTTTCGAGAGACGAACATTTGGATAGCGTATATTTATCGATCAGTTTCTCGAAATCGGTGTATGGATTCGACGCGAACGGTTTAAAAGTTGGCAACGGAACCGTTTTAGCGCTTTCGCAAGCGAGGACATTCACCGGTACCGATAGGTCAATATCGTCTTCGCACTTTGTGGCGACGGTGCAACCTATCGTACCTAACGACGGCGACTGGGTTGGTCCGTTTGCAGTTTCCATACAAATACCCGGTGGCGTGTGTACGAATGCGGACGGGAGAGCGAACGTGGCTTCGAATACGCTGAAATTAAGGCGCGTTTCCGCGGTGACGAACAAGTTAAAAGAGAAAATGCTAGAAGTAGTAGAAGAAGAAGATGATGCTGAAGAGGGAGAAGAAGAAGACGTGACGTTATCCATCGGGGCGTTGAAAAAGAAACGTCGAACGAAAGAGTCACAGTTTGGCGATGAGAACGAGATCAAGAAAAAGCGAGTCTCGTTCGAGGAAATCACGCTCGGTCCTCGTCCGGGCCCGAAAGATTCGAGATGGGCTGCCGTCGTCGCGGAAGAAACTGAACTGAACACATCAGCAACGTTCGATAAAACGTTTGTGGTCGTTCTAGACGATGATACGATGCATTTACATGACCCAGACTTGGCTAAAGATTCGAGTGCTTGGAAAGACGATCCGAGTAAAGTTGGCGAACGAGTCGAAATCGCGCAAGAAATTCACGGACGAATGAAACGCTCAAAACGGAAACCCAGTCGAGAAGCGTTCGATAAGATGGAAGATGAAATCGTGACTTTGAAGAAAGTGCAAGAACGGGCATTAAGGAGATGGAAAGATGCCGATTCAGGTGGGTTCAATCGAGACGTTGGGAGTTATACGGATGCGAAAGAAAAGACGCAGCAATCTCTCTCGCCGTTTGCGAAAGAAATCAAAGAGGAAGAAATGATTGAGGATATGTTAGGGTTATCAAAAGACGCTAAAGGTGACGAAGCGTTAAAGAAAAAAGTGCGCACCGATAGCATCAACGAAGTGAACCTAAAGGATGAAGAAGATGATTACGACGACGATACGTTTGCGAGCGGGGAGATTTCTCCGGAGGAAGAGGAAGAGGAAGACACGACTCTGGCGGATTTGAAGAAAGATTTGGAGGAGAGCGAGCGGTTGCACAAAGAGTTGGCGAGCGAAGTAGAAAAGAGTCACAAAATACGTGAAGAACTCGATTCGGAATTAGAAGAACTTCGAAGTCTCGAAAAGGAGAAGAAGAGGAAGAAATACGATAGCGATAGCGGCGGCGGCGGCAGTGATAGTGGTATTGAGGATGAAGATGGATTTTTGCAAGGCGAAGGACACTCAACGATTGATGGTCAAAGCGTAGAGTTTCGAGAAGAAAAGGAAGAACAAGATAATGATTTAGCGACTATCGAACGGCTTGCACACGAAATGAGCGACATGTTCGAGGAGGAAAAAGAAGTCGAGGAACTCGTGAAAAAGTCACGAGGCGACGAAGCGCCTGAGAAGGAAGAAGGCATGTCGCGCGATATAAACGCGGACGCTGAAGCAATCAAAGAAGAGGCACGAATCATTCGCGAAGAGCTTAAGGCGGAAAAGGAACTTCTGAATAAGGAAAGGGAGATGAAAGCAAAGTTTGACAAAGAGTTGCTCAAATTGAAAACGGCGCAAAAGGTTGAAGTGCTCGCGAGCGACGAGGATGATGATGATCTTGAATAACTTTATTTTTACTACTTGTACTCTCGGTGTTCTTACAAGGCTAATCCACTGGTACCTCTATCATGTTCATTTTTACTTTATTTAATCAATTAAAAGTCCGCAAACCCGCTGAAAGAGCTGCGAGAACTTCCATTCTGTTCGCTATCGTTTTCACCGTCATTGTCTTGCACGAGCCAAAATTTCTCCCCTTTGTGGCCCAAGGAAAACTCGCTTTCACCTTCATTTTGACTGAAAACGTTATTGCTGTTCAAATATCCTTCTGGAAACACTTGCAAAGGTCTCAACGTGCCGTTTAGAACCGCATCCCAATCTAGATTATCAAACCAAGGATGTTCCATGATTTCGCCAATATGCGTTCCTCCCAAACGCTCGTCCTCGTCTCGGACAAAAATCTCACGCAATAACACTTCAGTTTTCGCGTCGAAATTCGCCGGTTTCGCAACCGCATCAAAGTTTGCGTTGACGATTAGATCATACATCTTTTCACGACTATCCTCTCGAAACGGAGGATACCCAGCAAGCATTTCAAATAGCAACACGCCAAATGCCCAGATATCCGAGGCATACGATCCACCTTGATAAAGCAATACTTCCGGTGAAAGATAATCAGGCGTGCCACAAATCGTAAACGCGCGTTCGCTACCGCTGAGTTTTTTCGCAAAGCCAAAATCGCAAATAGCGATGCTTCCATTCTCACGAATCAACAAATTTTCAGGTTTAATATCGCGATAGATGTATCCCTTTTCGTGGATAGATTCAAGACCTAACAAAACCTGCGAAGCGTATACTTTCGTTTGGCCAGTCGAAGGTAAACCAACTGCGTTGAATAATTCAAACATATCACCTTGGCATAACTCGATCGACAAGTACAAAGCTTTCGCATCTTGAAAAGCGGAATAAAACTGCGCGATAAAAGGTGCACCCCGGAGAGAAAACAGGCAGTTCTTTTCTTCCACGACGTGACTCTCTTCGTTCACCGCGACGACATTTTTCTTGGGCATGACTTTGATCGCGCACCTATGGCCAGACACTTTGTGCGTCGCAGAAAAAACAAAACCAATCATTCCCTTGCCCACCATTGTACCGAGTTCAAAGTCGTTTATACTCTTAGATCGGGATAAAACGAGAGATGCAGCGACAGCGACTCTCTTATCGCGATACTTTTTGAAAAATAAGCTCTTCGTCGGAGCAAACTCGCTTTTCTTTGTTGGCGTCGGAGCTGCTCGTAAAATTTCCGACCCCCTCTTTTTATTACTAGCGCGAAACCGTTCCTTGAACTGAAAAGCTATTCGAGAGAACGTGGAAGAACGTTTATTCAATTTCCGCTCAACGGAACGTTCCACTTGCGCGTATACGATTTCGCTTTTACTTTGTATTGCGATGTCTCGCGCCAATTCTTCTCCTTCTTTTCCAATAATCACAGGTTGTTGCGTCCCTAAAGTCAACAACGAATCTTTCGTTCTTCCTCCTGGCACAGAAATCGCATCTCTATCAAACGTATTCGATATATCCGGGAACGAATCACTCGTCTGCGAATGTATTTCACTCATATCATCCGTTAATGATTCTGAGTCGGATGGCGTTACCGTTGATGGCGTTACCGTTCCGCTTTCGTCATACGACAGCGATCGAGAACGACTTTGTTTTTGCTGCTTGTCGTGAAGCAGCTCTTCGCGCGAGCCGTGCATCCGCGACACATCGATGGAAAACCGCTTCGGCGTTGAAGAAAGGGATATCCCCATGTCTGAAGAGGAAGAATATGAAGGGGGATAGATACCCGATTCTTTCCGTTGACGTCGGCGTTCCTTTCTCCGTCTTTTCTTTGATGTACTGTTGTCGTGTTTCATTCGATACATGTCGATCCATCTGATGTAGGCGTCGTTGCACGCCTGAAGGCGATCCGCGTTGAAGCTGATGATGACCGAAAGCGCGCTCGTGGAGGAGCAAATTTCGTTCTTTTCGCCATGCTCGTCGTAGGTTGTTTCAAACCAAGAACCAGCTTTGATAGTTTTCGTTGCCGAGGGATCTTTAGTATTCACTAAAATCACCGTCCCGTCAATGACAAAGTGTAGAAGAGATTCTGTTTTTGAACCCGCGCAAATCTCATCCAAATAACCACAAATCTCTAAATCTTTTGGAAACGTTCGCTTAAACTTCTTAAGTGCATATTTTGAGGCAAACTGCATGCGCTCAGTGTCGTTATCAAATGCTTCGCTTGTTCTCTGACACGACAAAAATATGCGCAACGCCACAATCGCCGCAAGTTTTGTTACCGTTTTAATGGCACGTTCAAAATGCGACTTGTGAATCTTGATCACCTCGGCGCCTTCTTCGCTGTTGGCAACGAGCAATCGCGTGTTGACTTGAGGTTCAACCATGGCACCCTCGGCCCAAGTTGATCCTTCCTTTAGAACTGTTGTATTTTTCTCCTTTGTCGAGGGGGAAAATTTGCCTCCTTGATCGTCTGCGATGAGCATGTTGTCGTCATCCTCGTAACTCATCGCCGTTCCTTTGACTAGAACGACAAAGGATTCCTCGATATCCTTCGGTTTTGCTATTATTTGGTGTTTCTCGTACGTCCTACGTTCAATACCACTAATCAAAGCCTCCATCGCTAACGAGAAAAATCCGACGTGCGCAATCGACGCGTTCTTCTCGAAAGCCTTCTCCAAATGTTTTCGTTCAATATCAGTCAAAAGGGGCAACTTTAGATTTTGCGTTTTGTCGTGCTGTTGTTCCGTACTTTTCGATGATACTTCTTCTCCATTCTCCTTTTCTTGGACTTCAGAAAGGCTCTTCTGCCGATTATATTCTTTATGCTTTGTTTGAACACTCCCACTGTTTGCGCTGCCATTCGTACTCTGCCGAAGACTCAACTCGCTCCGATTGTTACGATTGATCGAAACGTGTCGCTCGCGCTGTAACACGCGGCGCGTGCTCATGGAGCGAGTGCTGTATTGAGAAGACAATGATACAGAACTGTTATTCGAGGTCCCAGTGGACTGCGAGCTCGAAGACAAGCGCCGACGTTCTTTGGCGACGAGTTCCTCTTCGTCTTTTTCTACCACTAGTGTATCTTCTTCTTCTTCTTCTTCTTTTTTCCCTCTTTCTTTTACTATCCCTGTCGTCTCTTCCTCCTTTGAAGACGTTTCTAATCTCACATTCTTCCCATCGTCACTTTTCACAGCGCAACGTTCGTAAACAATGTACGCGAGCAAAGGTACCGTAAACGCAAACGCTCTAGTCCAAACAGTCTGCGGCGAGTTCTTCCAAAAATCTCGCATCCCAAACGCGCACAAAGACATCACGAACACGACGACGAAATACAAAAAGGACGCTCTGATGTGCTTCTTTGTTGAAAGCACGAACTTGCCATCGGGGAGAAAAGTGAACGCGGCAGAGTTCGGCGCCAATCGATGGACGATGTCGGTCGCGCGCGATGAAACGCGACGATACAAGTAGGAAACACCTACTTCGTGTCTCAATTCGTTTTCCTCATCATCTTCATCATCATCATCGTCATCACCAGCCGTTCTCTCTCCCTCATCGCTTCGAATACTCTCAGAATAAGCAGCAGCGGTCAAAACATCGTCTATACTCTTTCTCTCCTTTTCATCGTCTAAAGATGTCGTCGTCGTCGTCATCGTCTCGTTTTGTTGTTCAAAAACAAAAACAAATTCCGCAATTCAGTTCGGAGTGACTGCTCCTAATTCCCCAACATATTCCTTCACTTCAAAGCTGTGTAGCTCTTCTTTATGCGACCGTTTCGTCGTAAGAAGTACTAAAGCACAGATGTATATAGTAGATGTGCGTGTTTTAAATGCGACAAATGCCCGCGTTTTTAAACATCAAGAGCCGGCAGGCGCGCGCGACGTTTAGTTGTGTGGTGTGTGTGTAGTTGGTGTTAATGCACTTACTTTTGAAGATATAAAAAAGTGTCGAACGTCGAGCACGCTGGAAGCGCGCTGGCGAAAATTTTTTGGCTCGAAGCGCTTCGACACCATCCCTAATAAAAAAACAACACATCGATTAAAATTTTAAACGCGAAACGACACTGGAACAAACGGAAGGATTTGGACAAAATTTCTGGGAAAAGTCGAGACAGTTATTACATTTTTGCCTCATAATAGCGCTTATCATCATGCGCATTATATAATACTACTTATATAACACACACACGCACGTAATAACTGTATACGTATTAGTACACAACAGCAACGAAACAGCTTTTGCGTATTTCCTACTTCCTCGAATAAAGAAAGGTGCATCATAAAAGAAACAATGGTGTGGTTTGTGTGCGACGACTGCGGCGATTCGATTAAAAAACCAGCGTTGAAGAAACACTTCAACAACTGTTCCGCCTCTCGATTGAGCTGCGTGGATTGCGGCGAAGAATTCGATCGATACACGGTACAATTGCACACGAAGTGCGTGACCGAACACGAGAAGTACGCGCTCGGGGCGACCAAGCCGGGCGGGAAGGCGAACGTTGTTTCAGGCGCTTCAAAGGCGACCAAGGCGGCGGCGACGCAAGAACCAGCAGCAGCAGCAACAACAGCCGCCGCGCTAGAAGAGAAGGAGAAAATAGTCGGTCGAGAATATCTGGCCACCGAAGCGCCGTGGATGTGTTCGTGCTGCAACGTCGAGTGCACCGGGGCGGAAACGCTGAAGTCACACGCGCTCGGTAAAAAACACAGAAGGAAAGCAAAGACGCTTCGAACGCAGAAAGAGGAGGAGGAAAAAGCGAACGACGAGGGGAAACCGAAATCGATGAGTCCAGCGGAAAAGGAGAAGAAGAAGAAGAAAGAAGAGAAGAGAGCGAAAAAGAAGTTGGTTCGATTGAAGTCCAAGGAGAATAAGAAGAAGATTTTGGAGGAGAAACTGAAAGTGGCGAAAGAGAAGAAGGCGCGGAAGGACGAGAAGAAGCGGAAGCGAGAAGAGGAAAAAACGGACGAGGAGAAGGCGAAAGACGCCGAGAAGGCGAAAGAGAGAGAGGTGAAGAAAGCGAAGCGAATAGAGTTGAAGGCGGTGAAACGAGAGAAGAAGTTGGCGAGGAAGAAGGCGAAGCAAGAGGCGAAGAAGAACGGAAGAGGGAAGACGAACGCCGCCGCGCTGGGGACCAAAGAGAAAGGGGTGAAAAAAAAGAAGGTTAAGGCTAAGTATTCAGGAGGCAAAAAGTAGTTTTTTACATCACTGTGTAACTTTCAATATTTAACTAAAAAGACTACTTTACTACGTATTAATAATCTACAGCCCGTCCGCGACGACGTTCGGGACTAAATCACCATCCGGGCACCGTTTACTTTGCATAATCGCAGAACCACCTTCGATTCTTCCCGTTAACTCGTGCGTCGGCCCCCAATCCATGAACAACTGTTTACCGTCTGAGTCCGGAATAACACCCCAGGTTCCTTTCCCCCACGGCGTGACTAAATCACCGTTGTCTTTCCACTCGATACCAGCGACGCCGCCCCATTTCCCCGTGTGCGCATCCGCGACGTGCTTAGCGAGCTCACTGGATTGAATGCCTTGCGTGCGCTCGATTTCACCAACCGGTCGCGGTTTACACTGCACCGAGCTCGATAAACCTTCGCCTCCGTTCCACCGCTCGATGGCGCCTTTCTCGCCTTTCCAATACTGCTTAATAATATCGAGCATCCTTTGCGGTTTTTCTGGGTGGTAGTTCACATGTATCGACGCCGGATGAAACTTTTCCTCCGGGTATAACTTCTCGTCGCGGCGCATGTATTTGAAAACATACTTTGAGTTACAGAAACATGCAAAATTCATTATTCGCGATGAAGCGGAGTTCCTCGAAGGTGTTTTCTTATCACTCAAAAACGTGTGTTCTTCGTTATACGCGGTCTGATCCCACGTCGAGCGTTCTGTGTTCATGCGATTGGCTAACACGGTCATCATTTGCAAACTTTCGTGCGTGGCTTGCGTGAAGAACAAACCGGAGTTTTTCACAAACATGCGGTACGTGAGTTCGTCCGCCGAGGATAACTTATTTCCTCGACCTCTCGTAGGGTTCCACCTAAAACCATACGTCGTCCGATCGTCCCATCCGTCCGACATCCCTTCAACGTCCACGTCTCGGTATAACAAATCGTTCTTGAACGGGTCTCGCATCCAGACGATATCGACGTCGGAGAGCAAGACGTTTACGCCAATTTTAATAAACTCTTTGAGGATTTCAAACTTCAAGCCAGAGGTGGCATGGTTATCGGTCGAACCAGTAATGGATGTTAACGAGCGCAAGTAATAAGGCGCGTTATGTTGCTCGCACCACCGCGCGGTTTGCTCGTCGAGTGCAACAATCATGTAATTCGTGATTTCGGTTTTTTGCAATCCGTCAATCCATAACTGCAACATGTGGAAGATGTTTTTGTTCGAGACGCCGACTAATACTTCTCGGTTGATGGCTACTTTCTTCACAACTTCGCACAAGTTTTCCGAGCCACCTTCGCAGTTTGCCGGCCACGAGGTCGTATCGTCATCATTTTTTGGCCACGGGACAACGTAGCGCAACTTTCTCGGATGAGGTCCAGAACCTTCTGACCACGCGCTTCGTTCGCACTGTTTGTGCTTGTTAACGATATCATCCGAATTTTCGTCGCCAAGAGCAAATGAGCGACCTTTATCAAACGATTGAGACGGGATAATCGCGTTTGGATCACCGGATAACTCATCGCCTCGACTCACGTCTTCGCTCGGCGCGTATCTCGATCCTCGGCTTGGGCCGTTTTTCAAGTTGTACCTACACGCATGTCGAAATGGTTTTAAGCGCGCACCGGCTTTAAACGCATTATCGTAAGCCGGCATTATAACTTGTTCCGTAACTCTATCGTCGACGCCAATGCGTTCTATGTCCAAGTGCTCGCCGAAATATCGACACAACTCGATCGCCGCTAAAGTTGGATTGAAGCGCATAAAACTAGATCTCGCCATGGGCAAGCAAACGCTTTGTGCGTACTGCGACCAACCCATAGACTTATCGCCAATACCAATCACTTGTCCATTCGATCTGCACGTGATATCGGTGGCGAGTTCGATATCGAATCCGACGTGCGCGGGCATCATATCGTCGAGAGCATTCACGTCGGCGCCGATAGTCGTAAACGAAAACGCTTCGGATTCGAGTGGATTCGCCGTAAACTCTGCGCTTTTATCCGAGAGAACTAGCACCGCGTAGCCTCTTGTAAGCAACGCACTCGCCAAACGGTGAGCCGGAGATCCAGTCTCACTCTCACCTTTGACTAATACCGCGGAAACGTGTTGTTGTTCTTTAAACTTTTCGCGATTCCCGTAGGCGACGAAAACCACGCTCGTTTGCGTGGCGTCAGCTAACCTCGACGCTTCATCTGCGCTCATGTGTGTCCCGTCAATGACGACAACGGCTTTTTGATACTTGATACTTTCTCCGTGATGACTCGTATCTCGCTCATCAAACATCTTCCCTAAAGCCTCGCGCAGAGCATCCGAGGAGGAGGGTGAATTTTTCTCGCCAGCAACAGTCTCAATCTTCATCCCATCCGTAACCATCTTCTGCCCATTCCCTCCGTCGTCTAAATACCCGTCCTCCTCCGATTGCGCCTTGGTGCATTTGTTTATCCCGCCTCGCCTACTCGCTCTCGTCGCGTGGTGAAACACGTCTACTATTTCCGCGCTCGTCAAACTAAACTTCTCGCAACTGTACCCGTCCCGGATGGACGCCACGCACCGCTCGCCATCCATCATCGCCTTACCACTTATGCTGCTTCTTCCGATGTTATTGTCCTCGTTGCTATTCTTTACACCGTCCTCGTCAAACGAGGAACCACCACCGCTCGTGCTCGTACCGCTACTACTGCTGCTACTCCTACTCCCGCTACTCCTCTTCTCTGCTCCTCCTCCGCCTTCATCACCAGCATCATCATCATCACTCGTTTTTGTCGCGTCGTGAATCTCCGCAATCTCCTCCGGTTTCCCATCTCTCACGAATACTTCGTCATGCTCGTTTTGATGACGATATGAATACTGGCGATTAATATCGATTTTATGACTCCCGACTCTGGTCTCTTCTCTTTTCGCCACACTTCGTAATTTCGTCTCCTCGGTCTCGTAAAACAAAACGTCCGAGACGAACAGAACGAGAATGAGCGGTAACACGATTCGAGAGAGTAAGCGGCTGACGAACTGGTTTTGCTTCTTTTTTCGATTTGAAGAGGAGGAGGAGGACAGAGAGGCGTCTTTGGTGGTGGTTATGGCGGATGACATTTTTGCTTTTCGCGGAGAGAGAAACGCGCGTGAACGCGTTTCTGCTCCTTTTTGTGCCGATCTGATGCCAAATGTCGTCACAAAAAACGGGGAATAAAAACAGATGTTCTCCACCACAGCATCGTCGTCGAGATGTGTGGTCACATGTGCGTCCACCATTAAAACCAGTTCTAAGTCGCGCGATGCTATTCGTAGTAGTAGTGGTAGGAGTCACGCGCGTTGTCATCAACGACAACAACAAGAACAACAACGAAGATTCGTCGCGACGATGAGCGTATCTTTGGATAATAAGATTAGCAACAACAACAACAACAACATTAGAGGAAGAAGAAGAAGATATTCATCGAATATCGTCAAATCGTCTCAAGACGACGAAAACACCGAAACGCCTTCTTCCACTGGTTTCGATGGATTCGATACCGGAACCACCGTGACGGATGAGGACCAAGAACGTTTGCAACTCATGAGCCAAGAAATCAAAGACTGGTTGAAACTTTTATACGTGAAACGAGAGATGTCATTTACCGAGGTCAAGTTGATCATTGGTATCGAAGATCCTCGATTAGCGGACAGAAGAGAACGGTTCGGGATCGAAGACGAGTCCGGGTGTTCTGCGGAGGAAAAGATTCAGGTTTTGGAAGACGTGGACGAGGGAAGAGTGCCGACGGATATCGTGGCGTGCGAGTTCGTTTTGAACGAGTTGAGAGAGTGGCCTGGGTTGGATTCGGATATCGAGTTACCAGAGAGACGAGAAACTGGACCGTCGAGATACGAGGAGATTGCCATGGACGCGGCTGGAATTAAAGGGCGAACGAGAAACCCGAAGAGAATGCTGGACGATTATTTGGAGGAAGAAGATAAACCCGAGGAAAAGAATTTACTTGGATTTTTGCCTCTTTACGCCGTATCCTCGGCTCCGATTTTCATCACGATTTTCGCGTTAGGGATCATGTTTGTCAACTCTTTGCAATAACATACTATACATCATGAATACATTACAAATAATACTTCTATGGACGAAGATGTCCTACTTTCCTACGCTTCCCCCCTCCTCCTCTTTTGCGCGAAGGCCAAAATCCGTAAAACAACGCGAACAAGGTCAAAGCCCATAAAAGGCCGGCGTATTTCCACAACTCGTTCGTCGCCACATCTTGTTGTTGCGCGAGTGTATTTTCACCACCTCCAATGGAGACTCTGGCGTGTTTATACCCTTTATCGCCGTCCATGTTTACGCTACTGCTGCTGCTATGACTGAGACTATGACTACGACTAAGACTAGTATTCTTGACCTGGACTTTTTTCTTCTCCGCCTCCCCCTCGTTGTTACTACTACTACTACTACTACTACTACTCTTTGGCATGCACTTCCTCTTCCGTGTTAATAATATCCCACGATTAATCTTTGACACGCACTCGTGCATCAACTCTACTCTGTTTCTCTCGTACTTATCGATGGACTCGTCATCTTCGGGATACAAATCGCAAACCGGGAACAACTCTCTTCTGTTTGCCTTTCCGCACTTTAATTTATCCTTTTCCGTTTCCGATTTTGCGTATTCAAAGTGTTTATCCCACTCGTAACTCGTACCTTGGTTCATCATCAATCCGTAATGTATGACGAAAGAATTCGCGCTCTTCTCGTTCCACGGTTTCGATCCGGCGTACATTTGCACGTCGTTGTTCACGTTGTGCGACAACCCGGCGCTCGCGACGCCAAAGACGTACCCGTACATTTCCGATATCCACGGTCTCGGCGCTTTTTGCGTGATAAACGAATCGCCGGTACCGTTATACGGCCACCACACTCTCTTGTCTCTTCTCACTTTCCTCGTGTATTCGAACCACAACGGCGCCGCTTTCGCGATATCGCTCCTGGCGAATATCTCCCAACCGCCCACTTGCGCCAACCGCTCGCGAACGGCAGGTCCGACAAACATAGCCGCCATGTCGTTTTTCACGCCAGACAAGTATCCGTAGTACCCGCCGGCGACGACGCCAACTCGCGCGGGAATCTCTCTCACCGTAAACGGTCTTCGTAAAATCATATCCGCGTCCAACTTCACCACCCACTTCAGACGAGTAAAATTGCTCGATTTCGTCCAATGATTGATGCTCCCCGGTAAGTTATACGCGGAATACGAATCCGAAGGGTCGTCGCGACTGAAATCCGGCGTTTTATGCGTCGGCACGATGTTTACATTTTCATACGAATCGTACTCTTTCTCCGTGCACGACAACAGCCGAGTCATCTGCCCCGGCGCACCCACATCCATCCACGACTGATACAGAGCTGCCGATTGCCAATCCATGTACGGTTTACAGTCCGCCGAGAAGACGTAGTGGTAGTCGTCTATTTCTCTTTTACCTATAGTTCCCATCTCTACACTCTCTCGCACTCTCTCTCTCCGATGACTCTTTTTCTCTCGAATGTCTGTTTCTGTTTTGCCTCGAGAGAAAGAAAACTCTGTCAAACTTAATAGGCTGCCACCGCCCCCAAAAAAAAGACTCCGTCAAAGAGAGAGAGGCCGCGGTGCAGCAGAAGCATTTTTCTTCATTCATTCGAGCACCTTCTTTGCGCGCTCTCGCTCCTGCTCTTGCCGCTGCTCTCGCGCAGTCGTCGTGGTACACTCTACTTTATCGTGACGGCAAAGAAGACGCGTTCGCCGCTAAAGTTTTAAAGATTTTATAACACGCTCTCGTCGTAAATACACATGATGAAAGAAGACCAAGAAGAGCGGCAAAGTTTACTTTCAAACACCGCCGGGATGGTCAACATCGGTGACGATGATCCCGCGACGACGATTCAGACGACGACATCGCGACTCATCAAAATTGCCGCGATCACCGCGCTGGCGACGACGTTTGCCACGTACGGCTACGTTTCCGAGCGCAAGAACATCTCATCGATACAGTCTTCTTCTTCTTCTTCCGAGTTAGGGTACGGGCAACACCGAGGACGGCGAGACGCAGACGATTTTTCCCGTACACCGTCGTCCTCGCATTCATCCGCGCGTTTAGGTCGATGGAGTTCGTCGAGAGATGACGACGAAGACGATCGTTACTCCTCGAGACGATCATCATCATCATCGCGACGAGACGACTTTGCGAACGACAGAAGAGGAGGAAGAGGAAAGTACGCCAAGTACAGAGACGAGGACGACGACGAGTACGAGAAAAGAGGCCGCGGACAAAGAGATTTGGGCAAAGACGAAGACGAGGACAAATATTCCAAGAATAAACATTCCTCCTCTAAACACGATTCAGACGATTCAGACGATCGCAAATCATCTAAGGAGGATGAAGACAACGAAGAGGAGGAAGAAGAAGACCCGGCGATGAAAGAAAACTGCGTCGGCGAAGCCGCCGACGAAGAAAAAGGCATCTACCAGTACCCGGACAAAATTTGCTTGACGAACCCGTCGTTGACGCCGGCGTGTCTCGGGAACGGAGGCGCGGTTACGGCGTGCAGATTTTGCCAAACCGAAGAAGCGGTGAGAAAAGTTGCCGGTTGGCCGCAGTGCCCACACTCGGTGTGCGAGAAGAGCTCCGGGATTGGATGCACCGGGGATTCGTTTTCCAAGAATGAAATCTCGTGGAGGATGCACGTCAAGGACATCGCGAAACACAACGCGCGCGTAAAACAGATTGGGATTTCTGGAACGTGCGATTCCACGGTTTCCGATCAAGCAGTGGGGAGACACATGTTTCGCGACAAGAAGTGCTCGGAACGATTATTGCCCGGGTGCCAAGACGCGCAAGGGTGTAGATTTTGCGTCACAAAGTCGGGAGCAAAGTTGGACACGGAAAAAGTCACTGCGCAGTGGCCGACGTGCCCAGCCGCGGTGTGCGCGAGATTTTCCTTGGAGAAGACCGATTGCGAAGCGACTTTAGGATTATATACCGTGCCGACGTTTGAGGTTCCCGAAGGATTCGACGGCTCGAACTTGCCGAAGCCGAAGTTGGACTTGGAGGCGACGCAAAAGATGCAAGAGCGTTTGAAGCTACAAATCAAAGCGGCGATGACGGGGCAAGACGACCCAGTGTTTGAAGACGAGGACGAAAACGAAATGCCGGAAGAAGCTCCGTTAAAATCGGAGTCTCCCTTGGAAGAGACGAAGAACAACAAGGATGAAGACGAAGAAGAAGACTCCGATCGTAAATCTTCCTCCTCCTCCAAAGGTCGCTACGACGACGACGACGAAGAAGAAGACGATCGAAGACACACTTCTTCGTCAAAGTACGACGATGAAGAAGACGATCGACGCTCTACCTCTAAAAAACACTACGAGGATGACGACGACGACGAGAAAGACGACCGCCCCCGAAGAAGCCGAGATGACGACGATCGACGCGACGAGGACGATCGACGAGAGGACAAAAAATCTTCCTCCAAGAGTCGATACGACGATGAAGACGACAGACGAGATTCTCCCAAGAAGCGTTACGATGATGAAGACGATGACGACAGAAGAGACAGTCACCGATCTTCTCGTTACGACAAAGACGACGAAAGAGATCGATACGATGACAGAGATGACGATCGCAAATCTTCGCCCAAGAGCCGATACGACGACGACGACGACGACGACGACGAGGAAGACAACAGACGCTCCTCCTCCAAGATGGGTCGCCACGAAGACGAGGACGACCGCGAGGGCGACCGAAGCTCCAAGAAGCGATCCGAAGACGACGACGAAGAAAGCAACCGCCGCTCCAAGAAGCGATACGAAGACGACGAAGAAGAAGAAGGCGACCGCAGACGATCCACAAAGTATGACGACGAGGAGAAAGACGATCGATCGAGGCGCCCATCATCGAAGTACGACGACGACGACGAGGATGAAGACGACAACCGCAAATCCTCCTCCTCATCGAAGAAACGTAACGAAGACGATCGAGAAGAAGAGGAAAGATATGACGACAGAAAAGAAAGCAAGAAATCTTCCTCGTCCTCCAACAAGAGAGATGAAGCCGACGACGATAAAGAGTACGACAAGGAAGATGTCGAGAAGTTTGAAAACGATAGCAGATTAAAAGATGTGGACGATTGGGGAGACGACGATGAGAACTCTTCGTCCGGTAAAAAGTCATCCGCCGGAAAGGGGTCGAGTAGAAGCAAATCCTTCTCCAAAGAAGATTGGTGGGCGTCCTCTGCGAAGTAAATACCATCATCTTTTAGCTACCAATATAAAAAACTTCTAATAAACGCAAAGCAATAATACCACAACATCATAACAATATCACTACTATACTACTAATACTAAAATACAACTAATGCTAAGACACACTATAACAAACGAAACTCTAGTTTGCAGCGTCTGCAACCATCCAATTCGGACGCCAATCTACTTTTTCCATCTTTGCGTTGGGATCTTGTAACAACGTCACCGCCGCGAAGATAAGAAACACCGAACCGCCCAGGATGGTCATTTTCTTCTCTGAAAACTTATTCGCGATATATTCCCCCCCTATGCAGGCCGTCCCCGTGGCGATGGCGTGACCTAGGAAACAACCAAACACTATACCGTACGCTTCGTAATCGCCAGCTAATGCTACCGTGGCTATTTGACTTCGGTCGCCCCACTCGGCGATGAACGTCAGCGTGAAAGCTTGCATCCACACGCCGTTACACAAGCACTCGTAAAAACTACCACCTTTCTTCTTTGTGTTCTCGTCGTTGCCGCCGCTCTCTACGTCTTTCCCTAACATCGGTGCTCTCGAGTTCAAATCTTCTTCGATCTCTTTCAGCTCCTCGTTCTCCTCCCCCTCTTCGGTATCCTTCATCCGACTCGCGCTATACAGCATGTACAGGCCGTAAAACACGAACAAACACACCGAACCGTAGTGCATGACTTTTCTAGGAATCATCGACGCCGCTTCGATCCCAATCACAACCGAAACGAACGTCATCAACCAAAGCGCTAAAATCGCGCCAAAAAAGACTTCCTTTGCGTCGTATTTCCCGGACATTAAACTCGCGATGAAAAACGTCCTGTCTCCGAATTCCAAGGAAAGCATCACCAGTAACGACTGCACGAAGCCGGAGAAGTTATCGCCTCGGTTGTTTTCGGTCGCGAACGCGCGCTCTTGGTGATCGAGTATTCTTTTAGAAATACTGCTGCCCTTCACTTCTTCACCCAAAGGTTCCGTTTCTTCGGCTGCTAAAACTGACGAAAAGAAGATGAAGACAAAGACGAAGAGAAATAGTTTTCCACGACGAAGCGAAGGGGCGCGTAGCATCATCATCGCACTCGCTTTCGGGTGTTTACTCCCCGAGATGATGATGTGCACTTCTTTAACGTCTTCGATGAAAACAACAACAACACTCCAACGGCTTTAAAAGTTTTTCCAAAAGCTTTTCCTTCGTCCTCTCTCTCTCTCTTTCTTTTTCCTGCGGGGAAATTGAGAGTTGAAAGTGAAGTCTTCTCCCATCACTCTCGAGTGGTTGTTTGTTTTCGGTAAAGCAACGGGTGTCGTAAGACGACGATGATGATTATATAAAACGATGTATATGTGTAAATATATATATTTATAAGTGTGTTGTGATGTGATATCCTTATTTTTTTTAAGCCGAAGGGGAGAGGGCACTTCCAGAAGAAGAAGTCTTCATCCACTTCGGCAACGCTTTGGCGTACTCCGCGCTCGGGTCGTCAAAGACGGCCAAGACGCCGAAAATCAAAAAGATGCCGCCGCCGACCATGGCGATTTTCTTCTCGGATATTTTCTGAGCTAAGATGCGACCTCCAATGCACGCCGTGGAAGTGGCTAAACCGTGGCCTAAGGAGCCGCCGATGATGATGCCGTACGGGTCGTAGTCGGCAGCCATGGCGATGGTGGCGATTTGGGATCGGTCGCCCCATTCCGCTAAGAAGGTGAGCGTAAACGCTTGGACGAAAATCGCAGAGACGAAGAATTCCCACCATTGCTTTTCGTTTTTCGTCGTCCCTTTTTTCTTTCCAGGCGACAATTTGCCGCCTTTTTCCACCAGGTCGTCGTCGTCTTTGCTCGCGTTGTTGTCGTCGGATTTCTTCCCAGATCGTCGGTTGGCGATTTCGTCCAACTCGTGTTCGACTTCCTCGAACTCCTCGGAAACGTCGTCGGACATGAATTGGGAGTTGTACAACATGGTGACGCCGTAGCCGAGAAACAAGATCACCGCGGCCCAATGGACAAACCATCGCGGTAAGAACATAGGCGCGGCGACGCCTAATAAGGTGGACACGATGGTCATCACCGCCAACGCGCTGAAAGCGCCCAAAAATACAATTCGTCGGGAATGTTTCACCGACATCAACGCCGCGATGAAATACGTTCTGTCGCCAACCTCGATGAACAAAATAACCAAAAACGAGGTGACTAATCCACTAATGAAAGAGGTTTGGTCCGCGTATTGCGCTTTAAACCACGCGCCTAAACCAGCACCAGATCCTGGTCCACCTCTTCTACCTCCGCCTTCGTAATTCTCCAATCTCGTGACCACGGCTTCCAAGCGGTTGATCTCCTTCGCCATCGTCAATAACTCCGTCGCCACCGCGCCTTGCTCTTGCTCGACTTTATCCATCACCAACGAATTCACCGCCTTCGACCCTTCTAAGTTCGATAGAACTTCCTGCGCGGTATCCGTAATATCCGCTAAACTATCCGCGGCGTCTTCCACCGCCTCGGTGGCTTCGTCCACCGCCGCCGTCGCGTCTTCCACGTCCGCGGCGACCTCCTCCACCGTCTCCGCGGTATCTTGTATTTGCTCCGCCGCATCTTCCACCGCTTCCGTCGCATCATCCACCGCATCTGCGGCATCCTCGATTGCCTCGGTACTTTCCGCCACCGCTTCGCTCGCCTCTTCCACCGCTTCCACCGCCTCTTCCGTTTGCTCCGCCACTTCCGCTATCGCTTCGTTCGCTTCTTCGATGGAATCTGCGGCATCCGCGACGGTTTCCGTCGCCTCGTCCACGGCATCCGCCGCGTCTTGCACGTCCTCTGAAATCGCCTCTGCCGTAGATTCCGTCACGGTTTCTTCATCCGCGAGCAAGCTTCGTCTTCTTTTTTCTGATAAAAAGCTTTCTCCTTCGTTCGAAAACCTTTGTGACGATCGCGCTTTCGTAATTGATGATGTTAAAAAATAATCGGCATCATCATCTTTCGCCGAAACAAAACCCAGAAAGAGAAAAGAGACC
>Ga0114997_10001090_pt1 | contig 22654 bp, 11 predicted proteins | sample ArcticOcean_MG_C_2_FD_87045 | JGI IMG/M metagenome (GOLD analysis project Ga0114997, IMG submission 87045) | Marine microbial communities from western Arctic Ocean - ArcticOcean_MG_CB4_136 | ecosystem: Environmental > Aquatic > Marine > Oceanic | place: Arctic Ocean: Canada Basin | collected...
TAAAGGGTACTCTTTTTTCGTTTCTCAGTGCTTAAAGGGTACTCTTTTTCCGCTCACACAACTCCTTCAGTCTTTTCTTTTCTTTCTCTTCTTCAGATTATTACGAACTACTTTTTGGTATATAAGAGAGATGGTTGATGACGATGCCATGGACGCGGACAACGCGGGAGGAGCGACAGCTCTGGGAGTGGGAGCAGCAGGAACGGGAACTGCGAGTGCTACTAAAAGAAAAATCGAGGTGAAAAAATGGAACGCCGTCGCGGTGTGGTCGTGGTCCACCTCGTTCGATTCGTGCGCGATTTGTAGAAACACGTTGCACGAACCGTCGATCGAGTTTCAAGCGAACAGTCAACAAGAAGGCGCGGATGGGTTGTCTATCGCGGTACGTTTACGTATTATATGTGTATATTGTCGTTTGTTTTACTTTCGTTCGCTTCCCGAGGCGCGCGTTTTCGTTCGCGTGTGTTTGATTCTTCTCGAAAGAGATTCAAAAACGAGATCTGCTCTTAAAACTGACCACTGTTTGCGTATTCCGCGCTCGCGCTCTTTCTCGTCTTGTCTCAATAAACACACAGTGGGGGAACTGCGGTCACGTGTTCCACTTAGATTGCATCTCCAAGTGGTTGAAACAACGGTCGTTTTGCCCGTTGTGTCAAAAAGAGTGGGAGTTTATGAAGATGGAGAAGATACAGTTACCGGTGTTGGGCGGGAACGATTAAGAAAGAAAAGAGAGAGACGGAGAGACGAGGACGCGATGGAGTACGGTGGAAGTATTGTCGTTTACGTCGTCGTCGTCGGTGTATTTAGTAAAATAGCAGATACGAGAGAGGCGTGTGAGGTATCAAATGTAAAACTTAGGCACATATAAACACCAGATTGATTATTAATATCGTTGTGATTTTGAGTCAAAAGAGAGAGACACGAAGTGATATATTTGACGAGCTGTATTTACGTAATAATGTCTTACAACAAGCACTCTCTCGCTTTCTATCATCGCTCGTTCTTTTCCTACATATATATATGTGTGTGTGTGTGTTTACATGTATATATAAGTTTGCTAATGATGTCTTCGATGACGATGGTCTTTCACGTCGTCTCGCGCACCTTTCTTCTTAAATGTGTCGTTTCTACGTTCTCTTTTTTTTCTTTTCGTTTTAGTACATGAGTTTTTCGTATCGTTTTCTTCTTCTTCTTCTTCTTCTTCGGTTTGTGCATTTGTTATATCTTTCTTTGATGATGATTAATTAAATTAAGCTTTCGGTTTCCTGCCCCTCTTCGCCGAAGGCGCCGGAAGCGCCTTCGGCGCCCCGGCCGCGCCTCCCCCGGCGTCCCCTTCGTCCGACTCCAACTGCAATTTCTTAAACTCCGTCAACACCGGATATATATTCTCAAACGCTTGGTATATATCCTCTCTCCTTTTCCCTCCAGTCAACACAATCTTACCGCTGACAAAAATCAAAAGTACGATTTTTGGCATCTGCATCCTATAAATCAAACCTGGAAACAACTCCGGCTCGTACTGCGCGAAATGCCCGTGCGACCACGCTAAACCCTCTAATCGTATTGGAAACTTCACATCGCACGACCCAACCATGTTTTGAATCTTAAAATCTTTAAACTGCGCCGGAAATCCTAACTTGATGATAACTTTCGCGTACTTCCTCGCCGCCTCTCTCGCCAACGCCTCCGTCTTGGCGCCCGTGCACACCATCTTCCCAGACGCAAAGATCAGCGCCGTCGTTTTCGGGTTTCTGATCCGCATGATCGCGGCTGCAAAACGCTGTGTACAGTTTAATGTTTTAATAAAGTAAACCAAAGAGTTTGAAAGGAGTGGGGGTAAAAATGCGTCAGTTTCCAATATTTCCTTCACGTCCGAGAGAGCAAAAGAGGTCAAAATTGGACAATACCGACGGCTACTTGTGTTCATACCTTTGGGTTATACTCTACATTTCTCGCGTGGAACGCGATCGTCTTCAAATCTAATTTGCAATCTAAGTTCACCGTGGCCACGATGTTTCTGTGTGTCGTTTGAAATAAAGAGAGAGAGAGAGAGAGAGAAAGCGTCGCGTTCTTGTCAGAAAGCGGCTCAATTGGATTTGTGCAATCGAATTCAAAACGGCGACGATCTCATCGTCTCATCTCGTTTAAAGAATACATAAAAGAAGAATCAAAAGAAGAACAAAAAACGCACTGTAAAGTGGGCACGATGCCGGACGGGTGCACGGACCGGTCCACGCCCCCATCGGTTTCATTATTAGTCGTCGTATTCGTCGTGACTATGGGTAAAGGAGCCGCTCCATTGTTGGGGGGATTCGTCTGCGTGGGGTCGCCAGCCATTTGAATTCACGGTTCTCTCTCTCTCTCTCTCTCGAAACCCAGAACAATAACGCTTTGAGTGAGAAGAAAGAGTCTCTGTTCGTCGTCGTTTACAACGTCGCCGCCGGGTAAGGAAAAGGGTCTTCTTTCTCTCTCACTCTCTCAAGAGCGTGTTTTGTTGTGTTCCAATAATGACGAATTTTGAACGGACTGTCTACGAGAGAGAAAAATGAAAATTTCAGCAGAAAAGAAACAACCACACACGTTGGGCTTTTAAAAGAACGCATCACATCGGTGGTGGTGGAGACGCGTGTGTATGAGTATAAATAGGCGCAGTCTCTTTTGCTTTCTAACGAGAATGTTCTAAAAATTTTCCTAATAACTAACTCCACTTCAAAAGCGTGTTCCTCGCTTTCGGCGTTCGGTCCAAAAGCCGTTTCGTTAACACGCTCGCTAAAAACTCACTCTCTACGTTCATGCAATGCGCACACTCGGCGGTCGGGTCGGCGCACGTGACGAAAGTTGCGGCTTTTTCGGCGACGATGTGGTCGACGACACCGACGACGCCCGAGTCGGTGGTGTTCGCCCAGATGGCGTACGGGTTGGAGACGTCGATTTTGACGACGCCGCGGGTGGTGGTAAGGCGAGTTGAGGCGCTGGCAGAGTTGAGCGTGGCATCTTTCACTAATTCGTCGTCGTCGGAGTACGTTTTGTTGAGTAAATCCCAAAGCATGTGCATGACGCGATGGTCCACGTCGCCGGGTTCTCTTCCAGGCGTCAACGGTTTCACCAAGTGCCGGATATCGTCCTCGCCGCCGTCGGTATTTGCCGGGATGTCGGAAACGAGGGCGATGCGCGCTTTAGCGTCCACGCCTTCCATCCTCACCGATTTCACGAATTCAGAGGCGCACCACATGCTTTTTTGTTCTAATTCGCGCGTCGCGAGTTCGTAAACGCCATCTTGTTCCAAATCTGCCGATCGCCAATCCAAATAGCCTTTGGATTTCCAGTGAAACGCTTTGTACGGGTGCGCCAAGTTTCGCGAGCCGAGGAAATCGATAGCGATATTTTCGATGTATCGCGACCATTTTTCGGTCGCGTACATCAACCGCGCTTCGTCGCTGGTAAAATCGTACCACGCCGCGTTGACGCTCATCTTCCAATTGATCAGAGGATTTTCGTTTTCTTTCGCCAAGTATCGCATCTTCAACGCGTTCTTTAACGTCTTCATGGACAGCGATTGCGCTTCGTCTGGTTCGTCTGGGACAACCGCGTGGCAAAAGTGAATCTCGCAGTTCTCGTAGCCTTTGATGAAGTTTTCGTCGAGCAGCTCAAACGCGTCTGGGTGCTCTATTTTTATGAAGTTCATTTCGCGTTTGGCGTACTCTTTCCTACGCGTTTCGAGTTTCGCGCCTTCTCTCGGCGCGACTCTCGTTGAGTTTAACGCGCGAATCAAACCTCGTCGGGTCACCGTCAACGGACGCGAACTGACTGCTTTATCGTGAAAATACGAAATCATTGCAATTTTCGTCACGAATCGGTTTTTATCGTCGCATATGATGACGTCCGTACCGACGGTTTCGGAATCCGTAGCCAAGGTGAGGCGACCTAACGATGACATCGACGAAGGAGTTTGGTCCTCGTCTGTTGTCTCAGTGGTAGTGGTAGCGGTAGTCCCTTCGTCGTCGCCGACAGTCAGCAACGGATTCGTCGTCTTCTTTTTCTCTCTCGCATCTTCCCTGCTTTCGTTATCGTCTTTTGGCCGTTTTGGCACGACTCCACCGTTTCGCGCAAATTCTTCGAGATCCGCGCGTCCAACGAGAGGCGCTTTTCGTCTCTTTTTCGTTTCTTCGTCGTCGGGTTTGCTGTTGCGCTTCTTGATGATGTTCGCATACAGTTCTTCGTCGTCGTCGTCGTGCATGGAACTCGACGCTTTACTCTCTTTCATGGCTTTTCGCGGACTACCAGAAGAAGAAGAAGAGGCAGTCACCGGATGTTCTAAATCGTCGGCGTATTCGAGCCAATCGAAATCAAAGTCTTCGCGCCATTTCTTCATAATCTCCCCATTTTCGTCGTACAGCTCTTCCTCCGTAGGTGGCACGCACATTTCATCCTCCGGTAACACGCAATGGTCGCCACTGCAATCCATTCTGTACGCGCGATATTTCTTTTTATTCTTCGATTTGTTCTTTTTGTCTCCTCCTCCTCCTCTTCCTCCTCCTTTTCTCGTCGTTAACTTCTCCCCTTCCTTCCCTCTCTCGTCCTCTAAAATGCGTTCAAAAACCCTCTCCGCGAACTGTTCGTAGCTCACCATATCGTCCACGTAACTTTTCAAACGTCCTTGATCGTAATACTGCGCCAACGTCATCGGTCTCATCACGTCGCTGCTCAGATCCTCCTCCACGTCCAAATCTTTCTCCCTCCTTTTCCTGGGATACTTACACCCGACCCGTTTCGTCCTGCACGTGCTCGTCCTCAAACTCGACGCGTCGTCCGTGTCGTACACGCACGGTTTCAACTGCCCGTTCCTCACGCACGGGCTAATGAGCGTTCTCCTGTGCGCTCGCGCGAACCGTAAGACTTCCGCCAACGAACTGTGCCAATTGACGACGCCTTCGCCCGGGTCTCGGTGCCAATACACGTACCCGAATGTGTTCAGTTTCATCTTCGGTTCATATTGAACGGATCTGTCGATGTCGTGCGTAATGTCTTCAAATACTATCTTCTCTGCGTCGTCGTTTCCTCCTCTTCCTCTGAAACTCCTCGTTTTGGTAAACGCCTCCGAAGCGTTCCACTCGTCTTCGTCTTCGCTCAACAGGAACGAGACGAACAAGAGTTGCAAAATTGCTGCGCATACGATTCCAATCGCTACCAATTCGATAATCGATGATCTTTTGTTGCTTTTTTTGATAGTACTCTTGCGTTTACTCGTCGGGGCTGTTTCTTTTCGTCCTCGTCGTCGTTCTTGGTGTCTCATCACCCCGCTTTCGTCGTCGTCCTCGGGAGCTCCAACTGCGCCTTTGAGACTTCTCCGGAGATGTGCCATGACGTGATCGTGATGACTGACGATAAAATACTACTACACTCCTTTAACAAAACATCACGAAAGAGAGAGTCTTCTTCATTACGTGTGTTGTTATTATTATTCGTTTGTCGCTCTTCTGCGTTCGTCTTTAAAGCCTCCTCCCTCCGTCTTCGTACTCCTTCAGTGTTGTTTCTAAAGCGTTTCAAAGTCACGCATTTTCCCCATAAGTTTACCTTAACAATGAGCGACGGGAATAAAGAAGACGAAGAAGACAAGGAGCAGGAAAAGAATGACGATTCAGAAGACGCGTCTCTGGCCTGCGCGGAATTACTCCGCCTGGCGCTTTTATCGAAAGATTTATCAAATACTCTAAACAAGACGACGAATCAGACGAGACTTTCAGACGGGGAAGTGAAACAGTTGCAAAGAGGCGGGGAGGAGTTTCGAGAGATTTTGATGAACAATACGAAGAATAACAACAACACGGGGCGTTGTTCGGTGATCGTGCTGGTGTTTTCCATGGAGAACTGCCAACCGTGCACTCAATTCGCGCCGAAAATCGATCGATTGGCGAAAGAGTATAAAGATTTGGCAGTTGGATTCGTGAAGTGCAACATACACGCGAGCGATATGAATCGACGCTTAGCGAACGAAGCAGGCGTTTTTGGGTTTCCGTGCACGCAAATGTACGACGGACACACGGGGCAAAAAGTACAATTAGAAGGAGGAGACGTGAAAGGCGCGAACGAGGCGAAATTGAGAGAGGGTTTAGAGACGCACGCGTATAACGTGGAGAAATTCGAGCGATTGAAACAGGACGCGTTCGAGGCGTTGAGCGAGGCAAAGGCGAAAATTTTCGGCGCCGAGGACGACGACGACGACGAACAACAACAAGAAGAAGAACAACAACAACAAGAAGAAGAACAACAACAACAACGGTTCGTGACTTTGGTGAAAACAGTCACGGCGTACGCGAGCAACGCGATCGAAAAGGAGGACGCGAAATACAGACGAATTAAAACGAGCGGCAAAGCGTTCACGGAAAGGGTCAAAAGCGTCGGCGACGAGGGCGAAAAATGTTTACGAGCGTTTGGTTTCGAGAAGAAAAAAGACGACGACGACGGAGAAGAGGTGTACGAAATCTCACCCGTCGTCTTCGACGAGTTTGACGAAAATAACGCGTTCGGTAAACGCGAAATGAGGAGGGTGATCAAAATGCTCAAAGTGTTGACCGGATGAAGACGACGATGACGATGGTGACGAGAGAAATAGACGACATCGCCCGCGTATTAGATTTAGATCACACGCATAGTTTTTCACACATTAACTAAAGAAGTGGTTTCGCGTCGTCGTCGTTAAAGTTGTCGACGACGCTTTGATACTAATAATACACAGGATATACGCGCTAACTAAACGAGGCTCTCCTCTGGGACGAAAGAAAACAGTATTCTCCTCATCACGCCTTTTCCTCCTCACCTTTTCCTTTCACCTCTCCCCAACTCGTGTCCCAAATGTGTTTCTCAACTTTCTCTAAAATCTTCCCCGCCTCTTCGCCTCGTTGCCGGTCCGCTTCCGCTTGAACCGCGTTCGTCCTCTGAAACTCCTTCTTGTGGTGAAGACACTCTAAATAGTCCTCGCGGAAGTCTTTGCACTCCGACGGGTCTTGCGCAGTTGACATGCACTGTTTTTTCGGTGGTAATGTTGTTGTTGTTGTTGTGTTGTTATTAAAAGAAGAGTTTAGCGTGTCAGCGCAGAAGAAGCGCGGTTTGGTTTCTTCAACATCATCATCGTCTCATCTCTACCCGTTCGGGAGAAAGAACGGATGAGAAAAAAACATCGATTGCTTTTGCAGTTTATGCGCGGTCGAGAGAGAACAAGAGAGAGTAAACGCATCGAGAAAAGTAAGATCAAAGCGTAACGTACCTTCGAAAACCCTTGCCAGAGAGGATAACACCTCCCTTCGGAGCCTTTCGCGCCGAATCCAGATGCCATTTCTTTTATCAGTGATTTGTGTGTTTTAGGGCACGAAAATGAGGGCTAGATTACTCTTTTAATATTACATATACGTATTTCTATTCGACGACGAACTCGACATCTTTATACCCAAACTCGTCTCGATTCTCTCGATACACTTTCTCCAACTCTTCTATGAACTTGTCTAAAATCTCTCTCACGTACTCCTGCGTCGGCTCGTCCTGTTGTTTCACTTCAATCGGAGGACCGTATACGGTGACGACTCGGCCTCGCCTCGGACACGGCCCGAAGAACCGTCCCCAGAATACAATCGGCGCGAACAATAAAATCTTCGAGATTCGCTCGGCTAACTTTTTCGTCATTAGAGGTGGGCCGAGTCGCCACCAACTGTACGTTCTCGTCGCCCCGAACGCGTACGCCGGCATCAACGCCGCTCCGGATTGAATCGCGATTTTCACGAACCCGTACCGTTTTCTCAAGTACACGACTTCTCTCTCTTTCTCCATCTTCAAAACCTCCGACACGCCTCCAGGAACGATAATCGCCACCCCACCGTTCGATAATACTTTCTTCACGTGGTACCGACTGATTGGATCTAAACCTAACCACGGCCACAAATGCCTCACCAACGGCACGTAAAAAATGCTCGAGCTCGCAAACGCGCTCGACACCGCGAAGGCGTCCCGCAACCGCTGTCTCTCCTCTTCATTTTTAAAACACTTGTGATCTCTCGCCGTCCGTATCGCGCCATCGAACAAGTAATAATCCGCAATCGCGGCCATTTGCAATGGTAAAACGCCGTGTGGTTCTAAACCTATCAAAATAGGCGTCCCGTTTGCGATTAACTTCAAATGTTTCTCTTCGCTCATATGTTTGTTCTTCAACGGGAAATACTGCATCGCAGCGTGGACGATGTGATTGGCCAAGCGTAATCCCCATTGCGGGTACGGTTTCTTGTTCGGGAGGAAACAAATCGTTATATACGTGATAATCAACCCGTTCCTAAACAAAGGAGTGTACACGTCCTTCATAACGAAGTAAACGAGCGCGCAAACAATCATCGCGTTTGCGTGGAACAAACCGAGCCAAACGTGCATGGCGAGGAGCTCGCGAAGAGGATGTAACCTCTTTTTACGAGACTTAAACGTGAAATCACCTCTCAACGTTTGCCTCGTCTGTCGTTTCGCCAGTTTTGGTGGTTTTGGTGGTGGCATTATTGTTTTTGTTCGGTTGTGCGGGGCGTTTGTGTGAGGAAATGAGGTAACTACCTATTACTACTCTACTATAAAATGAGTACGAAGCTACTTTTCCGCGTTGCGTTAATGTTACCATTTTCTATTCATTCATGTTTACCTTATCCACGAACGCTCTCAAATCGCTCAAATCGTCCTCCTCGCTATCGCTGGCGTAATCCGCCCAGGACTTGTTCGCTTTGTTTTGGCGCTCGATTTCCTCCAAAATTAAACGTTGCTCTTCGACGTCACGCGCTTTTCTTCGCGCTTCGACTCGCGCGATTTCTGCTCTTCGCTCTTCGATGGCGAGTTCTTGCAAACGCTCGTCTTCTTTTTTACGCAGGAGGAGTTCTTCCTCCGCTCTTTTTCGTTCGTTTTCTTTTTCGAGTTTGCGTCTGGCGAGTTCTCGCAGGCGGTCGAGTTTGGCTTGCTTTTTCAGTCTTTCGCGTTCGGTTCGCGCTTCCTGTTCGACGGATTCTTCCTCCAAGAGCTCGTTTTGGATTTGCTCTTTTTTGTGGAGCTCGTATTGGAGAGAGAGATTTTGGAACATAGACGCGGTGGCGGCGGTGGAAACGATTGGCGCGGCGGCGAACGCGCGCGACGTCAAAGTGCCGATTTCTTTCCTCGCTTGCGCGCATCGCGCTTCGAGCGAACGCAAAGGTCTGCCGCACTCTTTAGCAATCAGCAGGCGTTGTTTTTCAAACACATCGCTGTTGTAATATTGCGAATCGTCCTCGACGATGCTTAAGTTCGATATGGAGACGCCACACGCGGCGTTTAACCCATCTAAAAGCATCGCTCGACACGCATCAGCGACTCTGGCGCTTTCTTTTTGTGCGATTGGATCGGTCGCGGCGTACGCGTTTTGTTGCGCCTCGGTGACGTCGAATTTCCGAGTAAACTCGCGCATTTTCTTCCACGCAAACGCAAAATCTGCATCTCCCGGGGACTCTTCTACTTTTTGTCGAATTTCGGACGCGTGCGTCTGTAACAAACGCACCCATCGTTCGTTGGCTATTCTCGACGACACGTCTCGCCTTCGTTTCGCTCGTTGGATTTGTATTTGCCAACGAGGGAATTGTGTTTCCAGCGTTTCTAAAGCTACTTTCTCCGCGTTTGACGCTCTCGACGCGCACGCGACTCGTAAAAACTCCGCTCTGGTCGCCGCGCACGGTTTTTTATCATGGTCTTTGATTTCCTTCTCAGATAAGAGTAAATCTTTAGCGTATAATCGATTAACGTCGTCTGAAATCCACTTATCGAACGCTTCCTTCTTGGCATCGTTCAACGCAAAGATGTGGTAAGCGGCAAACACGACGTCTCTAAACAAGGATTTACTGCTCGTCGTCGTCGTCGTGGTTTGTTCTTGCGTGCTTGCCGTTTTCTCGCTGTTCTTCTCTTTTCTTATTGTTCGAGCGTGTTCGCCAATCGAAAGCAAACTCGACGCCTCGGACGATTGAAAATCCGCCGTCGAATACTCCGTTTCGTCGTCGTCTGAATCGCCCGAATCGTCTGAATCGTATTCACTGCTCGCGCGACTCTCGCCATCACCGCCACTCCTACCGACCTCCTCTCCATTCTTCTTCTTCTTCCTTTTCCTCCTCTTCTTCTCCTCTAAAGTATCCACGACATCCAACGCCTCTCGCAACGCCTCGAGCGGTGCTCGAAAGCGCACGTCGTTCGATTTCGGTACTTTTTTACACCCGTCTCCAAACACGCGCTCAAACATCGTCCGTTCCTCTTCATCATCATCATCCTCGTCGTCGTCTTCTTCTTCTCCTTTTCCTTTTGATTCTCCTCCTCGCAGCGCTTCGAACACTCGTCTCACTTCCGTTTGCTTTCCCAAGGCTAAATCCAACGCCAATTTCGCGCCCAATCGATCGATTTTGTACGCTCGACTCATCGCATACGTCTGGTCCGAGATGGATTCCTGAGAAACGACGTCGTCGATGTTTAAGAACAACTTCTCGTTTTGATCGTCATCATCATCGTTATCATCACGCTTTGTGGTTTTGTTGGAACAAAACGCGATGAAATCTTCCTTAAAAGTCGATGAATTTCGTCGTTGATTCCATCTGCTTTTGATGCGTCGAATGCGCGAAAAGAACGCGTTGCTGTTGTCGTCTTTGTCTTTGTCTTTGTCTTTGTCCTCGTTGTCGTTATTAGTATTATTAGTATTCCCGCGACAACTCTTTGTCTTTGTCTTCTTCTTCTTCTTCTTTAAAGCCATCTTTTGGGGAGATTCGTAATGAGGCCTGAGGATTAATCTGGTGTTCAAGTGGTTTCTCTACGCTACTCTCTCTTTCTGTTGTTACAAAATACTCTTAAATTCTACGCGCGTGACTCTCCTACTCTCTGCTACTATTCTCTTTCGTCTGACGCTGTCGTTATTTCTGTCGTTGTTCACCACTCACGCCTTCTTTCTTCTGCAATCGCTTTAAATGCTCCTCCTCTTTCTCCAATTGCTTCTGCGCGAATTTACTCAGATTGAAGTACAAAACGATCAAATACCTATTCGCGACGTTAAAACCGCTCAACTTTTCCAACGCGGCTTTGGCGTCGTAAATATCCTCGTACACGACGTACGCGGTACCTTTGGTATCGCGAGTTTGACCGATCCTTATTTGACGAATCGCGCCGTACTTCCCGAAGATGTCGTACATGTCCTCGTCGGTGATGTTGAAGGGTAAGTTGCGGACGTAAAGGATGCGGTTCACCTCGGGGGGGAGCTTTTTGTGCGCCAGAGGTTTTGGTTGTTGGTTCTGTTGCTGTTGTCGCTGCGGTGTTGGATCCATTGTATTTGTTGTGTGTGCTGTTTGTCCGTTTCTTTCGAGAGGCGAATTGGAATGAGGAAAAGTATGAGGAAAAGTAGACGTAAACGAGCGCAAAATCGAATATTGTTATTGTTATTATTATCATCGTTACTACCACTACTACTACTACTATAACTAAAACATGTAAAACTAAAACTAAAACTATGTACTACTCCATTAAGGCGACGAACGTCTCTTCCTCGCTTTCTTTCAACATGTCCAACGCGACTTCGCAACTTTCGCTAACGATTCGATCCTCGCAGGATAAATATTTACGCAGAAGAGCCTCGGCGCCTCGGCCACCTCGCGAGCCGATGGCCTCGGCGGCTTCGTGGCGCACCATGGCGTGTTCGTTCGGGTCTTCCAAACATTCAAACAGAGCTTTGCGCGCGATTTCGTTGTCGTCGTCTTCTCGGAGTTGACCGAGGACGTAACAGATTTCGTGTTTGAGCAACGCGGATTGGACCGTTTCCGAGCGCAAGGTTTTGCCGAGCGTGGAGGAACAGAGCTGGACTAACTGTTCGTTTTCTTGCGTTTTTTTAACCAAACCGAACGTCTTTTGCGCTCGGTTCCGCAAGGCAAACATGGCGGCGTATCGGTCCCAAATGTCCGCGGAGTCGTCTAAAATTATCTCGGCTAAAGTTTCCGTTTCGATGGATTCGTCCATCGCCGGCACCGGATCCACCGAATACGCGCGTCCTTCTTCTTCTTGTTGTTGTTCTTCATTTACTGCTGCGACTTTTCCAATGCTCTCTTTCTTACTCCCAACGATCGCGCCCGTGCTATTAAAAGTAGTATTCGTAGCGGTAGTAGTACTCGTAGCGGTACTTTCATCCCGGGATCCAACCATATATTCCACTCTCCTCAGCGCTAAACTCGCCGTTTCCCTCACTTCCCGGTGTTTCGAATCCTCTCGCATATCTCTCAGAACTTCAAGCGACGTCTCGTCCGCGATCGCCCCGAGCGCTTCCGCGCACTCGTGCCTCGTCATCCCGTGTTCCCTTTGGTTCTTCAGCACTGAAATCAGGGTCGCAGTGGCAGCTTTCGCTCGCATTTGTCCGAGCGCGAACGCGACTTCGTGTCTGAACAACGCGTCCGCGTGTAACGATGAAAGTGGGACTGCTCTCTTTTGATGCTCATCATTTATATCACCATCATCATCCGCCGAAGACAAAGAAGAAGAAGAATCCGCCGCCAAGGCGTCGATCAACGCTTGGACCGCCGCTTGGTTCGTTTCCAGCGAACGAAACGTGAACAGCGCTCGAAACCGGTCTTGGATCGGTAACGATTGGTTTATGAGCGTTTTCGAGAGCGAGGCGATGTCCTGCATCGCTGTTTTGCTTGTTTTGAATATAAACGCGCGGAGGGACACACCGAAGGAAGCTTGGAAATGAAGAAAAAGTGTCAGATTTTCCCCTACCTTTGCTCAACTTAATTGGGGGACTTTACACATACTATCTACTCTAAAGCGCTCTTTGCTCTATTCTAAAACTCTCTCTTGTATCATCTCACACGGCCCGATGATCGTACTCCACGTCAATCACCGTCACCAAACTGACTTTTTCTCATTTTCGTCGTTTTCTGCGAATATCGCTCGAACGCAACTGCGCTCAAAGGCGAACTCTTTGTTTGGCGTCGAAAGACGAGCGATGTCGTTTGGATACCCGACCTTTCCCTACTACTCTCTAACACGGCCCGCACGGATGATCGGTCTCCACGTCAATCACTGTCACTACACTGACGGTCTCGTTTTCCTCGTTTTCTGCGAATATCGCTCGAACGCGACCTTTTTCGAATGCGAACTTTTGTTGGTCGAAGGACGAGTGTCGTTTGGATAACCGACCTTCCCTCAAGGCGTCTTTGATATCTTTCTTGGAGACGAAGCGACAGTCCATTCGGCAGGCGCCGTGTTCCGTGATTGACATCGGTTTCGAGCGCAATCTCTGTCGCACCTGTTCTTCCTCCTGTTTCTTCTTTTTCTCCTCTTTCTGGAAGATAAAAGCGCAAGAGACGAACGCGGTCGCGACGAACGCACAGACGAATTTCGTAAAGGTGTTGCTTCCTTTGCCTCCTCCTTTCTTGCGTCTTTTGGTATTTCGCTCGCCTTTGACGTTGGTTTTGAACGTCTTTTTCCTTTGTGGTCGTCCTCCTCGTCCTCCTATTCCTCCTCCTCCTAATCTGTTTTTGGGTAGAGGCATGATGATGACGACGTAAACGACGACCGGAGAACACGTAATGTGGATTTGAATTTGGTCTGAGACATTTCCCCAAACAAAATGTCATCATTTAGGGGATACGAGGACCCGTCGGACTTCTCTTTGGAGAGAAGCGGATGTTTACTCCAAAACTGCGCGTCGTCATTATCAGAACGCGACGACAGAGGCCCCGATGATGATGATTTTGACGACAACAAAGTCGTGACGAGCGTCTGCGTCAATCATAAGTGGGTCGTTTTATCCAATTCGAGCCCCCTACTTCAACTAGGGGTGGTGCGCGATAATGACGAGGACGAGGACAACAGCACTCTGGAGAGAAAGACAAAGAAGATTCCGTGCCCTGGCTTAGATATTTACGATAAATCAAACGGTGGGAAACACGTTCGCGCGTATTTCGAGACAAGCAAAGGGAGTTTGGGGGGGACGTTTTTTTTTACCAGCGTGGACATCTCTGGAGATGTCGTTTTTGGCGTCGCGTGCGGGAGCACCGTGGAGAGAGACGGAGTGCAAGTCATAGCGTTTGAGGCGGTGTACGGAGACGAAGATGGGAAGATGGTTTCACACTTTGCAGAAATTTGGCGGATCGAGACGCTCGCTCGGGGTCGTCGTCAGATGAGCGCGTCGATCGCGTGTTTACGCGGCGGCCAATCGAGAACGCTGGTGGTCACGGCGTGCGGAGCGCGCGATTTCGCGGAGAGTTGGGTAGTAGACGCAGAATCTGGGGATATTGTTTACGAGGGAAAGGGTTTGGAAAATCGGCCGTGTTACCCGAAAGTTTGGCCAGTCGTTGCGCAGGTTTCGATAGAGATGGAGGAAGGGTGTTACGCCGTCTTTGCGAGAACGAGAGATAGGAAAACGATCGAGTCGTTCCAAGTTGTCGAGGGCAAATACACGGCGAGTTTACACGACGAGGGAGAGATTCCTCGGGTGACGAGAGGATTAGATCAGTACATAGGCGGATTATGCGCGTTACCAGCGACGAGGAAAGATTCCGAACACGCGCATCCGAAACTCTGCGTGGCGTTTTCCGAGGACAGCGCGCACTTAAACGCGTTACATTTGAAGCAAGGGATGGCGCGACACGTGATGAAACGAGACAGCGTTGTTCGCATAGTGATGTACAACGTCACAATTGCAACGAGCAAGAAAACAGGATCGAAAACATTTGTTCACGCGGAGGAGACGCATCGCGTAGAGTTGGAAGACTCAATCGTCACGAGTCCAATCGATCTGGATTCTATGACCTCGTCGCCGGTGAGCTCATCTTACATCTTCTTCGCACACGTCAACGGCGACGTGAGCATCGTCCTTCCAAGAACGGGCGTCGTATTGAAAACATTGAGTGCAGCTCACGACCCCAAGTCTCTCGCTTCGACTGGTTCGGTCAGTTTTGTCGTCGCCGATCGCGCGTATCTGAGCGCCTCCAAATGCGCCGACGACGCTACAATCTGCCTGTTTTCCAGCGCGGGGCGGTTGACGTCCTGTTGGTCGATTGCTTCGCCATCAGTATGGACTCCACAAACGCATCATTTGTTCCCGAAGCCGTTTCGCGACGCCTCGAAAACCTTCTTGTTGTGCTGCGCTAGACTCGGTCGTGATTCGACGGATACTACGCTCGCGCTTCTTTCCGCCTCCTCTTCCAAGCGTCAACACGCTATGAACGAAAATCGGTTACGACGAAGAAAAGACATCGACGCCTCGTTATTATTAACGGAAAAGGAATTTAAAGATCTCGTATTCGCGTTATCGTGTTACGAACCAGCGCTCATCGAACGAATCGTAGGCGCGTTAGCCGTCGTGACTTTCAACGTCAAACAGTAGTAGCGTACTACATACGCATATTGGTGGATAGTTTTAGCTTTTAGCACCTCAAATAGCGCTTTAGAAAACACCATAAAATTAGAGGCGTTTTACGCCTAAACTCTTTAAGATCCCGACAAGATCACGGCAATGAGAAATCGTAAATATTAAACATGTCTTCCAATAACAGAGACAACATCTACAAGTCGCCGCCGCGATTGTTGTCGCACAAACCTCCGCGACCGCCGATGTAAGAGCAAATCAATCAAATTTTCTTCCCGAAATGACTCACACGATGTATAAATTCTCTCTCTCTTTTCCTCCCTTTCAAACACAGCACGCCGCGAATTGGCACGGAGTTACACGCGCAACCGGTCCTGTTGGAAGATTTCTTCCACGCTCAAAAGAAAAACACGGTTGGAGGACACAAAGGAGACGACGAGGACGATCACCAGGGAGGATTTAGCAGAGGCGAATTAGAAGCGCAGTTCCAAAGAGGCAATGACTTTTACAGATATCAGTTGCGCGCGAATTTTGTGGACATTGCGAGAGAGGATTATCAGGAGAGTTTGAATCGCTCGCGAGGAGAGGAAGGGGGAGAGGCGAGTATGTTTGCATTGAATGTGCAGTTGTTTACTTTGGAGAGACGGATTGGTGTTGTGAGTGCCGGGACGACGGGGGCGCCGACGACGCAAAATCAGCAGTCAAAGTTGCAACAAGCGCAGCAGAGACAAAGACACTTACAACAGCAACAGCAACAACAAGATGGATACAGGTCGGGAGCGATTTCACCGGCGAGTGGGAGCAGTGGGTGGGAATCCAATACGAGCTCAACGATGCTTTCGGAGAGAAGCGGGCAACATCATCGGAAACATCATCCGTCGCCGTTTGAAGGGAGCGGGTATCACTCTGGCGCGAATAAATCGGTGGTAGATATCGCGATGAACTTTACAAACTTTTTGGGATGGACGAATTATCGCACCGATAATCGCATCACGGATGGATCTGCGTCGTCGAGAGAAGGGTCGTCTGCGAACGAGAAGTATCCTACGGAACCTTCCACGGTGAAGGAGGTGCACCGAAAACCGCGAGAGTTATGTGCAGTTGCTGCGGCGTATGAAGACGTACACACGAACCCAAAATTTGCCACCTCGAGATTTATATTAGTGAGCGCGTGCGTGTCTAAATCAACAGAGACGACGACACGGACGATTCCACAGTTTCAACACGAAATGGTGTCTTCAACGTCATCTTCCACAAAAGGCATAGCGCAAAAATTCAAGAACAAGAAGAAAGTGGTCGTCGTGACGAGCGATTCGACATCTTTCCCGGTGAGACAGAGTCAAGATCATCGAGATTATCAACAACAACAGAACGTTCGAGTGCTCGCTCCAAAGATTGAAATTTCGCACAAGGAAATTGTGGAGACTTTTTTACTGGTTCGATCAATTGGCGGATACCGGGAGATGGTGCTCAAACCGACGACGGCTGCTTTACCGTGGTATCCCGGCGAAGAGAATGAAGTAACGTGCATCGCGTTAGCACCGTTTGGCGGTCGCGCGCTCGTTGGCACGGTATCGGGTAAATGCTACATCGTCGATTTGGGTACGACTTTGAATCCAAAATTCATGCCCGCCGTGGATGAAGAGAGACGCAAAGAAAATGATTCCGACGAAGATTCCGAAACGAATAGAAGAAATAGTGATAATTTAGCGAAAACGCCCGAAACGTTTAAAATGAAAGAAGCCATTCGCGTGCTCGCGGAAGATTCGAAAAAGAGTGCTGGTGTAGAGAGTAGAAACGAGAATCAACAACAACCGGCAAAAGCGCGTTCGGTTGTTTGGTGGCGGAGAGCTAAGGACAACAAAGAAATAGCGATTTGCGGCGACTCTACCGGAGTGGTACGCTTGTGGGACGTTGAAAGTGGCGAATTACTCATGACGACCCCTACAAAGTGTAACCCGTTGAAAAAACTCCAGCTCGTAGAGGCTATCGACGATAGACGCGTGCACGAGATTCTCAAACAGCAATCGCAAAAGTATTACAACAGCGAAGAATCCTTGACGAGTGATTTCTCATCGGCGACGACGACTGGTGACAAAAAAAATAGCAAAATGGCGAGCTCGAGCAGTACTTTCTTGTTACTCTCCAAACGTGTCGCGAGAGAACGAGATGAACACGGTAATATCATCCGCACTATGGATCGGGTGAACTCCATGCGACAAAAATCCCGCGAATCGCGAATGTCCATTAACGAGAACTACGAGGAAAATTATGACAACGAGTATAGAGAAAATGTCGATGAAGACGATGATATGGACGACGAGTTCAACACTTACAAAGACGTAGACACGTACTTTCAAACGTTGGATTTAGAAACCTACTCGGCGCGAATCGATGAAATTTCCTGCGTACCGGAACAAAACATTTTGTTTTCTGGACCGGAGAAAGTCGGCAGTCGATTTGGACACGACGGTTACGAAACGCACGAGAGTGGGGCGAATTCTCCGGATTTTCAAGGTGGCGTGTTGGTGTCGCGTCCGGAGAACTTTACCGGTCACTCGACGCTCGAACACGGCGGCAAATCGTTCGTCGTTTCCTCCTTCGCCGACGGTCGAGTAGACATTTATGATGCGAAAGTTTCTGATTCAAAAGTTATTGCGTCTATTCGAACGCCAAATTATAGTTCGCCTCGATTCGCGTACATCGTCGACGCTTTTGCATTCTTCGTCATGTCCTCTCGGTCGATCGCAGTCATCAGTCGGGCGACGAATACCTTGGTGCAGAAAATCGTCTTGCCGGTGGAGTACGGCGCCATCAAAGGATTAGTGAGAGGCATCCCGGTGCGCTCGTCCAAGTACGAATTGGCGATCGATCTAGCAGCAGATATACGCGCAGATGGTGATGACGATGACAATGATGATGATGACGTTGACGAGGACGGAGAAGACATCGGACGTAATTCAATCATTCTTGAAGGCGTCGTGTGCTGGACGACGAGTCGCGTGTTTGAAATTACTCCAACCGCATCGGTTTTCGACTTGTACGAGAAACTCGCATTGAGCGGTCGAATCTCGAGAGCGAGGGAGTTAGCGGATGCTTTAGCTTTAGATGCGTCCGAGATGGCATTACACGCGTGCGAACGTGCTTTAAATGCGAGACGGGGCGATACTGCAGCAGCCATGTATTACTTTGCCGTTCGGTCGGATTTGGACTCACCGCAGAAACGGTACAAAATGCTCGCAAGGTTTTGCGACGCGTGCTTACGTTCTTGGCACGTACGTGCTACGGAGCATTTACTCGAATCAATGGATGCTTGGGATTCTGGAGCGAACGGATTCGATTCCGAGCCGTCTTCGCCGGCGGCGACGTTTTCCAGATGGGGCTCTCGCGCTGGATCTCGCGCCGGATCACTCGGGGGGTCGCCCTCACACAGCGGGAGTAAGCAACAAACACTGCGCAGCAGTAATAACAATTTTACCGCAGAAAAGTCGTTTCGTGCGGACGCCAGAGAATGTTTGAAACGCTCGCGCGATAGAGATATCGAAGTGGCCGTTCAGACAGCGCGAATTGCGCGCGCGAATATTATCGCTTGGTCGTCCAAGGAAGGTGTCGCGTGTTTGAAGGCGTGCGATGAACTCCTCGACGCCGAAGTTTCTGCTTCAGCATCAACAACCGTGGTGATCATAAGAGATGATGGGACCGAGGAAGAGATTACTCGAGAACAATTCGATGGCATCGAAAACGATGCGCAGTTTGAACCGAAACTCGCCGATTCTGAGTTCATCAAAGAGTTTGTCGATAATTTGGCACGAACGTGTTGTTCAGATTCTCCGAGTAGCGAACAGTTTGACAATGAGCGCGATACGAGCAAAAACGAAAGCATTCCAAAGTGGCAACGCATGGAAAATGCAATCAAAGCGTTCGAGGAGGGTAATCATAACGCCTTCAAACAGGAAGGAGACTTGAGTGTTGGCGTTGCATTCAGGACGCCGACGGATTCACCAATGAAGAAAAATGATACGTTCTCTAACAACGAAAGTAAAGGTGGTAGTAGTGGTCAAAACCACCACCTATTCGAAGCGAAACGCGCCAATGGACGCACGAGAGATCGCACGAACGAGCCAAAAACGCAATCTGTCTCCGTGCACATGCGCACGGTTGGTTCGCTCGTGCGCGCTTTGAACGTAGGATCGAGCGAGGAGGATATCTTGTTTGGGAAGAGGGATAGTAAAGATGTGGAAAAGACGACTAAGAGCGAGAGCAACATCGAAGGTAGGCGTAGCGCCACAAAGCAAGACGATGAGAACAACAAAGACGTTGGAGAAGATTTTGAGAATCAACTCAAACAAAACAACATCCCGCGAAGTCTTTCGATTGCATTGCCGACGTTGTTTTGGGCGCTCGGCGAGGAAGGTCGCACAAACGCATTGAGTTATAACCACACTCGCAACGTTGGACCCAGTGGAAACACTAGCTTCAATACGAACATCTCACCCTCCGTCTCGCCTCGGTCGAGCGATCAAAACAGCGAAAACAGCAAAACAGCATTCAACACGAACAAGCTCTTTGACATCGCGTACCACAACCAAAAAGCATCCGCGACGTTTCAAAAACGCATCGTCAACCCTGAACTTCGCGTCAACTGTCTTCTCGCTCACGTCGCGATGGAACCAGCCAACTCGGAACGGAAAGTTCATTACCAGCGCGAACTGGAAGCGGAAATCAAACGCGCCGTTATACACTCTCGCAATCTCAAAGCGGACGATGATATCACTTCGGAAGGCCGCGTTTTGTTACAAATAGTCGGTTCCGCCATTGCGTGGTCTAACGACGCCGCGTTGTCAACCGTCGCCGCGCAACTCGGACACTTTGAATCTGCGAACGCGTTTCGCGTCGACATCGCCGATCGTTTGCTTTCACGAGTAGACGATGCGAAAAACGATGAACGCATCATTCGCGAAGATAACGAAACCGGTGAAAACGACGAGACGTTGCGCCTGCTCGCGAGGGAAGTTGTGTTATCAAAACATGCCATCGAACGAGAGTTAAAATTCGCGTTTGAACATCTGGCGCCAAAGTGTAAGGACGCAAAGAAACGCGCTTTGTGCACGAAAGAAATCGCGAAAAGATGGAAGAGCAAACACATGAAAGATTTCCTAACCTGGGACGAATTTGAGCGCATGGCGTTGAGAACGATGCCACCTGAAGAAGGTGAGTTGACCACGTTTGAGCTTTTGAAGATGAGCTTCTCGGGAGGAGGAGGAAGAGGAGAAGATGAAGAGGTGCGATTGAAGTACTCCGCAAACTTTGCGTTGAAGTGTGCAATCGCCCCGAGTTTACCCTCTCTCGGCAGCGTTTACGCAAACGATTTAGATAGATAGAATATTTTTTATAGTATACGCTGTACACTGAAGTAGCCGATGCTTTCATACAACACTATTGTTATTACTATACGCGATCGATTTTCGTGCAATCGAAACCTTGCTTTTGCCAAGCGGTTGAAACTTCTCTCGAAACGCTCGGTTCGGTGACGCCGGAACCCAAAGGCGACGACGACATACTATTTGTTCCTCTCTCTTCTCGAGGAGAAACTTCACTAGACCCGAGCTGCGACTGCCACGCTTTCTTGATGAAATCTTTTTCTTCTCCTTCGTTAGCCGTAGTTGGAATAGTAGTTGGAGTTGTAGTAGTATCAGAAGAAGAAGCTTTTTTTTTTTTTTCTTCGCTAGGAGACATATATCCATCATCAGAAACCGGTCCCACGTCTTTCGGATCATTCAACCTCCCCGTCCCGGGCGGGGCATATAAGGGTCGTTTCCCCGAAGCATTGTCGTCGTCGTCAAACGGTTGCCAAGTTCCGAACGGCTTCTCGTCCGTTTTGATCCCAACGGCTTCGATTTCCTTCTTTCTCGTTTGTTCCTTCTCGGACAAACCGCGCCAATCCTTATCGTACTCTCCGGCATGGTACTTTTTCAAGACAGCTTCAAAGCCTTCTTCGCCGCCACCGTGCGCGATTCGGTCTCTTTGCATTTGTCGATAACACTCCAACGGTTTTCCGACGCCGCCGTATTTCAACAGGTCCAGCTGCAACCATTTCGGTAACCACTCGTCCGGCCAATCGTCGTGGACTCCGTTGACTTCGTCCACCCAAAACGCCATCACCTCTTTAATCGTAGGAACCGTATACAATTGATGCTTGATTTCAAACGCCGTCCAGTTTTTGCGGTAGTTGTTTTCGGGAGTTTCAAACGTCGTCACGAAATCTTTGCTCTCATCAAACGCGCTGTCGACGTTCTCCTCCTTTTCGTAGAAACCACCCGTGGCGGCGTTGAGCCAGTATCGAGCGCCAATTTCCAAATCGAACAAGTTCGGTTCGCCTTCGCCTTCTTTTTTCGTTCGAGTCTTCGTGCCTTCTTTGACCCACGGCTCCGGTTTTTCCAAACTCACCTCTTGGACTTTGCTCTCCCGGTACGTGTCGACCAACGTCGGGATGACGGAAACATCGTCTCGTTTGCCGTCGAATTTCTCAATCAACTCTCTGACGCGCGTGCCATAGACTCTGTCGTCCACCAACAACTCCGAGGCAACTTGCTTAATCACCGGAGCGTACTCTCTGACCAACTGTTCCGCTCGTTTCATCGCCGCTTTCAACATTAACTGTTGGTCGTCTTTGCCGTAGAGTTTGTCCAATCTAAAACCTTCCGTTATGGCCGGGTCAAAGTGCGGGCGAACTTTACCATCTCGTACATACGTAATGCCAGTATCGTTGACGATTCGAGAGATGTAGTCTTGCGCGTAAATGACATCTGGTGTGGTCGCCAACGAGACGTCGTCTTCGCCGAAGAACACTCTCTCCGCGACGCGACCGCAAATTATCAACGCCGCACACTCGACGTAATACTCGATGGTATCCGGACCTTGCGCGTACAATTTCGCTTGCGTCACGTGGTCGGGTTCGTTGACGTATAACAAGGATGACACCGCTTCACCTCTCGGTTTTAACGTGACTTGAATCAACTCAGGAGTTAACTGTGGTCTACTCGAGCAAATCACCGCTCTCGATGCCTCTAAAATCGCCAAGTGTTCTTTACCCCAACTGTGCGGCAACGGCGCGCCGACTAAACCAACCACTTGCTTTTCAATCACGGCTTCGATATCTTCTATGTCCATGAACTCTTTATCTCTTCGAACGGATAAAATAGCACCTTCGTTCAACAAGTTGGCTAAATCGGCGCCGGAATAATCCTCAGTGATTTCCGAAACTCTCTTCAAAAA
>Ga0114997_10001094_pt1 | contig 22635 bp, 23 predicted proteins | sample ArcticOcean_MG_C_2_FD_87045 | JGI IMG/M metagenome (GOLD analysis project Ga0114997, IMG submission 87045) | Marine microbial communities from western Arctic Ocean - ArcticOcean_MG_CB4_136 | ecosystem: Environmental > Aquatic > Marine > Oceanic | place: Arctic Ocean: Canada Basin | collected...
ATAGATCAAAAATATTTAAGCTTAATCTAAAAATATAATTTTGAAATGAAATTAATATTATGAAAATTGTTAATACAAAAATTAGATTTCTTAAAACAATATTAAATATTTCTGAATAATCTTTCTTTCCATACGCTTGTGAGACTAAACCAACGGTACCCATTCTTAAGAAACCAAAACTCCAAAAAATCATTGAAAATAAATTTGCCGCAACAGAGGTTGCTGATAGATAAGATAAATTACCAAGATTGCCCATTAAGCCAGTGTCTATAATTCCAACAAATGGAATTGCTAAGTTTGCAAAAAAAATAGGGATAGATAATTTTAAAATATATTTTATTGAAGGGTTTTGCATTTAAGTCCTAATTCTTTTGCATATACATTCCTACTGAATAACAAGCCCAGAACCAAGATCCCTAAAAGCTTTTTCATACAATTATTCTACTATAAAATCTTGGCACACTCACGGCGTAGTTAGAGTGCAATTATAGGCATTTGACTAAAAATAAACGTTGCAATACAATACTAATATGGATGAAGCTAATGACCTACATAATAAAAATTGCATACCATGCAAAGGAGGAATTCCACCCTTTGCTATTTCTGAAATACATAAATATTTAAAAAAAGTTGATGGTTGGGATGTTAAAAAAAAAGAAAGTGAAAATTATTTTCTTGAAAAAAATTTTAAATTTGAAAATTTTATAGAAAGCCAAAAGTTTATAAACAGAGTAGGAGATATTGCTGAAAAAGAAGGGCATCATCCCGATATAATATTTGGCTGGGGTTATGCAAAAGTTCAAATATTTACACACAAAATTAAAGGCTTAGTAGAGAGCGACTTTATTCTTGCGGCCAAGATAGATAAAATTTAACTTAGTGCTTAAAATGCCGCGTTCCGGTAAAGATCATTGTTATACCAGCATCATTGGCAGCTTTTATAACCTCATTATCATTTATTGACCCACCAGGTTGGATAATCGCTTTAACTCCAGATTTTATAAGTGTTTGAATTCCATCTGGGAAAGGAAAAAAAGCATCCGAAGCCGCAACTGAGTTGATAGTTTGTTCTGGAACAAATTTTAATGCTTTAGCGGCTGCTATTTTGCAGCTATCCAATCTGCTTGGTTGGCCAGACCCAATCCCTATTGTTGATTGATCTTTTACCAAAACGATGGCATTTGATTTTACAAACTTACAAATATTAAATGCAAATTTTAGACTCAACAACTGGTTTTTTGTTGGTTTAATTTTTGTAGGAACTTTCACATTCTTTTTGATTAAAATATTATTATTATCTTGAACCAGGAAACTATTTCCTAAAAAAAGATAATTTTTTTTATTATTAAAATTAAACTTAGTATAATCAACTAACCTAATATTTTTTTTCTTTTTTAAAAATTTTAAAGCACCTGATTCAAAACCTCTAGAAACTATTACTTCAAAAAAAGTTTTACTTAACTCAATTGCTAATTTTTTCGAAATACTAGAATTTACAGCAACTATGCCTCCAAAAGCACTTATTGGATCACACATTAAGGCATTTTTAAAAGATTTTACTTGGTTTTGGTTAATGGAAACTCCACACGGATTTGCATGTTTAATTATAGCTGCACCTTTATTTTTGTTAAAAGAGTTTAAAATATTTAAGGCAGAATAGATGTCATTATAATTATTATAACTTAAATTTTTTCCATGCAGCTGGTTTAATCCTAAATTATTTATAGTTCCATACAAGGATCCTTCTTGATGTGGATTTTCACCATAACGTAGATTTTCTATCAATTCTCCATGTACCGTACTTTTTTCAGGAAATTTTATTTTACACTCATCATTTAACCAATTTGAAATCGTAGAATCATAATAAGCGGTTAAACTAAATGCTTTTGCTGACATTAATTTTCTAAATTTAAAAGAGGTAGATCCTTTGTTATTTTGTAATTCTTTTACTAAATTAGAATAATCCGACATACTTGTAATAACAGTTACATCATTAAAGTTTTTCGCTGCACTTCTTATTAGGGAAGTTCCACCTATATCAATATATTCTATTAGTTTACTAAACTTATTTTTTTCGTTTAATTTTTTTTCAAAAGGATAAAGGTCAACTATAACTAAATCAATATTAGGTATATTTAATTTTTTTAATTCGTTTTTATGTTTTTTGTTTTTTCTTATATTAAGAATTCCTGCATAAATTTTTGGATGTAACGTTTTTACTCTACCATCTAGCATTTCAGCAAATCCAGTATAACTAGATACTTCTGTGCATTTATACTTCATACTTTTTATTTTTTCATAAGAACCACCTGAACTTATAATTTCAATATTTAATTTTTTTAAAATAGGTAAAATATTTTTAAGTCCAGATTTATCCGAAACAGAAATAATTGCTTTTTTAATTTTAGTCATTTTAACTTATTTTCTCAATTATCCACTTTATTGAAACAACTTCTTTTTCTTTTAAATTACCAGGCAAGTATCCAGAGATTAAAATTGATTGGTTATTTATCATTCTATTTTTATTTCCAAGAAAAATATTTTTTTCAATTTCTAAGTTATTTGATTCACTTTTTAGTAGCCATCCCTCACCATTTGATAGACTAATTAATACTGAGTTTCCACCCTTGGTTTTGATAATTTTAGTATTTGGGTAAATATGGAATCTTATAAAATAAATTATATTTCCAGAATATCTTCCGGTGTTTGTTAACTCATCTTGACCAAAAATTTTATCTTCATTTTTTAATATTTTTACTAACCTAGTGTGTGTGTAACCAAATTTCTTTTCATATCCATTGTGAGATGCAATTATTTCATAAAAATCATTATTTTCAATATAGTTTTTTTTAATTATTTTATGTTTTTCAACCAATGAACTTCCGTACATTTTATTTATAGTTTTATTTTTTTCAAACGTACAAGAAGAAGTGTTATTCAAATACAAAGTTGAATGTGCGGCGGTAACTCTACTTAAAGATTTTAGTTTTGAAGATGAATACTTTCCGTATCCAGTATTGCAAATTACCTTTTGTTTATTGGATATAAGCTCGAACGATAAACATCCAGCTTGGTACTGAGATGCAAAATTGTTATGTGGAGGATTCCCACAATCAATAAAAAATTCTAACTTTCCCCTTTTAACTTTGATAAAGCCACCAATTTCATGGTTGGTGGTATTAAATTTATATTTAAGACTTTTTAAAAATCTATCATAATCATCATGATTTATTTCACTAGAACCATTAAAAAGAGGAAATTGTTTATTTTCACCAACTAATAACGAATAACATTTTCCACATTTTTGTATTATTTCATTTAGAAAATCTGGTATTGGTTTTTGCGCTTCCTTCATCCATTCTCGAATTAATATTAAATATTTAATAGAAATGAAAACATCCTCAGGATTTCTAGATTTGGGAAACCCATCATCATCAAAAAAATATTTAATTATTTTTTCTAATTCTTTTATCCCTATTTTATAATTTAACTCATATTCTTTAAAGATCATTCCAGATAGAATTATTCCAGAACAACAAATAATTTTTTTAGAACTATAATTTAAATCTTTTAAGTTTTTTATTAGAAAGTTAGCTTGCTTAACTAAGCTTAAAAAAAACTTTTCTTTATAAACTTTATCTGCATTTTCCAAAGTGATATCTGCATTAGAAGACCAAGCAATTATTCTTTTTGCCATAATTTCCATTTTCCATGTGTTAGGCTCGTAGTTAGAAAAAATGTTAATCCAACTATCAATTATATTTTTTGTAATAATTTTACTATTTTTTCTATCCAATCTTACTAACCATAGGAAGCCATGTAGGTTATCAAATTGTAGCTTATTACTATAATCCATTTTCCAAAGTAATTCAGGTGAAGTATAATTAATTTTATAAAAATCATTACCAGCAGTTGTTAGAGATCCACTAAGATATGAACTAGGATAATAAAAAAATCTTGTAGGTATAAGAGTGGATAATTTCTTATTATAAAAATTGCTACTAAAATAATATTCTTTAAAATTTGAAAAAAAGAATTTTAAAATAGAAAAAAAGTATAATTTTATACTTTTAAATCTATGCATTTTTTAACTTGTTCTTAGTATGTGAATATTTTTTTTTAAGTTTCCGTTGTTTTCCTTAAAAATTGTTGTGCCAGACACCAATATATCTACACCAGCTTCTATAGCCATTTTTGCATTTTCAAAATTTATTCCACCGTCTATCTCAATTTGTGTTTTTAATTTTTTTGTATCAATTTCTTTTCTTAAGATTTTTACTTTTTCCAAAGTTTCTTTTATAAATTTTTGACCTCCAAAGCCAGGATTAACACTCATTATTAAAACTGTATCAATTAAACTAAGAACAGGCAAAACTTTATCAATAGAAGTTTCTGGGTTTAAAGAGACTCCCGCTTTTTTATTGAAAGATTTTATTTTCATTATAGAGTTTGTGAGGTTATTAGTAGCCTCAGGATGAATGGTGATTATGTCGGATCCAGCCTCTGCAAAATTTTTAATGAAATTATCGACAGGAGCAATCATTAGATGAGTATCAAATGGTAGAGATGTATATTTCCTTAATTTACTTATTACTTCTGGGCCAATAGTAATATTCGGAACAAAGTGACCATCCATTACATCAATATGAATTAAGTCTGCCATTGCTTTTTCTAGACTTTGGATTTCACTGCCTAGCTTGCTAAAATCTGCAGATAAAATAGAAGGTGAAATTTTAATTGAAGCCATAAGAAAATTTATATTTTTATATTTCGCTCATGTCAAAAAAAAAGAAGGGCGATAATTATCGCCCTTCTTGAATAAATTGAGTATAAATTTAGTATTTACGCTCTTGCAGAGTCCCCAATGTCATCAACCAGTGCACTTACTGATTTTCTTGGCATTGTAGACATTTCCATTTTGTAAGCTAGGAACCACATCATTCCACATCCTAAGATCCAGAACAATATTTGCCAAGCCCAAATTGATGGAATTCCAAACGTCCATGTGCTGATATCATTTGGCGAACCAAAGATATCATTTCCAATAACAGCTCCTGGTCCAATTCCAAAGAACAACCAAGCAATAGTTATAATCCAAGCCGCTGGCTTAAGACTTTGCTTGCTTGCTGGAAGACCAGCATGATCTGCTAAAAAGTCATGGTATTTTTGTCTATGCGCACGATCTCTAGTATTTTGTGTCATAGCAGAAATAGGCAATGCAACAAGTAAGTTAGCAAATATACCCCAGAATGCAGAGTGCATTGTCCAAGGCCATCTACCCCACGGAAGTGCACCACCAAATAAATTTTGGCCGATACTTTCCGTAGCCATTACACCAATGATACCTGCTAATAGACCCCATGATACACCTTCTCTTGTTAACCAAGGGAAATAACAAACTGCAGATAATGGAACCCACATTTGGAAACCAAACGCTACTGCTAATCCTCCCAATAGTACCAATGCATCTTTAGAGAATGTTGCAACTAACAAAGCTGCACCAACTACTACAACAACCATACAACGACCAAACAATTTTTGTTCTGCGTGACTCATTTTTGGTTTAAAGAATTTTTTGTAGATATCTCTAGTTAACATTGATGAACAAGTAGACATGTAAGCAGCACCTGTTGACTGCATCGCAGCCAAAGCACATACCGCTAAAAGACCTACAAACCAAGGAGCCGCATCTCCAATCGTGTTGATAAGGTATGGAACAAGATTACCTTGACCACCTTTACCAATTGATTCTGGAAGCACGTTTGAAATGTTTACTCCTGCTGCATTTACAACTGGGTCAGCACCTAAAAGGTGAGCTCCCATGCCTTGAGCTGCAGTAAATACGAATAAAGCAAAACCTATTCCTACTGATGAAGCCCAAACTTGTTGTGGTGCAAATGGTTCTGGATCTTTGTTAGAGAATGCCCACATTGAAAATGCTGGTGAAGAATGTATACCCATAAGAGCAAACATATAAGTTAACACCATCATTCCTGTCCACAATCCACCTACTGGAGTTTCTTTCCCTAATCCAGCTGTAAATTGTATAACACCAGGTATTGCAAAGTAAGCTGAGTAGTTATCACCAGGAGTTCGACCCCACTTAGTGCCTTCTACCAAAGCAACTTTTGCTAAACCATCGTTCAATGCATCCCAACCTCCAACAAGGTCATAAGCAATAAAACCGATTGCTATAATCCCAAACCATAATAGAACTGCTTGCAGTGTGTCCACGTAAGCAACAGATTTTAATCCGCCCAATCCTACGTAAAGTGCAACGATACCTGCTAATACCCAAGTACCGGTATTTACACCCCACATGCCGTCTGATAAAACATTAAATAGTTTTCCAGATCCCGCTAGTTGAATTCCTAAATATGGAATTGAGAAACATAAAGCTACGACAACGGTTAAAACACGTATCATATCACCCTTAAAGTAATCTGATAGCATCTCTCCCGGAGTTATATAGCCAAATCTTTTTCCAAGTATCCATTGTCTTTTTAAGAACATCACACCTGTAAAAGGAATTGTGATTACATAAAAAGATGCATATGCATACTGGAAACCGTCCCTATAAATTAATCCTGGGTGACCTAAAAAGGTCCATCCAGAAAATGAAGTAGCTGTGGCGGCAAGCACGAACACCCACATAGGAAGTTTTCTTCCTGATATGAAATAATCCGAAGCTGTTTTCGCCTGTTGTGCTCCTTTAATACCCCAGAAAATACAATATCCCCAATAGAGTAATACAAAAGCCATCAGCCACATTATTTTTGCTGACATAAAGTTTCCCCTCTCTTTGTTTACTTAGTTTTATAAAACAATAAATGCTTAGAACTTAGGCACTAAGCATTAATATAAAAATTGGAACACAATTAAGGATCCAAATCAATACCTACTTTGAGAGCAGAATAATGATAATGCTTAAAATATACAACTATTAATTGAAATTATTGTTAAATGAGTGTTATTTTGGTAATTAAAAAATATTATGAATCTAAAAATTTACTACGTCACATTTCATGATCCTTTATGGACAATACTTTTAAGTATAGCTTTATTTTTCCCTATACGACAATTGATATGGATTTTGCATGTTAGAAAAAAACAAAAAAAACAAAATTTAGTTTCAGAAGATGAAAAAAAAATTTTAAAAAAAAAATCCACATTCACTGCAATTTTGCTATCCATAGTTTTTAGTTATGTTTATGTAACACAGGTATTTAATTAATGGATAGAAAAACAAATATTTTAAAAAGATTTATAATTTATATGGCAATACTAACCTTTGTCATGTTTACTGTGTGGGCTTTTGTTAAATCTTTTAAGAATAGACCTCCAGGAGATTATCATACAGAAGTTTGTGATAATCGTTTGAAGGATAAACTGTATGACAAAGCATTAGTGGCAGCAAATACTGCATTAGAAAAAACTCCAAATCATAGAGGGGCTATTATGTGCAAAGCTTTAATTTTTATATCTCAAAAAAATTATATCAAAGCTACCAGCGAATTAGATTATCTAATAATTTTTTTAAAAAAAAATCTTGAAGATGATGATTTAACCGGCAAAGGAACATTAGCAGCCGCATATGCTAATCGTGGAATTGTTAAAGATAGAAGTAAAGATTACAAAGGAGCTCTAGAAGATTATATTAAAGCTCTTGGCATTGACTATGAAGCTGTTGCAGGTCCAGGCTTAGGTACAATTATTCTTAATTATAAATATAAATCTTCATCTGTAAAAGAGCGTGCACTATATTTAAATGAACAACTTCAACTTCCTGAGGAAGAAAGAGTTTTAAGAATAGAAGAATTAGATGAAGGTCAGGTTATGCATAAACCAGGAAAACTTTAATTGCCAAAACCAGGCAAACTTAACCCTAAAACATTTTTAAAAAGAACTAAAATAAAATAAACTGCAGCAATAGAACCAAAAAATAATCTTACAAAATCTTTTTTACCATCAGCACTTCTGTAAGTAAGTGCATGGTGAGCGATTAAAGCAGTAACTATTAAAAATATTATATTTACTATTTTTTCATACTCTTGAGGAATAAAATCAAACATTAGTTATTTTTTTTATCATTATAAAGTTCTGGGAAAATTACACTTTTTTCAATATAAGGTGGAAATAAACCCACAGACTCTCCATCAAATTTTAAAACCATATAATGGCTAGCTACAAAAACCAAACCAATAATTATTGCATAAAAAATACCTCTTTTTTTTCTCTCATGATTATCAATAATAAAATCTCCGAATTCATGATCATAGACATGATATTTTTTATTATTACTATTTAGTACACCAGCTTTATCTAATTTTAAAATATCTTTAGCATAAAATGTAACCCAAATAGGAACGATACCTGTAACCATATATTGGTTAAATATATTATTTATTTTTTCTTCTGGAAGTTCCTCATTGTACCAAGATTTATAAGCTAATTGTATTAATTGAAATTCTCCTATTTGAATTAAATTTGCAGCCTGTATAATTTTAGACCTTTTTGGATTATCGTCCCAATCAGGTTTGATTAGTGTTTTTAACAAACCATTCATTTATTATTTATTTATTTTTCCTATTTTCCACCAAACTCTCAACTACAGTAGGGTCTGCTAGAGTTGTTGTATCACCCAATTGATCATGTTCATTTGATGCTATCTTTCTAAGTATTCTTCTCATAATTTTACCCGACCTTGTTTTTGGTAAACTTGGCGAAAATTGTATTAAATCAGGCGTTGCAATTGGGCCGATTTGTTTTCTCACCCAAAGTTTTAAGTCTCTTTCTAATTCTCCCGATGGGCTTTCATTTGCATTTAATGTTACATAACAATATAAACCATTTCCTTTAATATCGTGTGGGTAGCCTACTACAGCAGCTTCTGCAACTTTTGGATGAGCAACAAATGCACTTTCTATTTCCGCTGTACCAAGATTGTGTCCTGAAACAATTATAACATCGTCCACTCTTCCAGTAATCCAATAATATCCATCTTCATCCCTTCTACACCCGTCACCAGTAAAATATTTACCATCAAATTGAGAAAAGTATGTATCAATGAATCTTTGATGATCGCCATAAACAGTTCTCATTTGTCCTGGCCAAGATTGAGCAATACATAACCTACCTTTTCCTGCTCCTTTTAAAGTTTTTCCTTTTTCATCAACTATGACAGGTCTTATGCCGTAAAATGGTTTAGTTGCTGACCCTGGCTTAAGATCGATCGCACCTGGTTGGGCAGAGATCAATATTCCTCCTGTTTCAGTTTGCCACCAAGTATCAACGATAGGACATTTGGAATTACCAACAACTTTGTAATACCAAAGCCAAGCTTCAGGATTAATTGGTTCACCCACCGAACCTAAAAGCTTTAATGATTTTCTACTTGTTTTTTTAACTGGATCATCCCCTTCCCTCATTAGAGCTCTTAATGCGGTAGGAGCAGTATAAAAAATATTTACTTTATATTTATCTACAATTTGCCACCATCTAGAAGTATCAGGGTAATTAGGAACACCCTCAAACATTATAGTGGTAGCTCCATTGGCCAAGGGTCCATAAATAATATAACTATGTCCCGTAACCCAACCTATATCTGCTGTGCACCAGTAAATATCATTTTTTTTATAATCAAAAATATATTGATGAGTCATTGAAGCATAAACCATATATCCACCTGTAGTATGCAAAACACCCTTCGGTTTTCCTGTGGAGCCAGACGTATAAAGAATAAAAAGTGGATCTTCTGCATTCATTTCTTCCGGCTCACAATTACTTGATGCATTTTTTGTTATTTCGTCATACCAAATATCTCTACCATCTACCCAATGAACTTCATTTCCCGTTCTTCTGATCACAATACATTTTTTAATATTAGGACAACTTGTTAGAGCATCATCCGTAATTTTTTTAAGTGGTATAATTTTTCCTCCTCTCACACCCTCATCTGCAGTAATAATATAGTCTGACTGACAATCATTAATTCTTCCAGCTATAGAGTCTGGAGAAAAACCACCAAATATAATTGAATGTACTGCTCCAATTCTAGCACAAGCCAGCATTACGTATGCTAATTCAGGAATCATAGTTAAATAAATTGTTACTCTGTCACCTTTCTTTACACCAAGTTGCTTTAAACCGTTCGCGGCCTTACAAACATTTTGATATAATTCTTTATAAGTGATTTGTTTAGAGTCTTCAGGGTCATCTCCAACCCAAATAATTGCAGTTTTATTTTTTTTATTCTTTAAATGTCTATCAATACAGTTCGCCGAAGCATTTAATGTTCCATCATAATACCATCTGATCTTCACATCTGTTTTACTATATTTTACATCTTTAATTTTTTTATATTTCTTAATCCAATCAATTCTTTTTCCTTCTTTTCTCCAAAAATCTTCATTGTCTTTAATTGATAATTTATATTTCTTTTCATAATTATATTTATCTACGTAGGCGTTTCTTGACCATTTTTTTGGAACTTTAAAAATTAACTCCCTAGGTTCAGTCTTCTTAGTTTTTTTTCTAGATTTAATCTTCTTAGTTTTTTTTCTAGATTTAATTTTCTTAGTTTTTTTTCTAGATCTAACTTTTCTAGATTTAACTCGTTTATTTTTCTTCTTTTTTTTAGCCATATTTCACTTAAAATTAATTAAAGCATTTATTAGATTTTACTCATCTTATAAATTACTTTCCAGCTTTTATAATCTATAGGCATCACAGACAATCGACTTTGTTTAATCAAAGGTAAATGCCTAATTGATCTAGTTTTTTTAATTATTTCAAGTGTAACAGGTTTCTCCAATTTTTCTTTAAATCTAACTTGGACAGCAACAAACCTACTCTTTTTATCAGTATTATCTAAAAAAGCAGTTTTAATAACTTGAACAACACCTACAATTTCCTTTCCTATATTTGAATGGTAAAAAAAACATAGATCATTCTCTTCCATTTTTTTTAGATTATTAGCTGCTTGGTAATTTCTAACACCATCCCAGGCAACACCCTTGTCGCCAGCCAACTTTTGTTGTTCGATAGACCAAACGTTTGGTTCTGATTTCATCAACCAATATTGCATCTAATTGTTTTCCTAATGATTAAAGCGTTTTATTAAAATGCATACTCTATAAGTTATACACATTATATTAATTTATTGTTTTTCTAATTCTTTTTTAATTTTATTAAAAAAATTATTAATTAATTCTGCATCTTCTTGGTCCAAATATCTTTCTTTTTGAATTGCATTTTTCATTTCATTTCTAACTTTCCCTTTTATATTTTCAAGGTTTTCCTTAGAACTAAAATTTTCCATATTAGATTTCACAAATCTAATCGTTTGACCAATAGTTATTTTATATAAAACAAAAATTGCGAAAAACACTATTAATATTTTATAAATAAATAATTTCATTTTTTCTTTTTATATGCCTCATAAATAATTGCTCCGTCAATATTTAATTCTTTATATTTTATAAAATTATCTGGTATATTATATTTTTTGTTATACCTTTTATCAACTTCGGAAATTCTATTTGTATAAATATAATCAGATGTATAATTTTCACTATTTTCTATTATTCTAATTTTTTTACTATCGACGCTGTTTAGTAGCTCCAACATTCTCCAAATAGGGTACCAAGACGCAACACCAATTTTTATAACATTCTCATTTTTATTCTGTTTAACTGTATCTTTGAGAAATTCTATAGATGATAGGCCCGTATAGTCAACCTCAACACTATTTTTAATTTTATTTGGAGTTAAAACATTAAAATAAAGAGATTGATAAGGATGATAAATTACAGTTCTGTAACTTGTTAATAGAACGAAAAAAATGCAAAATATTTTAGCAAAAATTTTGTATCCACTTTTTATATTTCTCAACTGAAAGAAAAATAAATTAAAGTAAAAAGTGGCAAAGTAAATTATAAAAAAATATAAAAAATATGCTATACGCCAACTATTATATAACTTTATATTTAAAAAAATAATTCCACATAAAATTGCTAAAAAATTAAAAAAAATAAAAAAATCCTTCTTTTCACTTTTGCCTCTCCAAAAATCGCTATAAATTGAATTATTTTTAATATTAATAAATCTTTTAAAAAATCTAATTAATATTGTTGTAAATCCCAAAAGGAATAAAATTAGGTGAAATATAGGTGTAGATATAATTATCCAAATTGGTAGATAAGAGTATGGCAGCAAATTAGATCTATAATAATTATTAAAAAATAAAACTTTTACATTCATAAAATCGCCAAGAACTTTAAAATAGCTTAGGAAGTTTTCGACAGTGTTCTCCCACAAAAGAGGCCAGAATAGAATTAGAAATATTAAAAATAAAAATAAAACTAAAAAAATATGAACCATTTTTTTGTAATAATTTTTTTTTGAAAAAGAGATAAAATAAAAAATGATATATGAAATAGGAAAAAAAAAACCGAAAAGTCTTATAGTGGTGGATATTGCTGAAAATAAAGAAAATAGAATAATATTTTTTTTAGATGGAAAATCTACAATTTTAAAATAGTAATACGATGAAATTATAACAAAAGTTAAAAAAATTATATCTTTAGTATTTTGAAAACTATCACCAAGCAACCTAGGTGTTATAAATAGCAAAATAGTCCCAAATATTGCCACTTCCTCTCTATGGAATCTGTTAATTAATATTTTGTAAAAGAAAATTAAACCAACATAAAAATAAAAAAACGTCAAAAGGTGTCTTGCATGGTAGTACTCAATTGGTGAATCTAATTTAAATGAAAGTTCTAAAATTGCTGCAGGTACATCAAAAGCTATTCCATATTTGTTATAATAGTTTATTGGATCCAACGTAAATCCTGAAATATTATTTAGTTTTTCTTTTGCTAAAAAAGCTAATTGGTTAAAGTTAAAGTATTCGGAGATATAATTTAACCAATAGAAACCACTTGACCTCTGGAATTGTTCATCAATATTAAATCCATAGTCATCATAAACTGTTAAACCAATTATTAGAAATAATATGAATACTAAATATTTATTTAATTTTTTATTATAAATATTTTTTATCATAGATTGTATAAAATGCTATGCTAGCCTATGTTAAACATTGAAGAAATTAGGCTTGGTTGGTATCTCCAGTTTCCAAGTATATTGTAGGACAATGCACATTCATAAGTACAATTACATTTAGATTTTTTAATCCATTTTTTTGTTTCTTTGGTGTTTTTGTCACTCCAAATCTTCATGAAGTTCATTTCATTTTCCCTAAGATTACCTAGCATTTTATTTTCTAAAATTTCACAAGGATAAATCTTTCCGTTGGCAGTTATAATTCCAAACAAGCCACCGGCATGGCAAGGACTTAAAAACTTTGGCTCAAGATACATTTTTTTTACCATCTCCCACGAAATTATATCTTTTTTTTTATGTAATTTTCCTTGAAGGGATTTGGTGCTGTAATTTACAATATCTTTAGTTTTAGTTTTTTCATTAATTTCATTAGTTAACCAATTATATGCATCGTATATTTTCTTTTTCTTATCTATAGGAGTTTTATACACCCCTTCATCTCTAACAATGCAACATTTAATAGATTCTATTTTACAGTCTTCATTTAGATATTTAAAAATTTTTTTTATATTTTCACAATTTTCTTCCGTAACCGTAATACTTACAACTGGATTTACTTTCGGACCAAATTTTTTTAAAATTTTATATGATTCAATACATTTATCAAAAAGATTTTTAATTTTTCTAACCCGGTCATGATTTTCTGGAAAGTCATCAATGGATATTTGAAAAGTTAATTCTGTTTCAGGAGAAAATAAAGAAATTTCTTTAGCAAATTCTTTGATTCTCTCAGGTAAACTTGCATTTGTAGTTATATAAATAGATTGAATTGTTGAATTCTTCAAATAAGCTTTTGCAATTTCTATTAGGTCTTTTCTAGCAAAAGGTTCCCCACCAGTTAAATTAACATTGAGAAGAGAATTGCCAAGGTTTTTTGTTAGCTTTTCTATTTCCTCTAGGCTTAGTTCACCTTGAAAGGTTTCAGGATTATCAAAATCAATAAAACAAAAAGAACACCTTGCGTTACATCTGTTTGTCACAAAATGCACTAAACTTATTGGTTCATTTTTATAAAAATATAAATTACGTAAAACATTTAAAATATTAGCTTTTGTTGTAATCATTTATTTTATTAAACTTTATTTTTAATATAGTTATAAAATCCAAACATTATTCCAAAACCTGGTGAAATGTTACCACCAACAAGAATTGGAAATATCAAAAAAAATGTCATTAAGCTTTTAGACACCCGAACAGATTCCCATAAAACCACAGTTAAGTATATACCGATAGTTATAAAATAAAATAAAAAATAATATTTTAAAAAGAAACCAAGGGGGAAAGAAATTAAAAAAATAGCAAAAATTAGGGGAAGAAAAAAAAAATAATTTTGTAAGATTAATTTTGTTAGTATTGGCCACATATAAAAGCCATAAATAAATCTTTTTTTTATAAAATGCGAAATAGTAGCATTATCATGATAAATTAAGGTATCCACAGAATACAATAGTTTATAATTTTTTTTTTTCATCTTATATACAAAGTCCCAATCTTCATTTCTTAACATATTTTCATCCATCTGTTTTAATGAATTAAATATTCTTTTTGATAAAATCCAATTTGTACTAGGTATAAAGCTTAAATACTGAGACTTTTTTTTTGCATTGTTCTTTTGGAAATCAGGATACATTGTAATTAAAAAACTTTTTTTTACTAAGCCAATTATCATTTGAAAGTAGCTTTGATTTGGAGGATCAATATGAGGGCCCGCTACTATTCCTATACTCTTTCTTTTTAAATACTTGAATGTGGATTCAATCCAATTTTTTTCTGGATAAGCGTCAGAATCAATAAAGGCTAAATATTTTGTTTTACAAGCGTTAACTGCAATATTTCTTTTTTTTCCAATTCCAATATATTTTGATACAATAATTTTTAAATTTTTATCTTTATTTCTTTTATTTTTTAATTTGTTTAAACTTACAATAATTTTTATTGTTTTATAATTTTTTCTAATATTTTTTATACAGTCTTTTACATCCTTAAAAGATATGCATGGAATAATTATAGTGAAATCTTTGATTTTCATAAGTTGAATGTCTTTTTATTTTTAAAATATTTTTACCCAACTATTTGTTTTAATAGATTCTATACAAGAAAAAGCCATCTTAGTCGAAATATAATTATTATTAATATCAACCAAATCTATATTTTTTTCTCCGGAAAATACTTTAGAAAAATTATCTAAAATATTTTCTTGACCACCTTGCCAAAATGTTTGTGAGGCAATTATTTTTTTTTTATTAAATTTAGTTAATTTTTTTTTATTTAATAGATTATATTTAAATCTACTTAACACCGCTCTACTATAATTAGCATTAAATGGGTGACTTATTGCAGAAATTGTTTGAATATTGAAGTTAATTTCAATTATTCCTTTTTCACAATAAAGCGTCATAAATTCTCCAAAATTGTATTTACAATCTAATTTTTTTGAAAAATTACATGTAGTACCTTTTTCATATTTAATTAAAACATTAGTGTCTACAATTACATTCTCATCTGTTGATCCAAACTCAGTCGCAATTAAAGATTTCGGCTTACCAAATAACTTATTTACTTGATCAAACTGATGAACTAGACCACCTAAAAAGATTCCTCCAGTTTTTTGAGTTCTCTCTAGAGAAAATTCTTCATCAGTTTTTTCACCTTTATAATATTTCTTATATTCAACATGAAAACATGCACCAAGAATTTTAATATATGTTTCTACAAATGAAAAAAAAGTATCATAATGTCTATTTAAACCAGCGGCACAAATAATCTTATCTTTTTTGCACTGTAAAAAAATTAGTTCAGAATCATTTAAATTTAATGATAGAGGTTTTTCTAAAATCATATTTTTTTTATTTTTAGAAAACTCAATTGCTAACTTATTTACGTCTGGACTTGAACTAACAATTATAAGGTCAATCTCTTTATCTTCGGTTATTTTATTTGAATTTGATATAAACTGGCATTTATGACGATTAGCAAAATCTAATCCCCTATTCTCTGTTCTGCTTACAACATTTTTTAAAAAAAAATCATTTTTTTTATTTACTAAATTAGCCCATTCATTAGCCATTCTCCCTGTTCCGATTATTGATGTGATGATTTTTTTCATAATATTTAGTTATATCAAAAAAAAATGAAAATCAAAAAAACGTTAATATGATTAGTTGTTCTAGCCTAACATCATGTGCTTTAAGCTATTTTCATGGACACATAATAAAATAATTATTATAAGTAAATACGTTACAATTTATACTAGAAGATCAAAATTTATGAAAAAAATGGTTAAAGATATGTTTTTTAATTTAAGAATGAATTTTGGAATAAAAATTTTTAGTTTTAAGAAAAGTTCTGGCTACTATTCTCAGATGAAAAGCGCCCTAGAAGGGTTGAAAAAAGATGGATATTGTAAACTAGAAAAATACTATACCGACGCAGAAATAAATGAAATTCAAAATGAGTGTCTTAGTATTTTAGATCAGTCAGAAGAAATTTTCTTAAAAAATAAAAACATAAAAGATTCCTTAGAGAGGGTAAGTGGAGAAATTAAAATTAAGCATATCCATAAAATTTCAAATAAATTAAAAGTTTATTCAAATGAATTTTTTTTTACTTTAATTTCTTTATTTTTTTGTGGAAAACCTAGAATACCAACAGTGTTTTTTCACTTAATACATGATGGTAATTTTATACACAAAAGTGTGCCTGGAAAATCTGAAGTTAGAATAGGAGGGCAGTGGCACTATGATTCGTTAGATCATATCTTGAAATGTTTTATACTATTAGATGATATTACTCTTGAAACTGGTGGAGAGACTAGAATCATTAATGGATCTAGACAAAAATTAAAAAAAATAAAAAATGATGAAGAAAAAAAATATGGTGAATATGCAACAAATGATGAAGTCCTTGAAAAGGAAGATAGATTAAAACAACTTAATATTTTAAATGATAAAACTATTAAAAATTTATATGGAAAAAAGGGAGATGTATTTTTTATTGATACCAGCAATCTACATAGAGGAGCGCTTTTAAAAAAAGGCATTAAAAGATGTATATGGTTATATTTTTAAACCAGGACCTTTTAAAAAAGGAGCAGAACTATCTAAGGGCCATCTAGCTTTTAAAGGAAATTCTAAGTTATTTACTAAATTAATTTTATAACGTTCTATCCCCGCCCAAGCAATCATTGCTGCATTATCGCTACAAAGATGTTTTGGTGGGAAGGTAGGAGTAAAATTTTTCTCTTTGGCTAAACTAATTAAATTGTTTCTTATAGATAAATTTGATGCAACACCTCCAGCAATTACAAAAAATTTTTTTTTTATTTTTTTATTTTTTAAAAAATCTTCCATAGCTACCTTTGTTTTTTCATATAGAATTTCATTAATAGTTTTTTGGAAAGATGCTGCTAAATGATATTTTTCTTCATCATTTTTTATTTTTTTAGAAGTACGGAGGACAGCAGTTTTGAGGCCAGCAAAAGATAAGTTGCACCCACCTCTATTAATAATTGGCCTAGGTAATTTAAAGTAATTTTCATCACCTTTTTTTGCCCACTCTTCAATTTTTGGGCCACCAGGAAATTCTATGCCTAAAAGTTTACCAGTTTTATCAAAAGCTTCACCAAGAGCATCGTCGATTGTTGTTCCGAGTCTATTATAATTATTAACTCCTTTTACTTCTAAAAATTGAGTATGACCTCCAGAAATTAATAATAACAAATATGGAAACTCAATTTTTTTATTAATTTTTGGACTTAGCGCGTGTCCTTCTAAGTGGTTTACTGCAACAAAAGGTTTATCTAAGGATGCCGCAATTGCTTTACCAATATTTAAACCAACTGTTAAACAAACTATTAACCCAGGACCAGCAGTTGCTGAAATACCATCTAAATCGTTTATATCTATGTTACTTTCTTTAATTGCTTTTTTAATGATTAAGTCTATTTTTTCAACATGAGATCTGGCAGCTAATTCTGGAACAACTCCACCAAATTCCTTATGTACCTCAATCTGACTTGAAACAATATTTGATAAAATTTTACCAGTTCCATCGGCATTTTCTTGAACAATAGATGCTGCGGTTTCGTCGCAGCTAGTTTCTATTCCCAAAAAAGTAAGTTTTTTTTTCATTATTGATTATCTGTCTATAAATATAAAATAATAATATAACATAAGTAATTTTTAACAATAATGACAGATAAGAAAAAAATTATAATTGGATCGCGTGGAAGTAAGCTTTCTTTGGCTTACGCAAACCATACAAAGAATTTATTATTAAGATCCAACTTAAATCTTAATGACAATTCAATAGAAATTAAAATAATAAAAACATCAGGAGATATATTTGTAAATAAGAAAATATCAGATATTGGTGGCAAAGGAGTTTTTTGCAAACAAATCGAAGAGGAATTGCTAGATTCAAAAATAGATTTAGCTGTTCACTCTTTAAAGGATTTGCCCACACAAATGACCAAGGGATTGTGTGTAGAAGCGGTAGTAAAAAGAAATGATCCTAGAGATGCGTTTATAAGTAATTCAAATAAATCTTTTTTTGAACTAAAACCCCAGTCTAAAATTGGAACAAGTTCATTTAGAAGACACGCTCAAATAAGTTTATTGAGAAACGATATGAAAATTGTTGCTATGAGAGGAAATATTGATACGAGAATTAATAAATTAAAGAATAAAGAATTCGATGCCATAGTTTTATCTTTGGCTGGAATTCAAATGTTAAATTTAGACAATGAAGTTAAAGAAATTTTTACTACTGAACAAATGTTGCCCGCCATAGGACAGGGAGCAATAGCACTTCAGTGCAGAGAGAATGATAAAAATATTTTAAAAATTTTAGAAAAAATCAATGATAAAGAAACATTTTATTGTATTCAGGCCGAACGTGCTTTACTAGAAGCAATAGGTGGTGACTGTGACACCGCTATTGGAGGTTTAGCAAAGATATCAAATGAAACAATTTCTTTAAAAAGTGAACTATTTTCAAACGATGGAAAAAAAAAATTTGAATCACAAAGTTCAGGAAATTTTAAAGAAGCTAAGGAAATAGGCCATAAAGTTGGTAGAGATTTATTAAAAAAAGCTGGATTAGATTTTACAACACAAGGAAACTAAAAAGTGCATATTGTTATTACGAGACCTAAAGAAGATTCATCCAATCTTATTAATAGTTTAATAAAGTTGGGACATTCCGTAACTCACCTCTCGGTAATTAAAATTGAAAAATTAGAAACAAAAAAAATAAATTTACAAAATTATGAAGCTTTAATTTTTACTAGTTCAAAAGCAATAAAATATATGAATATAGATAAGTTCAATTCTAAAATTAAATGTTTCTGTGTGGGAAGCGTAACAGAACATGCAGCAAAGCAAGCTGGATTCACAAACACTTTTTCATCTGAAGGCACTGTAGATACGCTTATTGAATTAATCAAAAGAACTTTAGACAATAAGTCAGGAAAAATACTTTATTTGAGTAGTGAATTTATTTCAAAAGATCTAGACATTGATTTAATTAAAGCAGGGTATTCAGTTGATAGAGTTTCAAACTACACTTCACTCCCAGTAGAACAAATAGATGCACAAATATTAGATTTTATTAAAAATAATCCACCAGACGTTTTTTTTATTTATTCCACAAAAAGTGCAAAAAATTTATTTAATCTGATAAATAAATATTCACTTTTAAACATAGTGACTCACTCTAATCTTATGTGTATAAGCGAGAAAGTATTACTAGTATTAAAAGAGATTAAATGGAAAAAAGTATTTATTTTTACTCCTGGAGAAGAAGAATTTTTATTAAATAAAATTAAACAATTATGACTATATTTGAAAATTTTTCAGCATTATTTCTTGAAGTATGGAACAAAGGAATTCTTGGTGTAGATATATTCCAAATTTTAATTGGTTTAGGAATTTTTTTAATTTTCTTATTATTTAGGGGTTTAATTAGTAAAGTTATAATTCGCCGTTTAAAAAAGTTAGCAAAAAGAACTTCAAACAAACTGGATGATACTTTTGTCGAGGCGATGGAAGGTCCAGCTCGTTTCTTACCAATAGTTATTGGCTTTTTTATCGCCAGTTACTATTTAGAGTTTAGCCCAGAGTCACAATCATTTATAACTAATGTAAATAAGACGCTTATTACGATTTTAATCTTTTGGTTAATGCACCAGTTTATTCAACCAGTCTCCTATCTTTTAGGCGGATTAGAAAAAGTTTTATCAAGAGAACTTATTGGTTGGATAATTAAAGCTTTAAAAATACTTATTTTTATTTTGGGAACAGCAGCAGTTTTAGAATTGTGGGGTATTAAAATAGGACCGATTATTGCAGGACTAGGTTTGTTTGGTGTTGCGGTGGCATTAGGTGCACAGGATTTATTTAAAAATTTAATTTCAGGAATTTTAGTATTAGTAGAAAAAAGATTTAAAGTGGGTGAGTGGATTATTGTAGAAAACGTTATAGAGGGAGTAGTTGAAAATATTGGATTTAGATCTACAGCTGTAAGAAAATTTGATAAATCTCTTGCAATTATTCCAAACTTCCAGTTCGCAGAAAACGCTGTAATTAATGTAAGCGCCACAACCAATTGGAGGATCAGTTGGATAATAACGTTGCAATACAACACTACTATTGAACAACTTAAAAAAATTAGAGATGAGATAGAAAAGCACATTACTTCTAGTAAAGATTATAAAATTAGCGACAATACTGAACATGCTGTGAGAGTGGATAAATTTTCTGATAGTTCAATTGATATGTATGTTAGGTGCTTTACAGTAACAGATGAGTGGAGTGAATGGCTAAAAGTTAAAGAGCGTTTAGCACTTGCAATAAAAAAAATAGTGGAAGAAAATAAAGTCTCTTTTGCATTCCCAAGTCAATCAATTTATGTTGAAAAAAAATGAAATCTATTTTTATATTATTAGATAGTGTTATTACCCTTTACCTTTGGATTATAATTATTAATGCTATGCTTAGTTGGTTGGTTGCTTTTAATATTCTTAATACACAAAATCGATTTGTGTTTTCTGTACTTGATGTGACTTATAAGTTAACAGATCCGATGCTAAACAAAATAAGAAAATTTATACCGAATTTTGGTTCAATAGATATTTCACCTATTGTTTTAATTTTAGCTTTAATGTTTCTTAGAAACATAGTTTTTGAAATTTTTGCACCAAGTTTATTTTAATATGATTATTGATGGTAAAAAAGCAGCAGCAGACTTAAGAAATGAATTAAAGAAAAAAGTTGCTAACTTAAAGTTTAAATATAATACTGTTCCAGGGCTAACTGTAATTTTAGTAGGAGAAGATGCACCAAGTAAAATTTACGTTAGAAATAAAGAGAAATCTGCAATTGAGGTAGGTATAAACTCTGAAGTTATTAGATATCCAGCGGACCTAGGGGAAAAAGTTTTGTTAGAAAAAATTAAAGAACTCAATAACGATCAAAAAGTTTCAGGCATATTAGTTCAATTACCTCTTCCCAAGCATATTAATAAAAGAAAAGTTATAGAAACTATAGCCCACGGAAAAGATGTAGATGGTTTTCACCCCATGAATGTGGGAAATTTATCTTCAGGTTATGACAGCAGTATTCCATGCACACCTCTTGGCTGCAGTTTATTAATTAAACAAGTTGAAACGGATTTAAGTGGAAAGCATGCTGTGGTCATAGGTAGATCTAACCTAAATGGAAAACCAATGACACAACTACTTTTAAAGGAAAATTGCACTGTAACCATTACTCATTCAAGAACAAAAGATTTAAAAGCAGAGTGTCTTAGAGCAGATATAATCATTGCAGCAGTTGGTATACCCAAATTAGTTAAAGGAGATTGGGTAAAAAAGGGTGCGATCGTTATTGATGTGGGGATTAATAAGACAGATTCAGGACTAGTAGGTGATGTTGACTTTGATGAAGTTTCTAAAGTAGCTAAAGCTGTTACGCCAGTACCCGGCGGCGTCGGACCAATGACAATTGCTTGCCTGTTAAATAATACCGTTGAATGCTTTAAAAAAGATCAAACAAAGTAAATTTTGGGCGTCTATTAAGCTAAATTTGAGATAACGGACCAACAATCATTACAGTCCAGTAAAAAAGAATAAAAGCGTAAAAGTACATAATTCTCATTTCAAATTATGCCAAAACCAAAGATGTTGTCACAAACATTATAGTTATAGTCCAAGCAAATAAAGATATTTTTTTCATTTTAATTATTTTTTATTAATCCAGTCATTTTCTTCGTTAGTATATGGAAACATGTCAGTTATTTAGTCTTCAACTTTGTTCAAAGTGTGTTCAAGTTGTTACCAAAATATTAAATGAGAAATTATTTTGTCGCACTGGTTTTTTGTTTGAAAAAAGAATACTTAGATAGCGTATGAGTGAAAAAGTTTTACTAACTGGAATAAGTGGATGGATAGCAAAACATGTGGCTATAGAATTATTAAATTCTGGCTATGAGGTTTTAGGAACTATTCGG
>Ga0114997_10001096_pt1 | contig 22632 bp, 16 predicted proteins | sample ArcticOcean_MG_C_2_FD_87045 | JGI IMG/M metagenome (GOLD analysis project Ga0114997, IMG submission 87045) | Marine microbial communities from western Arctic Ocean - ArcticOcean_MG_CB4_136 | ecosystem: Environmental > Aquatic > Marine > Oceanic | place: Arctic Ocean: Canada Basin | collected...
GATGATGTTTTGCGCGTGGCCGGAATTGACGGAAGACGAAAAGGCTGGGATACGAGCGGATGAATATCAGAAAGCGTGTCAAGCGTTGTCAGCGTTTGCGAGAGCGTTGGATAAGAAAGGTAAGTGCGCATTGTGCCGCGCGTGTTTTAGAGAAGGTAGCGGGATACACTTTGGCGCATTGACGGCTAAATTCCTTCCCGAGGGCGATTTTCTCTTATTTTCACCGTTACCGTACGCGGAAGATTGGCGAGCGGACCAAGTGTTTCGAGAGAACGAAGAGTTGGAAGAGTTACCAAAAATCGATCAACACAGATTGAACATCGTCGGAAGTCTAATCGATTCCATGACTTTGCCTCCGAGCGAAAACGCAAACGCGCGAATGAGCGTTTCTGTGAAAGGCTTAGTTGAAAAAGCGAAGAAAAAGATCCGCGTGATGCGACCGTGGGAAATGGCTAACCCGAATTTGTTGCGAATGAGCCAAATGTTGGCTGAAAAAGCTTTGGATCCGGATACTACGTTTAAAACGGTAAAAAAGTCGCACTCGTTGCCCGGAGCGGACGAATACTTCGCGGAGAAGTATAAACATTTGCCGAGAAATTCAGCCATCGGTCAACTTCCCGACGCCGAAAACGCTGCGAAGAGAATCAAAACGTCGTTTAAATTAATCAGTCGAGATGATCTCGTGGACGAAGAGGAGAAGAAAGAAACAACAGCTCTTCCTACCATCCAAGAGCCAAAAGACGACGAAGACGACGAGGGCGCGAAGAAAGCTGCCGCCGATGTCGGCGGTGGTTATGCGGCAATCGTACTTATCGAAGATACGGACGACGACGAAAAGGAAGACGACGAAGAGGTTCCCTTGACGCAACCGAAACCATCCGAGACCGTTTGGCCGTCGTCTGAAACAGTCGGTGAGAAGAAGATCTCACCTGCAATGGCTTCGGCTGAGAAGCAATTGAAAGAAAGACGAAAAGAAGAAGCAGATAAAGAGAACAAAAAAGAAAAACAAGAACAACAACAAGAGGAGGAGGAAGAAGAAAACGAGGAAGATTTGTTCGAAGACATGGATTAAGAAGTAATTACAGTAGCATTAAGATTGAGTATAGTAGTAGTAGTAGTAGTAGTAGTAGTTACATTTAGAGATACACTAAGCAGCAGCAACAGTAGCAACGAGCGAGCGCACACGAATAAATTCTTTACATCATGTACTTCTCGTCGCCTTCGTCCTCTTTGCTTTTCTTTTTCTTCTTCTCGGAAGCGTCTTTCTTCAAGCGCTTGACTGCGTCTAAGGTGCTTTCGTCGTCGTCGTCCTTCTTCGACGACTTTTTCTTGTCCTTCTTATCCTTCTTTTTGTCTTTCTTCTTCTTCTTCAAATCCTCCTCTCGCATCAAATCCTCCTTCGGCGCGATGAATGCCTCCTCTCTCCTTCTCTTGTTCTTCTCGATGCCTTCTTTTTGCTTCTCCAACTTCTCTTGCGCTTTCTTCATCTGCTTCGCCTCTTGCGATAAGAAGTACTCCCCGGATTCAATCTGTAAATCAATCTTCGAAGGCATTTGCGCCGGCGGAAAGACACTTCTTGCTTTCTTCTCCTTCACGTACTCTGGTTTCTTTCTCTTCACGTTCTTCTTCTTAAACTTTGGTAAAAATCGATCCCAACTTTGATTTTTCAACTCGGGATCTTTCTCCAACTCTCTCTTAATCATCAACTCTTTGATGTGATAAATCGGATGGACGTTCTTCATCGCATCTTCGATAATCTTCCTGCACGTTTTCAAACCTTTAAACGACCCCATCGCGCTCACCGTGTTCCCTTGAATCAACACGTAACAATCCGTTAACATCTCAATCGCTTTCAACGTCGACCCGTTCGGGCCGACCAAACGCTGTCTTCGTTTCACGAACCGTTCTTTATTTCTCACTATACCTCCAATCTTAATCACGTCGCACTGCGTGTCATCGCTCAGAACTTTCAACGCCTGCGGAGCAGGAACCGATCGAGATAAAAGTTTAATCAAATCTCTCGCTTTGATGATAATGTACGGATCCCACGTCTTCCTCGTCGTCCGCACCGTCATCGACCCTTCGACTAAATTCAACTCGCACCCGACGCCGACATCTTTCAAAGCTTTCGTTATCGACGGCCACACGTCTCTCAAATACTTCTCCCTGTATTTCGGGAACAAAGTCGCGAACGAAGATTCGTCCAATAATCCGTGCGGGTTATCTTCTTTCGTGAACTTTGGCACGTCCCAGTGATCGATCCCGGCGTGGTCCCACGGTTTCTCGCGTCGGTACCGTCCTTTTTTCCCTTGATTTTGCTGTTGTTCTTCCTCCGGGACATTAATGTTGTTTTCTTCTGCCATCTTCGTTAAAACTTCGTGTATAAAACAAGCTCTTTCCTCTAAAAAACAGTCGTTTTATCTTTATGATCTCGATGTTATAATAACGATACAACAGATGTGAGTGAGATGCTCCTTTATATCCGCTCTTGCTTTAGAGTGAATGAAGCATTTTCGAGCCGCCAAAAACACCTGAAAAAAGGCTGCTTTTTTGCAAAAAAGAAATTCATGAGAAAAAATTCGTCATTTTACACTTCACGGATAAATAAACGTGTGTGTTGTATCTCTTTCTTCTTTGTCTTTGTCTTTGTCTTCTTCTTCTTCGCTCGAAAAAGCGATCTATCTGAGCTGCGTTTGTCTCCTCTTAAAGCGATGATGATGATGATGAGAGCGAGGAGTTCGTTCGGGTGTTCGACGTCGTCGTCGTCGTTATCATCATTGCCCTTTTTGACGACGGGGAAGAATCGAATGGGAAAGCGCTTCAATAATAATAACAAAAAGAACAACAACAAGAGTAGTGTTGTTAGTATTCGAGCGGGGAAGAAGAAATCGTCTTCATCGTCGTTCGAACAACTTCCAGAACTCACCGAGGACGAAACCGCGAAGAAGTGGGCGGGAGAATCCAACGACTCGCCAACGATTGTGAGTAAAAAAGAGAGTGGCAGAGGTGATGCAACAAATCCTACGACGAGTTCTACTAGAAAGTTGAGAAAAAAAGAAGACGCGATAGAGCAGGACGTGTTAGAAGGCGAGGCATGTTTGTTGGGAGACGGGATATGGGAAAAGTTATGCGAAGAAGCAAAGATGGAGATTGAATTAGAACCCGCGTTGGCGTCGTATTTGTATTCCACGATCCTCTCGCATAAGGAGATGTCGGACGCGTTGGCGTTTGTGTTGGCGAACAAACTCGGGTCGTCTGTGTTGTTGGATTCGCAACTGTTGGAGCTGTTTTCGAAGTGTTATCGGGAGGATCCGGAGTTGGTACAATACGCGATTGCAGATATGCAAGCGGTGTTGGAAAGAGATCCAGCGTGCGATAAGTACGTCATGATTTTGTTGTATTTTAAAGGCTTTCAGGCGTTGCAAGCGCAAAGAATCGCGCACTCGTTGTGGTCGAAAGGGAGACAGTCGTTGGCGTTGTTGTTGCAGCATAGAGTTTCGGAGGCATTTCATGTCGATGCACATCCTGCCGCGAAAATTGGAAAAGGGGTTATGATTGATCATGCGACTGGGGTAGTTATTGGGGAAACCGCGGTAGTTGGGAATAACGTGTCTATCTTACACAACGTGACGTTAGGCGGGACCGGGACGACGGACGGAGATAGGCACCCGAAAATTGGCGACGGGGTAGTTTTAGGTGCCGGGGCGACCATTTTAGGACCAGTGATTGTTGGTACGAACGTGAAGATTGGCGCAGGGAGCGTTGTGCTGCAAGATATTCCGGATAACTCCGTCGCGGTAGGAATTCCAGCGAAAATTTTACGAAGAGAGCGAAGCGAGGAGGTGATCGAGCCGAGTTTATCGATGGACCAGACAGACTTTTTAGAGGGATGGGACTTTACTATATAGAACGTTATTTATTTTCATTGTTACAATTGCTACTATTATTGCTATTATTATGAGAAACAAACTCCGAGAGGCGGACAGCGAACGAATCGACGTACGAAGAGTGTCGCGCGCCTATATTGAACAACACATCCGGCGACGACGCACTCGTAAACTTTTCATCAAACATCTTTTCATGGTACATGTTTACTCTATAGAGATACTCTTCTTCTTTTCCCCCAATTTCTGTTGTGCTTCCTCTCTTTTCTCGTATGATTTTGGCCATAATTTGAGGCGGTTCAAACTCCGGCAAGTGTCCGAGTAAATTTACGTTGAGCATCGGTCCTATGTGAAGACCAAACGTCGACGGAACGAAAATGTGCTGGTAAAAATCAAACGTATACACGAGTTCTGGCAAAAACTCGTATTTAGAACCAAACTCTGGACTGTTGAAGAGTCTCTTCCTCTGCTTTGATGAAATAGCACTCTCACTACTATCAAACGCCTTTCCTAATAATCGAGTATTTTCCGCGAACGAGGTGGCTGTCGTCACGTCCGGTTCCTCCCCAGGAACATCTGCTCGCAAAACCTGCGCAGTCGCGCACAACGGCGCGTAAATGAAAGGCTTATTTCCAGTAATATTCGCTTCCAAACCAGGCGTCAGTTGTCGAATTACTTTCAAAGCGGTCGACACGAGCCATCTCGCGGGTATTCTTCGAAACCGGCTCTCGAACTCGTGCCCGGTGACTACTTCGGAGCACTTGATGCCTTTTCGTAAAAATCTTCCTTGCACGGCTGTTTGAAACGTGCGTTTCTTATTCGCGAAATACTTCTCCGTTATTGCCTTTCCTGCTTCATCTCCTTCTCTCGATGGAACGTCTCGACATCGAACCAAAAGTTTACCCACGAACGCGTTTGTGCGTATTTCAATACCCCTCGTATCGTTTATCGGTAACTCTTCATCGATCGTCGATGACAGAGCGTTTTCCAACCGCAAAGGTCCATGCGTCCACTTCGCTCCTCCTCTGAACGCTGGTTTCGATGACGAGAACGAAGAAGAAAACGGAGCAGCGGCAGCCTCTCTTCCGCCGTTTTGTTCCTTCTCTTCGACGAAAACCTCGTTGGCGTCGAACCACACTTCTTCTTCTTTGTCTTCTTCTTCTTCGACGGATGATCGCGCATCATCACCACTCGCGGCGGCGGCACTTCTTCTTCGGCAAGATAAGCAAAAACAACGCATGATGGTGCTGCTGCTGCTGCTGCTGCTGCTGCTGATAATAATATGGTGCTCTCGTTATGAGTGGATATTTTTATCCCGGGCCTAAAAATACACCAAAGTCCAAACTCTTTTTTGCTCTTCAATCTCGTTTTTTTATTCGATGATCTTCTCTTTCACGGAGAACGCACGGGACGTGTCACTTTTTAATCCAAATAAAACAAAAAAGAGTATCGCGCCCCCGCGCCGTTCGACTTTTGACCGGTTTCTCGCTCATACTGCAACAAACAACATGAGTAGTGGTAACATATATCATCGCTTCGACTGGTTTTAGATCCTTAATGTACGCATCGTGGGTGTACTGTTTCCAACCTCCAAAATTGATTGAAAATTTGAGCACATTTCGAGATAAAAGAATAAAAAAAGTGGTGCCGAAATTTGCCCTTTCTCTCGGAAAAAGAGGAAAAAACTCTTTTTTTCTGTTTTGTTTCATCGCACAAATATTCAAACACATCACAAGTATTATATATACTCTCGTCTCGTATCTGTTGTATATAAGTTTTGCCAATCACCTCTCTCTCTTTCTCTCTCTCACTTGATTATTCGTAATACATGACTGGTGGAGCAAAACGAGAGGCAGAATCTTTGAACGATAGTAGTAAAAACCACGACGACGCTTTAAAGAAGAAAAAGAAGGTTGAAGAAAACATCATCATGGCGACGACGATGAGTAATACTAATGAAAATAAGATCGATGAGGATTTACACTCTCGACAATTGGCCGTGTACGGACGCGAATCCTTTCGAAAATTAGTGGGCGCGAAAGTATTAATTTCCGGTTTGAACGGTCTCGGCGCGGAAGTCGCGAAGAACGTCATCTTAGCCGGGGTGAAGAAGGTCACTTTGAGCGATGATTGCGACGCGACGATGAGCGATCTGGCGAGTCAGTTTTATTTGACTGAGGAAGATTGCGGGAAAAATCGAGCGGAATCGTGCGCAGCGAAACTGCAAGAGTTGAATCCAGCCGTGGAAGTGGTGAATGTGACGACCAAAGATATCACGGAAGACGTGCTGTTGGCGCACGACGTCGTGGTCGTGTGCGATTCGTCGTTGCACTCGCAACAAGACTGCGAAAAGTGGGACGAGATTTTACGCAAAGAGAAAGGCAAGGCGTTTATTAAAGGCGACACGAAGGGCGTGTTTGGGTCGGTGTTTTGTGATTTCGGGGATTCGTTTACGGTTGTCGATCAAGACGGGGAAGAGCCGAAGACGTGCATCATCGCTTCCATTTCCAACGAGCATCCGGCGTTGGTTACGTGTACGGACGACGAACGCGTCGAGTTAGAGGAAGGGGATTTGGTAACATTTTCAGAGGTGAAAGGGATGAACGAGTTGAACTCAATCAAGGAAGGAGTGAAGATCAAGTCGGTCAAAAAGCATGGGTTCGAGTTGGACATCGACGCGAGTAAGTTCTCGCAATACGTGGGTGGAGGCATCGCCACGCAAGTCAAGTTGCCGAAAGAGATGAAATTCAAATCTTTCGCGGACTCGTTGAAAGAACCGGGGGAGTTTTTGTTGTCCGATTTCGCAAAAATGGAGCGCTCGCCGCAAGTTCACTTGATGTTTTTAACCTTAGAGGCGTGGAAAAGCAAGAACGGCGGTCAGTTACCGCAACCCGGGAGCGATGCGGATGCTGCCGCGTTCGTCGCGTTGGCGAAAGACGAAGTCAACGCGCAGTACAAATCGGTCGAAGAAGTGGACGAAAAATTATTCGCGACGTTTGCAAAGACGTGCAGAGGCGACATTTCGCCCATGGCAGCTATGTTTGGTGGGATCATCGGTCAAGAAGTCGTCAAAGCGTGCACCGGGAAGTTTACGCCGTTGAATCAGTTTTTCTATTTTGATTCGTGCGAATCGTTGCCGGAAAAGTTAGAAGAGGCGGATTTGAAACCGACTGGTTCTCGATACGACGGTCAAATACAGTGTTTTGGACAAGCTACGCAGGCGATCATGGAGAAGCAAAATGTCTTTTTGGTCGGCGCGGGCGCGTTAGGATGTGAATTCATCAAGAACCTAGCGTTGATGGGCGTTTCCTGCGGCGCCTCGGGTGAAGGTAAACTCACCATCACCGACGACGACATCATAGAAAAGTCCAACTTATCGAGACAGTTCTTGTTTCGCGATTGGGACATTAAACAACCGAAATCGACGTGCGCGACGAATGCGGCAAAGAAAATCAACTCGAAGTTGAATGTCACCGCGTTGCAAAACCGAGTGAGTCCAGATACCGAAGAAGTCTTTGACGATGAGTTTTGGGGTGGTTTAGACGTCGTCGTGAACGCGTTGGATAACGTCAACGCGCGTTTATACGTCGACTCTCGATGCGTATACTTTGAGAAGCCGTTGCTAGAGTCTGGAACCTTAGGTACCAAGTGCAACACGCAAATGGTCGTTCCGCACTTGACGGAGAACTACGGCGCGTCCAGAGATCCCCCGGAGAAGTCTGCGCCCATGTGCACTTTGCACTCGTTCCCGCACAACATCGATCACTGCTTAACTTGGGCCCGATCAGAATTCGAAGGCTTGTTTGAAAAATCTCCTGCCGAGGCGAACGCGTACCTTTCCAAACCGGACGAATACGAGTCGAACGCGCGCGCGAACGCGGACGCGAGTATGCGCGAAAACGTTGAGAAAATTTCGCAGTGTCTCATTCACACGCGATGCGCGACATTTCAAGAGTGCATCAACTGGGCGCGCTTACGATTTCAAGAATACTTCCACGATAGAGTCGCGCAATTGACGTTCACCTTTCCCGAAGACGCCGTGACGTCAACCGGGAACGCGTTCTGGTCCGCGCCGAAACGATTTCCGAAACCGGTCATCTTCTCCGAGAAGGACGACGGGCACGTCAATTTGCTCAAAGCCATGGCGATTTTGAAAGCTGAATTACACGGCGTTACCGTCGGTGTTCCATCCGCAGAAGTTCGAGGAGATGAGAAAGCGATGAATAAAATCGTTGTTGAGATGGCGGCGAAAGTAGAAGTCCCAGTGTTTGTACCGAAAGACGGCGTGAAGATTGAAACCGATCCGACCAAGAAAGAAGGCGACAACGATGATAACGGCATGTTTGGCGTCGAAGACGATCAAATCATCGACGATTTGCTCACGCAATTGAACAACGTGCGTACAAGTGACTTGAAAGGCGACGCGGAGTACCGCTTGTCCGTCATCGAGTTTGAAAAGGATGACGATACGAACTTCCACATGGAATGCATCGCCGGGTTGTCGAACATGCGCGCGCGAAACTACGACATTGCTGAAGTTGACAAGCTCCAAGCGAAGTTGATCGCTGGTAGAATCATTCCAGCTATTGCAACGACCACTGCTATGGCGACTGGTTTAGTCTGCTTGGAGTTGTACAAAGTCATTCACAAAGCTCCTTTGGAGAGCTTTAGAAACACTTTCGCCAACTTGGCGTTGCCGTTGTTTGCGATGGCTGAACCAATCGCGCCAAAGTTCCAAACGTACAAAGACGAAAAGTGGAGCTTGTGGTCGCGATGGATCATCGAGAAAGATTACACCGTGCGAGAACTTTTAAAATACTTCGAGGACAAGGAATTGGAGTGCTATTCTGTTTCCTACGGCCCGGCGTTGATTTACAACGCCATGTTTCCCAGACACAAAGAACGCATGGATCAAAAACTCTCTGAATTGGTACAAACGGTTGGGAAAATCACGTTCCCAGCGAAACGAAAGCACTTTGATTTAATAGCCGCCACGGAAACGACCGAAGGCGAAGATATCGACGTTCCTTTGATTTCAATCGTGTTTAGATAAAAGAAAAATTACGTAAAAACAACACACAACACAGACACACATTTTAATATGTTAATAACCATACTTAGAAGATGAATCAAAATCCGATCCACACTGCATGCATCTACAACACTAGTACCTATAATAACTATCACGAAACGAAAGCTCTATAACTTAAAATCGCGTGGATCTCGCCAGAAACGTTTCCTTCCTTTGATCTTCCGGTTTCGTGCTCGAAGTGAATAAAGAAGAGTACACGGAGGCGGTGGCGCCTTGCGGCATGTGCTTTGGATCGGTCGCTTTGAACGATTTCTTTGCCTGCTCCGCGCTCACGTCGTCGCATCCGTTCTTTCTTTTATTGTTATTGTTCGTGCTATCTTCTTCTACGTCATTATCACCCACATTATCAGCTTTATTGTTCTTCTTCTTCTTCGCGTTCTTCTTCTCCTTCTTTTCCTTCTTCATCAAGTTTTCCTTCTCCAACTGTTCTTTCATAGCCTCCAAAACATCTCCAGTTGGATTAATAGGAATAAATAGTGGAGCGTCTTTCAAGCTCACTCCGTCGTTCATCTCTTCGCAACTCTCTTTCGCCTCTCGAATGGCTTTTTCAGAGACGACGACGCCGCTCGGTCGCAACACGACAAACTTCGTCTTGCCGTTGAAATCCAACCCGGTCAGAGGACAAGAAAACACTCCTTTCTCAATCGTCGGTCGAAAACTGTTATTATTTTTGTGAACATCGTCTTTATTCTTCTTATTCATCTTTTCCTTCGCTTCTTCTTCTTTTTTGTGAAACTTACACGTCACCAGTGCTTTCAACCCGGTCACGTGTTCAATCCTCATCGGCAACGGCGTCTTCTCCACCGCTTTGCGTTGCAAACACTTCAATACCGCCTCTTTATTGTACAAGTTTCCAATCAAATCGACGACTATTCCATCCTCGATCGTCGAATCTAACATCTCCTCCGTCAGTGAACAGTTGAAATATCTCGACAGCTCGTCTTCTTTCTTATCGAAATCTCTCACCGTCGATTGACTCGAAAAACTCACAAACCCGCCCAAAGTTTCCTTCTTTTTCGCGTACGGATTGTCGTTGTACATCTCGAGATAGGCTGATCTGGATTCCGCTCCGGTCGCGCCGCCATCGCCGCCACCGCCGAGTAAAGAGACGTGCACGATAAAGTGGTCGTTGTTCTGAACGCCTAATTGGCGCAACGATGGCAAAGACGACGACGATTGAAGATGAAGGTTGATGTTCTTGGAAAATAAAATTGGAAACATTCGCCCGGTACGCGTTGAGCGCAAATTGGTTCCCTCGATTAGGCGACGATCATCATCATCACCCATTAAAGAGGACAACACATCGCTCACGACAGACGTTTCTAAATCCACGGAAACTGCTTTAATCGTTTTATTATCGCTTGTCGTCACAAACACTTGTTCGTTCATCTTCTTCTTCTTCTTAGGTGTTTCCGTCCAAAACAAAGTGAGGAGGAAAGAAGTGGAAAAATCATCGATTTTTTCTTCTTCCATTCTTCATTCATCATAAACGTGCTATTAACACCATTAGAACCATTCGTCATCTAAATTCTTCTTGGATATAGAAAGAGAGAGTGTTTGTGTGTGTTTGAGTGTGTTTGAGAGAGAGAGTGAAATACATAATCGCAAAAAGTCTCTCGTCCTCGCTCTTCTTGGTATTCTTCATCACATCATCACATTCTTTTGCAAAATCACCTACCGGGGAAACGGGTAATTGAGTTCCCCAAACAAATGATAAACATGAAAATACTCTACGCGACAGAAACTGGAAACGCCCGGGACGTCGCGGAACGCGTGGCGAGAGAATGTTCTCGCAGAAGAATAAATAAAATATCGCTCATATCGATCGATGCGTACGATGCGAGACAGTTACCGAAAGAAGAAAACAACACCGTGCTCTTATTCGTCTGTTCGACGATGGGTCAAGGCGATCCACCGAAATCGTTCGAAAAGTTCTGGAAATTTTTACTGAAGAAAAATTTACCTCTGAAACACTCTCTCTCTTCTCTTAAATTCGCGGTGTTTGGTCTCGGAGATTCCTCGTACGAGAAGTATAACTTCGTAGCGAAGAAGTTATACCGACGATTGGAACAATTAGGAGGCGAGAGCGTGATTGAGTTGGGGTTAGGGGACGATCAACATTTTAGCGGGTACGACGGCGGTTTGGACGCGTGGTTGGAAGCGTTGTACGTGAAGATTTTTGGAAGTGAGTTTTATCGAGAGAAGATTATTGGGTTTAAGGATAAGTTGGACATGTGTCCAGTAGAAGTGAGCGTCGTCGTTCGCGATGGTGATGGTGTTGGTGTTGGTAGTGTGGATAGAGTAAACGACGACGACGACGCGCCGGTGGAAACGCGAAGAGGGGTGATGCGCGCGGTGGATTCGATGGCGACGGAAGAGGTCTCTGACGATAACAACGGTACGTATTGGCGCGCATTGAAAGTGATAAAAAACGAGTGTTGTACTTCAGAGAGCGCGGTCAGACAGGTACATCACATCGAATTGGATAACAGATACACGGACGTGCACGATTTCAGCCCGGGAGAGGTGTTGGAAGTTTTGCCGTGTTCGCACTCTGCTATTGGACGAGAGGATTTGGATTTGCTCACGAATTCAATCGTCGTCAAAGACGGTGATAATGGATACCGAGCTATCTTGGATGCTGAGAACTTGGTCGTATCGGTATCATCGTCGGGGTCTTCATCCAAAAACAGTCGTTACATCTGTCGCGCGAAATATCTCGTCGCGTACTTTCTCGATTGTTTCTCGGCATCGCCTCGATCGTACTTTTTCGAAGTGTGCGCGTATTTTGCCAAAGATCCGCTCGAAAAAGAAAAGTTGCAGCATTTTGCCTCCCCGGAAGGACGCGCGGATTGCTATCAATACTGCCAACGCGAGAGACGGTCGGTGAAAGAGTTTTTCGAGGAGTTCACCTCGGTAAAACTTCCGTTGGAGTGGTTACTTCACGTGGCACCAAAATTGAAAGCGAGACAGTTTTCAATCTCATCTTCTCCGAGTCAACACAAAAATAGCGATGGAACGCACGTTAATTTAATATCGATAACCGTCGCAGTCGCAAAATGGACAACGCCTCTAAAACGTCTCCGTTCCGGTTTGTGTTCGACTTGGATGGCAGAGAAGTTAAAGACCAGCGATGTTGTCTACGCGAAGGTTGTCAAGAGCGGTGGTTTGCCGTATTCAGATACAGGGTCTATGATCTTGATTGGACCAGGTACTGGTGCCGCACCGTTTCGTTCATTCATACTGGAACGATGTTCGCATCGCAATTTTGACGATAAAATTCTCATGTTCTTTGGGTGTCGAAGAAAAGCGGAGGATAACATATACAAGACTGATTGGGAAAACGTCGAAAAGTGGTCTCAAGGCAACATCAAAGTCGTCACTGCTTTCAGTCGAGAGCAAGAGAATAAAGTATACGTCCAAGATAAAATTCGAGGCGACTATTCGAAGGAAGTGTGGGATTTAATCTCTCGCTGCGAGGCGAAGATTTTTGTCGCCGGGTCGTCCGAGGATATGCCCGCGCGAGTCCGCGAGGCGATTCGAGATGTTTGCGCGAAAGAAGGCGGCATGGACAAAGAAAGCGCGACTCGATACATCGCCGAATTAGAAGCCAAGAAGAGGTATTTCGTCGAAGCGTGGTAGAAATTATATTATATGTACAGTAGTTAGAATTTTAGATAGTGTTTGTATGTTTGTATGTAGTAGTTCTTTGTAAGTACCAGGTACAAAACGTTGAATAGCTCCAAATCTGCTTTATGGATAGATGCTTACGGATACTCGCATCCTGTTTGCTGAACCGTGACCAACATACTCGTATCGATGCCCAACCCGTTCGCTTTTTTCTTCATCGTTTCGACGAGTTCCTCGGAAACCTCCTTCTCTCTCGTAAACAACCACAAGCCGCCTTGGTTACGCACGTTATTGGCGCTTTCCGTGGTGCACAAACCGTCGGAAACAAAAATCGTCGGTTGACCTCCGCTGATGATGACCCACCCTGACTCTCCTTCTTCGTACGCGACGATCCAATAATCGCCGTATAGCGCTCTCGGCACGAATTTCGGACCGACCTTCAGTTTACTTTTGACGTCGACGTCGGGTATGAACGCGTTCAAGACCATATCTTCGTTGGAAGGCTCACCTTCCACCGAACCTTTTCGAGCAAAATTAAACACGTCCAACGTCGTCGGAGACGTCACGGTATACACCGCTCTCACGCAGAAAAGTTCGTCGACGGGTTGATAGCTGTTTGGAAGTTGCGCTTGGACGTACCAAGGTTTCGAGGCGTACGCTTCGATGCTTACGTCTGAAACCGTTGGAACTGGCGGGCACCTTCTTGCTTGTGTGAACCAACCTCCCGCAAGAGCCGGGGAGATGAACGACGATGAGGATGCCGCCGCGATTGCTAAGAGTGCAACGAGGAGTGAGGACGTGGCGAAATCGTTTCGTCTTAAACAACGCGTTTGCAGCATGATTTGGTTTCAATTATGATCCGAGAATGCAGCAAACGCGCACAAAAGTAAAGGTTTTTAGCGCGAGCGACATTTTTTGTATCTCGTTGCATCGACACGCTCGCGTATTTTTTGCACAAAACTCGTACCTTTTTTAACTAAAAACTAATAACTGCTAATAATTTCTACGACTACATCAACTAAAGTCATCCTCTCGGACGCCACTGAACACACCTTTGACTTTCTCAGCGATCGCAGAAAACGCCTTGTGCGGTTCTTTTCGCATGCCTTTATGCGAGACCCAGAGCTGGACTTTATTCGGAAGTTTTTTGGCGATGACGGCGGCGGCGATGTGTTCGATGTTGAAGTTATGCACCGGATCTTTCCACCCGCTTCGGTCGGAATGACCGGACCATGCCAACGCGTGACCACAATTGGTCGTGTTGCACAAACCAAACACAGTCACGCAATCGCACTGTCGAGTTAAATACAACAGAGTGGAAAAGCCCGTCGTCGGCGTTTTATCGTACTTGTGTTTCGCTCCGTGCGTTTCTTTCGTGAGTTTCTTTAAACACACGACGCCGCGGTGCGATTCGCCTTTAATAAATCTCAACGATTTCACCGGTTTATGTTTCAACTTTTGGTTCAACTTCACGCACCACGGCTGAGGACTTCTGTGCGAACACGTGGAAAACATCAACCAGTTTTCCTGATTCTTCGCGTACGAAATCGAATGGTCCAAACCGATGTTCACCAAAGCCGCGGTGATGGCTCTCACGTCCGTTCTCGATCCCATATCTTTCGCGTCTCGACTAAACTTTTTCGGCGCGTTGTGTCCATTTAATCGAATAACCCAATCGTGCGCTTCTATTTGCATCCCAGCGCCACCGACGGATAAGTGCCCGGTTGGAAAAACCAACGCGCACGACCCTTTCAGAAAAGTGTTTTCTCGTTGATACGTGGACGTGTCCACGCACTCCTCCGGTTCTTTCCCGCTCACTTTTTCCAAAACCTTTCGAAACAACTGCACCTCTTTATTTTCTTTTTCTTGGTCGTCGTCTTTATCGCTGCTGCTACTGTGGTCGTCGAAATCTGCGTACCGTCCCCAGCTCGTGTCTTGGTTGTGTTGCAATACCGGAAAGCACTTATTGATTTCAACCGGTTTTTCACCTTCGTTTCTTCTTCTCGCACCCGTCGTCGCAGATGATACTTTACTTTCGTCTTCTCCTTCTTCTTCCATGTACTCCATCACCTCTTTCAAATCTTCCTTCCACTCGGTCTCTTCGTTCGTGTTTTCCCTCAGCATCTGTTCCATCTTTTCGATTTCTTTCTCGTGGTCGCCGTCGGAGTAGACCGAGGAGAGAACGACGTAGAGAATCACAATCAGAAGTTTTACGACGAGTAACAGTTTCAATCGTCGCTTGTTTTTCGGAGTTAAAAAAGGAGGAGAGGAGGAAGGAGAAGACATATCACGATTGTGATTGCGTTTTTTAGTGGACGACTTTATCTCTCGCGTTCATGCGCATAAGAGAGAGAGAGAAAAGGATGGAGAATTTTGGGGAAGTTTTTCTCTCCAAATTCATCACTTTTTACGCACACGAATATAACAAACAAATATGCAGCAAAACATGAGCGCTTCTTTCAAAACCTGCTGCGTTCAGAGGGGGTTCAGAGCAAACGTCGTTGAACGAGTTGGAGCGAACCACGGGCGACAGAATAATAATAGTTTTAATAATAGTAATAATAATAAGAAGAGCAACAACGTGAGAATCAACGACGTTTTTAGGAGACAACGGGTACGAGTAAAAGTAAAATCAGCGGCGGGAACGACGACGGGTGGAAATGGCGATGATGAAAATGATGAAGTGATAAAAGTTATTCTGAAAGTACCGGATATGATGTGCGAAGGGTGCGCGGAATCCGTCACGAACGCGTTGGAAAGTAGCGATTCTTTTTCCTCCTCCTCCTCTGTTCAAGGAGAGATTTCGATCGATTTGGAGACAAAGTTCGTCACGGTGAGCGTGCGAGGATGCGCGTCGGCGGTTGAAGCGATGGGGAAGATACCAGAGTTTGTGCAAGCGTTGAAAGAGAACGGATTCGACTCGGAGCCGGTGTTTGATTGATAATAATAATAATAATTGATGTGTATTAGTAGAGAAGAAAATAGTTTTGGTAATAGTATTACAAGAAGAATGCGACGATGATTCTACACTTCGCACTCGAACGCGAGCATGTTCAAGCTCTGTCTGGTCTGAAGAATTTCCGGCGAAGACAGAGCGGTTAATTTTTTGGTCGGTTGAACGCGCTTCTTGATATCATCGTTTTCATTTTTTGGAGAAAATGAAGACGCCTTTTTCTTTGTCGACCCCGTCGAGCGGATGGTTTTCGTACCAGAGAGACCCGGATGATGCTGATGATGCTGTAAATGAGATGGCGGCGGCGTAGCCGGAGGCGTTCTTTTTGAAGTTTTATTATTATTATTATTATTATTGAGCACATTCTCTAACGCGCTTTCCAACCTCGCGCACCTTTCTCTCAACTCGGCGAGTTCTTTTTGCATTAAGAGTTTCTCCATCTCCTTCTGCTCTTTCTCCACGACCGAAATGTACGATAAAGAAGAAGAAGAAGGAGAAGACATTTTTGACCTTTGGTCTTCTTCCTTTTCAAACAGTTTCGCCATCAAATCGTTCGATGATGATGATGTTGATGATGATAAACATGGCGGTTTACCCGGCGGCATCGGCGGATTGACTACTGATGAAACAACAACTCGTGAAAATGTTTTTTTTTCTTCCTCTTGTTCGGAAGACGAAGGATAAGCGTTTTCGTTCACCTCCTGTTCTTCCTCCTCCTCCTCCTCCGAGGAAAAAGAAGATGTTGGTTTACTGTTCTTCTTCTTCTTGGTATCATCATCATCGTGAACATCATCATCTTTATCGCCGTCATCTCTTTTATCGTCATATAATCCAGCCAGCTTCATCAGAAAGGATGATGCGTTTTTGACTTCTTCTTCGTTTACGTTTTTAGCAGATCGATGATGACGTGATGATGCGTTGGATGTTTTTCGGTTGGTGGACGGAGCGAAAGGAGGCGACACAAAAGTCGCTGCCATCGCGTCGTCGTCGTTGAGCAAACAAACGATAATGAAAACGAATGTGTGTGTGTGTGTGTGCGCTACCTTTAGGAGAGAGAAGAAGTGAAGATGATGATGAAACTTTTTCTCGTTTCAACAAAATCGAAGCGTTTTCACAAAAGGAAAGACAAAAACCCTAAATGTACGTTAAGTATTTTATTACATGTTTTTGCGAACCCTCATGAGTATTAACAACGGTTCTGTTGGTTTAGTTGGTTATAACGTCCGCTTAACAAAATGTCAAGCAATACGCGGAAGGTCACCAGTTCGATCCTGGTACGGAATACTTTTTTTGTCGCGCGGTGCCTGGCACAGCTAGCTGGTGCATTTTGGATGGATGAGCGTCGCTTTTCGTTCGCGTTCTAATTTTTTTACTACTACGTACAAATAAAAACTACTTGCTACCACCGTGCCGCCGCTGCTGCTGTTGTTGTTGTTGTTGTTGTTGTTGCTGTTGCTTACCTCTTGAGAGGGATCTCAACAGCGCCGCTTTTCTCAAATTTGTCATCAACGGCGATTGGTCCGACGGACTGGCTGGATAGAAACTCGCCGGAGCGACTTCTTCTAACACGTTGTCGTCGTTCCTCGGCGTGGTTGGATTACTATTATTACTATTGCTTTTCTCTTTCTCTTCGTCTACTTCTTGATCTGCGACTACGACTTCCAATGCCCTTGAAAAATGAAATTCTTTTAAATTCTTTTGCTCCTGAGCGTACTTCATCGCGCGTCTTCGAAGCAAGTCCATGCTCCCTCCACCGTTGTTGAGCAACGAGTCTTCCCCGCTCACGTCCGATGCGCTCACGGTCCTTCTCAACGCGTTAGCGGTAGTGTTATTGTTGTTGCCGTGCATCGAAGATGGGCTAATGATGATCATGTTATTATTTTCCCTGCTTGTCGTATCTAAATCCATCGATTGTCGTCTCGATTGGTTCCCGTCCATCGAAAGACTCGTCGTCGTCGTCGTCGTCGTTTCCGTCTGGGTGTTGTTATTGTTGTTGTTTTCTTCTAAACTCCATTTCCATCCTAATTCGTTCGCCATGGCGTCCGAGAGAAACCGCTTCGAGTTTAAAGTTCTCGGGTGACAATCGTCCTCCATCGGAAAACCGTCCATGGACGCTCGCGGGCGTTTGTTGTTGTGATTATTCATCGATAACTTCTCCGTCGACGGCGACCGGTGCACGCTGGTAGAGAGATTTTTATTCCCGAAAACGATGGTTGAAGGGGCGGATTTTTTAGAGACCAACTCGTCTTCTTCCTCGCCTTGGCCCACGGACATGGACATGGAGTTCGTGGTGGTCGAGTGCGTTATTTTCGGAGGAGGAGGAGGGGGTGAAAAAGGGGGTTTCCCTTTCCCCCGCTGGGGAAAGGACGACGACATGTATTATGCACTTCTTTGTCTTCCCTCAACAAAAGTGGATTTTTGTAACGAGATTTGCTCAAGATACGAGTTGAAATAAATAAGTCGTCTCTCTTATTAGTAGTCTTTTCGCTATTAAAACAAATCTAAGTACGTGTATATGTTTATGATGATGATGAAGATGATATTATTTTGGAACGTGTAACTCTCCATCTTCGTAAGACCAACCGCGTGGGAGAGGACAGTCGTTGTCGAGGAGGTATTGTACACATTCGAGGTGGTTGTTCTTGTGCGCGACTCGAACGGCGCGAGAGTTCCACGGCGCTTTGGCGGTTCCGTGCAAGTACTTCAAACAGTCCAAGTGGCCGTTTATGGCCGCACGCTCACACGCCAAATAGGTATATTCATCATACTCACGCTCAACAAGATATTCGAGTATGTGGAGATGACCATTTACAGCCGCTCAATTGGCAGTTCTCGAATCCCAAAGCGCTTTGCCTTCTTCGCGCAAGTATTTGAGGCACTCGAGCTGACCGTTTTCGGCAGCATCGTTACACGCCCACCCATCAATAGGACACTCATTTGCAACGCAATACTTGACCATTTCCAGATTACCATGATATGCGGCCTCATCAATCGTCCTCCAGTCCCACCTACACTTTTTCTCCTCTCGCGCCCACTTGAGCAACTCGAGTTTATTCGTTAGAGCAACTTGAGAGCAGAAAGATCTTTCGTTCCAGATACCCGACCACAACGATTTATGCTCCCACGCAAACTCCAACGTCGATATCGACGACATCTCTCTCACATTAAACCTCTTTTTCAACTCCCCCGCGCGAGACGATCTCTTAATCAACTTTCTCGTCTCCGTATTCACCTCGTACAAGAATTTTACATCACTCGAATTCAATCTCGGAAGAATGTGTGTGAAACAAATATCGTCGTTCTTCACGATCAAATCCCACAAAGAATCTCTCTTCCCGATCCGTCTTTTCTGCGCTCTCGTCGTCACTCCAGAAGAAGACATCCTTTGACTTCTTCTCACTCTCACGCTTAGGCACGCTTACGCGCGGAAAAAACGTGCTCTTTTTCTCAAGAAGACAGGAGTACGTATTTTTCGCCTTTGCAAAGAAACAAAAGAAAAGAAGAAACGACGCGAGAAAGAGAGGCGACGAGAACATTTATATACTTGCGCTCTACAAAACGTTCTACACTAAAACGATGATATCGCTATTCACGTCTGCGCTCAACGTCACCGGTAACCTCGTTTCTCCGATGCCGAACTGGTTGCACGTGCTCAAGGCTACGATGTGTTTCAAATCGGTCGTTCGTATTCCACTCGACGCCGACGAAGAAGATGTTTTCAAGGATGAAACAAAGAGCGGGGCGACGACGCCTCCGCGCCGTCTTCTTTCGGGTGCGTGAGTGACGCACACGCTCTCATTCTTGCTCGCGGCGTCGACGCAGTGGAACCCGTATTGCGCTTGCGCGGTTTTCTTCAAGTCGGGATCCCAACTGAACGCTTTCAAGTTGTTGTAACCCGTTTTGATTTCCAAGATTTTCAGTTTCACTTTTTGATCGATTTCTGCTAACGCAAAGGCGCTCTCGACGTCTGTTGGCGACGCTTTCGAGTTTGTGTACGATGACAACGCGTGCACGGTGAGCTCTTTCGTTTTATCGCTCTCGTAAAAGTCCTCGGGGTTGTTCTCATCTGTTTTCTTGGTTTTCTTCGTTATCATGTGCTCTAACGCAAACGCGACGGCTGAGGTTATCGGTTGTTTGTGATTGCGTTCATCCTCTTGAACATTAACATTTCTCGCAACAACTGCACCGGTAGAATCGATGAGAGGGTATCCGGGAGGAGAAGAAGAAGAAGAAGAAGAAGAACTCGATCTATCGCCGTATTGGTGGGTGTAATCAACCGAACATCCAACAAAATACGTCTCCGATAATCCATAATCGTCCACATCATCCATCAAAGCTCGCTGATTTGTCACGCTCGTTCCTCCTCTGTTTCCGTTTAGAAACAAAGCAAAACGCTCTCGCTCTTTATCCGCCGCCCATCTGCTATATTTTTTTGCTCTGAAATCACCATCCGCCGCGACGATGCTTTGGACGTACGCGATTGGTTTTCGTCTTTTTTTTCTCTTTTCTTCTTTCGGAGGAGGAGTTGAAACCACTCGCATGGATTTCACGTCGTTCACGAGAAAAGCCACCTGTTCTTCTGAAAAGTGCGTCCATTTTGTTTTCAACACTGATTCGATTTCGCTCGCCAACTGTTTAATTTCCTCTCGAGCGTCTTCTTCGTTACCGTCGGATGAAACAAACGCCAAATCATAATACGACGTCTCGAAATCGCTAAACGCTTTCGACGGTCCGGTTGATAATCCACCTTCTCCGGGTGCGCTGCACGAGTAAACAGACGCCGTCTCGCCATTACTCAAACGCATCATCTTCGGGTTTATTCTCGCCAACGGCGCGAACGCGTCGTCCCCGAGGAGTTGTCTAATTTTCGATACTTTCTTCTGGTAAGTCTCCGGATCGGGCAATTCAACCGACAACGAGGAAGGAGAAGATGCACCTAAACTCTCACTCTTCAACGATAAAAGTTCTGCCGGATACGCCCACGCAGATTTCTGGCCCGGAAGTTTCAAACCAACCGCCTCGTCGTCGTCTTTCGCGTTGGCGAGCATGGGAATTCGATCTTTATATCGCGAGCGATGGTAATCCAACAGAGATTCGCCGTTCAATTCTTTTCGTGGTTCGCCAACAAAGCCAAAACTATTACTACTCAAATCAATCTTACCCGATACTTTCGGTCCACCCAAAGCGACAACCTCGTCGCCGTCTTTCAAGGATTCTCGCAACGCTGGATCGTCCAGAATTTGACGCACCGTTAAAGCGCTTCGGCGTTCTTTTCCCAGTCGAACTTCGAGTCTCGGTGGAAACGAATGCGCGTTTATCGTCACCGTAAACTGGTCTAAAAGCAAATTATCTTTTTCTTCGTCTGTTTTCCCTCCTCCTCGTTCCTTCGTTACATCATCTTTCGCACTCCTCGCCGTCAACACGATGCTCGATTTATCCTTCCCTCTCGAAACGGTGTACGAATCGCGAATGGCTTTATGCGCGTTGCAATGCATGTACAAACCTTCTCGCATCAACTCCACGCACAACTCTGTATCTTCGTCATTTCCTTCTTCAACTACAGCGCTATTATCGTCTCTTGAAATTAAACCGGTCGTATCAATCCTTCTTTCGCCTAGTGGTTGTTTTCCTCCTCCCTTTCTTCCTCGGTCGCCGTATCTCACGATTTCGCCTTTCGTCCGCGCGAACAACTCTACTGCATCTCCAACATCATTCGCCGCCGCCGATGTTCTCATAAACGGCGATACCGCTGGAGTCATCTTCTCTCTGTTTGTCCTCGTCGTGTCCCAAATCTCCGCGATTTCCTTCAGTTCTTCCTCGGATGGAAAATTGCGCGTCCTCTTCGTCTCTGCTCTCGCGACGGTTGAAACCGTCAGCTCAAAATTCGGATTCACATCAAACGCGTACGCCGAGAGCACGTGTGGATGCACCTGAATGCCACCATCGCTTCTCTCGTTTTCAGACGACAAAGACGAGGAATACGTAGCGGCGATTGTACTTTTTCTGCCCGCACTACCCCGAGATAGTTTGCCTTTTTGTGCTCGATGTGATTGATACAAAAGAGACAAACGCATTTGTCTCGATTGGGAATCCAATCCGGAAAAAGAAGAAGAAGAAGAAGATGCAACGCCAAAAACGCGACTCTTCGCGAAGTAATGACGATAACTGCAAAGAGTACTACTATTACTGCTACTGCTTTGGTGGTGGTTGAGGAAGATGGTAGCGGCAGATTTTATGCTTTTTGTGCGTCGAGTGCACGGACGCATTACTGAAGAAAAAATTGTTGTTCTCTGAAACCCAAGTGAAAAGGAGAGAAAGGGAGACTGAGAGAGAGAGAACTCTTCATCGAACGACCGACGGGAGTACAACGCAGAGAAAAGATGTTCTGTGCTACTAAAAAGGAATTTCTGTTACTGGTTACAACCGCTAATAATAAGTGAGGAGTTTGCGCACGCGCAGACAGACGTATTCTTCTTCTTCTTCTTCTTCAGCGCTTCTCTCTCGATCTTCTCGTCGTTGCGTTTGCTTCTTGATCTAAATACTATACTGCTACAAATGTTCGTTCTCTACCCTCTTCGTCTTCGTCCTCTAATAATCATAAATTATCGCGGTCGAAGCTCAACGCCAAAGTTGTAAACGGGGTGTTATCTATTTTACAAAATCGACTCGGGATCGCCGTCTTTCAAAAACATGCTCAACATATCGTCGGTTGACTTACTTCCGAAGCTGCCTTTGGACGTGCCGATGCCGAGACCGAGACCGGTGTCATCAAAATCCAGCGGGATTGGCGTAAACGAAGACGCGTCGATAGGTACGGGTCCGTAACCGTAACGAACCGTTCCTGGGGGTGGTGGGCCTGGCGTTATTATACCTTGCGGATGTGGAAACGTGGAATATTGTGGAGGGTGTTGTTGCGGAGGCATTCCGCCGGAGGAATGCCTCCGCAACAATCCTCCGGCCGCAACCATGTGTGGAGGGGCCTGTTGTTGTTGTTGTTGTTGTTGTTGTTGTTGTTGATGATGATGATGTTGTTGCGGCGGCATTCCTTGATTCCACTGCTGCGGAGGCGCTCC
>Ga0114997_10001099_pt1 | contig 22614 bp, 21 predicted proteins | sample ArcticOcean_MG_C_2_FD_87045 | JGI IMG/M metagenome (GOLD analysis project Ga0114997, IMG submission 87045) | Marine microbial communities from western Arctic Ocean - ArcticOcean_MG_CB4_136 | ecosystem: Environmental > Aquatic > Marine > Oceanic | place: Arctic Ocean: Canada Basin | collected...
TTGGTTTAATTGCAGTTGCTTATTCTTGGTTAAAAGTTTTAGATATAAGTTATAAAGAAATTAAAAATAACAAAATTTTTTTTGAAGATAAAATAGAAACAGCAAAGTTTTTCTTTGACCGAATATTACCTAGAATTGATACTTATTATAAATCTGGTATTTCAGGAAGTAAAAACATAATGAACTTTAAATTTAATTAAAATGGAGTATCAAAGCTTATTACATAAAAAATTACACGAAGGAAGATTTGTATTTACTGCAGAAACCACACCTCCTGATGCTTCAAGCAAAGAAGTGTTGTTAGATAAAATTAAACCATTAAAAGATGTAGCTGACGCAGTTAATGTTACAGATAGTCCAGGTGCTAAAGTGCACATGTCAGCATTAACCGCAGCAATTATTCTTGCGCAAAATAGTATTGATCCCATATTGCAACTAACAGTTCGAGACCGTAATCGATTAGCTTTACAAGGAGATCTAGTGGGTGCATCAGCTTTAGGCGTGCATAATGTTTTATGTCTATCTGGAGATGATCCCAAAGGAGGCGATCAACCTGAAACAAAACCTGTATTTGATATTAGTAGTTTAGCATTGATAGCTACAGCCGAAATGATGAGAAATGAAAAAAAATTTCCATCAGGTAGAGTTATCGATCCAGCGCCAAAATTATTTATTGGTGGAGCCGAGGTACCATCAAAAGGATTGCCAGATGTTAAAAAAATTACCAATAAAATAAATACTGGTGTAAATTTTTTTCAAACTCAATATGTTTTTGAAACTTCTAAATTAAAAGATTATATGAAAGTATTAGAAGACTCAGGCGTTTTAGAAAAAACTTATTTTTTAATTGGACTTGGACCTTTTGCATCAGCAAAAAGTGCAAAATGGATGAATGATAATCTTTTTGGAGTAGACGTCCCAGATGAAATAATAAAAAGATTGGAGAAAGCAAAAGATGCCAAAAATGAAAGTAAAAAGATTTGCCTCGAATTAATCGAAGCTTTCAAGGAAATTAAAGGCGTGAATGGTGTCCATTTAATGGGACATAAAAAAGAAGAAGTAATTGCAGAAATAATAAAAGAATCTAAAATAAGTTAATTTAATATGAGTGATTACGATAAAAATCTTGAAAAAAATAATGCAAATTTTGTTCCATTAACACCCCTATCTTTTCTTGAAAGAGCCAAGGATATTTATCCTAATTATGAGGCATTAGTTTATGAAGACCGTAAGTATACTTGGTCACAAATTTACAAGAGATGCATTAAATTTGCTAGCGCATTAGAAAAGATTGGTATTGGTAAAGGTGATACAGTTTCATTTTTAGCTTTTAACACACCAGAAATTTTTGAGGCTCACTATTCTGTTCCTATGACTGGTGGAGTATTAAATACGATAAATATTAGATTGGAAGCTAAAACCATTGCCTACATTTTAGATCATAGTGATGCCAAGGTACTAGTTGTGGATCGGCAACTTCATGTAGAAGTTAAAAAAGCATTAAACACAATAAAAAAAAAAATTATAATTATTGACATAAATGACAAACATGGACCTCAGGCTAAAATGGAAAAGATTGGAGATCTAGAATATGAGACATTTTTAAATACAGGAGATGAAAATTATATTTGGAAAAAACCGCAAGATGAGTGGCAAGCTATTTCATTAAGTTATACATCAGGCACAACAGGAAATCCTAAGGGGGTCGTTTACCATCATAGAGGCTCATACCTAATGTCTACAGGAAGTGCTGTAGCTTGGAATATGCCAAGTAGATTAAATTTTTTAACTGTCGTGCCAATGTTTCATTGCAATGGTTGGTGCTACCCTTGGACTATTCCTATGCTGAATGGAAAAACAATATGTCTTCGAAACATTGATATTAAGAAAATTTTTGAACTAATTGATAAATATAATATTACCCATTTTGGCGGTGCACCAATCGTACTTAATATGATTACAGAAGCACCCGAAAATGATCGCAAAAAATTAAAGGAAAAAGTTTATGTATTAACTGCTGGAGCTCCACCACCAAGTATAATTTTTAAAAAAATGAAAAGTCTTGGTTTTGAAGTAATGCATGTTTATGGCTTAACAGAAACCTATGGACATGTAACTCAATGTGCGTGGAATGAATCATGGAACGAATTAGACGAAGACAAACAAAATGAGATAAAAGCTAGACAGGGAGTAAGATATCCTAACACAGAAGGTGTAACAATTATGGATCCAGAAACCATGAAGGAAGTTCCAAGAGATGGAAAAACAATTGGAGAAATAATGATCAGAGGGAATGTAGTTATGAAAGGCTACTTTAAAGACAAAGATGCCACCGACAAAGCAATGAAAGGTGGATGGTTTCATACTGGAGATTTAGCTGTTATGTACCCTGATGGTTACGTAAAAATTCAAGATAGATCTAAAGATATAATTATTTCTGGAGGTGAAAATATATCATCAATTGAAATAGAAAATACACTAGCAAAACATCCTTCCGTATCTATTGCGGCAGTAGTAGCGAAACAAGATAAAAAATGGGGAGAAGTACCTTATGCATTTATTGAGTCCGTTAAAGACAAACCTGTTACTGAAAAAGAATTGATTGATTTTTGTAAGGAAACTTTAGCTAAATTTAAAGTTCCAAAAAAAATTGAATTTTGTGAGCTCCCAAAAACATCTACTGGTAAAATACAAAAATTCGAATTAAGAAAAAAAGCTGAGGAGTTGAGCTGAAATTTGAAGTAGACCAAAAAAGTGTTTTTGCATCAACTGGTGGATTAGATTTTAACACTAATAAACCAGTAATCATTTTGATGCATGGTAGCGGTCTTACGCATATCGTTTGGTCACTACATGAACAGTTTCTTGCTTCCAGTGGATATAGCGTTTTAGCATTAGATTTACCAGCACATGGCAACTCTGAAGGACCTGCAATTAGGTCAATCGAAGAAATAGCTGACTGGATTAATAAACTTATGAAAATTCTAAAAATAAACGAAATTTCATTTATCGGTCACTCACAGGGTTGTTTAGTAGGATTAGAATTTGCAGCTCGGTATCCTAAATTAATTAAAAGCTTAACTTTAGTTGGCGGATCATATTCTCTTCCAGTTAACCAAGATCTTATTGATTATGCTGATGGAGGTGACATGAAATCAGTAGAACTTATGATGAAGTGGGGATATGAAGGAGTAAAAAAATTTATAGGGGGAAATCCAGTCCAAAAAATTATTAATTCACCACGTCAAGTTCAAGAAGGCTTAGCTATAGATCTTAGAGCGTGCAACAATTATAAAAATGGATCAAAGGCTACAGAAACAATAAATTGTCCAACACTTTGTATCTTAGGTGATAAAGATAAAATGGTACCTTTAGAAAAGGGAAAAAAAATGGCTTCAAAAATAAAAAATTCAGAATTAAGTATAATTAAAGAATGTGGACATATGATTTTATTTGAAAAAGCATTTGAAATGAGAGAGATTGTAAAAAAATTTATTAAAAAAAATCACAAATAGTTATTATGAAAAAATTTTATATAGCAAAATCAAGAAGATTAAGAAGCACTCCTTACACAAGCAGAATTGAAAATCATGGTGTTATTGCATACACCACTTATAATCATATGCTTCTACCTGCTTCTTTTGGAAATTTAGAAAAAGAATATTTTCATTTAAAAGAACACGTCCAAGTTTGGGATGTTGCTGCAGAAAGACAGGTTCAAATAATAGGAAAAGATTCATCAAAATTAGTTCAATTAATGACTTGTAGAAATCTTTCAAAAGCAAAAATCAGAAGATGTTATTATGCTCCTATTATTGATGAGCAAGGAAGAATGTTGAACGATCCGGTTGCTTTAAAACTAGACGATGACAAGTGGTGGCTATCAATAGCTGATTCTGATATTGCCCTTTATGCAAAAGGGATTGCTAGCGGTCTAGGGTTGCAAGTTGAAATAACAGAACCTGATGTGAATATACTAGCTGTTCAAGGTCCCAAATCTTTTAAATTAATGGAAAAAATATTAGGTAAGGAAATTACAAAACTTAAATTTTTTGGTTTTGATTATTATACCTTTAAAGGAAATAAATATTTAATTGCTAGATCAGGTTGGTCAAAACAAGGTGGGTACGAAGTTTATGTTGACAATCGTCAAGCAGGTCAAAACCTATATGATGAATTATTTTTAGCAGGAAAAGAATTTGAAGTTAAACCTGGATGTCCTAACTTAATAGAGAGAATTGAAAGTGGCCTTCTTTCTGCAGGTAATGATTTTGATAGTACAGATAATCCTTATGAGTGTGGCTTTGATAAGTATATAGATATTGACTCAGACATTAATTATCTTGGTAAAAAAGCTTTAATTAAAATATCTAAAGAAGGAATTAACAGAAAACTCATGGGAGTTTTGATAGATACGGATAAAATTGAAGTTACAGAGAGTGCAACTCTATATAATAGCAACGCAATAGCAGGAGATCTAAGATCAGCCACTTATTCCCCTAACTTAAAAAAAGCTGTTGGTATAGCTATGGTAAAAAAGAAATACTGGGATAAAAAGAATCCTCTTGAATTGAAAATTGGAGATAAAAAAAGCATAGTTACGCTCTGCGACCTACCAATAGTCACAGATTGAAGCTGATTTCTTACATCGACACTTACTTATCTTAGAAAACCTTAAGCAATTGTCTAGAATTGGTCGCAAAACAATAGTAAAACTCTAATTAATATTAATTTGATAATATAAGGATAAATTTAATGAGTTCTTGGTGGTCAGTAAATCCTGAGCCTAAACGTTTATTGGTTCCAACTGTAAAAAAAAAAATTTTAACTTCCTTTAATTTATTTACCCAAAAAAGATATCTTATAATTGTTCGTATTATACTTAATTATATAATTATTTTATTTAATAAACTTGGATTTAGAGAGATATTTTTTTTACCTCATTTTTTATTAGTACATTTTAATTTAACTAAACCAAAATTAGACAACAATACAATTAATCCCAATATCAATTTTGGCCCCAAAAGTAATGAATTTTTCACAAATAAATTACTAAGTAGTAAGTTATATTTAGAATATGGCAGTGGCTCCTCAACACTTTTAGCAGACAAAAATAATATTCCCTATTATTCAATTGAGTCTGATAAGAATTTCCACAAAGTTTTAAAAAAATCATTAAAAAATGAAAAAAACTTCTTATTAAAAGATTTTGGATTTGTAGGTTATAATTCAAAACCTGTTTTTTTTTTATATACAAAATATTTCTATAAAAAAAGAGCTCAAGCATATGCCCAAGATATTCTTAATTATTTAAATGAGAATAATTTAACTCCCGATTTATTCCTAGTTGATGGCAGATATAGAATTTTATGTGCTTTATCTATTTATAAATTTTTAAAAGGAAAAAATTATTTATGGACACTTATAATTGATGATTACGCTCCTAGAACTCATTATATGCGAGTACTTGAAAAATGTTTTGAAGGGGAATTGGTAGGGAGACAAAAAGTTTTTACAAAATTAAAAGAGTGCAATAATATTGATGAATTAATTGATATTTATTCTTTCGATTATAGGTAGTTTATGGAATTAGTCATAAAACAATAGTAAAAAATAAAACAATATGAATATAGCAATTGTTGGAGCAACAGGAAATGTTGGTAGAAAGCTTTTAGAGGTTTTAGAGAAGCTTAATTTTAAATTTAATCAACTATATTTAGTTGCTTCAGATAAAAGTATTGGAAAAAAAATTACTTTTAAAAAAAAGGAATATTCTCTTGTGGGTTTGGGAGACTTTAATTTTGGGAAAGTTCAAATAGCTTTTTTTGCAGCAGGAAGCTCTATAGCAGAAAAGTGGGCTCCTATTGCTGCAAAGCAAACAATAGTTATTGATAACTCAAAACATTTTAGGATGGATAAAGATGTTCCCTTAGTGATTCCAGAAGTTAATCCTGAAAGCTTAGGAAAATATAAAAATAAAAATATTATAGCAAATGCTAATTGTTCTACTATTCAGCTGGTATTGGCTTTAAAACCTGTCCACGATAAATTTAAAATTAAAAGAGTTGTAGTATCAACTTATCAATCCGTCTCTGGTGGTGGAAAAAATCATATGATGGAGCTAGAAGAACAAACCCAATCTGTTTTAGAAAATAAAAAAGCTAGAATTAAAAATTTTACTAAACAAATAGCTTTTAATGTTATTCCTCATATTGATAGTTTTATGGATGACGGTTCAACAAAAGAAGAATGGAAAATGGTTGTTGAAACTAAAAAAATTTTAGACTCTAGTATAAATTTAACCGCAACTTGTGTAAGAGTTCCAGTTTTTGTAGGTCATTCCGAGTCGGTAAATATTGAATTCAATGACAATATAGATTTAGAAAAAATTAGAAATTGTCTATCCTCTGCACCAGGATGTAAAGTCGTTGATGAACATAAAGATGGTGGATACATAACACCAGCAGAGATTGAGGGAGATTTTATAACTTATATTTCAAGAATAAGAGAAGACAAAACACAAAAAAATTCTATTAACATGTGGGTAGTATCAGACAATTTATTAAAAGGTGCGGCTTTGAATGCTGTTCAAATAGCTCAACTGTTATGGGAGAAGTATTTAAAATAATTTAAATGATAAATAATCAAAATCCTTTATCTCCTCATCTTCAAATTTATAGATGGCATATTTCATCTTTACTTTCTATTACACATAGAATTTCTGGAGTTGTAAATTTATTTTCATTAATTTTAATATTTTTTTGGTTATTAGTTTTAAGTCTCGGCGAGAGTAATTATGAATTATTTTTATTAATCATGAATAGTTTTATTGGAAAATTTATTTTAATCGGATTTACCTGGTCTATGAGTTTTCATATTCTTAGTGGTATAAGACATTTAGCTTGGGATATGGGTTATGGATTTGAAATTAAAACTGCTAATATTTCTGGGATAATAGTTATTATATCCTCTTTAATCTTAACAATTATATTTTGGCTATTAGGAAGGGGTATAATTTAATGAACGAAACAAGAAAATGGGTTCTTCATAGAATAAGTGCAATAATTTTGGCACCACTGTTTTTTTGGTTCTATTTTTCATTAATTTCACTTTCTACAAAAAATTACCAAGAAGCTATTTACTTTTTTGAAAACCTGTTATTTACAGTATTAACAATTTTTTTATTTTTTATTGCTTTTTTTCATGTAAAAATTAGCCTAAGTGAGATTTTTGAAGACTATATACATAATCAAAAAATCAAAGATGTCGCAAATATTTTAGCCTTAATATTGAGTATAATAATACCTGCAATAACTTTAATTTTATTAATATACAAAATTTAATGAGTACTTATAAAATAATTGATCATGAATACGATGTACTAGTTGTTGGCGCTGGAGGAGCTGGATTAAGAGCGGCTGTAGGTTTAAGTGAGTCTGGTTTAAACACCGCATGTATATCTAAAGTTTTTCCAACAAGAAGCCACACATCAGCAGCGCAAGGTGGAATTTCTGCAGCGCTTGGTAATGCTGGCGAAGATGATTGGCGTTGGCATATGTATGATACCGTCAAAGGTTCAGATTGGTTGGGAGATCAAGATTCCATAGAATATTTATGTAAAGAGGCACCCAAAGCAGTGATTGAGCTTGAGCATTATGGAGTACCTTTTAGCAGAACGGAGGATGGAAAAATTTATCAACGTGCTTTTGGGGGGATGACAAAAGATTATGGAAACTCACCTGTACAAAGAACTTGTGCAGCAGCAGATAGAACGGGTCATGCAATTTTGCATACCTTATATGGTCAAGCATTAAAACATAAAACAAAATTTTTCATAGAATACTTTGCGCTGGATTTAATAATGAAAGATGGCAAGTGCAAAGGAGTTATTGCCTGGAATCTTAATGATGGAACTATTCATAGATTTAGATCTCACATTACAATTATAGCAACTGGTGGATATGGAAAAATTTACTATTCAGCAACAGCCGCACATACTTGTACAGGAGATGGAAATGGTATGGTTTTAAGAGCTGGATTACCTTTGCAAGATATGGAGTTTGTTCAGTTTCATCCTACAGGACTTTATGGTATCGGTTGTTTAATTTCAGAAGCAGTAAGAGGAGAAGGTGGATACCTAACAAACTCAAATGGAGAGCGTTTTATGGAAAAATATGCTCCGAATGCAAAAGACTTAGCATCTAGAGATGTTGTAAGTAGATCTATCGCAATAGAAATAAATGAAGGCAGAGGCATTGGCGAACATAAAGACCATGCACATCTTCATATTAGCCATATAGATAAAAAAATAATTGAAGCAAGATTACCTGGTATTTCAGAATCAGTTGAAACTTTTGTAGGAAGAGATGTAACTAAAGAGCCAATACCAGTTGTGCCAACAGTACATTATAATATGGGAGGTATACCTACTAATTATAAAACTGAAGTATTAGCTGGGAATGGTAAAGATAAAATAATACCAGGTCTAATGGCAATTGGAGAAACTGCGTGCGTATCTGTACATGGAGCAAATAGACTTGGATCTAATTCATTAATTGATCTAGTGGTTTTTGGAAGTTCGGCTGCCAAAAGAGCTATCCAACTAGTTAAACCTAACACACCTCATGAAAAAATTTCTTCAAGCGAAACAGATAGATGCCTTGATAGATTTGATAGATTAAGAAATGGTAATGGTCAAAACCAAACGTCGGAATTAAGATTAGCAATGCAAAAAACAATGCAATCTAAATGTGCAGTTTTTAGAACAGAAAAAACTCTGAAGGAAGGTGTTGATGAAATAAAGAAACCATATGAAGCGATGGAGTCAATATCAGTTAAAGATAAATCGTTAATATTTAATACAGATTTAATGGAGACATTAGAGTTTGATAATCTTATTAGACAAGCAATAACAACTATGGAATCGGCTTATTCAAGAAAAGAAAGCAGAGGAGCTCATGCTAGAGAAGATTTTCCAAGTCGAGATGATATCAACTTTATGAAGCATACTTTAAGTTGGCATAATGATAACGTGGTTAAAATAGATTATAGACCAGTAACTTTGTCTACTATGAGTAATGATGTACAATCATTTCCACCTAAAGAAAGAATTTATTAATGGCACAATTTAATCTTCCAGCAGATTCAAAATTTTTAAAAGGTGATTATTATAAAGACACAACAGGAGCAAAAAGTATTAAAAAAATAAACATATATAGATGGAGTCCAGAAAAAAATAAAAATCCAACAATAGATACTTTTGAAGTAAATCTTGCGCAATGTGGAAACAAGGTTTTAGATATCTTGAATAAAATTAAAAATGAAATTGATCCAACTCTTACATACAGAAGATCATGCGCTCACGGAGTTTGCGGATCATGTGCAATGAATGTAGATGGCATAAATACACTTTCATGCATGAAGTCCCACAAAGACATTAATGGTGATATTAACATTTATCCTTTGCCTCACTTAAAAGTCATAAAAGACTTGGTAGCAGACTTAAGTACTTTATACCGACAATACGAATCAATAGAACCTTGGCTTAAAAATAAAGAAAAAAAATCTAAAACAATTGAAATTAATCAGTGAAAAGAAGAAAGAAAAAAGCTTGATGGTTTATATGAATGTATTATGTGCGCATGTTGTTCGACGTCTTGTCCCAGCTATTGGTGGAATGAAGAAAAGTATTTAGGACCGGCAGTTTTACTTCAGGCGTACCGTTGGATTATTGACAGTCGTGATAAAGAACGAAAAGAGAGATTAAAAATAGTGGCTAGTAAATTAAAACTATATGGATGTCACACAATTATGAACTGTACTAATGCATGCCCAAAAGGATTAAACCCTGCAAAGGCTATAAGTTCAATTAAAAAAATGCTTGCAATAAACTAGAAGTAAAAATAGTAGAGTGAAAAGTATGAAAAAAAAAATTTCTTTAATAGGTGCGGGTCAAATTGGAGGAACGTTAGCACACTTAATTAGTATAAAAGAACTAGCAGATGTTGTTCTTTTTGATGTAGCAGAAGGTATTGCCAAAGGTAAAGCCTTAGATATTTCTCAGTCTACTTCAGTTGATGGATATAATACTAAGCTTATTGGCACAAATGAATATAAGGATATAAATAATTCTGATGTAATTATTATCACTGCTGGTGTACCGAGGAAACCAGGAATGACAAGAGATGATTTATTAGGAACAAATTTAAAAATTATTAAACAGGTTGCTAAGGGCATAAAAGAAAATTCACCAAATGCATTTATAATTTGTATCACGAACCCCCTCGATGTGATTGTTATGGCGTTACAAAAATACTCTAATCTGCCACCTAATAAAATTGTTGGGATGGCTGGTGTATTAGATTCATCAAGATTTAAATATTTTCTTTCTCAAGAACTTAAAGTTCCAGTAAAAAATATAAATACACTTGTTCTTGGAGGACATGGCGATACCATGGTTCCAATGCCAAATCATACTATTGTTAATGGAAAACCCTTAATGCAATTAATTAAAGAAAAGAAGATTACAGAAGAAAAATTAAAATTTATTATTGATAAGACACGTAAAGGAGGAGCAGAAATTGTAAAATTTCTCGGCAATGGATCTGCTTTTTATGCACCCGCTGCATCAGGTGTTGAAATGGCAGAATCTTATTTAAAAGATTTGAAAAAAACTTTGCCTTGTGCCGCTTACCTTAATGGTGAATATGGATTTAAAGAAATATATGCAGGAGTGCCTGTAATTATTGGTAATAAAGGTGTTGAAAAAATAATTAACATGAATTTAAATGAAAAGGAAAAAGAAAATTTTTCAATTTCAGTAAGAGCAGTAAATGAACTTTTTAAAGCTGCTACAAAAATCGACCCTGAGCTGGCAAAATAATTTACTCTTAAATATTAAAAATTCTATGGTTACAAAATTTAAATTTAAAAAAAATAAAGTTTATATATTATTTCTGTTTTTATTTTCAATAATTGTTAATCAGTATTATGGAAATATTGGTCTTTTTCCAATGGACAGTGCACATTTTTTTGATTCAGGATACCGTGTATTAAATGGAGACACTCCGTTCCAGGACTATTGGTTAGTAAAAGGCCCAATACTTGATTATATACAAGCCATTTTTTTCTATATTTTGGGTGTTAATTGGCAAGCATATGTTTTTCACGCATCTGTAATAAATGCATTAATAACTTTAGGTACTTTTTTTGTACTTCAGAATTTTAAGCTAAAAGACGAATATTGTTTTTTCTATTCTTTGGCACTATCTATACTTGCTTATCCCTCTAGCGGAACACCCTTTATAGATCATCATTCAGCATTTTTTTCGCTATTAGGAATCTATAGTTTTTTATTAGGAATTAATAACGAAAGAAAAATTTTCTGGATATTAATTCCATTATTTTTTGGTTTTGCTTTTCTATCTAAGCAAGTCCCTGCAGCTTACGTTATTTTATTAGTTAGTTTAGTTTTGCTTTTATATACTTTAATAAATAAAAAATTTTATTTAATTTTTTACGTTTCGGCTAGTACAATTTTATTTATTCTTGCAATTCTTTTTTTTGGTAAACTGCAGGATATAACTCTTTCTGCATTTTTAAACCAACATGTATATTACCCACAAACGATAGGATTTAATAGATTTTCTAACATGATTTATAATTTTCAAAATGCTGTGGGAAAATTTATTTTAATATATTTATCAATTAGTTTTTTTATTTACGTAAATTTAAGAAACATATTTTTAATAAAAAATTATATAAAGAAAAATGATTTTTATGTTTTTTTAATTTTATTTTTTTTTACTTTATCTTTAATTTTTCATCAGTTGCTTACTAAAAATCAAATATTTATATTTTTTATTATACCAATTTTATGTGCCTTTTCTCATATCAGTGTAAGCAATACTAATTTTAAGTTTAAAAAAATTGTATGTCTAATTATTTTTTCTATTTGTCTTTTTTCAACATTTAAATACCATTTAAGGTTTAATGAGGGGCGGAAATTTCATGAACTTAGAAATGCCAATTTACAATTAGCAATAGATGCAAAAGAAATAAATAAAAAACTATCAGGGTTAAAATGGATTACCCCGAAGTTTAAAGATAGTCCTAAAACAGAAATTAATTTAATTAATGACATAATATATTTATTAAAAAAAGATAAAAGAAATAAAATGTTAATAACAAACTACCCCTTTTTCTCTATAATTTTGGATCAAAAATTATTTTCACCAAGCAGAGTTTATACTCCGGATGGAACTACGCACCCCTTAAAAAACAATATATATGAAGCAAAATATCAAAAATTGATGAACAATTTAATCAAAAAAAATAAAATTGACGTTATTTATGTTACTAATATTATGAATGATAATATTAACTTTCATTATATTGACTTCTATAAAAATTGCTTTGAAAAAAAAATTATACTTAAACAATTAACAAGTTATGAACTTAAGAATTGCAATTTATAATATAGTAAATTTTTAATGAATATTCATGAACACCAGTCTAAAGAATTATTAAAAAAATATGGAATTCCAGTTCCTCAAGGCATAGTTATATTTAATAAATCTGAAATATTTAAAAAATTAAACAAAAACTTAAAAACACCATTAGTAATAAAAGCTCAAATTCACGCTGGCGGAAGAGGCAAAGCGGGAGGTATAAAGATTATAAAAAACATAGATGAAGCTATAAGTGAAGCAAGCATAATGCTAGAAAAAACACTAATAACTCCTCAAACAGGACCAGAAGGACGAAAAGTAAAAAGATTATATGTTGAAGAAACGTGTGATATTGCTAAAGAATTTTATTTATCCTGCTTAGTAGATAGATCTACCTCCAAAATTGCTTTTATTTCTAGTGCCGAAGGGGGAATGAATATTGAGGAAGTTGCGAAAAAAAATCCAGAAAAAATTACTACAGTAAAAATTAGCGCATTAAATTTAATAAGCGAAAAGGATATTGAAAAAATATTAAAACCATTTTCTTTACCAAGTAAATCAAAAAAACAAGGTTATAATATTATTCAATCTCTATATAAAATTTTAATTGAAAAAGATGCAAATCTAATTGAAATAAATCCTTTAATTTTAAATAAAGGTGATAATTTATTATGTCTCGATGCTAAAATTAATTTTGATGATAATGCTTTATATAGAAATCCAGATATTTTATCTCTAAGGGATTTAAATGAAGAAGATCCGATTGAAATTGAAGCAAGTAAGCATGGGTTATCTTATATTAAATTAGATGGTAAAATTGGATGTATGGTAAATGGAGCTGGGCTAGCAATGGCAACCATGGATATTATTAAACTATATGGTTCACAACCAGCAAACTTTCTTGATGTTGGAGGAGGAGCTTCAAAAGAAAAAGTCTCAGCAGCATTTAAAATTATATTATCAGATAAAAATGTTAAAGGAATTTTAATTAATATTTTTGGTGGAATTATGAGATGTGATGTTCTTGCTGAAGGAGTCGTCCAAGCTGCGCAAGAGATGAAATTAGCATTACCTTTAGTAGTCAGGCTAGCTGGAACTAATGTAGAAATAGGTAAAAAAATTTTAAAAGATTCTAATTTAAAAATTATATCTGCTAACAATTTATCTGAGGCAGCTAAAAAAATTGTAGAGGTAACAAATTAAAATGGGTGTTTTAATTGACAAAAATACAAAAGTAATTTGCCAAGGATTTACAGGATCTCATGGAACTTTTCATTCTGAACAAGCTATAGCTTATGGAACTAATCTAGTTGGTGGTGTCACCCCAAACAAAGGTGGACAAATACATCTAGGAAAACCAGTATTTAATACAGTAAAAGAAGCTGTTAATAAAACAAAAGCAAACGCAACAATGATTTACGTTCCTGCGAAGTTTGCTGCTTCTGCAATAGTTGAAGCTATAGAAAGTGAAATACCATTAATTGTATGTATTACAGAAGGCATTCCAATTTTGGATATGATTAAAGTTAAAGAAAAAATTGCAAAATCAAAATCTCGCTTAATTGGACCAAACTGTCCAGGAATAATAACTCCTGGAGAATGTAAAATTGGTATAATGCCAGGGAATATTCATAAAAAAGGATCATGTGGAATTGTATCTAGATCAGGAACTCTCACTTATGAAGCGGTTGCTCAGACAACAGAAAATGGTTTGGGTCAATCAACAGTAATAGGCATAGGTGGAGACCCTATTAACGGAACAAGTTTTATAGATTGCATTGAAATGTTTTTAAAAGACGATCAAACTAAATCAATTTTAATGTTAGGAGAAATAGGAGGTTCTTCTGAAGAAGAGGCTGCTGATTTTATAAAATCATCAAAAGTTAAAAAACCTATTGTTGGTTTTATTGCAGGCAGAACAGCGCCACCTGGTCGTAGAATGGGTCATGCAGGAGCAATTATCTCAGGAGGAAAAGGAGGAGCGGAAGATAAGATAGAAAAAATGAAGTCATGCGGTATTTTAGTCGCAGAGTCACCTGCACAAATTGGCAAAACTATGGCAGAGAAACTTGCAAGATAATTTTTTCAATTTTATAATAAATAAAAATTTATTTTAATATCAATGAAATCAAATAATAGTAATTCAGTTTTTGAAAAAACTTCTTTTTTACAAAGTGCAAATATTTCTTTTATCAAAGAGCTTTATTTAAAATATTTAAAAACCCCACAATCTGTTCCTGAAGGTTGGGCTAAATTTTTTGACGGACTTGATGAAGATCATGCAGTTGTAGTGAAAGAAATTTTAGGACCAAGTTGGGCTCCTAAAGAGGATAACAGTTTAAAAACTGAGGCCTTAGAAAAAAGTTTAAATATAGATGAAAGTATAAGTATTAAAAAAACATCATTTACAACAAAAATTTTAAATAAAGAAAAAGAAGAAACTGCAAAAGCTATAGCTCTAATAAGAGCATATAGAATAAGAGGTCACCTTATTGCAAACCTTGACCCACTTGGTTTGAAGGAGAGAAAATATTTACATGAATTACATCCCTCAGACCATGGTTTTAAAAAGGAAGATTATAATAAAAAAATTTATTTAAATAGATATCTGGATAGAGATTACGCTAATATTAATGAAATACTTTTGTTCCTTAAAAAAACTTATTGCTCCACAATAGGTATTGAATTCATGCATATCTCGGACCCTGGTGAAAAAACATGGTTAAGGGAACGTGTAGAAAAAAATGAAAATAAAATAAATTTTACTGATATTGGAAAGAAAGCTATTTTAAATAAATTAATACAAGCAGAAGGTTTTGAAAATTTTTTAGCTGTTAAATTTGTAGGAACAAAAAGGTTTGGTATAGATGGCGGTGAATCTTTAATCCCAGCTTTAGAGCAGCTGATCAAGGTAGGAGGGCAATTAGGTGTAAAAGAAATTAAAATTGGAATGCCTCACAGAGGAAGATTAAATGTATTGGCAAATGTGTTGCAAAAATCTTACAAAAGAATGTTTAATGAATTTGCTGGGGAATTTGTAACCTTAAATGTAGATTCTACAGGCGATGTAAAATATCATTTAGGGGCTTCATCAAACAGAGAATTTGATAGTAATTTAGTACATATATCGTTAACTGATAATCCTTCACATCTAGAAGCTGTTAACCCTGTAGTCTTAGGACAAACACGTGCAAAGCAATTTTTTCACCAAGACAAAGAAAGAAAAAAAGTTGTTCCTATTTTAATTCATGGTGATGCTGCTTTTGCTGGACAAGGTGTTGTTGCTGAATGTTTTGCTATGTCAGGTTTGCCAGGACACAACACAGGTGGAACTATTCATATAATAGTTAATAATCAAATTGGTTTTACAACAAACCCAAGATTTGCCAGATCTTCACCATATCCTTCCGATGTAGCAAAAATGGTTGAAGCCCCAATACTTCATGTTAATGGTGATGATCCGGAAGCTGTAGTTCATTGCGCTAGAATTGCAATGGAATTTAGACAAAAATTTAAAAAAGATATTGTAATAGATATGATCTGTTACAGACGTTTTGGACATAATGAAGGTGATGAACCTTCTTTTACACAACCAATTATGTACAAAAAAATAAAAAATCATCCAACCACCTTAAGCGTCTATTCAGAAAAACTTATAAAAGAAAAAACGATTACTAAAAAAAGTTTCGATAATATGAAAATAAAATTCAAAACTCTTCTTACAGAGCAACTTAAGACTGCAAAAGAATATAAACCAAAATTGGAATGGTATGAAGGTGTTTGGTCAAGATTTAAACCAGAAAGAGGCAAAGATAAGAGAGGATTAACTGGTGTTTCGGCAGACAAATTAAAAAAAATTGGAGAAAGAATTAACTTTATTCCAGAAGAATTTAATATTCATCGAACAATAAAAAAAATTACTGAAAATAAAAAAAAAATGTTTCTTACTGGAAAAGGTTTTGATTGGTCCACAGCTGAGCAGTTGGCATTTGGAACATTATTAGAAGAAGGAATTCCAGTAAGACTTTCAGGCCAAGATTCTGGCAGAGGTACTTTTAGTCAGCGACATTCTGTTTTTCGTGATCAGAATGATAATTCATATTATACACCTTTAAATAATATTTCAAAAAAACAAAAGAGATATGAGGTAATTGATAGTTTACTCTCTGAATTGGCAGTCCTTGGTTTTGAACATGGTTACGCACTTTCAGAACCAACAACATTAGTAATTTGGGAAGCTCAGTTTGGCGATTTTGCTAATGGAGCGCAAGTGGTGATAGATCAATTTATTGCTTCTGGTGAAAGAAAGTGGTTTAGAGCAAGTGGCTTAGTAATGTTGTTGCCACACGGATATGAAGGGCAAGGACCCGAACATTCTTCAGCAAGAATTGAAAGATTTTTGCAACTATGTGCACAAGAAAATATTCAAGTTGTAAATTGCACTACACCCGCAAACTATTTTCATGCTTTGCGCAGACAAATACACAGAGGATTTAGAAAACCATTAATTATTATGACACCAAAATCTTTACTAAGAAATAAAAGATGTATTTCAAATATTGAAGATTTCAGTACAAAAAATTCATTTCATAGAGTTTTAACTGATCTTGCGGATATTAAAAGTTATGGTTTAATAAAATTAGAAAATGATAAAAAAATTGAGAAGGTAATAATTTGTTCAGGAAAAGTTTATTTTGATCTTATTGAAGCAAGAGAAAAAATAAAAAATGATAAAGTATATATAGTAAGAATAGAACAATTATATCCATTTCCTGTAAAAACACTTGCAAAAATATTGCAAAGATTTAAAAAAAATGGAAAGTTTTCTTGGTGTCAAGAAGAACCTCAAAATATGGGAGCGTGGAATAGTGCAAGAAATTATATTCAATGGACACTAGATTATATAAAAGCTCAACATAGGCAAGTTAATTATATTGGAAGAAAACCCGCTGCATCACCAGCAACAGGTTATTTAAAAAAACATCTTGCACAGCAAAAGGAAATAATAGAAAAGGTAGTAGGTTAACTTATGACGAATCAAATTTTAGTTCCAGCTTTAGGAGAATCTATAACAGAGGCGACTGTATCTAAGTGGTTAAAACAGGTTGGTGAAAAAGTCGAAACAGATGAACCATTAGTAGAATTAGAAACAGATAAAGTTAATATTGAAGTTCCCTCACCTTTAAGTGGAATATTATCTTCTATTAAAGTTAAAGAAGGAGATTCTGCGGTAGTAGGCACTTTATTAGGAATAGTAAACGAAGAAAGTTTAAATAATAATAAAAAATTGAATGAAAATAAAAAAACTTCTTCTTTAAAGAAAAAAAGTGTTAAAAAAGTAATAGATATAAAAAATGAAGTTGAAAACCCTAACGAAACTTTAGTTTTAAATACTTTAGCAAGTGATTCTCTTGAAGAAGAAACAGCTGAGATAACCAAGCCTAACAATGAAGAAGAAGCAGAGTTAGTTTTAAATACTTTAGCAAGTGATTCTCTTGAAGAAGAAACAGCTGAGATAACCAAGCCTAACAATGAAGAAGCAGCAGAGTTAGTTAGCGAAAGAGTTAAGAAAAAATATATACCTCCTAAAACTAAAAAACATTTATCTCCAGCAGTAAGAAAAATAGTAGAAGAAGAAAAAATAGATTTAACAAATATAGAAGGCTCCGCTAAAGACGGAAGAATAGTTAAGGGTGATTTAATTAACCTTATGGGAGTTGCGCCTGAAGAGGCAAAACGTAAATCCACACACGGTACCCAAGAACGTGTAAAAATGTCTAAGTTAAGAGTAACTATAGCCAGAAGATTAAAAGAATCTCAAAATAACGCAGCAATGTTAACTACTTTTAACGAAGTAGATATGCAAAATATTATTCAAACTAGAAAAAATTATCAAGAAGACTTTAGTAAAAAATATTCAATTAAATTAGGTTTTATGTCATTTTTTGTTAAAGCAAGTGTTGTTGCTTTAAAGAATTTTCCTGCTGTAAATGCTGAAATAGATAACGATCATATAGTTTATAAAAACTATTATAATATTTCAGTTGCTATCGGCACTGACAGAGGATTGGTTGTTCCTGTGCTTAAAAAAGCCGACGAATTATCTTTTGCAGATATAGAAAAAAATATTTTATCACTATCAGAGAAAGCAAAAAAAGGAAAAATTTCTATTAATGATCTTCAAGGAGGTACTTTTACAATTAGCAATGGAGGAATTTATGGTTCGATGCTTTCTACTCCAATTTTAAATCCCCCTCAAACTGGTATTTTAGGCATGCATAATATTGTTGAAAGACCAGTTGTTAAAGATGGCAACATAACAATAAGGCCCATTATGTATTTAGCTTTATCATACGATCATAGAATAATTGATGGAAAAGAAGCAGTTTCTTTTTTAAAAACAATTAAGGATTGCCTAGAAGAACCTCGTAGGTTATTTTTAGATCTTTAATAATGGATAAAAATTTTGACGCAATTGTAATTGGCGCAGGCCCAGGTGGCTATGTTTGTTCTATAAGGTTAGCCCAACTAGGTTTAAAAACAGCGTGCATAGAATCTCGAGAAAACCTAGGAGGTACATGTTTAAACGTTGGATGCATCCCTTCAAAAAGTTTACTCAACTCATCCGAACTATACCACCAAGCAGAAAAAAAATTTAATAATTTAGGTATAGAAGTTGAAAAAATTAAACTTAATCTTTCTAAAATGATGAATAATAAAAATAAGTCAGTAGCAACTCTTACTAAGGGAGTAGAATTTTTATTTAAAAAAAATAAAATTACTTCTTTGCTAGGAAAAGGATCAATACTGAGTGAGGATACTGTGACAGTTACTGACAAACTTGGAAAAAAAACAAATTATAAAGCAAAAAATATTATAATAAGCACAGGATCTTTACCCACATCTTTACCAGATGTAAAGATTGATGAAAAAAATATTATTTCATCAACAGGCGCTCTATCGTTAGCAACTGTACCCGAAGATTTAGTAGTAATTGGGGGAGGTTATATTGGTTTAGAACTCTCAAGTGTTTGGAAAAGACTAGGATCAAATGTTACTGTAGTTGAATACTCAGATTATATTGTCCCTAGTATAGATAAAGATGTTTCAGCTGAATTTTTAAAAATTCTTACTAAACAAGGGATTAATTTTAAGTTAGGATCAAAGGTAACAAGCGTTAGATCAATACAAAATAAAGCAATCGTCGATTTTACAAATAACAAAAGTCAAAAGAGAGAAAAAATTGAATGTGACAAAGTTTTAGTTGCCGTAGGAAGAAAACCTAATATCGGTGATGATATTACACAATTAGATATTCAACTGGATACAAATAAAAAAATTAAAGTTAATGATAAATTTGAAACTTCAGTTAAAAATATTTACGCAATTGGAGATGTTATAAATAAAGGGCCTATGTTAGCTCACAAGGCTGAAGATGAAGGAATTGCGGTAGCCGAAATAATTGCTGGCCAAGCTGGGCACGTTAACTATGATGTTATACCAGCAGTGATTTATACTTCACCAGAAGTAGCAACTATCGGAAAAACGGAAGATCAGCTTAAAAAAGATAACATTAATTATAAAGTTGGAAAGTTTCCTTTTTTAGCAAACTCAAGAGCTAAAGTTAATAATGAAACTGATGGATTTGTTAAAATAATTGCAGATGCCATTACAGATAAAGTTTTAGGAGTTTCTATAATAAATACTTTAGCAGGTACTATGATCGCAGAATTAGCAATGGCAATGGAATTTGGAGCAAGTTCTGAAGATATTGCTAGAACTTGCCACGCCCATCCGACGCACAGTGAAGCGGTAAAAGAGGCAGCAATGTCAATTGATAAAAGACCAATACATTTTTAATATTTAAAATAAAAATTATGATTAAAAAGGCAATGATTCTCGCAGCCGGCTTTGGTAAAAGAATACACCCTTTAACCCTCCAAACTCCAAAAGCATTATTAAAAATCGGAAAAGTAACATTGTTACATAATACAATAAAATTTCTTGAGTCATTCGGAGTTAAAGAAGTTATTATAAATGTTCATTACTTAAGTGAGCAGATTGATGAATATATTAATAAAAGAAAGTTTAATTTAAGTATCAATATTATTAAAGAAAAAGGTAAAATTTTAGATACAGGTGGCGGTGTATTAAATGCAATTAATAATTTTTCAAATAAACCTTTTATTATTATTAATCCAGACACAATATGGAATACAAAATATTTACAAGAAATTAAATTAATGGAAAATATCTTTTTTAAAAAAAAAGAAGTAAAATGTACTTTACTTATTGTAGATAAAAAAAAAAGTTTTGATAGATCGCTTAGAGGAGACTTTAACTTAAAAAATAATTCAATTGAAAGAACAGCCAAAAAAAAATTAAACTTTATTTATACAGGTTTACAAATTATTAAACCTGAAGTTTTTTCTGCCATTAACGAGAAAGTATTTTCTATAAATAAAATTTGGGATGAATTGATAAAAAAAAAACAATTATTTGGAATAAAAAGTAACATTAATTTTTTACATATAAGCACATTAAATATTTATAAGAGTATAATAAAAAAAAATTTAGACATTATGTAAAAATTTTTTTTGCTCGGGTTTTATCTAAATATTTATAATCATCTATTTCTAAGTTATTTTTAAATCGTATTAAAAGTGGATTTCCTGTTGGAATTTCAAAGTTTACAATATTTTTTTCAGAAATATTAAAAAGTTTTTTACATAATGCTCTTAGCGAGTTACCGTGAGCTGAAATTAAAATATTTTTTTTTAATAAAATTAAAGGTTCAATATTTTTTTTATAATAAGGAACCACTCTTTCAAAAGTATCTTTTAATGATTCACTTTGTATCATTTTATTTTTTGATATATTTGAATAAATGCTTTCTTTATAAGGATTTCTAGAATCCATAGGTGGAGGTGGAACAGAAAAACTTCTTCTCCAAATTTTAACTTGTTTTTCTCCATGTTTTTTTAAAATTTCATCTTTATTAAGTCCAGTTAAATTTCCATAATGTCTTTCATTAAATTCCCATGCAGTAATAATTTTTAATTCTTCTTTATTTAAAGTATTCAAAATTATTTTTAAAGTATTAACAGCTCTTTTTAAAACAGAACTAAAACAAGCATCTAATTCAATATTTAATTCTTTTATTAAATTTCCAGCAAATTCTGCTTCAGATTTGCCTTTTTCACTTAACTCAATGTCCGCCCAGCCTGTGAATCTTTTCTCTTTATTCCAAAGGCTCTGGCCATGACGAGTTAAAATAAGATTTTGCATTGTAGATAAAATATAATACGTTCCATTTTAAAAATTGTATATATGATTAAATCAAATAATTTATTAAAGATTACTTTCTATATTTTTTTAATATTTTTCCTTATTAACTACCTATTTCCAGGTAGTTTAATGGGATATTTTATGTTTGGGGACATTAGCAGGCACCCTTCCTTAGCAGATAATCCTATTTATCAACTAATGCCAATAAGGTTTACCCCCATTGCAAACTATTTAAATCACTTTCTATTTACCCTCTTAATCTCTTTTGCTGGGTTTTGTACTTATTTTAAAAAGAAAATTTTAGAGAGATTATTTTGTATTTTGTTATCTTTTGCAGTTGTTTTAGAGTTATTTCATTTTGTTATACCTAATCGAGCTTTTGAGGTTTATGATCTCGTAGCTAATTTATGTGGCGTAATATTTGCGTATTTTATAATTGCAATTTACAGATTTTATAATAAATATAAAATATGAACAAATTTGATGAAAGAAAAAAAAGCTTTGAAAAAAAATTTCAAATGGATGAGGAGTTGCAGTTTAAAATATCAGCAAAAACCAACAAATATTTAGCAGAGTGGGTAAGTGTAAAATTGGGAAAGAATGAAGAAGAAAAAGAAAAATATTTTCAAGAAATAATCAAAGCTGATTTGAAAGAAGCGGGAAACAAGGACGTATTTAGAAAAATAAGAAAAGATTTTACATCTGCCGTAATAAATATAGATGATTCTGAAATCAAAACCCAAATGGAGAAAGCATTATCACGTGCTAAAGAAGATTTTAAATAAAAATCTAATTTGGTGTGCAATTTTTTTTTTTGTTGCCTCTTGTAGTTCTATTCCAAAATACCCACAAAATGCCTGTAAAATTTTTGGTGAAA
>Ga0114997_10001101_pt1 | contig 22608 bp, 16 predicted proteins | sample ArcticOcean_MG_C_2_FD_87045 | JGI IMG/M metagenome (GOLD analysis project Ga0114997, IMG submission 87045) | Marine microbial communities from western Arctic Ocean - ArcticOcean_MG_CB4_136 | ecosystem: Environmental > Aquatic > Marine > Oceanic | place: Arctic Ocean: Canada Basin | collected...
CCTATAGAGCCGTGGTAGACCACCACGTTGATAGGCTGGATGTGGAAGCGCAGTAATGCGTGTAGCTGACCAGTACTAATAGCTCAATTGGCTTGATTTATGCACTGAAAAAAATTTTTATATAGTTAATTATTTCTTTAAAGATGTTAATTTATTAGCAAAGAATTATAAAAAATCAAAATAGATGAAAATTACAATTTTAGCTCTCACACTTAATGAGATAGATGGAGTGAAAGCTATATTGCCTCAAATCGATTCTTCATGGTATGACCAATTAATAGTTGTTGATGGAGGTTCAAACGATGGAACAATCGAATGGTGTAAAAAAAATAATTATGAAATATTAATTCAAAAAAAAAAAGGATTGTGGAGAGCTTATACTGAATCTTTAGATGTAATTACTGGAGATATTGTCCTTTCTTTAAGCCCTGATGGAAATTGTGATCCTAAAATGATACCAAAGATTTTGGAAGAAATTAAAAAAGGGTATGATTTAGTTATTGGTAGCAGATATCTTGGAGGAAAAAAAAGTGAAGATGATGATTATATTACAGCATTTGGAAATTGGCTGTTTAATAAAACAGTTAAATTTCTTTATAATGGAAATATAACAGATGTAATGGTTATTTACAGAGCTTTTAAAAAATCACTAATATATGATTTAGATCTGAATAAAAAAAAATCTTATTCTCTTCCAGAGAAATTATTTTTTACAAATATTAGTTGGGAGCCTTTAATGTCAGTTAGAGCATTAAAGGCAGAAAAATCAATATCAGAAGTCTATGCAGGGGAACCCCCAAGAATTGGTGGTGAAAGAAAATTACAATTAATTAGATGGGGAGCTGCTTACTATTTTCAGTTTTGGAGAGAACTCTGGTTTTGGAAAAAAAATAAATGAAAAAACAACTGAATAATTATTTTATATTTTTTTTTTTCTTTTCAATATTACTAATAAGTTTTCATCCTTATTTACTAAACAACTTTGGTTATCATAATGATTTTACAGTATGGGAGTATGATAACAAAAAATGTTGTATGGGTTTTGTAGAAAATCCTCATTTATTTAATATAGGAAGATATTTACAAACATTTTTACAGGGTTTTTTTTTATCTTATTTTTCTCATGTTGAGGATTTTAAGATTGGAAGATTGATTGCTATTTTTTTTTCAGCAATAAATTGTTTATTATTTTTTAATATTTTAAAAAAATATTCATTAAATGCATATTTTTCATTCTTTTTAGCTATTTTATTTATTTTACTTCCCACATCTCAGTTAAATCATGGTGTTATTACTAATTTTGTTCCTGGAATATTTAATTTATCTTTAATTTTAATTTCAGTATATTTTTTTCCAGTAACCAACTTAAGTTTAAAAAATATATTAAATCTTAAATTTTTTGTTTCTTTTTTATTTTTAATATTAACTATAATTAATTACCCACCTTTTTCTGGGTTATTTTTATTACCAGCTTTTTGTAAATGTATTAGTTTTGGTTTTCGCGCTTCATTAAAACTTATTTTATTCAATTCATCTATATATATAATTGCAATTTTATTGTTTTTCTTTTTTCATAAATTTGCATTTATTAATTTTTATGAAATTGAATCATTGCCTTCAGGTTCGCTTTATAGTTTTAATATTGCTGGAATTAATATTTTTTTTAATTTATATAAATTTTTTTCAGAAATTTTTCCTGTATTTTTTAGTCTTTCATTTCCAATTATAAATATTTATACAATTTTATTAGTACTACTAACTGTGGTCTTAAGTATAAAAAAACAATTTAATGATAAAAAAAATAGTAAAAATTATTTGTTAGAAAAATATTTTGCTATTTTTCTTATTTTCTTATTTTCTAATTTAACTACCTTGGGATATTCAAGTCCACCACCATTATATTTAAGATTATTTTATCCTGCTGCTATTTTTTTCATATTATTTTTTATGATTCACTTAGATTATTTAGTGAAAAGCAAATTTAAAATTTATTTTTATTTATCAACAATTTTAGTCTTTGTTTTAAGCTCATATTTTGTAAGTAATTATTTGTCTAAAACACTAAGGTTTCAATTAACATATTCTGAAAAACAAATAACTGAACAATTAAAAAGAAATGAAGATGTAAAAGGAGTATTTGTTTTTGAATATCGTCCTAAAAATAATTTATCTAAGTTTGATTTATTTGGTGAATTTTCTACTATACTTGTTTTAAGCCAAGGACATTTAAATTATCTTGTAAAAAAAAATAAATTTACAAAAATTCCCCAACTTTTCAGCCATATACATTACAACGAAGACCACTATTATTGGTTATCAAAAAAATATTTTGATATTATAAATCCTAAAAAAGAAATTTATTATGATATTGAAAATAGTAAAATTAGGTTAAATTTAAAAGGTACGGCTCAATATTATATTGATAATGGTAAAGAGATAACTTCAGATAGTTTCCCCCTCGATAATATGTTTGACAACATATATTATACTTTTTGGGAAACAAAGTTCGTAGATAATGTTTCAATTGAATTTAATTCATTAAACAGTCAAAATAATTTCAAATGTATAGAAATTTCTTCTGGTGATCATTATGAACATAATAGGATGCCAAAAAATTGGGAAGTCTATGAATATATTGAAGGAAAATGGAAAATTAATACAATTTTTAATGATCAAAATGAATGGAAAAATATTGAAACAAGAAAATATTTTTTAAATAATAAAATTAGATCTAAAAAAATAAAGATTAAATTTAATTCAGTTTATGAAGACAATATACTTAGAATATATAATTTAGACCTAACTACTTGCTAATTTTTTTTGCCAAGCAAACAATACTTACTCCGTAAGGGATTAATTTTTTTAATAGGAAAATACTTTCTAATCTAACAACGTATTCTAATATGAAATTTATAAATAAGTTTGGTTTATTATTATGAGCCGATTCTTTTTTGTTTTTATTGATTATAAAAATAATTTTGTCATATAGAACAAACAAAATTTTTAGAGGAAATAGAAAAAAATTATAATATGAAATAAATTTAATTTCAAAATTATTATAAAGTAAATATTGAATTTCTTTTTTTTTATATCGTCTGAAATGATGAAGCACTCTATCCATTTGTGTCCACAGATACAAATGAGCAGGAACGGTAATTAGAACAAAACCATCAGATTTTAAATGATTATAACACCAGTTAATGGCCTCTTTATCATCCTTAATATGTTCCAAGACATCTGCAAAGACTATTAAATCAAATTTTTTATCAATTTTTTCTGGTGATGCCCATTGAATAATTTCAACATTTTCATACATTTTTTTTATATATTCTGCAGCATCTTGATTTTTTTCTAGTGCTGAAACTTTTCCAAATTTTTTTAATAAATTTAGATTTGCACCATAACCAGAACCGGCATCAGCAATTAGAGTATCTTCATTATATTTAAAGTATTTGGTTAATAATTTCTTTAAAATATTATTTCTTGATTTCCACCACCAGTGAGAATCTTGTGACTCCATCATTACATAATATTCTTCTTTTTTCATAAAAATTATAATTAGATCTTATATTTTTTTCTAAAAATAAATAAAGAAAACAATAAGCATACAATAATTTCAGCAATAAAATATAAAGTATAATTTTTGCTATATTTAATATTTAAATTATTTATTCCCACTAAATCTGAACCTTTAAAGCTTATAAATCCTCTGTTATCAGAATTTACTAATATTTTTTTGCCAGTATTGTCATATGCAATAAAATCATTTCTATTTCTTATAGTAATTATAAGATTTTGATTAATTGGTACGTTATTTTTATTTAAATTATTTATTATGATTTGATTTCCCTTTATATAAAAATCGTAAATAAATTTTTTTTTATTATCAAATGAAGAAAAATATATAGGAGAAGGTTTAAATGTATTCTCGTATAATAAATAGCCTGAGTCTTTAGATAAAAATTTTAAATGACTATTATTTATAGGATTTGTTTTATGAACAATTATATATCTAATTCCTAGTGAATTTAGTTCATTTATTTTCCATGGTCTTTTAAAATAATAACCATAGGGAATTTGATCCACGTGGACAAGATTATTTGACTCAAAATATTTTCCTAACTCTTTGTCTAATATTATTCCTCTTGCATCACCACCAAATATTTTGTGTTTACCAAGTCTTAAACCATGTCCTTTATGTGTATGAACTTCTGCTATTGTTCGAGAATAAGGTTCAATTAAATTTATAAAACTATAAGGAATAAATTTTGCCTCATGTTTATTAGCAAAGTATTGAGTACCAGAGCATGATTTGTTAATGCCAGTTATAATAACCATAGTAGGCAGTATTGTTAAAAAATAAGAAAAAATAAAAATAGATGTCAATAAATGTTTTGTTTTTTGTAATTTCAATTTTTGTGAAATTCCGATTAATATAATTACTAAAGAAAATATTCCATAGTTGTATAAATAAAAATAACTAGAATCTTCAAGTTCTTCAAAAGATGAGTATATAAAAAAGAAAAATATTAATGAAATAGTAAAAACTAAAATTAATGTAATTAATTTACTTTTTTTATTTAATACAATTTGAATAAAAGAGCCAAGAAAAATTAAAGCAAAAGGGTAAGAAAAATATAAAAATCTTTTAATATCGACTGCTTTAATTAGTGGAATGTGCATTCTTATTTGGTGAAAATAATTTAGAACTAATATAAAAATTTGAGGAAGTAGACCGCACAACAACGCTGTATAAAAAATTTTGTAATTTTCTTTTTTATTTTGAAAATTAAAAAATCCATAAAAAATACTAATAATGATTGGAAGAGAGTAATAAGTAGTCATTTGATTGTGTGCTCCATAAATATATGGAATCCATTCAGTAGGAGGAACAATTAAACTTAAAAAGAATTCTCTTAAGTTCATTAAGTCTGAAAAGTATACAAACTCATTTGTTCTGGCAGCTCTAGATATGTTAATTATAAAATCTATGTTTTGATTGAGTGTGATAATTACACTTAAAATAGCTATTGAAGAAATAATAATAAAGTTTTTGTTTATGGTAAAATTTGTTTGTAACAGTAAAAACAGAATAAAAAATGGAATAGAAAAAACAACATTATTAATACTTACAGACAATATAAAGAAAACTAATACTAAAAAAAGTAATACTAATAGTTTTAAGTCAAGTTTTTTACATAATTTAAAAACTAAAATTAACCCACTTAGATAAAAAAAACTAGTAAGCTGGTAATGGTGCACAGGATACCAGAATGCAATTGGATTAAATAAAAGTAAGGTAGATAAAATAACAGCAATATAATTTTTAAAAAATAAATTGAAAAAAATAAAACCGACAATTAATGATAAAAAGGAAATAACTATTCTATTTATAGTCATAGCCACATGATCTTCAAAAAAATAGTAAGTTATTGATTGAATAGCAAAGGGATAAGTAAGGCCATCACCCAAAAGAGGTTGCCCAAAATTATTAAAATAATTAAAAAATGAAAAATTAAATTGAAATAAAGTTTCTCTAATAATTTTTAAGTTAACAAATGCATGATTACTGTCATCATGTATGTCAAATGAAAAACAATTATCATAAATTATTAATTTTACAAAAATTGCAGCAACAATAGAAGTAAAAGTAAAAAATAATAAGTATTTTTCAGAAACTTTTATCAATTTTTTTCTTCAATTCTTGAATATTTAATGATGGAAAGTATTCTTTAAAATATTCAAATTTTAAATTTGATATATTATAGTCCAAAGTTGCAAAATATTTTGAACCATTTTCATTGGTAAAAATATTAAAACCTTTGTAATGATCAATAATATTAAAATGATCTAACTTCTTAATTTTATTATCAATTAAGTACTTTGCATGACTTATAGAGTAAGTTCTAATCGTTTTGGAATCGTCAAGTTTATCTTTTCGGTTTGGATGATAAAAGGGAGGTCCAAAAGGAACTGCATATACTATATTTTTTAAACCTAAAATATTATGCTCCTTATAGCTCATCTCTAAAGGCTGTAAATGACCGGAGGCTTCGTTGAATTCTAAAAATTTAAATTTGTAAATACCTTTTGTATGAATAATTAGTACAGCTAAAATTAATAACCAAATAAATAAAATATGTTTTATATAAGAGTTATTAGTTTCCATTTTTTTTTCTAAAATAATTAACAAGATACAATACAAAAAAAGGAACAATAATATAATAAAAATTTAAATTTAGACTTTTATATTTTATTACTATTTTTTTTGACTCTTTGTTTATAGGGATTTTTATCATACCGTAATTATCTGATAATATTTTTATAGGTTTGTCGTTGATGTATCCTTTCCAAAAACCATCATTAAAAAACGAAAAATTTATATATTCATAATGAGTATTTTGAATATCTATTTCAATATTATTTCCTTTAATATTATAACTATGTAAAAATTTTTTCTTATTGTTATTTTTAAGACTAACTAAAGATACTTTTATATTATTTTCATATAAATAGAATTTTTTTGAATTTTTTTCAAAGCTAGATATTTCCCTCCATCCATTATTAAGCAAACTATTTTCAATATTATTAGATAGAATATACCTTATTCCTAAATCTGATAATTTTTTTACATTCCAGGGGTATGTAAAAAAATATGAGTCATCTATTCTGATAAGTTTATTTTCAAGAAGAGTATTTTTTAAATGTTTATTCGCATTAATACTTCGTGCGTTGCTTCCAAAAACATTATTATAAATAGCTTTCATATCAGAACCGTTAATAGGAAGTTCATTTGATGCTATTCTATAGCCAGGTTCAATTTTATTTAATATTTCTTGAGGATAAAATTTACTATATTTTTTTAAATTAAAATAATGATTGACTCTTGCATCAGGGCAACCTTCTAAATTTAAAGATTGAGTATGAATTAGAGTAGGAACTATTTGTAAAATTAGAATAAAAACTAAAGATGGAAAAATAATTTTTTTAATGTCAAAAAATATTAAAATACTAATAACTAAAAATATTACTGATGGTATATAGTAAAAAAAGGAAATTGATCTAATTTCATCAAATTTAAGTAAATATATATTAATCAATGAAATAATTAAAAAAATTATAGAATATTGTATTTTTTCTTTTTTCTTATAAACAAGAATTCCATCCAAAAATTCTGCTAAAGCAAAAAAAAGAAAAAAATTTGAAAACCAAAAAACTCTAGTCATATCCATAGTTGATATGTAAGGTATTGTAATTACATGTTGTAAAATTACCGCTGCTATCGAAGGAATTAGACCTAATACTAAAAACATTAAAAGTTTTTCATTTGATTTATTTTTATAAAAAGTGATCATTTTTAAAAAACCTATTAAGGAAATTATGATAACTGGGAAAGAATAGTAGTTTGCAGTCTTGAAATGACCATTCATTGACATAAAAAACCATTCATTGGCAGGAAAAAAAATTGATAAAAACAAAGACCTAAAGTCAGAGATATATCGAGTATATGAAACCTCACTTCTAATTATGTCATCTAGAATTTTAATAAATTCATAAGTAATTGGGAAAGTTATTAATAGTACCAGAAAAATAGACTGAATATTAATAGAAAAAAGTTTGTATTTTCTAATTAAAATCGGATGTAAAATTAAAAAACTAATTGAAATTATAAAGGGCTGTATATTTACTGATAAATAAAAAAATAAATAACTAAAAATTAATAAAATAAAATAAAAATTTTTCCTTTCAATAGAAAATTTATCTTGCAATAAAAGTATTAATGTAAAAAAGAATAGACTAAGTTGATAGTGATGATGTGCAAAATTCCAAAAAAAACCTGAAGAAAAAAAAGTTAGTATAGCTATCACCAAGGAGGTTTGAATACTAAATCTATTGCTAAAATATTTAATTATAAAATAAAAAGTAATCATTCCTATTAAAGATCTATTAATTAGCATTGCCGTAGAATTCTCAAAAAAAATATAGGTCAATGATTGAATAGCAAAAGGCAAGGTTAATTGATCAGATAGTATCGGAGTACCAAAATTATTATGTAAATTTATTTGTGGTATTTGAAAATTTGAAAGTATTTGAAATGCTGAATATAAATTTACAAAAGTATGATTTGCGTCATCATTCATATCGAAGCCATAACACTCTTCAAATAAATAATATTTGATGCCAATAACAAATCCTATACTTAAAAGTATAATTAAATAAATAAGATTTTGTTGAGTAAACTTTTTTGTTATTCTATAGTTCATTAAAGCAAATAGTTAATCAATTATGAATATCATATCTAAAAACCTTTTTAAAAAGAATATTTATATATTTTTAATTTTCTTAGCTATTTTTTTACCCTTAAAATTAAACCAGCCGATTGTTTGGAATGATAGTCCAAGAACAACTGCAAATATTTATGGCTTAGATAAAAACCTTAATATTGAAGTATCATCTTCTCATTGTGATCAAATTTTAGATCCTCGATGGACCTTAGAGTCAAAATCAGAAATATACAAAATATTTGATTTATCGTTTCATTGTACTTCTGATGGAGGATTTAGACCTTTAACAAATATTTTGGTTTCATTTATAACTGCTGCTTTAAGTGATGAATTTAAAAGAGACGAAAATACTTTTCAGAAATCTTGGACTTTTTTTATAGCAATTTTTTTTAGTTTCATTGCTGTGATTATTTTTAAAATAATAAATTATTTTTTGTTAAATAAAAAATTAAGCTTAATTGCTACTTTTTTTTATATTTTTTCTCCGCCGGTAGCAAGTGGATCCTGGGTCATATTTAATTCTTTTCAATTATTAGTCCCATTATTTATCTCATCAATTTTTTTAATTTATTTTAATTATATTAAAAGTAATAAAATTTATTACTTAATTATTTTATGTATTTTACTTTTTTCTGGACCATGGTTTAGGGAATTCATTGGAATTTCAGTATTTGTAATTATTTTTTATGAATTAATTATTTTAAAGAAATTTAATTATCGAATTCTTATTTTTATTATTTTTGCAATTCATTCTTTATTTCCAAGTTTATTTGTAAATTTTTTTATGAGCACAAATGTTGTGGGTATAGAAAATAAATCTATTTTTTCAGTAGGTCATTTAGGAACAGAAATATCAAAAAATAACTTTAATTTAAAAAATTTTATTCTTAATTTGAGAGGGAATTCTGTAATTTATCTTATCTTAACTGTACCACCCATATTTTTTCTCATTTATTGGATTGAGATTTTTAAAAATAAATTTTTAATATTTGGTACTCTAATATTTTTATTTTTATTTTATTTGAGTACAAAATATTTGTCAGATTCGTCTCTTATGGCTCCAATAATGGAAAATAAAATTATAGTAATTTTATTTTCAAGTTCTTTAGCACTTCTGATCTCAACATCTTTTATTATTAATAGTGAACAAAGAAAAATTTTTTTTTTTTTAATAGTTTGGTTTTTAGGTAGCATGTCACCTTTTTTATTTGTATTTACCTCACAAATTCATTTAGCTTATGCCGCATTACCATTTATTATTATTTTATTTTATATTTTTTCAAAAGTTTTAGAAAATAGCAGTTATTATAAGTCACTATTTTTTTACACATTATTAATTGTTGCTTTAGCAGATCAAACCTTATCTACGATAAATTCATATAGAATAGTTCATACAATTTATAATACTATAGAGAAAGTTTCCTTCAAATTAACTGAATCTATCCCTAAAAATTCGGTAGTTATAAGTAACGCATTACATATTGAAGATATGAGGTTTTATTCTAAAAACTATTTTATACCTTATTGGATGGTTGACACAGGTATTCCTTATGAAAGAATTCTAGCAAGTCCTAAAAAAATTACTGAATTTATTTTGTTTGATAAAAGAAAAAAATATATTTTAGATATTAATCAAGATTATAAAATATATAAAGCAAACTATCATGCAAATAAAATTATTAATCGAAGACTTTTAAATGTAGCAGATAAAAAAAATATTGGATCAATTAAAGAAAAATATTATTTTATAGATCCTTTAAAGAACTTAATTTCTAATAAATATCATGCATTTACAGGGCCAGCTGATCTTGAGAATGATTTTTATTATGGATTTTCAAAAGATAAAAAATTTAATCAAATTGAATTATCAGTCAATTATGATTTATATGAAATTAAAGATAAATATATTTCAGAAAATTTAGAAATTTTACCAAATAATACTTTTTATACACCTCAATGTTTTAAGGAAAAAAATCAATTTAAGATTTGTGCTTATAAAAACTATTTTTTTATTTTAGAGAAAGAAGAACAATTGCCAAGTAGAAAAAATTTTATATCTTTCGTAAATAATGATGAAATAAAATTATATTATTCTTATAAAAAATTAATTACAGATTTGGATAATTATTGATAAGTCTCTGATTTTAATTTAAAAAATTTGATAATAGTCTCTATTATTGATGAAAAAATAAACGTAGAAATTATAGTATACCCAAAAAATGGTAAACCTAATAAGTATGCAGCAAATAATCCTTCTAAAGTATTTCCATACATCCCACCAATCCATACACCAAAATTAGTAATTAAAAAAAATATTACAGCACCTGTTAATGCTCCAAAGATTCTGAATAAAATTGATTTATTAAAAAATTCAGAAATTAAACCAATAAAAATTATGCTACCAATTGTAAAAAACATAGTGGCGTGAAATCCAATGATTAAATCAGTAAATAACAAAGCTAAAATAACAACAGGAATATATCTTACTCCAAACATTGCAGGAATGTAAAAACTTAAAGCTATTAGACTTGTAAAATTAGGAGGGTGTGGAATAAATCTACTTGCAGATAATGCAATTAATACTCCGATTGATACTTTAAGATAATTCATAAATTTAAATTATCATTTAAATTTTTATACGACAACTATTTAATATTTTATTCCAAATTTAATAGCTCTGTTTTCTTGATTGTAACCATGAGGCCTTTGAAATGTTTCATTTAAAGCGTTAGTGATTTTAACAAAAAAATTACTATTTTTTATTTTTTTTGTAATTTTAATATCTAGTATATCTGTGCTGTCCATTTCTATGGTACTAAAATTTGAGGAATGTGTATCAAAATGCTTTCCGTAGTGATTGTATTTTAGATTAAATTTTAAATTATTAAAAATATTATTATTATCAATTTTTTTAGAGATTATTAATCCATAATTTTTTTGTGGCCTTCTCAATTGATTAGAATTATTTTCTTTTTTGGAGGATAACAAAGAAGTGAATAAATTTAATTTCATGTTTTTATGTTTAATATTCAATTGGTTATTCAATCCTGATTGATTTAAATCTACATCATCATTATCATTTTGATATTTGTTACTTATATATTCTATATTATTTTTAATATTTGATTTAAATGCTCTTAAAGATAAATCTACGTTTTCATGGAAATTAATATTCGAATAAATCTCAAATGTATTACTTTTCTCAGGTTTTAAATTTCTATTTCCAGAATATCCAAAATTATCTGAACCAAACATTTCATATAGTGTAGGATTTCTTAAACCATTCATATAAGAAGCTCCTAAATTAAAGTTAGAAAATCTTTTATCAAAATTAAATTTATATGTATTATTTATTCCAGTTTGTTTGTGTTTGTCGCTTCTTCCAAAAAAAGAAAAATTTGAATTATGAAAAATATCCCAACCTATATTAGCATATACAGCTAAGTTATCCGAATGACCTTTTGTGGTCGCTTCATATGATCCATTATTATCAAAATATCCCCAATCGTATTTGTATTCAGAACCTGCACCAAAAGAAATTTTTTTATTTATTAATCTAGATATGTCGTATTTAAAACCTAAAACTTCACTCTCATATTTATCAATTGTTCCTCTCTCGTTATATTCTCGATCATAAACATTATGATAAAAAACATAATTATCTTTTTGAGTATCAATTTGTCTTTCCAAACCAAATTGAATAGATCCCATCTTGTTATTTCCTTCATAACCAGTTTGATTAGTGTTAGAGTTATCATATTCAGATTTAGTTTGTCTTAAGTAGGTTGTGTTATAAAATCTATAGTTATTATTTAAAAATTTTTCATAGTTAATATTTGTTGAATAATTTTTTAATCCATCTTTTTCATCAGTTAAATTTCCTCTAGCACTTATAGTTTCATTCTTAACACTACCTATTTTAATATTTAATGATGACTCATCATAAATAAAAGTTTTGTTACCTGAAAGTTCATAATTTGTATTGTTATCGCTTGTAACTGAAAATGAGTCTTTATAATCTCCTGTTAATATTATATTTATAGCTCCACCTATTGCGCTGGTTCCAAAATGAGTAGCATTAGAGCCGGGATAGATTTCTATTTGCTGAATTGTTTGAATAAAATCCACTCCAAAATCATGCAATCCCTGAGTAGTTGATTGATCATTAATTGGAATTCCATTGATCATAACCAAAGTGTGATTTGACCCTGTGCCTCTCATAAAAATTGAAGCTTGCTGACCCTTAGGACCTGATTGAGTAATATTTATATCGGGTAAGGATTCTAATGCATCAATTAAATCAACAGCACCAGTTTCTTCGATTTGTTCTTTTGTAATTACAGTTTTATTAATTCCCAATTTAGATAATTTAGATGAATTTGTTAATAGACTTGAAATTTCCAAACAAGGAATATTTGATTTATTATCCCATTTACAAAAATAATTATTCTTATTTGAACTTGCGAAAGAAACATTAAGATGAAGTAAATTTAAAAATATTAAAAATATTAACTTTAGCATAATTTATCCCTAAAAACTTTTTATGCCTCTGTTAATTTTTCATTGTAGAATTAGACTTTTCCTGGCCTTCATTCATCAGCGGACTATGTTGGGTGGCGCTCCGACTTTACGGTTGCAGGAACAGCCAATGAATTTCACACTGATTTTCCACCATGCATTTCAACACATATTAGATTTATTAAATTGATTTAAATTTGTCAACAAAATCAATTATTATGTGAAATTTAGTAATTTTAAATATAGATAAAATTTGCTAGAGTATTAGTAATAGCATTTATCATAATATATAGATTAAATTTCTAATGTATAAAAATTTTTTAACATTTATTATTTATGGCTTTAAGAATTTTCACAATGCATACAATGTTGCTGCTTTAGATTTAAGTTTAAAGTATAGAAGAACGATTATTGGAAATGGTTGGTCTGTACTTACCAATTTAATAACCGTATCAATAATATCATTGGTTTGGGCAGTAATATTCAATCTTGAAATAAAAGAGTATTTCCCAAAAGTATTCATAGGTTTTACCACATTTTATTTTATCACATCATTTATAACTGGTTCCTCAGACATTCTTTATGGCAAGTATAAAGGCATTATACTTAGCCTTGGAGTTGGTTTAAATATTATTATTTTAAGACACTTAATATTTTTAGTCTTGGAGTATTTGTTATTTATTCCAATCTATATACTTATAATTTTAATTTTAGGAAATAATATTTCTTTATCTATTTTTTTATTAATTCCTGGACTAATATTAATTATAATAAATGGTTACTGGTTAACTTTTATCTTTTCTTTACTTTCTGCAAGATTTAGAGATTTTGCTTTATTTATTTCTTCAATTATGGGGGCAGCTTTTTTATTAACTCCAATTCTTTGGGATAAAGAATTGCTTGGAAAGCATGAAAATTTTGTTTATCTAAATCCACTTACAAGCATGATTGAGGTAATCAGAGATCCATTAATGGCGAAACCTGTAAATCCAATTATATATCTTGTACTACTGCTTTCTATATTAATAGGTTTTTTTATTTGTAGCATTTTTTACAAGTACAAAAAAAAATTATTTAATTTTTGGTTATAATTATGAGTGAAGCTATAATTGAAATTACAAATATACATTTGGACTACCCACTTTATGGTTTAAATAAAAGCTTAAGATCAATAATTATTAAAAGAAAAAATACTATTAATTTTATAAAAGCACTTGATGGTATAAATTTAAATATTAATTATGGAGATAGAATAGGATTAGTTGGAACCAACGGTTCTGGCAAAACTACTTTGTTAAAAACAATTGGTGGCATTTATGTTCCAAGCAAAGGATCAATAAGTATAAAATATTCTCCATTTACTATGTTTGATATAAATATGGGTTTAAATCTTGAGGCAACAGGAATTGAAAATATTTATTTGCTGAGTTATTTAAGAGGATTTTCAAAAGTAGAAATTGAAGCAAAAATCAACGCTATTACTGAATTTGCAGATATAGGAAAATTTATAAATTTACCTCTTAATACGTACTCCAATGGTATGATAATTAGATTAGCAACATCAATGGCATTAGAAATTAATCCAAAAATTTTGTTGATTGATGAATTTTTTGGCGCAGGTGATCCAGATTTTTTAAAAAAAACGAGAAATAAACTAAAAGAAAAAATAAAAAAAATTCATGCTTTAGTTTTTGCAAGCCACAATCATGAATTAATCAATTCAGTTTGTAATAGGATAATTGTTATGGAAAAAGGAAAAATAATAAAAGATATAAATAATTCCAATAAAGATTTTAAGTAATTAATATAATATAATTAAAAAAACAATTTTTTTAAAATAATGATGTTCAAAAATTTTTTTATTAAAAAAAATAATATTAAAACTGAGAGTTTTAATAATAAAAATTATATAATTTTTGGGGGTACAACTGGTTATGGTTTTGAGATTGCAAAAAATATTTACAACAACGATGGAAATATTATTTTAATAAGTAAAAATAAAAATAAACTCAGTGAAGCTAAGAATAAGATTATTAAAAAATCAAATAGAAATAAATTTATTATTAAACAATTAGATATAAAAAATTTAAAAAATCTAAAAAAAATATATCAAGAGATTAAAGTAAATTTTGATAAAATAGATGCCATAATACAATGCATAGCTGTTCCAGAAAAAATAAAAGATTTTCCAATTATCAACTCAGAAGAAAAATATCTTTTTGATTTATTGAATATTAATTTTTATGTAAATATTTTTATTTTTAAATATTTTATAAATATTTGGACCTCCAACAATAAAACAAAATTCATATTTTTTACTTCTAAAGCTGCCTGGTCTAATACATTAAATTTTGGTTTATATAATATAAGTAAAGCTGCCCTTAACAGTTTTGTATTTTCTGTTTCAAATGAAGTAAAGAAATCTAAAAATTTTGATAAAATTGAAATTATTTGTCTGGAACCTGGTGAAGCAAAAACAGAGATGAATAAAAGTTCTGAACAACATCCTTCAATAATTTTAGATGCTATAAATAAAATTTTATTTTTAAATGAAAATTTAAATGGTATTTTCCTAGATAGATTTTTACAAAAACAAAAATTTTTATAATAAAAATATGATTGATTGCTTTGTTACTCATGTATGGAGAGAAACTCCACAATGGGTAGAGTTTGAAAAATTTTTATATAATGATAAGAAAATTAAATGGAGAAATTTTAGTCTTCCTTGGCATGATCCTGCCTTAAAATTAGGTGAAGGTTTAGGTAAAGAATTATTACTAAAAGATTTGACAAATCAAATTAAACCTACTAAAATATTTTTTTTGCTTGAGAGTTTATATGAAAAAAAAAGTAATTTATTTTGGGTTGATTATCAGCTTAAAAAGGCTGAAGAATTTAAATTACCAATAATTTTAGTTCCTTGTGAAATAAATGTTGATTTAAAACCATTAAATAGCAAAAATATCGAATATCATAACATGAGCTACACATATGATAGTTTACATACTCTAATTGATCAATTAATAAATACAAAATGAGAACAAATACTTCAGAAGTTAGACTATTATTAAATAAAAAAAATAAAAAATTTTATAATATAGCTAAAGATGTAAATGGTACAAAAGTTTACCCAGACGTTAAAAAATTTTTTCAATCTAATGACCAACAGATAAAAGATAAATTTTTTCAAATTCTTGCTGAGGAAATTAATATGAATAGTATTGATCTTGTAATTGGATCAAAAAAAATTTTTAATGAATTAAAAACAAAAAAAAATATAACTTCAGACTTTATTGATTTAGATAACGATAATAATATAATTGCTAGTTTAGACTTTGAAATTGAGGTTGATAAAATTAGAAATAAAAATGTATTAATTTTAATTTCTGATTTTACTATAAGAGAAAATGTTAAATATATTTTAAAAGAACACTCAATTAAGTTTTTAGATGTAATTGAAATTATTGGTGATCACGGTGTAAATTTTAACGAAAAATATTTTTTCCCATTAGAAAAAAATATTTATCCAATAAATATTCCAAAAATAAAAGTAAAAAAAGATATTGACGTATTATTAATAGATAGCCCTTCTAGAAACTTATCTTTAATGCCAAATGGACTAGGTTATGTTTATAATGCTCTTAAAAAAGAAAAACTTAAATTTGATATATTAGATCTCGATATAATTACTTATCATAGGTTTCATTCAAAAAGAATTTATGACGAAAGAGGAATTATAGAATTTGAGGGAAAAGAAATACCAGAGGATCCATGGAGAGCAGAAAATTATGATTTTTGGACTGAAAAGGGTGAGTTTAATAATTTTGATGAAAATTTAAATATTAAAGAAATATTTAAACATTTACCTATATTAAGATTTATAGAACCAGTAATAGATGAAACATTTAATGAAATTAAAAGAGTAAACCCAAAAATTATTGGATTTTCGATACAAAGTTGCAATACACCTTTTGCAAAAATATTAGCAAAAAAGATTAAACAATTTAATAAAGAGATAATTATAGTTGTAGGTGGATTTAGTTGTTATAATGCTGATATTGGATTAAAGGCGTTTCCTGATGCAGACTATATGTGTATTGGCGAAGCAGATTTAACAATAGGACCATTAATTAAATCTTTAATTGGAGGAGATAGACCATTCAATCTCGCTGGTGTATTGTCAAAATTTGATAAGACTGATTATCACAAAAATTTTGTTCAAGCACCAATGATACATGATCTCGACAGAATAGAGGCTCCTAAATATGAATGGACAGATTTAGATATTTATAGAAATTATAATGATTATCAGTTAGTACCGATTATTGCGAGTAGAGGCTGTAGATGGTCAAGGTGTACTTTTTGTGCTGAAAGGTTTTATTGGAGAATAAGAAGTGCAAAAAATTTTGTTGATGAATTAGAATGGTTGGTTTCTGAGGGAACTCATCTCTATATGTTTAACGAGAGTGATTTAAACGGTATGCCAGAGAGAGTATTAGAAATTTGTGATGAGATAATAAGCAGAGGTCTTCATGAAAAAGTAATACTAACTGGCCAACTACGAATTCATAAAAAAAGTACAAAAGAATTTTTTCAAAAATTATATAAAGCTGGATTTAGGGCTTTAAGATTTGGTGTTGATGCTTTTTCAAAAAATACATTAAAATTACAACAAAAAGGTTATACGGTTGATATGATAGATCAAAACCTTAAAGATTGTCATGAGTCTGGAATTTCCACAGAAGTTAATTGGGTTATAGGAGTACCAGGTGAAACTGATGATGACGTAAATGAAGGAATAGAATTAATATTACGAAATAGAAAATATATAGACAGACTTGCTAATATTAACCCTTTAATTTTAGCTAATGGCAGTGTTTATTGGATAGATCCTGAAGCACACGATATAAAATTTAATCAAAGTAAAGAAACTTTATTTAAGAAATATCCAAGAGCACTACCTGCAAATACTTGGTACAGTGAAAATCCTTATATAGATGCAAATACCAGAAAAAAAAGATTTGAGCACATAGTCTATTCTTTATATAAAAATGTATTTCCTTTAGGAGACTGGGCTAACAAGATTGTTGAACAAGTGTTGTCAGGAGAAGATAAAAGCAGATCGTCAGAAACAGAGACAGATTATAATTATAACCCAAGTTTTGAAGAATCAAATAAATCTAATCCTATCTTGGTAGAAATATATAAAAATTATAAATTATATCTTTATAATAAAGAATATTTTGCAGTACCAATATCAAAAGAAATTGAAAATAATAATTTTAAAGAAATTTTTAATCAAAAATCAATAAATAAAGATTTTGATATTGAAACTTTAAAAAAACAAATTTTAGAAATAAATAAATTTGCGGACTCTAGAGGCCAATATGAATATGATGAAAAAAAAAATAAAGATATATATAAAGTTGACTCGTTTTCTGAAGAACAAAATTTTAAGAAAAATTCTCTTAAAATAAATAATTCAAAATTTTTCTTTTTCAAAAAAGATAAAGAATTATTTATTGCAGATTTAGAAGATGATTCATTAAATATTAATGAACTTAGAATTGAAAAAATAATAAAAATTCATGAAATACCAGAATTAATATCGTCTTTTAATGGATTAAATGTAGTTAGATATAATTTTTTTTATTATGCACTACCTATTGGTCTAAGAATTAATTGGATGGAAGAAGAGGATCTAAAAGATGTGCACGTAGTTAGATCGAAGAATTTAAATGATTTGTTTGATCAAATTGGTAATCAAAAAACCAAAGATAAGTTAATAACAATTATACGAGTCAAGCTTATCACGCTTAACAATATTATTTGGAGAGCCAGTAAAATGATTGCTACTCAAGGACTAATTTATTTTATAAAAAAAGCTAGTAGCAAAATTGTTCAACATGTTAAATTTCAATCAAGAAGATTGAATAATTCAATTTTAAATACACTTAATAAAATTATTAGAAAAAAATTCATTTTTAAATTAGTTAAAAATAATAAAAATGATTTACAAAAAAATAAAGCTGAAAATGTCATACCTACAAATCAATTCATAAAGAAAATAGATAATTATAAAATTTATAAAATGGAAGGTATGTATTATGGATTTCCCAATAAAGAAAAAGTTAATTTTGACGAGGTTGATTATATGATGAATGACAATGTAATTAAAGATTTCTCAATTGATGCTGTCGAAACAAAAATTATAGAATTAAGATAAAATCATATTAGTGAAAAAAAAGTTATTTTTTGTTGTAGGTAATCATTTAAGTCTAGTTGGAATAGAAAGTTATTACTTCATTTTAAAAGAAATTTTTCCAAATCATGAAATTATAAAAACAAATAAAATAAAAAAAAAATCTATAAATATACTTATTGAAAATTTTAGAAAAAAACAAGTTGAAGAAATCATTAAATACAAAAAAAATTATAATTCAAAAATAATTTTGATTTTGACAGAATTTATTAATAAGAAAGCACAAACGTATAATTCTTTTGAATTAAAAAATAAGATACATCGTTATATTCCATATCAAATATTTAGTTTTTTAAATTTAGGAATAATTTTTTCTTTAGTTTATACGCTAATGGTAATTTTTTTTTTTGAAATCAAAATTTCTAGTTTTTATATCTTAATTGCTATCTTGATCTATACACTAGGACCAATTTTTTATTATAAATTTAAGCAAAAATTAAAAAAAATTTTAATCAATTATACATCATTTGATCTTATCAAATATAGACAATTTAAAAAAATTTTTTTTGTATATAAAAGAAAAAAGATTAATCGTTTTAATATAAGAAACATCAATTTTTTAGTAAAATTATTTAGATTTAGATATTTTAAAATTCGATATATTCAGGCTAAAAGAATATTAAACATAGCTGATTTAATTTTAGTAAGCCACCCATCAATTTATAAAGATTTGGGAAATATTAATAAAAAAGTTTATTATGTATTTCCTGAAATTAAAAAAATTAAATTTAATAAAGTAAAAAATCCTTCAAGAGTTTTTAAATTCAGTGGAGAGTTGACAAGTTATAGATATTTTTATTTTGAAGATTTAAGTAAAAGTTTTTCTCAACTAGATTACAATATTAAGAAATCTTATAAAATTTTTATTAACAAAATAAAAAAAAAAAGAAATAAATTTATAGATATCAATTCAACTTATAAGTATAAATTTTCATTACATCCTAAAAAAAATGCTGATTGGAAATATTCTAGTCCAGTTAGATATATAGAGGCAATAAAAAATGGTGAAATTCCAATAATTTTTGATCATTTTAAAGATTTTATTTCAAACAACTTAGCAATATCATTAAAAAATAAGTCAAAAAAGAAAACCGCAGATTTATTTAGAAATCATAATCAATCAATAGATAATATAAAAAAAGGTGTAAAAAGATATAATTATTTTTTTAGAAAAAATAAAAAAGATATTATCAATGAAACCTACAAATTAGAAAAAAAAATTGTCTAAAAATTATAAATTTACTCTTTTGGGTCTTGTTTTAAATGAAATAGATGGACTAAAAGAGATAGTTCCAAAGATAAATCCAAATCTCTTTGACAATATTATTTTTGTTGATGGAGGTTCAACAGACGGATCAATTGAGTGGCTTAAAGAAAATAATTTTAACGTGGTTCACCAAAAAAATAAAGGTCTTGGAAATGCCTATTTAGAAGGGCTTAGAATAACAAAAGATGATTTTGTAATTACATTTAGTCCAGATGGTAATTCTGATCCATCGAGACTCAAGGAAATGGTTAATGTTATAAACACAAATAACCCAGACATTTTAATATGCTCCAGATATTTAGACTGGGCAAAAAGTGATGACGATAACTTGTTAACAGGTTTTGGTAATTGGATATTTACTAAAACTTTTAACATTCTATATAAGCAAAAAATTACAGATTATCTTGTATTATATAGAGCTTTTAAAAGATCAATTGTTTATGAATTAAGTGTGGATGAATTAGCTATAGCTTGGCAAAGTCAGCTAATGTGTAGAGCAGCAAAAGCTAATAAAAATATTATAGAAATACCCGGTACAGAGTCAAAAAGAATAGGTGGAGAAACTAAAGTTTCAATTATACGAAATGGTTTTGCTGAACTTTTTATGATTTTTAAGGAGTTTTTTAAAAGATAAAATCAATTGATACTATATTTGCTGATGAAAAATTATGATTTAAAAGTAATTTTTTTAATTTATTTTTCAACTTAAGAAATAAGTCTAATTTTTCAATATGGTTTATCTTTTCTATTTTAAAAGAAAATAAATATGATGAGTAATTTTTTATATTATTATCAGTCGTAATAACTATTTCGTTATTTATCTTTTCTGCAGATTGAAGATATTCTTCAATATTATTGTCAAAACCGAATAAATCTAATTTCATATTAAAATTTTTTGAAATATCATTTAATATAATTTTTTTTGGTTTAATTTTTTCTTTAAAATTTATTTTAATATATTCGTTGTTTTCTATTGAATAATTATATTGATTTACGTATTTAAGCTTTTCTTTTGATTTTCCTTTAGATATTGAAATTGGCAGATACTCGAATTCAGAATTGATTTCCTTTATATCTTGGTACATAAAGATTTTACTTATTTGTGAATTTGAAATAATTTGAATATTATTAATGTTTGTTTCTTCAATATAATATTGATCAAAATTCCTAGTTTTTAATGTTTCTTCAATAAATTTATTATTTAAATTTTTGTCCTCGTTATATGAAACTTCTAATTTTTTTTTTATTTTGGTATCTTCGTATTTAATCCCAATTCCATTATATTTAAGATTATTTGGTAAATATAATTTATAACAAAATAAATTTTCACAAATTTTATGATCTAACTCTTTTTCAAAAGTTTTAATCCCAACTATTTTTGATATAGACTCCCACTGTCCTTTATAAATTTTTTTGTAAAGATGGTTTGGTATTTTTGTATTAATTAATGCTTTATCATTTTCTATATTTTGGAATTTATCGTTTCCAGTCCAAAAATAAACATCTTCATAATTTTTAACTAAATCATAAATCGAAAAAAAATTAAAATTTTGAGAGAAAATATTTTCGTCTTGTCTTGCAAAATCAAAATTAAATTCATTAAGTGGTAAAATTTTTGAAATATGTTCAAGATGCTCCCTTTTTTCATTGGCATGATAAAAACCTGATCCTATATCTGAAGCCTGAACTGCAGTTATTAAAGCTTTATTTGTATCTTTGTAATCATAGATATTCCTAATTTGTTTTGCATCATTAACAGAATTTTTTATTATTTTTAAAAAATTACCATCAACAATTAAATAGCCTTTTACTAAAATACAGCCAATTAATATTAAAGAAAAAAAATAATCGTAGCTCGTGCGTGTATTTGTTTTTACTAAAAAAAACATCATTTCAACAAATGAAAAAATAACAAATAAATGAATTATAAAAAAATAATGAGGTTTTGGTCGTAAAGATAGATAGAAGTAGTAAACAACTATAAATAAAATATAAATATAAAATTTTTTTGGAAACTTATATTTTTTAAATTTGATAAAAAAAATTGATAAAAAATTAATAAAAAAAATAAAAAACGTTAAATAATAATTTTTGATTATTATGATTTGTTGTTCAATAATAGATGAACTTACGTTTGATGATACAATTTCTCTTTCCAAATATGATGATGTTATTATATTTTTTAAACCATAAAATATCCCTCTTATTGTTTCATAAATATAATTAGAATTATTGAATAATAAAATTATTGCAAAAGTAAAAATTACTAAAAAAAA